>ENA-UAMB01000359-UAMB01000359.1-human-gut-metagenome-genome-assembly--contig:-NODE-359-length-30186-cov-9.519365_pt1 | contig 30186 bp, 29 predicted proteins | sample MGYA00243707_ERZ654484 | MGnify/ENA primary metagenome ERZ654484 (study PRJEB26926, sample SAMN06164464) | human gut metagenome | biome: ENVO:00009003; feature: ENVO:2100002; material: ENVO:00002003... | reverse complement strand
CGTCAGCAAACACAACGGTCTTGCCCAGCTTTGCGCTCAGAGCCACAGCAACGGGTGCCAGGCTGAACTTTGCCTCGGGGCCATTCTTGGGTTTGCCCAGGTGGCTGCACAGGATGACCTTTGCGCCATCGTTGATCAGCTTCTGGATGGTGGGCAGAGCCGCGTTGATGCGGTTCTCGTTGGTGATGACACCATCTTTCATCGGAACGTTGAAATCGCAGCGGACAAGCACTTTCTTGCCGCAGTAATTCTCATCGTCGATCGTCTTCTTACCTAAACCCATGGTAACAAACTCCTCTCAAATTCTTTTCATTTCGGAATCGAATTTTCTTTTGCTCGCTCTCAGGGTCATTGACCCTACGCTACTATTATAAACAAAAACCATGTGCATTGCAAGGACAGGAGATGGATAATTTATTAACAAACTTTTCTGGTACATTCTTTGAAATGTGGTGATTTTGACAGGGAGAACGATAAAAAGCACCCGGGGTCCTAGGCTCCCGCCGGGGCGTTCGCCTTCCCGGAGCTGCTCCTCCGCCATGTGAAGTTGATGTTTCTACTTATCATTTTTACCGGATCATTTTTCATTTTCCTGCGCATCTGTCATCATACTGCAGCAGGTTGATACGGATTTCCTTCCTGAAAATACAATAAAATCCCATCAAAACACGTCTTATATCCTTCATTTACGGGGTAAATTTCAAAGGATACCACTCTATCTGTTCATGGTTGCGAATCATGGTTGCGAACGTCCTTCTTTTTTCTTTTGTGAAAATTTCCCCGGACTGAATTTTGAACGTTGGAGATAAATAAGTGGCAACTTAGTTCGATATAGAACAATATGGCTATTAGAAAACCGTGTACATGCTCTCGGATTAAATCAACATCTACACGGTTTCGGATAAGCTTATGCCTTATATCCCTTTTCGCAGATCACATTGACTACTTCGTCCACATATTTCTGGCAGGTATCGTGGTCGGGGGCTTCTACCATCACACGCACCACAGGTTCCGTACCGGACTCACGAACCAGAATACGGCCAGTATCTCCCAGTGCTTCAGCCACATTCTTTACTGCTGCCTGCACCGCCTCATCGTTCTGTGCCGCCTTTTTATCCGTTACGCGAACATTCTCCAGTACCTGCGGATAAATCTTCAGTGGTGCTGCCAATTCGCTCATCGGCTTCTTTTTAGCCAGCATGACTTCCATCATCTTCAGACTGGTCAGGATACCATCGCCGGTGCTTGCGTACTTAGAGAAGATGATATGACCACTCTGCTCACCACCAATGCGACAGCCGTTCTTCGCCATGTACTCGTAAACATACTTGTCGCCCACAGCGGTCTTAGCATAGCCGATGCCCTTTTCGTCAAAAGCCTTATACAGACCAAAGTTGGACATAACAGTCGTAACCACAGTGTTGGTCAGCAGCTTGCCACGCTCCTTCATGTAGCAGCCATAGATATACAGGATATGGTCTCCGGTCACAACATTACCCTTTTCGTCTACGCACAGGCAGCGGTCGGCATCGCCATCGTACGCAAAACCTACGTCCAAGCCCTTCTCGACGACAAACTTCTGCAGACCCTCAATGTGAGTGGATCCCGCATTGTTGTTGATATTCAGGCCATTCGGATTATTATTGATGACATAGGTATCTGCGCCAAGCGCATCGAACACGGACTTTGCGATATTCCAGGAGCTACCATTGGCGCAATCCAAACCGACCTTGACACCCTTAAAGGAGTATATTGATGCCATCATCTGCTCGGAAATCTTCCAGTACTTCCGAATCGGCGCAGACCACTTTGCTCTCATCCATTCGTGTCCGCCCGATGTCAAGTCTTGGACAACATTTTTCACAAATTTCTATTTTAGAAGTGCTGCCACATCCCGCCGCAAATCCTTGATTTTCCTTGATATTCCGCCATTTTTCACCTTGGCGGTCTATTTTTTTGCCTTAATCTTCATTTTTACCGCTGATGATCTAGGTTCTTCACCTTTTTCAATCGTAAAAGATTCCTCGTTTAATCTTTTTCTGTGCTGCGCCATATCTTTACAGGATTCCATATCAATCTTTTCCAAAAATCCTGCTTATCTCTGGTTTTTCCATCAAAAGCAGAAATTCGATCCAACATGCTATCAACAGCCCGAAAAGATAGGTGTCAAAAATGCCATGAGATTTTTGTTAAAAAAGACTAAGATTTTTAATTTTCGAGCAAGCGATACACTTTTCCCTCTCCATGATATTCCTTGTTAAAAAACAAACATTCGCTAAGATTTCGGCAAAGATTCATCTGCTTCGTCAGAAAGATAGCCTTCTTCACAACAAAAAAGCTCCCACTTGCAACTCAAAGTTTCCTTTGAATCACAAGTGGGAGCCACTACCAAATCTTCAAATATTATTCTTAGTTCTCTTTTTGTTCTGCTTCAATTTCAGATTTTTTTCTTCTACCCCGGCGTTTCTTTTCTGCTTCCGGTTTCACATCTCCAATATCATAAATGACAACTTGCTCATCCGGGTACAAAGTTCCATTCAAGGTATAACTAAGTTTACCACCGTTTTCATCCTCGAAAGGCAGCATTCTCCGAAACTCTACCTGGATAGCCGGCACCTTAATGCTGATCGCATACGTCTGCTTGCTTTCCTCGTTACTGAACTTAATCGCATTCGGATCTTTTTCTGAACAAGGCTGAATCGCAATCTGCCTGGTCTTTGCGTTGAGCAGCACCTTGATGTAAGTCGCGTAGTTTAACTCTACTGCTGTTGCCTTATTGAATTTCAGGCTGTTTGAAGTCACCGTCATAACAGACTCGCCTTTCGGTTGCTTTAGATTGATTACCTCAAATCCTTTCAAAATTTCCATTTCACCATCATCGTCCGTATCATAGCCCAGCAGACTCGTCGTACTGATTTTTTGCGTTCCGGCTTTCATCCGGCTTCGAGTTGCCCACTTGATATTAGTGGAGATGCTTCGGGATTCCTCCTGTGCGAAAGAAGCCAGCATCGTCAGAAATACTTCTGCCTTTTCATCCAGACTATCCAAGCGTTCCTTGTCAAAATACACACTGACAGGTGGCCGGAGGTTCCGCAGCAATCGAATATTAGTCAGGCAGTCCACCACATTACGAGCAAAACGACTGATAGACTTCGTAAGAATCAGATCAATTTTCTTAGCCTTTGCATCCTCTATCATCTGCTGAAACTGCACTCGATGCTTAACTTGTGTACCAGAGATTCCCTCATCCGCATAAATGCCTGCCAGCTCCCAGTCTGGATGCTCCGCTATAACAGTGTTGAAATGTGCCATTTGCTCTTCCAGACTGGTTTCCTGCGCCTCCTGGTCTGTGCTGACACGACAGTATGCAGCGACACGCTTTTTAGGTGGTTCTTCTGTTTCCGCCACGACACCCACTGTTGCAGGAATAATTTTTACATCATAGGTCTTTGTCAGGCGAGGTGTCTTTTTTCTTCCCTTTTCCTTACGCCGTTCTACCACAATCGGCCTTTTAGCATGACCATCGCTTGCCACATTCCCCCTCCTTTCACTTTTTCTTCCTATTACAAAGTTGCCCATGTTATAGCATTATCATTAATGTCATAACATGGGCAAACACTATTTGCAGACTCTCCATCTTACTTATTATACCGCATTGTGGGTATCTCCACAATATCCATTTGCATACCCAACCCGTATAATGAAACGTAAAGAATGATTTTTTACAAGCAAAAGTGGTGACAGCATTGATTGATTTTACTCCTCTGTGGGAAACTATGCGCCGCAAGCAGGTAACACAGTACCAGCTTCTCAAAAACGGCTTGGACAACAAAACGCTGGACACCCTGAAAAAGAATCGGAATATCACACTATCCACATTAGAAAAACTTTGTCTGATGCTTGATTGTTCTCCCAATGATGTGGTGCAATTCATTCCAGACGATAAAAAATAATGCCGTCATAGTACCGTATAGTCGGTGGCTGTGGCGGCATTCCATTATATATAGGCAGAAACATTCACTCTATAACTATCACATTCCTGCGGAATGAAACACCCTCATAGCCGAGAAGATACAAATCCTCTCAACTATGAGGGCGTTGCTTTTATTCAAGCAGTTCCAAAGGCAGGCTATCCTGGTCGGGCGTCTTATATGTACCATACCTGCCGAAGCATTACTGCCGCCAGTTCCAAAAGTACTACCACACCGCCGACCACCTGCGGTATCATAAAAATCACAAATCCGCTGATCAGCATTTGAAGTGCTTCCATTCCTTGCGATTGCTGCATGAGGTACGAAAGAATCGCCGTTGCCAATAGCACACTGCCCAGCAGATAGAAAATCCATGCCGAACAATGATGCAGGAATACCACAAACCACTTTGCCAGCCATACAGCAAGGATCAGCGGCAGGGTTATCATCACCAACATCAATTTTAACAGCCATCGAATCGCTTTCATAGTGTCCTCTTTCCGACTGGTCCGTTGCCCATGTTATAACACACTCTTTGATGTTCCAACATGGGCAACCCAGTCCTATCTCAAATTCAGCCTGTCTGCAGTGCCTTTACAGTATCCTGTATGCTCTGCTCGTATTTAAACCGTACCACAATGTGCCCTCCATCATGCACAAAGACATTTTCAATAAAAGCCGACACCATACCTGCCGTGAGCCTTGTACCGTGCAGGAAATTCTCTGCCTGCTCTGCCGCTGCGCGCACGGTTCCCGGAACAACGCTCTGGACAGATTCTTCCGCTTTGAATTGTTCAATTTGCTCTTGCACCTCTGAAATTCGTCTATCACACTCCTGCTTTTTCTGCTTGTAGGTATCCAACGGGAGTGTTCCTGCCGCATATTCTTCATACATCCGCATTTTCTCTCCCTTTAGATTTTTTAATTCCTGCTCCATCAGAGTTTTTCGGCGGCTTGCCTTTTTGCTGGCCTCTTTCAAATCCTGTTCTTCTTTTTGAATATCACCATAAAGGGAATCCAGCAGAGAGAGTTCCTTTTTCAGTGCCTGAAAGACGGCACTTTCAATATCACTGACCTGAAATATCTCAGATGTGCATCGGGTCTGCCCAACCAGTTCCAAGCCCTCTCTGCACCAGAATGTCGGCACAACCTGTTTGAAATTGTGCGCCATCACCCGTCTGCAATTTCCGCAGCGAACTTTGCCTTTCAATGGAAAGTCCACGCTACCCATCAGCACTTTATGACTGTTGCTCTTTATGACAAGCTGCGCTTTTTCAAATTCTTCACGACTTACGATTGCTTCATGGGTTCCTTCTGTAATGTACTGCTGCCCTTTAGGAACCGTTCGAACAATACTTTTGCCGGAAATCAGTGTTTTGGTTTTGCCCAAAACCATTGCCCCGGTGTACACATACGCCGTGAGGATTTTCCAAACGCGAGAACTATCCCAAAGAATCACTGGGGCGATGGTATAGGTTGTTTCCTTGCCATACGCCTTATTTTCTTTGTTATATACGCTCGGCACAGGAACATTTTCGTCATTGAGCATCATTGCGATTTCTCTCGTACCCAACCCCAGAATCGCAAGGTCGAAAATGCGCCGCACGATTTTTGCTGCTGGCGGGTCAATGATAAATGCGCCCTTTTTGTCCGGGTCGAACTGATAGCCGAACGGTGCAGCGGATGCCGTTGTAATGCCTTTTCGCCACTTGACCTGATTGGCAGTCCGCAGCTTCTTCCCTGCGTCCCGGCAGTACATCGTGTTCACCAGATTGCTGACCACCACATCCATGCCCAGCGTTGTACCTTTATAATTATTGCTATCATAGTTGTCATTGATGGCAATGAGCCTTACCCCCAGCAAAGGAAAAATCTGCTCCATGTACTCACCCACGCCGATATAATCACGACCAAAGCGAGAGAGGTCTTTTACAATGATGGTATCAATCTTGCCATTGCGAACACCATCCATCATCTGCTGGAATCCCGGTCTGTCAAAATTGCTGCCTGTGTAGCCATCATCTACAAAATCCATCACAGGCACATTTTGCAGACTTTCTTTGCAGGCAATATACCGCTGGATCAGTTCTTTCTGGTTTTCAATGCTGTTGCTCTTATCTTTGCCATCTTTACCCAGGTCGCCATCAGCCCTTGAAATGCGCTGATACGCTGCAATCATTTTTCTGCACTCTCCTTTTCTACCTCTGCAAACACATCCCGAAATCCGAAAATTATCCGAATCCGCTTGTCCGCGCTCACTTCGATTCTCTGCACAAGGGATTTTACCAACTGAATATCAAATTCAAAGTTGTCCAGATGTTCTTCCAAATGAGAAGCCATATTCAGATATTCTTCGATTTGCTGTTCTACCTGCACTTTTTTGTTCTCTGCTTCCTGCAGCGCAGTTCGCAGGCTATCGTATTGTCTGGAATAATCCTCCCGAATCAGTTGGTAATCTTCGGAATCCACCACACCAGCCACATAGTCCGCATAAAGCTGTTCCCGCTTCTTGGCCATCTGGCTGACTTTATCGGTCAGGCTCATAATTTCACCTTTCGCCCGGTAGACGGGATTCTGCACATCCTCGATTTTCTGCAATTCTTCCAGCACCTTCCGTTTATCGCACAGCTGGACAATGAACAAATGCAGCTGATCCATTATCAGGGATTTCAGCAGTTTTTCTGTTATCTGGTGGCCGATGCACTTATCGTCAGCCTGCCTCGCTTTGCAAATGTAGTAGCAGACCTTTTTACTTTCTTCTGCTCCATGCGGCAGTCGTTCAAACTCCATCGGTCTGCCGCAATCTGCGCAGAACACCATTCCGGCAAGGTCGTTCTGGTACTCACTGCGAATCTGCTCAGACTTTGCTCTTACGGTATGGAATACCGCTCGATTCTTGTCCAAGATTTTTTGCACCTTTTCAAAATCATCCCTTGCGATGATAGCCGGATGTGTGTCCTTTGCTATACACCACTGTTCTTTCGGAAGGTCGCACTTGTCCTGTCCTGCGAATAACTTCTGTGTACTTTTATTGTTGATGGTATCGCCCACATAGGTTTGATTTTCCAGAATGTGCCGAATCGTAGTTACGCCCCACTTTTTACAGGTAAGCACTTCTTTTCCCTCAACAATTTTCCTATGCCACTCCCGTGGAGTCGGAACCTGCAGCAATGTCATTCGTCGAGCGATTTCAAAAATTGGTACGCCCATCAGTTCCCACTGGAAAATCAACTGCACATAAAATGCCGCTTCCGGGTCAATTTCATTGCGTTTTGTCATGGGGTTCCGAATATAGCCATACGGAGCATCGTTTCCGACAGCATAGCCTGCTTCTTTTTTGCGTTGCAAGGAAGTCCATATCTTTTTCGATATGTCTTTTGCGTACATCGCGTTGACCATATTCCGAATCGGGAGAGCCAGACTTTCCATATCCTCTTTGCGGTTACTGTCAAAGCTCTCGGTAACTGCAATCAGCCGGACCCCCAGAAACGGGAACACTGTTTCGATATAATACCCCGCTTCCAAATAGTTACGACCAAAGCGTGAAAGGTCTTTCACCACAATGCACTTGATTTTCTTCTGCCGCACATCGTTCATCAGGCGGGTAAATGCAGGCCGCTTAAAATTTGTTCCCGTAAATCCATTGTCGAAGTAGGTGTCCACATAACTCAGTTCCCTGCTGCGGTTGATATAGTCCTGCACCAGCGCGATCTGCGTTTCCATACTTTCTTCTTTTTCTTCATCCTCAACGGAAAGCCGCCCATAGATTGCCGCTGGCATTTTTGCTTCTTCCAGCTCCGGCAGCAGCACGGAAGCTGCCACCTGTTCCGGCTGCGGGAGATTCTTTCTACTCTTTCGTGCCATCGTCTGTTCCCTCCATCTCTATCCGGCCAAGCATCTTTTTCCATTCATCCGTTTTCATTGTCAGGCTGATTTTCGCCTGCCCGTTTTCCAGCAGTGTAACTGTGACCTGTTCGATGTATTTCTTCACAAAACTGCGGTCAAGTTCTTCCGGGGCCTTATACTGTGCCATCTGCTGAATCCACGGATTGCGCAGGCTCAACGCTCGTTCCCATACCAGCGTATCTTCCATAATTGTTGTAAGCTGTTCATTCAATTTCCGATGTGCTTCTTCGTAGTCCAGCAGTTCGGCACGATATTGTTCTTCGGTGATTTCATCGGCCATATAACTCTCATACAGCGGCACACGACGAAACTGTTCCATATTCAGTTCAGCCAGAACGGACTTCATCTGCACCGACTTTTCAGCTCGGACTACCTCGATTGCTTTCCTGCCTGCTCCCTGCTGAATCGCTGCAGTCAGCTTTTCTTCTTCCTGATGTTCCAGTTCCAGAGCATCCATCACATTTTTATAAATGGTAGCTGCCGGAACTTTCAGATTCTTTCCGTTTTCCTTGTGTGCGCGGCAGTAACGGCAATAGAAAAGTTCTTCCCCTGTTTTCTTATCCTTGTGCCAGCAGAGTGCGCGTCCACAGGTGCAGACAATGTGCTTTGCCAGCGGATTCGGCTTTTTGTAGCTTTTTCGAGTGGAGATTTTGTTTTCGTCCTCGCGCATATTGCACGGGAACGCATGAAACTGTTCTTTGGTTATGTATGGTTCGTGGCAGTTTTCCGCAATGATCTGGCGGCTTCCATTTGCCGTCGCACCTGTATAAGTCGGATTTCGGAACAAGCAACGAAGCATATCCGTTGTCCACTGGTCGGGTTCTGCATCATAAGGCTTTCCCAGAATTCTCTTTTTGTGTTTCATTGGGGGGTCTACGCCTTGCTCATTCAACCACTTTGCAATGTTACGCATTTTCTGGCCGGACTCATATCTGGAAAAGCCTCGCTTAAATAAGGAGCAACTTCTTCATCCTTTATCATGTTGCTTTCGCCATTCCTGCGGATATAGCCAAATGGAACAGAGTTTGTCAGCCGGAATCCTGCGCCTTGTTTCCTTCTCCACGCAAACATGATTTCTGCGTGCATCTCACAGCGTTTTGCTTCAAAATAGTCCTCGACTTCTTTTCGGCTGGCCGTTCTGGTGTCCAAACCCTCCTCCAGCACGATCAGGTCGATGCCCGTCGCATAGAGCGTTTCCTTGATTGCCTGTCGTGCCGCCGGGAAATCCGGCCCGCAGTAGTACATGGATGCCACAATAATGCAATCAAATTTTCGCTCTACGCCATCATCGGTCATTTGGTCAAACGCGGTGCGCGCCTTTTCATCGTTCTTGCGGTCAGAATACTTTTTCAGCAAATCCAGTTCTTTATGTTCCGCCAGATATGCCGCAATACGCTGATTCTGCTCGGCAATCGCCAGTTCACCTTGATGGTTCTTCCATGGAAGCGTCCGGGTATAGCTTACACACTTCATACTGCATTTCCTTCCGTTTCTGTTGCCGGAACACTGCTACAATATTCCAGCACATTGCGAATTTCCTGATCGAAGCGGTACTGGATATGAATGTGTTCCTTATCATAGACAGTGATGCTCTCTACCAGTTCCACCAGAACGCGGCGGTTCAGGCTCGTCAGGTTTTGGTAGGACTTGAAATCTTCAATCCACGGCAGATGTTCCACATCCAGATTGTTCAGGCAATCCCTCTGGCGGTTCATTTCTGCTTTGGCCTTACGGATAGTTTCGACCTTTTCATTAAAAGAATGGCTGAACTCTTTGTACTCCTCCTGGCTGACGATGCCATTGCTCATATCCTCATAAAGCTGGCGGCGCAAGGTCTGATATTTTTGTTCTTCCTGCTCCAGCATTTTCAGATGCTCTTCCACAGATTTCAGTCTGCGTTCATTCTTGGGAATCTCATTGATTTCATCCAGTCGATGTTCCAGTCCACTGATCTGCTGGATTTTTCCCTGCAATGCGGCCAGCACCACTTCTTCCAACTTACTTTCGCTGATAAGATGCGAGGAACAACCCAGACCGTTGTGGTTTGTGACGCAGTGCAGATAAATATATTTCTTTCCGTTTTTTGATACGGTACGCCGCACCATGTTCTGTCCACAGCCGCCGCAGCGAACGATGCCCGAAAATAGATTTACAGTCTGCTGGCCTTTCGATGCGCAGGTGTCCAGCTTCAAAACTTCCTGCACCGTATCGAACAGCTTTTGCGGAATGATTGCTTCGTGCATATTGGGAACTCTGATCCAGCCGGATTCTTCCACATCCCGAATCTTCTTGATTTTGTAATTGATTTTCTGCCGTCGGCCCTGCACCATCGTCCCTGTGTAGACTTCATTTTTCAGAATCCGAAGCACCTGAATCGCCTGCCACTTTGCATGAGTGCCAGCTTTGAACCCACTATGGTAATTCAAACCGCACAGCCGTTTGTACTCGCTGGGGGCCAGCACATTCTCGCTGTTCAGCTGTTCGGCAATCGCCTGTGCGCTCATACCTTCCAGTTTTCTGCGGTAGATAGAACGGACAATATCTGCTGCATACTCGTCTACCACCAGACGGTTTTTGTTCCGTTCATCTTTGCAGTAGCCGTAGATTGCATAGCCACCGATGAACTCTCCTTTGCGCCGTTTCATGTCCAACTGGCTGCGCACCTTGATGGAAATATCCCGGCAGTAGGAATCGTTCAGAAGATTCTTGAACGGAACTACTATACTGTCTGAATCACTGCTCTCGGAATTTGCATTGTCATAGTTGTCATTGATAGCGATGAAGCGAATCCCCATCATCGGGAAAATCTGTTCCAGATACTTTCCCATCTCGATGTAGTTACGGCCAAGTCGGGATAAGTCCTTGACGATGATGCAGTTGATTTTGCCAGATTTAATATCCTCCATCATCCGCTTAAAGCTCGGACGTTCAAAGTTGGTTCCTGTGTAGCCATCATCAGCGTACTCTTCGACCAAATGCAGTCCTGGCCGTTCTGCAGCAAAATCTCGAATCAGTTCTCTCTGATTGCCGATGCTGTTGCTCTCAGCCTTGTCGCCATCCTCGATGGACAATCTCAGATAGGCCGCTGCCCGTATGTCTTTATTCTTTTCCTTGTAAAAAAACAAAGCCATTAAACCTCCTGTCTCCACGCAAATTGCATGGTAAAATCCAGAAAGTTAATGGCTTTTGATTGCACTATTCACTTAACCCGTCTGTATTTTACCAAGCTGTGACACGAAAATCAAGCTGCTGCGCACATTTTTTCGGAATTTCAAAAAAAGTTCTTGTTCAGTGTTTTCCCATGCTCTGCAACAGACAATCCCACAGTTCTCTGCCTTCTGACCGAAACGATTCATATACAGTAATACCCTTGATGACGGCTTTTCTGTGATGCTTAGGCTCCGTATGCTCCTGCTTGGGTTTTTCGTCAAATCGTTCTTTCTGTTTCATGGAATCAATCCCCCTTTACTAATATGAATTCAGAAAGGCATTGGGGGATACAGTGTTTGAAAAAATTACAGAAAATTTTGAAAAGTGTATCCTGCATCGGGGCTTCGGATTCATATTTATAGAAGCAGCTTTTTTGATGGGCCTGCGGAATACGGTAAAACGCTGGGGCTTTTCTCTCTTAGCGCAAGATTCGCCTATAGTAACTCAAAACTCACTTTCGTGATTTTTCGTTCTTGGCAATCTTGATGGGGATTCCGTTCCCCATTCCCACGGTACGCACAAAATCTTGGATTTTGGCTATCTGGCTCCACATGAATGTGTTCGCAGCCGAACGCCTACGGCTTATCGGGAGTTGCTTCGCAACTATAAAAACGCAGGAGGATCACACTATGGTACGACCCAAAAAGGAAGAAAGCATCAGACGCACAAGCAATGTAATGGTTCGTTTCAGCAGCATTGAATATGAACTGGTGGCCGGATATGCAAAAGATGCTGGTTATCCCATCTCCACTTTTGTGCGCAAGCAGGCTCTATCTGAAAAAGTGACTGTCAACTACAACATCGTTGCCGATATTGGTGAAATTCAGAAGTTGACTGCTCAGGCCGCTGGCATCGGGAATAACCTGAACCAGATTGCCCGCTATTTCCACGGCGGCAGTCTGGCTTCACGCGGAATGTTGGAAGAACTGAAAAAGTGTATTGTGGAAATCCGTGAACTGCGGCAGGAAATCGTTCAGTTTGGAGGTGCATATCGTGGCAATTCTAAAACACATCGCAAGTAAAAATGCCAATTACGGGAGTGCCATCGACTATCTGAAATACCAGCATGATGAATTTCATCTGGTTCCTGTCCTTGATGAAAACGGGAATATGATGCTCCGGGAGGAATTTTACCTTGAGGGATTGAACTGTGATCCCGAAACCTTTGACCTTGAATGCGAACTGTTGAACCAGGAGTATAACAAGAACAACACTTACGATGAAATCAAAAGCCACCATTACATCATCAGCCACGATCCGAAAGACAACACTGACCACAACCTGACTGGTGAGTGGGCGCAGGCCATCGGCATGGAATATGCAAAGGCCAATTTTCCTGGGCATCAGGCTTTGGTCTGTACCCACACCGATGGTAAAAACGGCACAGGCAACATTCACACCCACATCATAATCAACAGCCTTCGCAAATCTAATGTTGACCCGCAGCCATTTACAGAGCGGCCTATCGACTGTAAGGCTGGCTACAAGCACCACCTTACCAAAGACTATTTGAAGCACCTGCAAAAATCTTTGATGGATATTTGCCAGCGGGAGGGACTGCATCAAGTCGATCTGCTCTCCCCTGCCCCTGACAGAATCTCACCGCAGGAGTATTACGCCAAACAGCGCGGTCAGCAAAATCTGGACATTGCCAACATGGAGCTTATAATCGAGGGCATCACTCCCATGCACACCACTTTTGAAACGGGCAAAGAAAAAATCCGCAACGCCATTTCGGACATTGCGGAACGTGCCACATCTTTTGAAGAATTCCAGAGATTGCTGAAAGCAGAATACGGAATTTCCGTAAAAGACCATCGAGGACGATTCAGCTATCTGCCTGCTGACCGACAAAAGTATATTTCAGCCCGTGCGCTGGGTTCCAATTATGACCGCGACAGGCTTCTCCGCATTTTTGCAGAAAACGCACGGACAGCAACGCAGAACAACCCTCATTGGACGGCAGATGATCCTATGGCCATCCTGTTCATCAAGTCCAATCTGCGCCTTGTGGTTAACTTACAGACCTGTGTAAAAGCCCAGCAGAGCCGTGCTTATGCGCAGAAAGTCAAGATTTCCAACCTGCAGCAGATGGCCCGGACGATTGCCTATGTGCAGGAACACGGCTATGACTCTTATGAAAAACTTTCAGAAACTGCAGAGGCCATCTATACCAAAATGGCAAAAGCGCGCGGCGATGCAAAGCTCACTGAAAGCAAGCTGCGAAAAACAAACGAGCAGATTCATTACCTTGGTCAGTATCTCTCCACAAAATCCATTTACGGAGAATTTCTAAAAGCTCCGAATAAGAAGATTTTCCGTCAAGCCCACTCGGACGAACTTGCCCAATATGAGGAAGCACTTCAAATTCTGAAGCAGCACTCGCCTGATGGGAAGTTTCCTACCATGAAAGACCTCCGGGCAGAAAAAGAGCAGCTTACGATTCAGAAGGACGCCCAATACGATACTTACCATTATTTCAAGGATTATCACAAAGAACTCCAGACCGTGTGTGCCAATGTAGACAGCATCCTCGGCACAGAACAAGAAGTGCAGCAGCACGAACAGCAGCACACGCGGAAATATGAGCAATCTCTCTAACCCACTTTCAAAGTCACCTAAAAGCAAAAATAGCCAGCGTATCATGTGGTTCATTCCACACAATACGCTGGCTATTCGTTTTCATTTACTGCTTATACCGCAGCATTCCATTTTTCAGTTCAATAAATTTTCCGTCAAAGATTTCCTGCAGCACCTGTCTGCATGGTATCCGCTGCAATCTTCTGACCTCAGATGCTTCCATTACACGAAAAGTGGTCTGGTGGTGATCCTGATAAAAAGCAACGAGTGATTCAATGTACGGCTCGGCATCGGCAATCGTCCAATTTGATTCTTCTTTCAAACGGAAGAATAGCGATACCAGACTGATGCACCGAATATCTTCAAAATTTGTAGCTCCATTCCGAGCATTTTTATCATCGGAGCAGAACACATAGATCTGCTCGCCAAGCATCACCGACAAAACCTGTAATAGCACAAACGACTTGATTTCTCCAAGATTATTTTTCTTACCAACTTCTATATCGAGTCGTTCAAGCTCTTTCAAATAGTCCTCTCTCGACATTGCCGCGTAATCAGCGTCCTCTAATGCCCGATAGTGTTCCGAAAAGTAATCCTTAGAAAAGGCATCGCAGGCCAATTTTAACATCTGCGTATAAGTCGCACACGCCAGCGGCCCTCGCACCAATGACAGGCTTTCAAGGATTTCCTGATCCGTGTAGCTTTTTATCTTTTGCGCTCCAATCTTCTCGCTCAACCAGATTGGCGCATCAGCATTATACCGATTGAGTTCCGTTACAATTTGCGCATGACAAAAGAACTCATACTCCGGCAATTCCATGACCCGATCAATCAAATGATTGCCGCCATCATCTTGAACAGAGTGCGTTTTGGAAATGAAGTCAGTATCCAGCAGTGCGTATCTTTTCACTTCGATCTGACCTCCCTCAATCCAAGCCGTACTCTTTTTTCAGTTGAGTAAGGTAGGCCACATCTTCTTTTTCTCTGGATTCCGTCAGATACTCGTGCTGTCTGTTGTACTCAACTTTCTCAAGGAGTGTGCCAAAAGATTCTGTACCTTTGCCATCGAGCTGCCAGCGTTTTGCCTTACCTGTCAGCGATACTCTTTCCATTACGTCCGCAGAGCCTACCTCCAGCAGTTTTTCAGCCTGCTGATGAGATATGTTCCCGCTTTCAAACAAACGCAGTACAACTGCCTTATAAGGCATAGCGAACATATCCATAAGCATCAGGACAGAATCTACCGTAACCAAATCTTTATCAAGCCCATACAGCAGAATCTGCTCATGGAGCAGTTGATCCGGCATCAAAAGCAGCCCTGCAAAGGCATTTGCTTCCAAATCCTCCTGTGTTCTTCCTGTTTCATCCCCTGTTGCCGAATCCAGCATAGAACCATTTTTTATATAGCTCTGGTCTGCATTTTCCACATAGCAGTAGATATGATACAGTTCATGCGCCGCAGCAAAAAATTGCTTACAAAGCGGAAGTGCTGTATTTACGCACACAAAAATCGTATCCTGCTTCAAAAAAGTCAACGCCCATAATTCATCATCATGGATCGGGTAACGAAGCAGTTCCAGCGCGATTTCTTTCTTCCTAGCATAGTTCTGTATGACAGCAAAGATATTGTCCTTGATAATAGAATTGCCGACATACTCTGCCGAGAACTGTCTGACGATGGATTGGATTTCATCAAATTTCTTGTTTTGGCTTACAAAGAGGCTATCTTCCAGAACATTGCTCATCACTTATCCTCCCATGGCTGCTCCATCCTTTTGCCATTCTCGCACACCCTAGTATGGAACAGAATCATATCGGACAGTTCATCCGCAAGCCGGATTCCCTTTCTTGCTTCCTCAGTTTTAACACGCCCCATAAACGCATGGATTACATTTGTGTCCATCGGCTTTTCTGGCATCTTCATCAGAGAATCCATCGACACATGAAGGTATTCAGAAATTTTATGAAGTTCAATCGCGTTGATTGCTCTTGCACCATTCATGATTTTGCTCATTGTCTGCTTGGAGACTCCAATTCCTTCTGCCAGATCAACTTGCTTTTTGTTTTCTTTTTTCAGTTCAGCCTGAATGTTGTTTGCAATTATCATATTTACATCCAGCATATAATCGCCTCCTATTCTTGTACTTATATTATACGCTCTCTCGCCAAGAATATCAATCATTTGGAAACTATTTTTGAGTTTCATAATATTTTGTTTCCGTTTCGGTTACAAAATAAGAGTGGTGGCTCTTTTTATGGAACCACCACTCTGCACTGCATCGGATTTTTAATTTTTCCGGCTTCTTTCCTGCTGCTGTTGCTGTTGGGGCTGACTTTTCTGTTTTCGCTCTTCCAGTTTGATGTGCAGGCGGTCAAGGACTGAAATCCGATTTCCGATGATACGCGGTTTCTTCGGATTATTGTTGACACAGCCATCAATCATGTTGTAATTCTGCTCTGTGCCGGATTCTTTGGCACGTTCTGCGGTGCCATTCTCCAAAAACTTCTGATGATGCAGCAGTTCCGGCTTTTGTTCTCGAAGAAACTTTTCGATTTTCTTCATAACCGAACTATCAAATCCGTAAATCGTCTGCGCCACCAAAACTCCGCTGTCGTGGAGAACAATGTCCGGTTTTTGCTTTTTTGTCTGTTCACAGACAAGCTGAACAAATCTTTGCTCCTGCACATTCTTTTCGTCAATGACTTTCCATGTATCTGTTTGCCTTCATCGCCGCACAATACATCAATCCACCGACTGTGTTATAGAAGATGTCTGATAGCTGGAACGTTCCTAAGCGAAGCAATAATTGCAGCATTTCTATGCTTATCGAAAAGATAAATGCTATCTTCCCGCTTTGCCACAGGATCTTCTTCCAGCTAATTCCTATCTTTTCTTCGAATGTCCATTTCTTTATGGGGTCAGACCCCATTAATTTAACATCAACATATTTCTGACAGGTGCCGTAGTCAGGTGCTTCGACCATAAGATCGTTGCCTGCTGCTCACCACGAAGAGGTGTGCAAAGTTTCGAGCAGCGTGGGGAGCTATCGCTCCCACAATTCATGCGATTTCCTCTATGCTATACATGGAGGTATAAATCACATGAAAAACAAATTAGATTGGTTCGATGAAAATTGGAACCTGGATGTCAAGCCACACACAGTTATCCTCGATCTGCTTTTATCCCCTACATACAGGATTCCCAAACAGGTGAAGCAGATATGCTCGTACAAATGGGGTGTTGATTTTCCAAAATGTCCACGATGTGGCAGTACAATGGAACGTGAGTACCAACGCTTCTGTGACCGCTGCGGTCAGCGACTAAGCTGGCGTGATTTTGATGATGCTGAGGTTATTTATGTAGGTTGGGACGGACCAGACTCGGATAATTTGCCTTGAGTATACCACAGTCATGTCCATTTTTACAGATGTTTTTGAATGAATTCTTTAACCGTTTTTTCATAAGTGTCAGGATCTTTGCTATAGCTTTCTGCATGACCAGCATCATTGACAATTAAGAGAGATTTTTCACTTCTGCAACTATTATATAGCCTATATGCCATATATAACGGTGCTTGTGTATCCGCATTTCCATGAATTATTAAGACTGGAATATTGGTTTTTGATAGTGCGTCACACGCATCAGTTTCTGATAAACTGAACTTTCCCCACATTTTTGTTCCAATGTTAATAAAAAAATCAAACACACCAACTGGTATGTATGATGGGAGACGATTTTTGCAATTTACATTAATCATCTCCAATGCCGAACTATAGCCACAGTCATCAATTATTCCGTGAACCGAATCTGGTAAATCCAAACTACTACTTAGCATTACACTTGATGCGCCCATTGAGATTCCCATCAAAAAAATGGATGTTTGCTTACCAAACCTATTTACGGCCCAATTTGTCCACTCTTTGCAATCATACTTTTCTACAGCCCCAAGTGTAGAAAAAGCACCTTCACTGTTATCATGCGCACGCATATTAACGAGAACTAAATTACAGTGTATTTCTTGTGTTATTCTATATATTGGTACACGTACACCATCTATGTAACTGTTGCTCCAGAGCCCATGAAAATAAATAATCAATGGAGCATTTTTTTCTCTTTCATAATAATTTCCTGTCAGTTTTATGCCGTCAGATGCACTTATCGTAATCTGCTCGCTAGGAATATTTTTTATTTTATAAGCATCTGTGAGAAGTTCAAACTGCTTTTTATCTGCCGCTCCCAAATCTGGCCACGGTCGATTTTTTCGTATGCAGGCCTTTTGAAAAACCAATTGACTTCCACAAAGAATAATAATAACTATAGCAGATAGCACTAGCACAAATGCGATAGTCACTTTTTTTATTTGATTGCTTTGCATAGCACCACCCATTTCTCCCAGTTAAATCTACTGCCATAAATTATTTTTTTATGCAAAATTATCATAACAAATCGCTGAACAGATCAGCTTTGTACACACCGTTCTCCAGCATCTTCTGGAAGCTGTCCTTTACCGCTGCGACATCTTCGTGGTAGGTCATTCCGTACCAAGTGTCATTGGTCTTCAGAACCTTTACGGACATCTTACCTTCGCTCAGCAACTCGCCGATGAAGATTGGGATAAGATACTCCGCTTTCAGAGGATTACCCGGCACTTCTTTCTTGAAGAACTCTTTAAAGCCTTCTTCCAGTGTCGTGAGGAAATCAGGAGTTAACCCCCACATGTTCATGGATACTAGAGAATTCACATCGACAGTCACACCGTCAACTTCTGCTCCATCTGCTGTCTTCACAATGTTTTTGGTCTCCACAACCTCAGTCAAGTTTCCATTCTCGTCCATCTTGCAGATACCACGAGTCACACCACCATTATCAGACAGCGTGTTCTTCAGCACAAATCCCGCCATACAGGACTTGCCGCCATTCACCAGATACTCATGGACGGCCTTGAATCCCTCCTTGCCATAATAATCATCTGCATTGATCACAATGAACGGAGTATCAATCACATTTTTCGCTGCAAGGACGGCCTGACCCGTTCCCCACGGCTTTGTACGGCCTGCCGGAAGTTCTCCCGGAATATCGTTGATATCCTGGAGAGCATAGTCCACAGTTACATTATGAGAAGCACAAATAGAGGCAATGCGATCGCCGATGACCTCTTTGAACTCCCTCTCAATATCCTTGCGGATGATAAATACCACATGGTTGAATCCAGCTTCAAGCGCATCGTGGATCGAGTAGTCCATGATGAGGTGATTAGAAGCATCCACCGGCTCCAACTGTTTTATTCCTGTTCCAAATCGGCTGCCAATTCCGGCCGCCATGATAAGTAATGTTGTGTTCATTTTGTTTTCTTCTCTCTGTTAAAATTCTTTTTCACATTTATCCAACACAGACGCAATTACCTGATCCATATCGTAGTACTTATACTCACCAAGCCGACCGCCAAAAATAACCTTATTTTCTGCATCTGCCAGCTTCTTATACTCAGAATAAAGCAAGCCATTCTTAGTATCATTGACCGGATAATACGGCTCATCTCCCGGCTTCCATTCACTACTGTACTCACGGCTGATGATAGTCTTCGGCAGATCATTGCCGTTCTCATCCTTACCGAACTCAAACCATTTGTGCTCAATGATACGAGTCCACGGTGTCTCACGGTCGGTATAGTTCACTGCGGCATTGCCCTGAAAGTTTGGCTTATCCAAAGTCTCCGTTTCAAAGCGGACAGAACGGTATTCCAGCGTACCTAACTTATAGTCAAAGTAAGCATCAATCGGTCCAGTGTATACAACCTTATCAGCTAATGCATCCAACTCGGCCTTGTTCTCCAGATAGTCTGTGTTCAAACGAACCTCAATGCCATCCAGCAGATTAGCAATCATCTTGGTATAACCGCCAACAGGAATACCCTGATAAAGTGCGTTGAAGTAGTTGTTATCAAAAGTCAGACGAACCGGAAGACGCTTGATAATAAAGGAAGGCAACTCTTTACAATCGCGACCCCACTGCTTTTCTGTGTAGCCCTTAATGAGCTTCTCGTAGATATCACGGCCGACAAGAGAAATGGCCTGCTCTTCAAGATTCTGTGGCTCACCAGTAATCTCCTTGCGCTGCTCTTCGATCTTGGCGATGGCTTCCTCCGGAGTCACAACGCCCCACATCTTGTTGAAAGTATACATATTGAACGGCAGCGAATACAACTCACCCTTGTAGTTAGCTACAGGCGAGTTCGTAAAGCGGTTGAACTCAGCAAATTGTGTGATATAGTTCCACACCCTTTTATTGTTGGTGTGGAAGATATGCGCACCGTATTTGTGGACGTTGATACCCTCGATATTTTCGGTATAGATATTGCCCGCAATGTTGGGGCGTTTATCTACAATAAGTACACTTTTTCCATGTTCTTTAGCTTCATGGGCAAAAATCGAGCCATATAAACCTGAACCAACTACCAAATAATCATATTTCATTGTTTTTCTCCTTTACGTTTTTCCTTCCATATACGACCTGCTGTTTGGAAACCTTGCTGAACAAGATCGCAGGTCAGTGGTTCTTTTCCGAGCAAGAGAATTACCCCATACACACCAAAGAACAAAATTGCGGTCACTACGAGCGTAAAAAAGGTTCCAAGCGACAAAAGTCGCACCCAAAGTGATGCAATCGTTCCTCCCATAAGTGCCAAAAAAATCAATTCATACCGAATCTTCCGATATGCATCTATGACTTCGCTTCGTAAAAAAACGAACTGAACAATCCATACAACAAGCTCTGCCACAAGTGTACCTATTGCAGCGCCAGCAGATGCAATACGTGGAATCAGAATAGCATTCAGAACCAAATCTGTAATTGCTCCCGCAATCTCAGAATATAGAACTATTTTTTCTTTTCCCAGCGGAACCAGCATCTGAATGCCCATAATTCCTGTCAACCCAATCAAAACAATAGTCGGCATGATAATCTGCATTGGTACAATCGCATCCGCATATGCATTTCCAGACAAAAAGAAGATTCCTTCTTTTGCAAAAAGCATGAAATATAGCATTAAAGGCAAGGAGAGCAGAAAAACGAAATTGATTGCTTTCTTTGTAATTCGATAGAAATCATCCATCATCTGATTTTCAACATAATAAGATGCCCGTGGAAGCATGACGTTTCCCAATGAAGAAACCACCCCAAGCAGAACACTTTTAATTTTAACCGCCGCACTATAGCATCCCACATCTGAGTTAGTTGTCATAAACCCCAACATCACTGTATCCAGATTTGTGTAAATCGTTGTGGCGCAAGACATTGCAAAAAAGATCAGGATCGGTTTTAAGTGGCGTTTGAAATGATAGTTGCCAACAGGTTTCAGTTCAATATACTTATGCACATTCAGCAAATTGCACACATTCGAAGCAGATGCTGCAAAAATGGAAATTCCTCCATATATCACATAGTCACTTTTTTGATGAATTAGCACAAACATCGCTAATAACGCGATAAATTTAAAAACGATTGATATCAATGTGATGTATGCATATTTTTCCAATCCTTTATAGAGCCAATCCATACCAACGGCATTAAAAAATATCGTTGTGCCAATAATAATGAAGAGTACCTTATCCTCCTGCATTCTCGGCACAAATTTCAGGGCCACAAAAAACGCAATATAAGTCACTACGCTCATAATAACGTTAATTGTGAAAATTTCTTGTACCGTCCGAGAAAGCTCGATTCGATCATCACGAACCTTTGCGCAGGCACGGATGCCATAGGTTGGGATTCCCAGCTGTGCAAAAAGCGCAAAATATGCGACAACAGAGGTTGCAAACGAAACCTTTCCTGTCCCTTCTGGCAACAGGATTCGTGACACATAGGGAAACGTAATCAGCGGAAAAATGAACGATGACATCGTTAACAATGCGTTCATTATGAAATTTAATTTTATAGATGTATTTTTTGACATTATTCCGCCATAGACCTCGTTTCATTTTTTGAAGCGTCCATATCAAAAATCTCTTGTAATGCCCTGCGGAAATAGAATCCTTCTCTCAACTTTTCTCCAATCGCCTCCGCATTTGTTTTCATTGCGGCATACTGTTCTTCGGAAATCTGATCCAATGTTTTTGAAAGGTCAACAAGAGAGTCCACAACAATCCCCACCTGATGCTTCTCCACGAAATCTGCAATAGCGGCCTGCTTCCATGTGACAACAGGAATACCAGCAGCCATATACAGTGAAAGCTTGTGGGGATTATTAAACCTCAAATATTCGCCAAAATCTCCACTGCAAGACGTGATTTCAGGACCATCCCAGACCAAGCCATATGCAGAGTCCAGTTTGGAGGGCAGTTCTTCCGGCGAAAAGCTTCCGTGGTATTCTGCATTGGAGTATTCCGATCTTCCCTTATATCCAACACCATAGAGATTTATTTTCAGTTCCGGATTATTCTCGATGAATTTATAAATATAGCTGCACTTCTCAGGAGAAAGATTTCCCGCAATTGCAATACTATTTTTCTTCGACGCATTTTTTGCTTGCTGCGGCTTCTTTTCACACAGATAATCAAAAATTTCAAGTTCCACAATTTTTTTAGGTGCAACACCTTTGGAAATCAAATATTCTTTCATTCTGTAATTATGACAAATTACATAGTCACTCACATTTATGAGTTTAATATCTGTATATTTTGTCGTAACTGACTCTTTTGACCGGAGCGACTCTAAATCATGTAACAGGACGATTACTTTAGAATGATGCAATTTTTGAATAAACGGAATGCAAAAAACAGCCATCTTTGTTCCAAAATACATTGGATGCTGATACAGAATGTACTGTCCTTTTTTTCTTCCCATCTTCAGCCACTGTTTCGGGCATGACAGCAAAAGCCCACACAATTTATCTATTTTGCTGTCATCTTTATTTGGAAATACCATCCGATATTCCTGCCAACCTAATTCTTTGCAAATCGTGTTGATGTCGCTTGGTGCTTTTCCGCCCGCATTATTCGATCCATCGTATTTTCTTGTTATATACAGATTCATTTTTAGTTTTCCCATCAAATCAGTTGTATCCTTTGATTCTTCTTTTTTCTTTTAAGGTATAAATCACAATCAGCAATCTATACATCTTTAATTTCAAAAGGCAGCCTGTTACCTTTATCTTTAATGGCGCTTCAGACTGCCATATTCTGATGTTATCATTCTTTAACATTTCATGCATTCGTTGCAAATCACTCAGTGCGCTCTCATGCACAATCCCATTTCTTACACAATTACTGATGGAAACTGAATACATCGACAGTCTATTTGCCTCATAGCGATTTCTATTCGCATCATAGAGATTCAACTTCTTCAGCAACGAAATCACCTTTTTATGGTATGCCACATTTTTATCAATATTATTTTTGTCATACGTATTCATTGTTGAAGTACTGCTTCGGATATAGTCATACAGACTATCCCCCTCAACAAAAACATTTTTTGATTTGTGATACAATTCCAATGTGAAAATAAAGTCTTCTGCCATTGTGGTTTCTGGATCAAACAGAATATTGTTGTCTTTCAACACGTCTGTACGCGTAAATGTACGCCATACCAACCCTCTAATGGCATTTTCATTTTTTAATTGATAAATCATTCGTGGAATCAGGACATTATCGATATCATCTTTTTCAATCACTTGGTTTTCCCAAGGTAGCGCAACTTTAACATGTTTTTCTCCCGCGAATACATCATCATAATTACTGATGACCGTGTCCACTTTATATTCACAGATATCTTCAACAAATTTTGAAACGAAATCTGAATGTGGTTTGTCATCAATATCCCAAAAAGTAATGTATTCTCCTTTAGCCTCATGAATACCAGCATTTCGCGCTACAGAAACTCCACTTTTTTGAAGTGAAATCAATTTTACTCTCGGATCACTATTTTTACGAAGAATCGCTACTGTGTCATCATCTGATCCGTCATCCACAAAAATCACTTCTATGTTTTTATAGATTTGTTCTTTTACACAATTTAGACAATTTTCGATATACTTCTCAGCATTATGAAACGGAATTACAATGCTAACCAATCCTCTGTTTACGCTACTCATTTCAGTTTTCCTTTTTTATTTTGAAAATCGAATTTCAGCTAAAAAAATCGATGGAATGTACAATAGAGCTGACAGCAACATATTGGGCGTGTACTTCCATATGGATTGTTTGGTTGAAATACATACGCCATTTAAATTTAAGATTGCTTTAACCTTCTGTTTTAACGCAAAATCCCCAGCATACTTATTGCTATAATGATAGCGATCATTTAGAAGCCGTATCGTTCCTTTCGGATTTTTCTTCCACAACTGAAAAATATGTGCCGTCAATCCATCACTTTGATATTCTGATATGTAAAATGCCTGATTTCTCGTGCAAAACTTTCCAAATTTGTCTAATTGTATGTACAGAATCTCTTCGCTTAGAAATCTTTCATCTTGATACTGTGGAATTTCAATCAGCTTTAAGTACTTACTTTTAAATAAGATTGCCGTTTCTACCATTCCGTAAATATTGCTTGCATCCATTATTGATATTTGCATTGATTCCCGTGGAAAAGAGGATGCTCTTAACGATTTTGATTTCCGGGGGTAGATATATCCTATACAATCTGAAGGCACACTTTTCATATCTGTCAGCATCTCTTGGACCGCAGAAGATGCAAGGTAATCATCGCTATCAACACAAATGATCCAATCTGTGGCGCATTGCTCAAAAGCCCTTTTCATGGCGATATGTTTGCCCTGATTCGTTTGATAGATATACTTAATTTCAAATTCGCTGCTCTTTTTCCATTCTGATATCATTTTCCCTGTTTCATCAGTGGAGCCATCATCCACAATTATCCAGATGAAATTTTTGTCCGTCTGACCGACTAGGGAATCATACAGTTTCCTTAATTTCGCGCACCGATTATATGTTGGCGTAAAGATAGTCAGCTCTTTCATTTTATTTGATTCCTCGTTCTATCTCCAAAAATACTGATTCCTATAAGAAGAAGTGATGTATTGACAGCTATACTTGGGAAGAAGCTCTCTGTCATGGCGTATAAAAAAAAGAAAAACATGAATGTGCATTCATCATACATTCCATTTTTCAAGCACTGTCTGTATGTTTTCATAATATAATAACTGAACCAGACAAACGCCAATATTCCCCCTTGATACAGCAATGCAATATATCCATTGTCAATATAAACAAACGAATTGAACTGTGTTGTGCCTATCAATGGCGGTAATCCATGTCTAATCAATTCCGAAATGTACTGTATTCTTCCAGTTAATAGCACATCAATTTTTGTCATTATCGATACTTTTCCATATGCTATTCCCATTCCAATCGTAAGGATAAAGAAACCAAGGTAGCTATACTTACATACTTGTACCACTTTCTTTTTTATTTTTTCATTTCTGCACAGCACCTGGATCAGTATACAAATCCATGCAATCAAAAGTCCAGTTCTTGAGTAAGTAAGAGTATATACCAAATAACTCAGCAGCCCAAAAGCCAGATACTGCCAAATATGCATCTTTTTATTATACAGATATAAAGCAAGCACTATAATTACTGTTAGCGAAGCCTGTGCCATATTGGGATGACTATATCCAAGTGCATATCTCTCGATAATCGAACCTCCGCGCCAGAAAGGGATCATTTTATTTTCAACTATTCCCAATTCCGAACCGATAGTCAAGCACAAAAAAGCAAATACCCTTGTCCAAAGAGAAATCTTAACTATATGTCTGACTTCCACACCTTTTAAGCCACAGATTGCTACAGCCGTAAAAAGAATCGTTGTTGTATGTCCGACCACAAAATCTAATATACCAATCAAAAAAATAGACAGCACAGCCATTAGTTCTTTTGTGGTATATCGTTCGCGCGCCATCTTTGTAACAATTGCTATACAGCCTATCACAAATGCTAGAACATACCCTTTATTATTGCTTTCCGCTCCAAATCCTTTGAATAACGTAATGAGAAATACATATATATCAAACAGCTTGATTTTTGTTTTCATTCTTCTCTCCGTAGGATATATCTCTTTACAAATATTTTCACCGGAATTAGATAGTACTTTATTTTACGTACCAATGCATTTCCAGTATACCAACTTGCCGCATAATGATGAATTGAATATGTGTTTTTTGTCATCGTCAATTTATTTGTTCCCATTTTCAAAGGGCAAAAATATTCTGTCGGATAGACTGTGACGTCACAAAAATACTGGATTTTGTTCTCTTTTACCAGTCCATGCTCTTTCATAAGTGCTGTCGTGATTTTAACGCAGATTGGCGGTTTGAATGTTCCATCTTCCTGGATAAAAGACTCACTTTCATATGGTTTCATGTTTTCTTCCAAAAAAGGATGCCTTGCAACTGCACCAAACCCTAGTCCTGTGTTAACCGTTCCTACTTGCTCCATTCCCATATAGCAATTGTTTTCCAACAAGCTATCCAGCGAGCGAATCAGTTCCACATCCGCATCCAGATATATTCCGCCTTGCTGATATACAACATCCAATCGAGCATAATCCGTCAAAAAAGCCCACTTTTTATTGTTGTAGCATTGCTCTACATACGGGTTTTTATGCACGTCATAATTTGACTCATTCCACTGTACTATCTCGTAATCAGGACAATATTTTTTCCAGCTTTCTATATATCGTTTGACATCATCCGGCAGAGGATTTCCGCCAAACCAGCAATAATGTATTCTCTTAGGAATCATTTCTTTTCCTCCATCATTTTCTCTACCAACTTTTCGAGTTCTTCATTAAACTTTGCATTATTGCTATTCATGCCATGACCCATTCCTGCTACAATCTGGTCGTAGTTCGTTATAATGTCTCCTAGCGTTTCAATATCTTCTACATCAATGATTGTGCCCATGCGCTTTGAAACATTTCGTGCAAATTCCACCTGATGGTCATTCACGTGTTCATTGAACTGGTGTTGGCGCGGCACAACAATTGGTGTCTTACCAATCTGCAACGGCATAATAAAACTTGCCGGGCCACCGTGGGTAATCACAATCCGGGCATCAGCCACATTTTTAATCATCTGCTGATACGGAATCAATTTGCTCCACCGACAGTATTTCGGCTCGTATGTACTAAATCCAGTTTGGATAATAACCTCATCTTTGATAATGCCATCGCGTTTCAGCTCATCTACTTTTTGAATCAGTCGATTAAATGGCTGTTCGTGTGTTCCCACTGTCACAAATATCATTCTCTTTTATCACCTCTCAGATGCTTCCGCTGAAGTCGCATCTATGTATCTTATTACTTTAGCAGGATTTCCCACGACAACCGCATTAGCTGGTACATCCTTTACCACAATAGAACCTGCTCCAATAATTACATTATCTCCAATGGTTATCTGTCCAATAATGCACGAATTAGAACCGATATTCACATTATTTCCGATAATAGGGCTCCCCCCCCCAGGCCATTATTACCAATAATTGTATTATTTCTTATTATGCAATTATTTCCAATAATCGTCCTCGGATTAACAACGCTACCTCTTGCACCATGTACAATTGAAAGATTTTCTCCAACTTGCGTTTGCGGCGAGAACTCAAACCCCAAAATGAAATGACAATAAAAATTAAAAATCTTGCTCCAAAGTTTTCCCACATTCCCTCTTTTTGATTTTCTTAGCAGTTTGCAAAATATTTTTTCTCTTGTGCCATTCATATTCTCACCTCCGAAGTAAGTTCCTTTTAGAATATGCTGCCAAGGTTAACCGCTTTCGGATAAACCTTTTTCTGCTCTTCCCACTGCACAACAAACTTGTCCACAACGGGATAAACCATCTTACCCGTCATTGTCGGTTTATCAATTCGGTCAAAGACTTCGATATAAACCAGCTTTGCGCCCATCATCTTTCCAATGTAGAAAAATGGAACCGCAACTGCTGCACCGCAGGAAATGATTAAATCTGGCTTTTCCTTATGCAGTACATCCCACGCAATTTTTGTATTCTTAATGAGTGCTTTAATACTGCGGTTTGTTGGAAAATAACATGGATAAACCTTTTCCCCTTCCAAAAGGCTTCTCGCGTCTTCCTTATCAAAAGTCACCCAAAATCGATTTTTGTCCTTCCAAAAAGGCTTTAACATATAAAGGTGGGTCAAATGGCCGCCAGATGAGCCAACAAGACAAACCTTCATATTTTTCTCTGTCACATTTTTTGTTTTCATTTTATTTCTCCCCGGTATGTTGTTCTTCCTTGCACGACAACAAGCCTGTATACAGATTGCAGCAGCAATCTATACGCAGGCTCGCCTTCGTACCTCCTTATTCTGTTTTCTGCTCTATCAGCTTTCGCTATGGTGGGTTAAGTATAGAGCGCAACCAGAAGCCATTAACCCCTGAAAGCACGCTGGCCGTAACGCACCATGACAAGCAGAAACAAGTTGAGGTGAAAAGATCAAGCCGCGCAAACCCGCATGAAATCAGGATTTTTTCTGGTTGTCCATATTATTTCACACTCCCCATCCGGATTTAGATATACCGTACCACCCAATTTATGGATTTCTCTGTAAAAATGACCAGCAAAAGGCCCAATACGACAAGCCATGATGTAAACAATTGGGTGCAGAATATGGTTTTTTTCGATATGCTCGCAGCACGATTTCAGCGCAGCAACGTCATAATAGATTGCCTGTGCAGGCCCAATCTGAGGAACATCAATCTTGAAACAGTGGGCATTGTGGAGTTCAAACTCGTGGTCATTGATCTTTGTCACGCCCTCAAACTTGTTCTCATCCATGCAGCCGTCACCATTGGCTTTGCAGGCAACATGATATTTAATATTTTCTTTATTCTGGTGGTACTCCGTGAGCTTATAAACGAACGTTTCATAACCGCCATATGCTCCGAGGCTTTTTGCGCCCACGAGGTACACATGCTGCACTTTGTCATTTAACTGCATCTTTCAATTCCATCCTCATTTTTATCGTTAGCATCCCATTCATCTTTTGAACAGAACAAATTCGTACCTTTTCTATCCTCCATATGCACCCAGTGATTTTGCACCTACAAGATATACGTGTTGCACTTCTTTCTTCAAATTCATTCCTTTATTTCATCCTCAACCACATTTTCACGCACTCTCCGGCAGAACTACTTTTCCAGCTCCCCCTATCAGTACCTCTTTCAATTTCTCAACCTGTTCCGGCTTCAGCTTTCCCGGTTCATCCCGCAGCAGTTTTTTCTGCAGATACCACCATCTGCCCAGCCAGAAGCCCTCATCCGTTTTATACTTCGCTGGAATGTTCAAATCGCCATACTTTTTTTGATATGCTTTCACGCATTCCAAACGAGCCTCCCACTGCTCTTCCCGGGACAATCGAACCGTTTTCGCTTTTGCAGTCGGCTTTACCCACTGCATCCCGATGGTATCCAGCATTGCAATGCGTTCCGGAGTCAGTTTTGTGCGGACATCTGTCTGTTTCTTTCGGGCATGACGCAAGGTTGCGATCCATTTTCCAAGCTTGATGCCATCCTCAGTCACATAATTTGCTGGAACATCCAAATCGCCATGCACCTGATAATAGCGTTCTGCCGCGTGATATTGCTCCATCCAGCGGTGGTAGTTCCGTTCACCCCAGTTCATGCCGATCTGCTCCAAACGGCGGATCTGCTCCGTACTCAGCAGCCCTTTCTGGTAAGCGTCCTTCTGATAGGAGATCCACACGCCAAGCTTTAAGCCACTCTCGGTGATATATTTCGTCGGCACTTCCAAATCGGCATACTGCTCATAGTAGGCCGCCGCTTCTGCATAACCGCGCTCCCATTTGGCACTGACTGCATTCCACGCCATTCCAAGGGCATCCAGCTGGCGAATTTCTTCTTCGGTCATCCGGCCATTGGAACGATCTTTCCGCTTTGTCATGATCCAATGCCCCAGCGCAAAATCATCTTTCGCCTTGTATTTTGCGGGTACCAGCAAATTCCCCTGCTCTTCAAAATACGCCTTAGCGTGTTCTAATCCACGTTTCCACGCAAATTCTGCACGGTCATCCCAAATCATTCCGATGTTGTCCAATCGCCGGATTTGTGCCTCGGTCAGACTGCCCATCCGTTTTCCATTCCGGATCAGCCGCTGCAGCTGCACCCACGTGCCGAGATGCAAACCCGCCGATGTCGCATAGTCCACCGGCACCCGCAAATTCCTGTGCTCTGCGTAGTAGATGCTGGCCTCGGAAAAGTAGTGATCCCAAGTGGATGACAAGCTGGCCTGCAGCCGCTCAAACAGCACCCGGCAGTCCTGCACCTGCTCGACGACCTCAAAATGTTCGGTCACAATCTTGCTGCCTTCGCCATTGGCAAACAGTCGATGAACCGCTTCGTTGAGTTCTGACTGAATTCCCGAGATGCTGCTCAGACCCTCAAAATTGTTCACCACATCCAGAATCAGTGGTGTCTTGCTGTCTCCCGCTGTTAATGCTCGGCCGATCTGCTGCTTATAGATGATGG
>ENA-UAMB01000328-UAMB01000328.1-human-gut-metagenome-genome-assembly--contig:-NODE-328-length-31883-cov-7.581689_pt1 | contig 31883 bp, 19 predicted proteins | sample MGYA00243707_ERZ654484 | MGnify/ENA primary metagenome ERZ654484 (study PRJEB26926, sample SAMN06164464) | human gut metagenome | biome: ENVO:00009003; feature: ENVO:2100002; material: ENVO:00002003... | reverse complement strand
ACGAGATACTGATCGGTCTCGTGGGCTCGGAGATGTGTATAAGAGACAGCTGATAGCCTGTTTGGTCCATTGATATCTGAGCCACAGACTCGAACTTTTACATAGTATATTTTATAAAGATATGGCTGTTTTTTTTCACAAACAAGTCTTTAATGAGAATTTCTTTTTCAAATTAGTCGAAATAATTTTTAGCGCCACATTGCCAGTAGTTTTTGTACTTTGGAGAATGATTTGCACCCTTCCCTGATACATCCGTTTGGAAGTTACTCCATAAAAGAGTTCGTCCGTATAATGCTTCCTGTTATCTAGCGCTACCAACTGTGCCGCATCTTCCATTTGGAATTTCTAGTCAAAATTAAAAAGAACTTTTTGCAATGATGCAAAATTCTCCAAAGGAACATTAACCAGAAGCACTTTTTTCTGCGCTTTCTGATATTGGGCCATTGCTCCGATAGAAGCAACAGCTAATGAAAAAATAATATTATTAAGAAATCAAGCAAATGAAAGTTCTTTCAATATTATTTCCAAAACTTATAAAGTCCACAGGCATGAGGTCTTAATGTCCGTGAAAAATCATTGGAAATGACTCCAATTTCTTTTTCAGACCACATGTCCATTACTCTACAATCACCGTTCAATCCTAAATCTTTTAAATTAATTGTAATCTCTTTATCGTCGTTATCATCAATATTAAACAAAGCCAAATAAACTTCATTTTTCAGAGGATTACATGAAGTAATAGCTATTTTCCCGTCTTTTTGAAATAATTGAGTCACTTCTGTACTCTCTTTATGCATCCTCAATACTTCTTTATTTGTCAGCAGAGATAAAGTAAAATCGTCATTGCTAGGTAGATCACCACCAAACATCAAGGGTGAACGAAAGATAGTAAAAAGTGTCATTAGTGAATATTGCTCTTCGCGAGTGAGACGTGTCATTCGATCCTTTCCTCGCTCCCCACGAATAGAAATGCGCCCCAAAGGAATCATATCACAATCTGGCCATGTTCCTGGTTGAATATAAGGATACCACTTTTGTGCGACATCAAGTAAATGAGTAACATCTCTCCATAAATCCCATACATCGTCCACCATACGCCACATATTAGCATGAGAAGTAACATGCGCAGCCTCCTCCACTGGGGTTTTCCCCGGAGATAGACTTAAGACGATGGGACGTCCACATTGGTCTATTGCTTTACGTATTAATTCTATTTCCGCTTTGTGATAAGGTCTACTTAAATCATCAATTTTAATAAAATCAACTCCCCAGTCTGCATACATATCAAATATAGAATTATAGTACTCTTGCGCACCTGGCTTTTCTGCCAAAATAGTATAATTATCTCTGAGCCATTTGCATTGCAAATCTTTTGTATAAATTTGGTCAGCAGTTATGCCATTTGTTCCTTTGATAGGAAGTTTTTGTTCTACAGCTTGTTTAGGAATACCTCGCATAATATGGATACCAAACTTCAGCCCTTTATTATGTACATAATCGGCCAGTTTCTTAAAGCCTTTTCCATCTTTGGCAGATGGAAATCTGTTAACAGCCGGCTGATAACGTCCATATTCATCAAGTACATAAATAGGATTTTCCTGATTATAACCTCCGGCTTTATCGTTTTCAACAAACCAACGAATATCTACGATAATATATTCCCAACCATATTCTTTTAATTTTTCTGCCATATAATCAGCATTGGCTTTCACTTCACTTTCCTTTACTGTAGGTCCATAACAATCCCAACTATTCCATCCCATAGGTGGGGTCAGTGCCCATTCTTTAAACTCCCCAGGTTGAAATAACAACTTTTCTTCTTGCTTTTTTGCAGTGCATGAAGCTAAAAAAACTATGCATAATGCTAATAAAAAATCTTTCATATTTAAACGCCTAATTTATAAAAATTACATTACAATCCGTTGGTTGATTTCATACAATCATCTCCAAAGAACATAGAAATAAGCAAAGAGACCACTTTCTTAAGCGATCTCTTATGAAGCTTATCAATAGTAACCGGGATTTTGTTCCAACACAGCTTCCACATTACGTTCAATTTCACTATACGGAATGGGCCACAGATTCTGCCAATCTCCCATCAAATGAGCATTAGGATTATACTTTTTGGAACGTTCCACCAATTTCCCCAAGCGCATTAATGTTAAATTGCGATATTCCTCTGTAGCCAACTCACGAGCACGCTCATCAAGAATATAATCAAGACTTATTTCAGCTTCGGACATAGGTGTAGCATGAGCACGAGCACGAATAACATTAATATCAGCAACAGCTTTTGTCTTGTCACCATTATTCAGATAAGCTTCAGCACGCAATAGATAGGTCTCGGCCAAACGGAAACAATATTCATCTCGATAAGAGACTTGAGATGAAGACCCCGAATTGATTAATTCATGCTCTCCAAAAGCACTAAATTTACCTGTCTTATATACAGCTTCCGGAAAATTACCAGTAACTTTCCACATAATAGGAAAGAAATTCATAATTCCGTCCTGCTCTCTAAGCCACCCATCTTTTACTAAATATTCTCCAAAACCTTTCGCTTTAGGATTGTCAATCAGCACATCCCGAATAATATTATAACTAGCATTACGAATATCATTGTTCCAATCTGATTTCCACAGTTCATTCTCTAAATAAGAAGTCATAGCTATACCACCTTGTCCGCGCCCTCCCTTCTCTGCTGTTATTTGTGGAGAAAAAGCAGCTACTGTACCATTTCCATCAGCCGCCTCCACTTGTACACTTCTATATTGGGGCAAAAAGTTAGCCATGCGAAAATCCGGATCAGGAGATCCTGAATTATTATATTCATACTGCATCACTAAAATAGCTTCAGTATTACCGGACGAACGATTAAGGTTTCCATTGCGGAAAAGATCCCAATAAACATCATAGGGTTCATCCTTTCGTACCCCAAAACGTTCTGTCATAAGAGCCATTGAAGGATGATTAATTACTTCCGTGGCAACGCTAATAGCCTCTGTATATTTACCTAGTGAAATATAAATTTCCGATATTAAATGCTGGGCTGCTTGCTTTGTAATCTTTCCATCTTCAGCCTCCGATATATCCGGAAGCAAAGTTATAGCTTCTTCCAAATCGGCGCGACATTGCTCGTATACTTGCTCTCTTGTAGCCCTGACATAATTCTTACGAGGTACAGTGCGGTGTTCCAGTTCCAAAGGTACTCCACCAAAAGTATGGCCCAAATAACGATAAGCCATTGCCCGAAAGAAAAGAGCCTCACCACGGAAAACTTTCTTTTCTGCTTCAGAAACTTCATTTTCTTGTTCAAGACGATAAATAATTTCATTAGCGTTCACAATGTTCTGATAATTCACTTTCCAAAAATCATAAACATAAGAAAGTGTAGGCACAACATAAGCTGAATAGTTGTCAAACGTTTGATTCTGCCACCCCCACATATACATATCTGAACCAACTTGTAACAGATGGCAATAACCATTATCTTTCGTATTATGAAATATAATCTTACGCAAATTATTATATAGATTATTTTCAGCCTGTCGGAACTGTGCGGAAGTTTGATAAGAATTATCTGGTGAATAAAAATCCAAAGGTTCTTCTTTTAACCAACTACTTTCATCACAACTAGTAAGCAGCATGCCTAAAGTTAAAATTATCATAAAAATCTTTTGAGTGTTCATTGTCATAGCGTAATTATTAAAATTCAAAATTTAATCCAAACGTAAATTGTCTCATAGGTGAATTGCTTCCTGTAATACCAATGCCAGCCTCGGGATCCCATCCATCCCAATCAGTAATAGTAAAAAGATTGGTAGCCGAGGCAAATACCCGAACTCTATTGACTCCTACCTTCTCAATCAAAGTCTTTGGAAACGTATAAGCCAAACTTAAATCCTGTAGACGAATGAAATTACGCTGTACCCAGCGTGTAGTACTCACACTGGTCTGTGCTCCTAATTGCTGGTATTTTGCATTAGGATTTTCAGGAAGCCAATAATCAAAATTATTAAAGAAAGAATAATTTTGCATTTGCTGACCACTATAAATTCCAGACAAGGGTTGGCCATAATAATAATCAGAGCCTCCTTGTACTGAGTTTATTACAGCACGTAGTTCCCATGGACCATAAGTAAAAGTGTTTTGTATACTGAAACGGTACAAAGGATCGGTATAACCTAAAATTTTACGGTCGTCTGCTGCTGAATAATTACCATCTTTATTAACGTCCTCATACTTATATGTTCCGAATGTAAAGCCATTAGGAATAGTTCCTTTATTGTAATCTTCTATTTGCCACATACCAATAATATTATAGTCATATACTACGCCATAAGGTTTTCCAATAAATAATTTTTCACTAATAAGATCATCCTCTATCCCATCACCATTAGCATCCAATCCTGTAATACTTGCTACTTTATTCTTATTGAGCGAGAAAGAAATGGTGGCAGTCCAGTCAAATTTTTTACTCCTAACAGGAACACCTGTAAGAGAAAATTCCACACCTCTATTCTTAATCTTTCCGATATTGGTTGTTACGGAAGATGAACCGTTAATTTCTGGTATATTCACATCGTAAAGCAAATTATTGGTATTGGACCAATAAGCCTCAATATAACCAGACAAACGCCCTTTCAGCACGCTAAAGTCAAGACCGGCATTCAATGATTTCGTACTTTCCCATTTTAGGTCTGGATTGGGCATATTTCCCAAATACATCAGCAATTCAGGAGAGTTGGTGCCATAGACATATCCATTTCCGGATTTCATAGTAGAAAGAGTTTTATAACGCCCTCCTGTTCGATTGCCGCTTTCGCCATAAGAAATACGCACTTTGAAGTTGTCTAACCATTCCACTTTATCTTTGATAAATTTTTCTTCACTGAGTCGCCAACCGATTGCCATGGAAGGAAAAATAGCAAACTTATTGTTTGCGCCAAATCCAGAAAATCCATCACGGCGAATGGTAGCATTAAAAATGTAACGGTCATTGAAAGTATACCCTAAACGGGCCATCATATATAGGCTGGTTTCTTTCCACGCAGATGTAATGATACTATTTTGATCACTCTGACCAGCCTGTAAATAATCATAGCCTAAAGTCTGATTTTCAAAAATGTTAGCAGTGGCATTTGTATCCTCGTATCCACGTTCCTCTACGCCATAAACTAATGTCGCATTCACAGCATGTTTACCAAAATCATGTTTATAAGTTAAAATGTGATCCCAAGTCCAAGCATATTCATTACCGTTCTTCTTATATCCTTGTCCTTGTAAAGCATTCGCATAAGGATTAAATTCATAATCCTTATTGAAAACCAAATTATGGGAATAGTTCATACGGTAGCTCAACCCTTTAATAAAAGGAATATCAATGTCTGCATAAAAATTACCTGTTAAGTTATAGCGCACTTCTGTATCTGGATTTTCAATTAGCGACAATGGATTACTATAGCCTATATCCAGTGTCGGATTAAGAGTTCCATCCTCATTATAAGGTGAAGTTAGCGGACTGATTCGAGTGACACGGCTATAATTAGGGTTTGCGCCAGAAAGATCACTATATGTGAAATAAGACTGTGTCCCTATTTTTAACCAGTTTGTAATATTTCCTTCCAAATTAACACGAATATTATATCGTTTGTAGGAATCATTAATAAATAAATTTTGCTGATCCATTAAGCCAAAAGAAACAAAATAGTTCATTAAATCACTGCGCCCACGTAAACTAAGATTATGGTTCTGAATATGAGGATTTCCCACTGTAGTCAAATCCCACCAATCTGTATCCGTACCATCAGCATAACCTTGAGCTACAGAGCTGAGAGTCATCATATCTGTGACAGACCAATCCGGATTCTTTTCCATATAATCGGGTGCCTGTCTGCTCTTGGAAAGACTAGCATGCTCTATCTGTTTCAAATACTCTTCCCTGTTAAGAGGTAGCATGTCATTACTCATTAAGCGTTGAAATGTATAAGTCGCATTATACTCAATAATAGGTTTTGTATTTTCTTTTACATGCTTTGTGGTTATTAAAATCACACCATTGGCTGCCTGTGAACCATAGATAGCTGCACTACTAGCATCTTTTAGAATATCAATAGATTCTACATCAGCCGAATTGATATCATTTAAATCACCACGATAGATTACTCCGTCCAAGACAATAAGTGGTGTAGTTGTTCCCGAAATAGTGTTACGTCCACGAATAGAAATATCAGGAGACTTACCTGCAGTAGAAACTGTCCCTATATTTAATCCCGGTACTAATCCTTTTAGAGAGGTCATCATGTTCACATTAGGAGTGCTTTCCATTGTCTTTAAGTCTGCACGAGTGACAGCACCTGTCAAATCAGATTTTCGCTGCACACCATAACCCACAACTACCACTTCATCAAGAGTTTCAGTGTCTTCCTTCAATACTACATTAAGTTCTGTCTTTCCGGAAACTTTCACTTCTTGAGAAACATACCCGATATAAGTAATCTGTAAAATGGCATCTTTTGGAGTATCCAGAACGAACCGCCCGTCTATATCTGTGATTGTACCTGTTGACTGGCCTTTTACGATGACATTGGCACCGATTATCGGTTCGCCATTCGCATCTTTTACAATACCTGTCACCTTATTTTGTCCTTGCTGTATTCCTTGCACAATCTCAGTAGAAAGAATAATTTTCTTTTCAAGCACTGAATACTTCACATTCGTCCCTGCGAAAATCTGGTCTAGTATCTTGAATATATTATTGTTGTTTGCCGAAACTGATACAATACGTTTCAGATCTACGTGTTTATTGTTGAAGAAGAAATCAAACCCCGATTCTTTTTTCAGCTTTTCCAACACAGTGCCAACTGTTTCATTACGTACTTCAAGACTGATCATGGTCTTTTGCGCATACGACTCTGCCGCATAAGTCATACTTAACGAACAGATTAAAAAGAGTACACTTAGTTTCATAGGTAATGAAGTTTTATTTAAGATTAACCTACACGACTTTATCATCCATAATAATTGGACGCTAAAATAATTTTTCATAATTTTGTAATTGAGATAAAGTTAATAAAATGTTGTCTTTGCTTGTCGCCAAACAAGCATAGAAAGATGATTTTTCATACGGGGTGATACGCCAATATCCTCCCGTATGTTTTTTGTTTAGGGAGCCTGTTGTCTGTTCATTTTTCTAGTATTTAAATTAAGGGTTAAACGTATATTAGTACACTTCTATTTTCAGCTTTTCCGTCTTTATATCTGCACTGTCAATGTACCGCCATCGTATACGGGAAGAAATCCGGAAATATTCCATAATACGCTCCAGACGCTGATGGGTGAATGTTCCTGTGAACGAACAGCCTTTTAGTTCTTTGTTGGATAATACGAATTCCACATTGAACCGCTTGCCAAGCATGTGCAGCACTTCATCCAGCGGAGTGTCATTAAAGATGAGCTTGCCGTCTTTCCATGAAATCTCCGATTCGCCCGAAGTGACGTAGCACTTGATATCCCCGGTTTGTGGGGAATAAACTAACTTCTGTCTGGGGGAGAGCATACTCTTTTGAAATTTTCCTTTGTTATTCTTATAAATAAACCCTACGCTGCCTTTGATAAGCGTGGTGGAAATGGGAGTTTCATTACCGTATGCTTCCACATTGAAACTTGTTCCGTACACCTCCACCTGAGAATGATGAGGGGTGGAGACGATGAATCGTTTCCGGGGATGATGGGTCACATCGAAATAAGCTTCACCGTTTAACTCCACTTGGCGTACATCGCCGGCGAAAAAGGTGGGATAGCGGAGGGAGGATTCCGAATTGAGGTGAACTACCGTGCTGTCCGGTAACAGGACGGAGGTAGTCATGCCTGCATTGGTTTTTATTTCCACCATCTGAGCGGTGACTACCGGCTGCCGTCTGCCCGGATACAGAGCCAATACACCTATCAGGAGGGGAACGGACAGGATGGCCGCAATGCGTTGTGTCCATCCCCACCAGGACAGGTTTCTAACTTTTGTTTTGCTTTTTACCTTATCTAACGCTTTTTCCGTATCTATTTTCTTTGTGATATGCTGTGTGTCTACAGCCAGATAGAGCGTATTCAGCTGCCTGGCTATATGTAAATGTTCCTCGTCGGCATTCAGCCATGCTTCTATCTGTTCATTTTCCGGAGGAGTGGTTTTCCCTTCGAAATATTTAGTTAACAAAGTTTCTATATCGGTATGGTTTTCCATAAATTATGCTTTAATTTCTTCCTTTATATTATTAAGACAAGCGAGAATGAAAGGTATCTAAACGAAAAATGCTTTTTTTTCAAAAAAAAGTTTTTTCCGATAAAAACCGCTATCTTTGTGCGCAAGGAAAACAGTTATTATACTATGAATCATACCGTCGAAGACTTGTCTTTGCTTAATGCTCTCCGACAGGGGGATGGTAATGCTTTTGACCATTTATTCAGAAGATACTATCCTATGCTGTGTGCCTATGCCCACCGGTTGGTATCGTTGGAAGATGCCGAAGAGATTGTTCAGGAGGTAATGTTATGGCTATGGGAGAATCGTGGGGATTTGATAATCGAGTCTTCATTGAATCAGTATTTGTTCAAAATGACTTATCGGAGGGTCTTGAACCACTTGACGCGGGAACAGGTGAAAACCAAGGCTGAAGCTGCCTTTTATGAGAGGACACAGGCGGCATTGTGTGAAGTGGACTATGCTCGTTTTGAGGAATTGGACCGGAAAATAAAGGAGGCGATGGCTGCTCTGCCCGACAGTTATCGGGAGGCTTTTGTGATGCATCGCTTTAAGGAACTGAGTTATAAAGAAATTGCCGAAGTGCTGGATGTGTCACCACAGACGGTGGCTTACCGCATCCAGCAGGCATTGAAGCTGCTTCGTGTTTCCTTAAAGGATTATTTGCCCATGCTGGTATGGCTGGTGGGCTGAAAAGTACCTCTCCCGAAGTTTTCCCAGTTTTTTCCTTCAAATCCTTCAGCCTCTTCGCAAACGCTCGTCAATAAAGAAAAGCGGCTGAAGGATTTCCTCCCGGAATTCCTTCAGCCTAGTGTAGAAGTTTCAGCTCTTTATGGTTTGAGCTTCGTTTGTAGAAGTTTTCTATTATATTGTTTCGTTGTATATTTACTTTATTGTCAGGTCCGTGTCGTTTGTAGCCGATACGTTTTCCGTTTCGTTCTTCGGTTCGGGCAGTTTCTCTTTTCCGTAGAATCCCGGCATCGGTTCATAGATGGGGTTACGTGGAATGGAGATATTGCGCAGTTTTTTGTCTTTCGCCAGTTGGGCGATATAACGTCCTGCAGTGGCACGTGTCAGTCCGCATAACGATTCAAACTTCCGGCGTGTCAGCACGCTGTTTGTCAGGAAGTATTCCGTCAATGCCTCGTCTATACTCTCTTTTGTCACCGGCATGGAGTGCGGCTTGTATTTCGAACGCTCGGTCTTAACGTCGCTCAACTGATGCTTCAGGTATTTGTCCGCACGGAATGTCACCGATTTGAATTTCACCTTGTTGGCACGTGTGGAGCTTGGTGTCCGTGTCTCGGGGCAGGTAAGCGATATATGGAAATACCCTATCCCTTCGATGTGCACCCGGGCGCCGTCTTTCAAGTAATAGGCCAGTTTCTCGCTGAGCGAGATGATGGTTGCCTTGATGTCCGCCACGGTGAGCGAGGAGCCGTACTGTATTTCCCGTGCCAGATAGTCGGTGTTGATGCGCTGCCAGTTTACTACACGGGCGTGATAGCGCTTCTTGCGCGTACCTATCGTATTGGGTGATTCATAAAATTCAAATTTGATAGCCATTCGCTTATTTGTTTTTATCCGGTTGTTTATGCTTTCTTGTACGGAAGAGTTTGCTGCAACTTCCTTTCAGGTTAATCATTTCACTTAGGTGATGAAATTATATCACTAAAGTGATGAAGTTGTATCACTCAAGTGATGAAACTTCATCATTCTAGTGAAATGATTAACTTGACGGTGCAAAAGTATGAAATAGTCTTGATAAAAACGAATAATTTCCCAGTTATTTTCGCTTAGTCACTTTTTTGCAGTAGTGTGTAGTAAATGCTTGTAAAAGAGTATTTTGTATGTTATCTTTGTGATATTACACAACCCCAAATAATGAAAAAGGATGAAAAAATTAGTGGAAAAATTACTGAATTGGTGCAAAAAGAGTATGAAAATGAGGATATGCGTGGGAAAAAGTGCGAATCCGGAAAGAGTGTTGCCTTCAATGGCTATGGAAACGGTGGGCGAAACTGTTCTTCCAGCGGCTGTCGAGGCAGTTGGTATGGCAGAAACTATCGATGAAAAGGCGGTTTCTGGCAAATCGGGGCGCAAGAAACCGGAGAATATGCTGGAGGCCTTGCAGTGCTTTTTGACCGCACGGTATGATTTTCGTTATAACCTTCTCACCGAACAGACGGAGTATCGTGGAAAAGAGATGCCGGATGAAGAGTATGGTATAGTGGCTCAACGTGATTTGAATACATTCTGCCTGGAGGCGCGTACCGGCGGCATCAATTGCTGGGATAAGGATGTGAGCCGTTTGCTCCATTCCAGAAAGGTGGAAAACTATCATCCTTTTCTGCATTATATGAACCACTTGCCTCAATGGGACGGGGTGGATCGTGTTACTCCGCTGGCCGTGCGTATATCGCGTAAACCGATGTGGGTGAAAGGGTTTCACCGTTGGATGCTGGGTGTTGCTGCCCAATGGCTGGGGCAGGCACAGGATTGCGCCAATGCGGTGGCGCCTATGTTGGTGAGCCGTGAGCAGGGGAAGCGCAAGTCTTCTTTTTGCAAGATTTTGATGCCTAAGGAACTTACACCTTATTATATAGACAAGTTCGACCTGACGAGCGAGAGTGGATGTGAACAGAAACTTTCGCTTTTCGGACTGATCAATATGGATGAGTTTGATAAGTACCGTGCCGGACAGATGCCTGCTTTGAAGAATCTGATGCAGATGACCACACTAACTTTCCGCAGGGCACATCGTCCGGCATTCAGTCATCTGCCTCGTATCGCCTCTTTCATCGGTACGTCCAATATGACGGACCTGCTGACTGATCCCACAGGAAGCCGCCGTTTTCTTTGTGCGGAGGTGGATGATAAGATTGACTGCACACCGCCCGATCATGCGCAATTGTTCGCTCAGTTGAAAGCGGAGTTAGTCGGAGGAGAGCGTTACTGGTTCTCGGAAGAGGAAGAGAAGGAGATACAGCATAGCAATCGGAATTTTTATAAAATGCCTGCCGAGCAGGAACTGTTTTTGCATTGTTTCCGGATGCCGCAAGAAGGGGAGCTGTCCAAGCCCTATACCACGACGGATTTGTTCAATTATTTGCAGAAACATTATCCGGCAGCCATGCGCGGGGTGACTCCGAATCGGTTGGGCAGGATGATGGTTGCATTAGGAATACAACGCATTCATACCGAGTATGGCAATGTGTACCGGCTGGTGAAGCTGAAGGATTCTTCCGCGGCCTGAAGCTTTTTCCCGGTGTGATCTTTCAGCCGGAACGCCCTCCGGCAAAGGGTTTGCGGGAGGGATGAAGCTTTTGAAGGATTTTTCAGGGGGAATCGCATAAGGCGAAATAAATGAAAAAGATTGCTTAGCGATTTGTTTGTTCGACTTTTTTAGTGGTGGCGTTTTTATCTATAAAAACACGAGAAGTGACAGTTTACATATTTATTACATTGTTTCTTCTTGTGATTGTCTGGACACGAGATGCTCCAAGTATCATGCTGCTCCGGGAGATACTTTACAGTTGAAAGTTTCCTTCCAGTCGGACAGTATAGGGGTGTTTGTCCGTGAACTTTATATTTATGGCAACTTTCCCTCTTTGCCGCTTAGTCTGACGGTGGAGGGCGATTGCATATAAGGCAAGCTCATAGCATATAAGAGAAAGAATTAACAGGATAATTTTGTTTTTATCGAAGGTTTATTACTAACTTTGCTCTACCATCGTAATATGGATGAAAAGCACAACCGATATACAAATGAGCAAAATGCCTGGAAATTCTTTTAATGATATCTATACCTCTTATTATAAGAAGTCTTTTTTCTTTGCCAAATCATATGTTCATAATGATTTGGCAGCAGAAGATATTGCCTCCGAGGCATTAATAAAGTTGTGGGAAAAGTTGAAGGCCGAGCCTGTTGAAGAGAAATATATCTTACCGTTGTTACTGGCAATTTTGAAGAACAAGGCCTTGGACTATCTAAAGCACGAGGAGGTAAAACGCAGTGCTTTTGAAGTGATGGCCGACTGGCAACAACAGGAATTGTCTATCCGTATGTCTGCCTTGGAAGCGTGCAATCCTGATGAGATTTTTTCGGAAGAAGTGGAAAAAATCATCAGTGCTACTTTAAGCACCTTGTCGGAACAGACGCGACGGGCATTTATTTTGAGCCGTTTTGAAAATAAATCTAATAAAGAGATTGCCGAAGAGATGGAAATCTCTATAAAGGGGGTGGAATATCATATATCAAAAGCATTGAAAGTACTGCGGGTGACTTTAAAAGATTATCTTCCTTTATTTTATTTCTTCTTTTATTATTAAGCCTGACCGGATGGGGATACGGATGTTTTTGAGGACAAAAATGATTTTTATATATTTTTCTTCATTTTCTTTTAGGGTAATTTCTTCTTGAGTCGTTTCTAATAAAATAGCATAGAATATGAATCCTGAATTATTGCAAAAATATATAGCCGGAAATGCTACTGAAGTCGAAAAGCAGCGTGTGACCGGATGGATACAGGAAAATCCTGAGAATATGCGTGAATATATGGCACAACGGAAGTTGCATGACATGGCATTGTGGCGTACGGAACCTGTGGCGGAGGAGAATAGCCGGGAAAGGAAACATTTCTCGTTACGCGGAATATGTATGGAAGCTGCTAAGATAGCAGCGGTATTGGCGATCGTCTTGTTGGGTACACATTATTGGACAGGAAAACATCAGGTACCGGAAGACAAAACATGGCAGTCCATTTATGTGCCGGCGGGCCAACGGGCGGAATTGATGTTGGCGGATGGTACGAAAGTCTGGTTGAACTCACGCAGTACCTTGACTTTCCCGGGAAGTTTCAAAGGGGATATCCGAAATGTGAAATTGGATGGTGAGGGTTACTTTGCGGTGACAAAGAATGTGGAACAGCCTTTTATTGTAGAGACGAACAAATGTAATGTGAAGGTGCTGGGTACAGAGTTCAATGTAATGGCTTATGCAGCGGATAGCGTATGGGAAACTTCTTTGTTGGAAGGTGCTGTCGAAATTTTAGTGCCCGGTTCGAATAACAGTGGAATGAGGCTGGAACCGAACACGATGGCCAGCTTGAAAGGCAACAGACTGGTAAAAGGACACATCAAGGAGGCCGATTATTTTTTGTGGCGTGAGGGCTTGCTTTGTTTTAATGATATATCCGTACGTGATATGATAGAGAAACTGAAACTGTATTATGGGGTGGATATTGTGGTAAATAATACCCGGATTTTAAAGAACCGTTATACAGGTAAATTCCGCACGAAAGATGGGGTGGAACACGTACTGAAAGTTTTGAGACTCAATAATAAGTTTACTTATACAAAGGATGATGAGACGAATGTGATAACAATTAATTAACCCTTAAAAGAGAATATGCCTATGAAATAACACACATGGTCTAAAAAGGAAATGGGATAGTGCTGCAACACCATCCCATGGAAACGTCAATTACGTATTGACAATTTTTTTCTCAAATAATCTTAAGTTGAACCTAAAATTAGTAATGCAAATATATGAAAAATATTTTGTATCAGGAATCTATTGTAGAAATTAAACATTTATTCCGTATGATGAGAAACACACTCTTAGCCCTGTTTGTCTTTGCCGGAACAGCTTTTGCCACTGAGTCTTATTCTCAGACAATGAAGGTGACTGTTGTGGCGGATAACATGTCAACAGGCAAGGTAATCAGTGAAATAGAAAAACAGACAGATTATCTGTTTGTATATAATGTAAACGAGGTGAATCTGAAGCGCAATGTGAAGGTGAATGCGCAAAATAAATCTGTAGCCGAAGTGTTGAATAAGGTTTTTGAAGGTACTGATATTTATTATGCCATGGAGGGTAAGAATATCATGCTGATGAGCAAGGCGAAAGATGGGGAAGCTACTCAACAAGCAAATAAAGTGACAGGTATTGTGAAAGATGCGAATGGTGAGCCGATAATCGGTGCCAATGTAACAGTGAAAGGTCAGTCAATAGGTACGATAACAGATATAGATGGGCGGTTTGTGTTGGATGCCCCGAAAGATGCCGTCTTACAGATTACGTATATTGGGTATATTTCTCAGGAAGTGAAAGTTTCTGGAAAGAAAGGACTTAATATTGTATTGAAGGAAGATACAGAAACGCTGGATGAAGTGGTGGTTATAGGTTATGGTACAGCTAAAAAATCGGATTTAACGGGGGCTACAGCACAAATTAAGCCGGAAGCTTTAACTTCGTCTGTTGTGGGGAATGCATTGGAATCACTGCAAGGTAAAGCTGCTGGAGTTGCCGTATTTAATGATAATAAGCCAGGTGCTTCGCCTTCTATCCGTGTGCGTGGTAGTGGTTCTATTACAGCTAGTAATGAACCTCTGTATGTTGTAGATGGTTTCCCTTTAATGGACGGTAATATCAGTGATTTGAATCCTAGTGATATAGAATCCATGGAGATATTAAAGGATGCTTCTTCAACAGCCATTTATGGTTCGCGTGGTGCAAACGGTGTAGTTATGATTACTACTAAGAAAGGAAAAAGCGGTACAAAGAATCTTTCTGTTAATACTTCTGTTGGAGTTCAGATGCCGGGACGTTTAGCAAATTTAATTTCTGGAGAGGATTTTATTAATTTTATGAATGCCGGTTATAAGAATCAGGGCAGTAATATGCCATTTTCGAATACTTCTTCTACTTATACAACAGATACAAATTGGGAAAAAGAGATTTTAGAAAATTCATCTTTACTTCAAGATTATAGTATAACTTTTGATGGTAGTAGTAATAAAACTAATTATATGCTATCAACAGGTTTTTATAATCAGGAAGGTTTATTAAAAGCACAGAATTATCAGAAATACACTTTTCATGGAAACTTGCAACATAGCTTTAATAAATGGTTGACAGTGGGTGCTAATACTCAATTTACTTATAGTATTCAAGATGTATTTGATAGTGCTTTAATTGATATTTATAGATATGGATGGCCTACTGAAAATGTGAAAAATGAAGATGATACATATAATATTTCTTCTATGCATAACACATATATTCTCTATCCATGGAATCCAGTTCTGGATATGAATGAAACAACTACTCAATTTACAACGAATCGTTTTTTGGGTACTCTGTTTGCAGAAATACAATTGATGAAGGATCTTAAGTACCGCTTGAATTTAGGTGTAGATTTAAAAAATACCCGTAAATATAATTATGTAGGCTCTGAGTCTGCTGTAAATAAAGCATCTGGACTAAAAGGAAATGGTTACAATAATTGGAATAAAAGATTTAGTAAAGTAATGGAAAATATATTGACTTATAATCATACTTGGAATAAACATCGTTTGACAGCGACGGCGGTATACTCATGGCAAGATTTTACTTATGAAGATATCAATTTATCCGGTTCTGGTTTTGAGAATGATTTGACTGGAGCGTGGTCTATGGGGTTAGCTGATAAAAGTTCTGTTTCATGGGGAACTAATAAGTATAGTAATAAGTTAATTTCATTTACGGGGCGAGTGTCTTACGTATACGATGACAAGTACTTGCTAACGGCTACAAGTCGTTGGGATGGCTCTTCTCGGTTTGGAGCAAATAATAAATGGGGGTATTTCCCATCAGTTGGTTTGGGATGGCGTCTTTCTCAGGAATCGTTTTTGAAGGAAAATAAAGTCATTACAAATTTAAAGATTCGTGGTAGTTTTGGTATAACAGGTAATCAAGAAATTGGTAATTATAAATCATTGGCTCAGTTGACGGGTTCGAATTATACAGATGGTAGTTCTGTCATTTATGGTTTTAAGGAGTCTATTGGAAATGGCGATTTGAAGTGGGAAAGGACTACTCAATTTGATTTAGGTTTCGATTTGAGTTTATGGAACCGTATGGACATTGTTTTTGATTACTATACCCGTAATACTAATGACCTGTTATATAATGTTCCTATTCCTTCTACATCGGGTTATTCTAGTATCTTGAGTAATATTGGTAAGGTTACTAATAAAGGATGGGAACTTTCTGTAGGTGGAAATATAATGCAAAATAAGGATTTTAACTTATATGCTTCTGTTAATGTGACTTATAATCAAAATAAAATAAAAGAATTATATGGTGGCGTTGATGAAGTCGCTGTACGTTATGAAGCTGGTGGATTAGCTCGTGTCTTAAAAGTTGGAAATTCAGTGGATGCGATTTATGCACGTCATTCATTGGGCATTATTAAAACACAAGAACAATTGGACGAATATAAAAAGAAAGTACCTAATACTGCTGCTAATGCGCAGTTAGGAGATGAAATGTATGAAGATATTGATGGAGACGGCTCTATTAGTTCAAATGACTATGTGTGTTTAGGTTCTGTTCAGCCTAAATATTTTTATGGACTAAATCTTAGCATGGAATATAAAGGATTTGGTCTCAGTGTCTATGGGCAAGGAGGACACAAATATGCTTCTATTGCAGGTGCTGAAGACTATTATGCGAATAATTCTGCTTGGGCTATGAGTTATGCTAATTTGACTAGTTATTTATTATATGGTGAAAATCAGATATCAAATAATGTATATATTCCAACACAATATGCATATGAACATATGTGGAGTCCTGAAAATCCCAACGGTAATTATCCTACAGCTGGGGCACATGATGTCTATTTGTCAGATAGAACAAATGCTAACTGGAAGTATTTTATATTGAGAAATATTCAATTTAACTACGATTTAGCTCCATTACTGAATATTAAATCTGTAAAGTCATTAAAGATAAACTTGAACTTCCAAAATTTTGTAACATTTGCTAATCATCGTGGTTATAATCCGATTAACGGTGATACAAGTAATCCATGGGCTAAATCAATTATTTTAGGTATTAATGCTAAATTCTAACTTATAATATTACGCATCATGAAACAATTGAAGAATATTTTGAGAGGACTCGCTTTGTTGTCACTCTTTATTTTTAGTAGTTGTACAGACTTGGATGAAAAACCTTATACATTTATTGATCCTGATAGCTTTTACAAAAATGAGGAGCAGTTAAATGCTGGATTAACAAATGTTTATAATCAGTTTCGTAGTATGATGAGTGATTATACATATACTATGCGTATTGAAGAATGCACTGATTTTGGACAACCTTGCCAGACAAAAGAAAATGGACATTATATAAATTGTTGGTATGATATAAATAATGCTAGCTCATCTACATTCTCAAAATTATGGAAAGCTGCTTATGTTACTATAAATAGTACTAATACAGTATTAGCACGTGGTGAGAAAGTGGATATTAGTAATGAAAAAAAATCTCGTATTTATGCACAAGCTCGTTTCCTTCGCGCCTATACTTATTTTGTATTAGTTCGCTTATTTGGAGGTGTGCCTATTCCGGAAACATTTACTAATAGTTTAGAGGGTTTGGAAATTCCTCGTAAATCTATAGATGAAGTGTATAATTATATTTTAGAGGATTTGAATTACTGTGAAAACAATTTACCTATCCGTGGAACTGATAAATATGATGTATGGAGAGTTTCAAAAGGAGCGGTTCAGACTTTACTTGGTGAGGTTTATTTAACATTAGCCTCTATGGAAAATAATGATGGGTATTATAAAAAATGTGTGGAGTATTGCGAGAAAGTTATTCAATCAGGAGTCTATAGTTTAGTAGACAACTATTCGGATTTATGGTATGCATTTAATATTAATGCAAAAAATAATGAAGAATCTATCTTTGAATTACAATTCTCAGCGGAGGCAAAACAGGCTAATTGGTGTCATCAAATGTTTGGATTTGCCAATAGTTTTACTATCCCAGGCTATGGATATATGTTCTATCATCGTTTCGGCCCTTCTATTTATGCATGGGAGAGTTATGATGAAATGGATACGCGTAGGAAAGTTTTTGTAACAGAGTTCTTTTATAATGGAACTAAATATGAGTTTCTTGCATCTGATAATGGCTTTTATCCAGGAGAAAAAAATTGGGTGTCAGCAACTCCAGGAAATGCTAAATTTTATGATTATCAGACAAGTGCGGAACTGAAATGCCCTAGTGCTAATATGTATATGCTACGTTATTCTGAAGTTCTTTTAAATTATGCAGAAGCAAAAAATAAGCTAGGTGATTCAAACGAAGCTTTGGATAAATTGAATATGGTACATCAACGTGCAGGGCTTTCGGCTTTGAATGATATGGAACAGGATGAATTGGATGAGGCTATATTTCAAGAAAGAGGATGGGAATTTATTGGTGAGGCAAAATTATATTATGATGAGTTACGTACAGATCGTTTAGGAAAAAGACTGAAGGAATTTATGAAGCGTGGAGTGGCAGAAGGTATGTATCTTTTTCAAGAATTACAATTTGTTCCTCAAAAGAATTTTTTATGGAAAATTCCACAAGGTGATTTGGATTCCAATCCTGCTTTGGAGCAAAATCCTGATAACATATCAGCTCCGTTAAATTAAAGAAGAAAAGATAAATACCCTTGTATAGGGAGACAAGGGTATTTATGGGTTAATACTAAAAATAGTAATATATATGTGTTTGAAAAAGATAGTTTTTTTTATTGTGAGTGTTGTCCTGCTCTGCCCACACTTATTGGCGGTTCGAATGGAATGTAATATACCAAAAACTGACAACGTAGGTGCAGAAGTTATGCCACAATTTATCGAGCCTTTTCATAATCTTCCTTTTAAGATGCACTTGTTGAAATATCCTACGTTTCCCGATTATACTGTTAACGTAAAAGATTATGCAATTACTGCCAACAAGCCGATAACTGAATTGGTTAATCGTCTGATAATGGAAACCTGCCAAAAAGGTGGGGGGAAGGTTGTTATCCCTGCGGGAAAATGGAAGTCGGGGCGTATTGTACTGAAAAGCAATGTAAATCTTCATTTGGAAGAAGGGGCGGAAATTGAATTTTCTGGTAATCCGAAAGATTATTTGCCAAGTGTATACACTATGCATGAAGGGCGTCAAATAATAAGTTCTGGTTCTTTTATTTATGCTTTCAATGAAAAAAATATTGCAATTACTGGAAAAGGTCATATTTATGGTCCTCCAATGGACTTGCCGATACGTAAAAACTCTAATAGTATTGCTTGGATAGAAAAGGATTTTCCGGAAAGAATAGAAGAACGCATTTTTGATGGTATGAACGGGCGTCGCTTTTTTGCTCCTAAAGTTATTGCACCTGTTCAGTGCAAGGACGTGTTGATTGAAGGTATGATTATAGAAAGGTGTATGTTTTGGAATATTAATCCGATATTGTGTGAGAATGTGATTATACGTGGAGTCACGGTAAATTCTGTAGGAATTCCGAGTGGTGATGGTGTTGATATTACATGTAGCAAGAATGTATTAGTAGAATATTGTACGATGAATTGCGGAGATGATTGCTATGCAATAAAAGGAGGACGTAACGAAGAAGGTGCACGTATGGGGATTTCTGCTGAAAATGTAATTATACGCAATTGTTTGGCTAAGGCAGGTCATGGTGGTTTAACTACTGGTAGTGAAACAGGAGGTGGAATTAAAAATATATATGCTTATAATTGTGTGTTCGATGGAACTGATATGCCATTGCGTTTTAAGACACGTCGACCACGTACTGGAATTACAGAGAATATCTTTTATGAAAGGTTGAGAATAAAAAATGCAAATACTGTTTTTGCATGGGATTTGTTGGGAAGTTATAATTTTGTTGGTGAACTAGCTAATCGCTTACCATTGAGACCTGTAACCAAACTCACTCCCACAGTAAGAAATGTTTGTGTTAAAAACTTTATTGTAGAGTCTGCTAATTGTTTTATTTCAGCACGTGGCATTCCTGAACTACCTATTAGTAATATCCAGATAGAGGATGGCATTGTACAATGTGAAAACCTGATGCCTATTATGCATGATTTTGAAAACTTTACATTAAGAAATCTATCAATTGTATCAAAGCAGAACAGAATTCATGTGTTGGAAGGAAAAAAAATGCTGATGGAAAATATCAAGTTTTCTCTCCCTGAAAATAAACTTTATCTCAAGGTGGAAGGAGAACAATCAGAAGATATCAATTTTAAGAATATCCATCCGAACATAGAAATAATTAAAGAATGAACAGTTTAGGAATTTATAATATGAAACAACATTTGCTTGTATTAATTGTAGGGCTGTTGTTATGTTCTATATCATATGCTAGTATTTCCCCTCGCTTGTTTATACCGTTAAATAAAGAGTGGGGATATAAATCTATTACTAGTGCTACTAAAAAAGCTCCATTAACTCCCGTCACCATTCCTCATACATGGAATGCAGAATATTTGCCAAATCAAATATCTTATAATCGGGAGATGATGATTTATAAGAGAACTTTGACAATTTCTCCTGATATGAAAGGGAAGCGTTTATTCCTTTTTTTTGAAGGGGTAAACTCTGTTGCTGATGTTTTTGTCAATTACCAAACGGTTGCCCATCATTTGGGGGGATATACAGCATTTTGTACTGAAATAACTGATCAAGTAAAAGATGGTGAAAATGATTTAGAAGTATGGGTGAGTAATGCCTATCGCACGGATGTGTTGCCTATTAGCGGAGATTTTAATGTATATGGTGGAATTCATCGTCCTTGTCATTTGATAATAACGGAGAATAACTGTATATCTCCATTATTTTTTGCTTCTTCTGGTGTATTTGTACATCAAAAAAATATTTCGGAGGAAAAAGCAGAATTTGAGATTGAAAGTAGACTTTCATTAAAGGGGATGAAATCAAATTTAAAGATTCGTACTACTATACTTGATGAGGCTGGAAAAATAGTGACAAGTCAAGAAAAAAAGGTTATAAATGAACGGGTCGTTCAAGCTATGGCTATTCAGAACCCCGTTTTATGGGATGCAAAGCGCAATCCTTATCTATATACTGTCAATGTAGAATTGTATGAAGATAATAGATTGGTAGATAAAGTTATTGAGCAAACAGGCTTTCGTTATTTCTCTGTAGATCCTGATAACGGTTTTTTCTTGAATGGAAAGCCTTATGATATTTACGGTTTTTGTCGTCATGAAGATGTAAAAGGTAAAGGAAGCGCTCTATTACCAGATGATTATGCAAAAGATATGGAGTTGATTAAGGAAGTTGGAGCTACAGGGATGCGTCTGACACATTATCCACATGCAAAAAAAATGCATGATCTATGTGATAGAAATGGTATCATACTTTGGGCTGAAATTCCATTGGTTGGACCTGGTGGTTATGCTTATACTGGGTATGTTTCTAATCAAGGATTACACGATAATGCACGTCAGACTTTGAAAGAGTTGGTTTTTCAGAATTATAACCATCCATCTATCTGTTTTTGGGGGATATTTAATGAGCTATTGATTACAGATGGGAAAACATTTCAAGCATATGATAATCCTGTATCATTTGTGAAAGAATTGGATAGTCTTTATAAACGACTGGATCCTTCTAGATTGACGACTTTTGCAACTTGTGTAGATCAGACAAATTACTTGGGATGCGCAGATTTAATTGCCTGGAATAAATATTTTAATTGGAACGAAGGAGGGAAAATAGGTTCTTTTATGGATAAAGTGAAAGCTGATTCTCAAGGCTGTCCGGTAGGAGTTTCTGAATATGGTTTTGGGGGTAGTATTTATCAACATAGATGTCCAGTAAATGAAAGTGAAATTTTGCTTGGAAGGTTGCATCCAGAAGAATTTCAAACAATTAGCCACGAGAAGAATTGGGAAGCATTAGCAGCACGCCCTTATTTATGGGCTAAGTTTATATGGGTTTTTGCTGATTTTCAGTCTGCCATCCGTAAAGAAGGGGATAGGGATGGAATTAATGATAAAGGACTTGTAACTTATGATCGGCAGATAAAAAAAGATGCTTTCTATTTTTATAAAGCAAATTGGAATACAGAACCTATGCTTCACCTATGCGACAGCAGATTCACAGAGCGCCTTTACCCTGTTACGTCAGTGAAAGCATATACTAATTTAGAGGCAGTTGTTCTTTACGTAAATGGGAAAAAAATAGGAAAAATGAAACGGGATAAATATAATCGTGTCATTTGGAATAATGTCCTATTGCAACCGGGAAAAAACACGATTAAGATTGAGGCTAAAAATGGAAAGAAGAGTATGAGCGAGACTTGTATTTGGATATTGCAATCATGATTATAGCAGTGAATTAATGCTTTATTATTTATTATGGGTTGATATAAAAATAAGTTGTAATAGGGTTAAGCATTTGTACGGTAATATAAAGAAATGGACTGAAATCCATTGTTGGTGCAATTTTATATCTCAATATTTGTCTAAACTTTATATCAGATGAGAAATATGAGTAAAAGATTTAGGCTGTCAGGAATTAATTTTCGGCCACAAGCTATTGGTACTGAACCTTACAGTCAAATACCTATTTTGAATTGACAGATTAATCATAGAATAAAATTATAGGATGCGTATGAAAAAAGATTTTATAATCGGAGGTCTGTTGGTCTTCCTTTTTGCGACAAGTTCCTGTACGACCACTCATAATGAGGGGGCGGCTGCGGTCGGACTTTTTCCGCCTCCCCTAATGGGATGGAGCTCTTGGAATACATATCATGTAAATATCAGCGAGGATTTGATAAGAAAACAGGCTGACGCTTTGGTGACCAATGGACTGAAGGATGCCGGCTACCTGTATATCAATGTGGATGATGGATTTTTCGGACACAGGGATGAAACCGGAAAAATGCATGCGCATCCCGGACGTTTTCCCAATGGGATGAGGCATGTATCGGATTATATTCATTCATTAGGCTTGAAAGCGGGCATTTATTCAGATGCGGGGGACAACACTTGCGGATCCATCTATGATGATGATGCTAACGGAGTAGGTTCCGGCCTTTATGGACATGAACAGCAGGATATGGACCTTTATCTGAAAGAGTGGAATTATGATTTCATCAAGATAGATTATTGTGGCGCCAAGGAACTGGGACTTGAAGAAGAGAAACGTTATGCCACTATTTGTGAGGCTATCAGGAATACCGGACGTACGGATGTTTCCATCAATATCTGTCGTTGGGCTTTCCCCGGTACTTGGGCGAAGGATATGGCACGTTCCTGGCGTATCAGTTCGGATATCCGCCCTCGTTGGAGTTCGGTAAAACATATCATAGAGAAGAATCTTTATCTTTCCGCTTATGCCGGTGAGGGACATTATAATGACATGGATATGCTGGAGGTGGGCAGAGGACTGACACAGGCGGAGGAAGAGGTGCATTTTGGAATGTGGTGTATAATGAGTTCCCCTCTCCTTGTCGGGTGTGACATGACGACAATCCCCGAAAGCTCTCTGGCTTTGTTGAAAAATAAGGAACTGATTGCATTGAACCAGGACGCTTTGGGACTTCAGGCATATGTGGTACAACGTGAAAAGGATTGTTATGTTTTGGTGAAAGATATCGAACGGAAACGGGGCAAAGTCCGTGCCGTGGCTTTTTATAACGCCTCGGACAGTGCCTATGAGTTTCGTACTCCGTTGCGTATGCTGGAACTGGGAGGGATGACAAAGGTACGGGATTTGGTAAAATGCAAGGATATGGAGAATGTGGAGGGTGAATGCCGTTATACAGTACAGCCTCATGGTGTGCTGATTTGCAGGATGGAGGCGGAAAAGCGCTTGGAACCTGACCGGTATGAGGCGGAATGGGCTTATCTTCCTTGTTTTGATGATTTAGGCAAGAATCCCAAACAAATATTGTATGCTGTCTCACCGGAATGTTCGGGAGGCATGAAAGTACACCATCTGGGAGGAAGTGAGGAGAATTATGCCGAATGGAGAGAAGTTTGTAGCGAGAAGGGAGGACAGTATGAGATGACCGTCCGTTATTGTTCTCCTGTAAACCGTAAGTTGGAGATATGGGTGAACGGTATGGAACATGAAATGGAGGGGCTGAATTCCGGAGGTGAGGATGAGCTGCGGGAAGCTAGTTGTACGGTTGTTCTTAACTCCGGATATAATAATATTCGTATGGGAAATCGTTTTGGCTGGGCACCGGATGTTGATATGTTTATTTTAAAAAAGAAAAATTGATATGAAAAAAACAATTTTGGCAGTCGTGCTTGCCGGTAGTGTTTTAACAGCACAGGCAAGCAATGTGATGAGTGACTCTGACAAGAATATCGGGGAGATAGTTTCAGATAGTCTGTTTGAGAACCCTATTGGAATGGTTTCTCAACATCCCGGATATTGCAGTATATTTCATAGTTGGGGATTTATTGGAGATTCGCTTTGTAGTGGTGAACATGAATATCATAAACCTGACGGTAGCAAAGGATATATTGATTTATATGATTATTCATGGGGGCAACGTATTTGTTCTGCTACGGGTGCCAAAGGAGAAAACTATTCACAAGGCGGTGAGACAGCTCGGGGTTGGATTGAACATTTTTGGAATGCTCCTAAGAATAATAATCATAATATTGATGCAAAAGCAGACCCAAAGCAGGCTTATATAATAGCCTTGGGAGTTAATGACACTTATAGGAAACATCCGGTTGGTGATGTGGATACAGATGTGAATTTGCAAGACTTTACAAAGAATGCACAAACATATGCCGGATGTTATGCAGGAATAATCCAACGGATTCAAACTATTCAGCCGAATGCTAAAATTTTTGTAGTCACTCGTCCGAGAGAGCAGAATACAAATGAGGCATATAATGAAGTTGTACGTCGGATGGCTATTTTATTTAAAAATGTATATGTGATTGATCTTTATAAATATGCACCTTCTTATGAAAAAGGAAAGGATTTTAGAAATCAGTTTTTCTTAGGAGGACATATGAATGCTGCCGGTTATGAGTATACGGCTTGGATGATTATGACTTATATTGATTGGATTATCCGGAATAATATGAAGGATTTTGAGCAAGTTGCTTTTATTGGGACAAAGTATCAATATTAAAAAAAGATTATGATTCGATTGATTAGTTTAGTTGTGTTTGTTGTTGGATTAAGTACATCGTTAATAGCCCAGATTTATATCCCTCCCGTTTTTGGAAAGGATAGTCTTGATACCCGTTCGGATGAACTCTCACGCCTTTATATTCCTCCCAAGAGGATAATGTGGGTGAGTCATGATTCTTTGGTTCAAAACAAGGAGGTGTTGTTGCTCTCCGGTAATGGACAACCGGAGCTGGGAAAAAGGAATATGTGTTCCATGTACACCTGTGGGCGGGATACAGCCTCTATTCTGCTGGACTACGGGCGTGAACTGCATGGAGGACTGAAATTGGTGCTGGGGGCGGCTAGGCCCTGGGGAACTCAATTGGTCCGTATCCGTTTCGGTGAGTCAGTCAGTGAGGCTTGCAGCGAGCATGATGGCGGCAGACGCAGAAAAGGATATTCTACCAATGACCATGCGATGCGTGATATCACGATGAAGGTTCCCAGTGACGGACAGATAGAAATAGGCAATACCGGATTCCGCTTTGTCCGTATTGATTTACTGGGTTCAGATGCCGTGATTCACCTGAAGGAGGCCCCTGCTGTCATGCGTTACCGGAATATTCCTTATTTGGGCTCTTTCCGTTGCAGTGATCCGCGCCTGAATGATATCTGGATGACGGGAGCATATACGGTTCATCTGAATATGCAGGAATATCTGTGGGATGGCATCAAGCGGGACCGCGTGGTTTGGTTGGGTGACATGCATCCTGAGGTGTCCACCATCATGGCTGTATTCGGGTATAACGAGGTGGTGGATAAAAGCATTAATCTGGCTTGTGAGCAGTTTCCGCTACCGCAATGGCTGAACGGGATGAGTGCATATTCCATGTGGTATCTGATTATTCAATATGAATGGTACATGCATAATGGAAATTTGGATTACCTGCGGAAACATCGTGGTTATATTACCGGGCTGATAGACCGTATAGACGGATGTGTGGATGAGGAAGGAAATGAAAATCTGGCTAAATCACGTTTTTTGGACTGGCCGTCCACACCCAATGAAGCAGGAGTGGAAGCAGGATATCGCGCCTTGCTTGGCTGGGCGCTGGATGATGGCGCGAAATTATGTGACTTGCTTGACGAAAAAGGACATGCTGCAAAATGCAATGCGATTGCCGGACGGCTTAAAAAACAGATTAAGCAGCCCAACCGTTTGAAGCAAGCGGCCGCTTTAATGGCTGTTGCCGGGCTGATGGAGCCGGAGAGGGCATGTGATGAAATAATTTCGGTCGGAGGGGCAAGGGATTTTTCCACTTTTTATGGCTATTATATGTTGCAGGCACTGGCAAAGGCCGGCGAATATCAACAGGCGCTGGATATCATCCGTCTGTATTGGGGAGGAATGCTTGACTTGGGAGCCACTACCTTTTGGGAGGATTTTAATTTGGACTGGAGCCGTAATGCCGCACGGTTGGATGATTTTGTACCTGAGGGGAAGGATGATATTCATGGTGATTTCGGGAACTATTGCTATCCGGGATTCAGGCATAGTTTCTGTCATGGATGGGCTTCGGGACCTACTCCCTGGATGACACGGCATGTTTTGGGAATCGAGGTGTTGGATGCCGGTTGCAAAACGATCCGTGTTAATCCTCATTTAGGTGATTTGGAATGGGCGGAAGGTACTTATCCTACTCCCTTAGGGGTGATATATGTCAAACATGTGAAAAAAGATGATGGAAATGTTGTTTCTACAGTTAAAGCTCCGGATGGGATTAAAGTAGTATCAAAATAATCGGATTTTAATATTCTTCTTTTTTAAGTCATTCTTAATCTACTTAATTAAACCGACAAGTTGCAAATTCTTGAATTTCTTCCTAGCTTTGTATTCGTTTGTTTTTAACAGGAGTACTTGCGTGAAGAATATGAAAAACATAGGAAGGATATTATTACCAATCATTATTTTGTTATTGACTGTGCGGATAAATGCCGTTCCGGTCAAAGCATTTGATATGATAGTAAGAAGCCTTCCTAATTCGGAACAGTTGCCGACCAAAGAATTGCTTTGTATCTTCCAGGATTCGGAAGGATATATGTGGTATGGTACTGAGGGGGGAGGCTTGTGCCGTGATGATGGATATACAGTGAAAGTATTCCGTTCTGATTTCAAGAATCCGGGAGTCTTGGAAAACAACAGTGTGACGTGTATTACTGAAGACAGTGAAGGGAAAATATGGTTTGGAACGAAGCGTGGTGTCTATATTTTGTCAAAAACAGATTATGAGATAAGGGCGCTTGCTGATGAAACGATAAGGAGTTGGACTATAACTACAATGACAGCGACGTCTGATGGTATGATCTGGATTTCGACTAACAGGCACTTGTTTCGATACAATGCGTTAGGGGAAAGAACTGGAAAATACATTCTTACATGGAAAGGACAGGAGAATACCGTCAATTCTATTTATGAGGATAAGAAAAAGAAAGTTTGGGTAACTCAAGCAAAAGGTGGGCTTTTTTGCTATGATAAGGTAAAGGACTCTTTTATTTCATATCCTTGGCCCTATGAAGAGTATCCCACAAGCATGACGGAAGATCATAACACCCCGTATTATTGGGTTACTACTTGGGGAAAAGGTATTGTACGTTTTGATCCCAAGGCACAGGATACAGACAAAATGTTTGGATTGCAAACAGTGGATAATGCGTCTTCTAACTCCGATACCCGAAAGCTTCATCATATCATACAAGATTCTGTTAAGGGATATTTGTGGGTGACTGCGGCAGATAACTTATATGCCTATAAAATAACGGACGATGCATCTTTGGATAAGGTAGATCTCTCTCGTTTATTATCAGCTGACAGGAAAATCCTCACAAAGATTCTTTCCGATCAATCCGGAAACTTATGGGTGACAGGTTATTATCCTTCTTCTTTCATTATTTCTTTTCTTCCTAATGAAGTGCTTCCTTTGTCTATGGAAGGGGTAAAGCAAAATTTGGGGGTAATCGCGTCTCCTATGCAGTTTTCTCAAGAGAAAAATTATTATTGGATCAGGCAAAAGAAATTGGGACTATATGCTTATGATCCCCAGAGAGATCGTATATCTGTTGTTGAGAATGACAGGGAGCTCTCTTTTTTCTTTGAGAGGCCATCGGACAGAGAGGGACTCTATATGGTAAGGGATCATTCGGTAATTTTAATTCGGTATAAGGAGAACCGGCTTTTTGAATCCATCGTATGTGCCATACCCATTAAACAAGGTGAGCGTATCCGTGCTTTGCATGATGACCACCATGGAAATCTTTGGATAGGGACTACTTACCATTTATTTCGGTATAGCTTGGAGGAAGACCGATTGACTACAGTTTGTGATGATGTTAGTTTTATAAATGCTATCGTTTCGTCTAATGAAGGAGTTGTTTATTTTGCAACTGAAAGTAGAGGGTTGTGGAGAATTTCCGGAGAAAGCCGGTTGCAAATAAAGGATACTGGAGAAAATTATTCGGTATTGACTGTCGCTCCGGACAACAATCTTTGGGTGGGTACTAAACAGGGTAACGTGTATAGTTATTCTTTGGATACGAATGATTTTATTTCCCGGACAAAAGATTGTGGATTGACAGGGGATGCTGTTTTGGATATAAAGTCGGATGACAATGGGAATCTTTGGATTCTTACATCACAGCGGGTGATGGTCTATCATCCCGGAACACATATCTTTAATATGATGTCTTGTACTGATTCTTGGATAAATTTGGAAGATTTCCAATCATTGTATAAAGGCCCTCGGGGAGAAATGAGCGTGGGTGGACGAGGTGGAATTGTGACTTTTCCTCACTATAACGAAAAAAAGAAGAGGATACCTGAGCCCGTGGTGCGTTTGACATCCATCAAAATGAATAACCTCTCTGAAATAGGAGTGGATAATCAAGAGAAAATAAGACTGTCCCCTCACAAGAGGAATGTGGAATTGTTTTTTTCAACTTTTGATCATTTGAATACAAATAAGGTAAGATATGCTTATCGTTATAAACAAAGAAACGATAAGTGGGTGACCTTGCCGGCAGGGAAAAATAGTATCGGCTTGTCTGATTTGTCAAAGGGGGAATTTGAACTGGAAGTTCGTGCTACAGATGAAAACGGACTGTGGAGTAAGAGTACATTGACGGTTATGATCCAGTGTCTGCCTGCTTGGTATGAAACAGGTTGGGCGTATTTGTTTTATGTACTTGTTGTTTTATCGGTTGTTTGGGGATTGGGCCGGATGTATATGAAATTACGGAAGCCCATTGTTGCACAGACTGTTCTGCCACTGGAACAAAATCCGGAACAAAGGCATGAGATAGATCCATTGCCGAAAGAAGGAAAAGTAGAAGCGAATTCTATTTCAGCATCTGATGAGCAATTAATAAAAAAGGCATTGGACATGGTTGAGAAGAACCTTAGTAATCCTGAATATTCCATAGAAGATTTAAGTAGGGATATGTGCATGAGTCGTGCCACTCTTTACCGGAAGATTACATCTATCACCGGAAGTTCGCCTTCTGATTTTGTGAAGAATGTACGTCTTCGTAAAGCTGCGGAATTATTGAAAGAGGGAGGTCTTTCCATTGCTGAGATAGCTGATAAGGTTGGTTTTAATACACCTAGTTATTTCACAAAATCATTCAAGAAACTGTTTGGGGTATTGCCTACACAATATAAATAAGCTTATAACGGGCTCTGTTGTTTTATTTTGCAACATTTGTTCCATATCTTGCAACGTGTGAACGGTTTGTATCGAAGAGTGTTTTCTACTTTTACAACCTATAAAGAATATGAACCAATAATTAATTAAAAACGATTTGTTGGATATGAAATGTATTTTGTTGTTTTTATCGTTAGTCTGCTCGTTGAGTGTGAGCGCACAGTATTGTTCAGAAGTATGGTCTCCCGACAATGGGGACGGTACCTATACCAATCCTGTGATAAATGCTGATTATAGTGATCCCGATGTGGTAGCTGTAGGCGATGATTATTATCTTACAGCCAGTTCTTTTAACTGTATGCCCGGGCTACCTATTTTACACAGTAAAGACCTTGTTAATTGGGAGATAATAGGTCACGCCTTGCGTAGCCAGTTTCCTGATTCTGTGCGCACACAACATGGTATGGGTATATATGCTCCGAGTATAAGATATCATTCAGGCGAATTCTATATCTATTGGGGAGATCCCGATCGGGGTATTTTTATGGTGAAAACCAAAGATCCTGCAGGTGAATGGGAAAAACCGGTGATGGTGGTTGAAGGTCTCGGGTATATCGATACGACTCCGTTGTGGGATGAGGATGGTCGTTGTTATCTTGTCAATGGATGGGCTAACAGTCGTATAGGTTTTAATGGTGTGCTTACTGTACGTGAATTGTCTGCTGATGGTACACGCGCCATAGGTGAGCCATGTATTGTATTCGATGGTGATGCTACAGGCAATGTTACTACCGAAGGGCCTAAGTTTTATAAGCGTGACGGCTGGTATTGGATTCTTTGTCCTGCCGGTGGTGTAGCTGGAGGCTGGCAGTTGGCTATGCGCAGTAAATCGCCTTATGGTCCATATGAATGGAAACGTGTATTGGAACGCGGAAAAACCACGATGAATGGACCTCATCAAGGTGGATGGATACATACAAAATATGGTGAAGACTGGTTTATACATTTTCAGGATAAAGGTCCTTATGGCCGCGTGTGTCATTTACAACCTGTCGATTGGAGTAGTGGATGGCCTGTTATGGGGAATGCTGGTGAGCCTTACTGGAAATTCCGTAAGCCGAAATCAGATAGTAAGACTATAGTTAATCCTGTGGAGACTGATGAGTTTGATTCATCAAAACTTGGTATGCAGTGGCAATGGCAAAATGATTATAAAGAAAGTTACGGGCAAGCTACAAGTATGGGGTTTTTCCGCCTGTTTACGTATGCATTACCTGAGCTTGGAGATGTCAGTAATCTGTGGTATGTACCGAATATGCTATTACAGAAAACACCGGCTGATGAATTTACAGCTACCACAAAGCTGAGTTTTTGTTCGCGTAATTCAGACCAGTATGTTGGTCTTGTCTGTATGTCGGCCGAATATTCGTCTGTGGGTCTGCAACGTACCGAGGACGGTTACGAGTTACAGATACGCCATAATCCGAATGCCATGCGTACTCACTTGACTGATGAGGTGTTAACTGTGGATACCTTGAAACCCACACAAAAAGGAACTCCACGTAAGGGACGTCCTGCGGAGATGCATATAAAGGATGTGTACCTACGCATGAGTATAAAAGACAGCAAGGTGAACTATGCCTACAGCATTGATGGAAAGAAATGGAAGAAGGCTGGTGGCGAGTATGCTATGGGCAAAGGACGTTGGATAGGTTCAAAAATAGGATTTTTTGCCGTTGATCCAAATAAGACCGGTCGCAAAGGATTTATTGATATCGACTGGTTCAGGATTTCCCGATAGCTACTCTGTAGTCGTATCTTGCAACATTTGTTCCACATCTTGAAACGTGGGAGCGGTTTGTATCAAGGTGGATTTTCTACATTTGCTGTTGATAAATCAATGAATAATACCATGAACAGACAGCTGTCTCTTATACACATCTCCGAGCCCACGAGACCGATCAGTATCTCG
>ENA-UAMB01000318-UAMB01000318.1-human-gut-metagenome-genome-assembly--contig:-NODE-318-length-32325-cov-9.335172_pt1 | contig 32325 bp, 29 predicted proteins | sample MGYA00243707_ERZ654484 | MGnify/ENA primary metagenome ERZ654484 (study PRJEB26926, sample SAMN06164464) | human gut metagenome | biome: ENVO:00009003; feature: ENVO:2100002; material: ENVO:00002003... | reverse complement strand
ACCTGGGCAAGGGCCTGCGCTCCATGACCGGCACCATCTTCTCCACCAAGGAGAAGGGCGTCCGCTATCTGGAGCTGACCGAGGGCTACATCAACAAGCTGGCTGTGGATGCCAACGATGAGGTCATCGGCTATCAGTTCGTCAAGCTGGGCAAGATGATGGAGGATATCCGTCACGGCAAGACCCCCAACGAGGCTTACGAGAAGAACGTGGGTACTTACGGCCGCTTCAGCAAGGAGCAGGGCGCTGTGAAGTACATCGACCCGCGTGAGGAATAAGAGAGGAGGAACAACTCATGGCAACTTTTGAATCTATGGATCGCCGCATGCCGAAAATTGAGGCATGCCTGAAGGCTAACGGCCTGGAGTCTCTGGACGCTTGCAACGAGATGCTCCTCGCTAAGGGCATCGACTGCGATAAGATCGTCCGCGGCGTGCAGCCCATCTGCTTTGATAACGCTGTCTGGGCTTACACTCTGGGCACTGCTATCGCTGTGAAGCGCGGCCTGACCGACGCTGCCGAGTGCGCAGCTGCTATCGGTGAGGGTCTGGAAGCTTTCACCATCCCCGGCTCTGTTGCTGAGCAGCGTCAGGTCGGTCTGGGCCACGGCAACCTGGGCGCTCGTCTGCTGAGCGAGGACACCACCTGCTTCGCTTTCCTGGCAGGCCACGAGTCCTTTGCTGCTGCTGAGGGTGCCATCGGCATCGCCCGCACCGCAAACAAGGTCCGCAAGACCCCCCTGCGCGTCATCCTGAACGGCCTGGGCAAGGACGCAGCTTACATCATTTCCCGTATCAACGGCTTCACCTATGTGCAGACCGAGTACGATATCCCCACCCAGACCCTGACTGTGGTCAAGGAGATCCCCTTCTCCGAGGGTGAGCGCGCAGCCGTTAAGTGCTACGGCGCTAACGACGTTATGGAAGGCGTTGCCATCATGAAGAAGGAGGACGTGCAGTGCTCCATCACCGGCAACTCCACCAACCCCGTCCGCTTCCAGCATCTGGTTGCCGGCACCTACAAGAAGTGGGCTATCGAGAACGGCAAGAAGTACTTCTCCGTTGCTTCCGGCGGCGGCACCGGCCGTACCCTGCACCCCGATAACGTGGCTGCAGGCCCCGCAAGCTACGGCCTGACCGACTCTCTGGGCCGCGTGCACGGTGATGCTCAGTTCGCAGGCTCCTCTTCTGTGCCCGCACACGTTGAGATGATGGGTCTGATCGGCATGGGCAACAACCCCATGGTCGGCGCTACCGTTGCCTGCGCTGTTGCTGCAGCTCAGGCCAACGCCTAAGTCTTTCCTAAGTTTCAGCGAGGGGGAGCTGCTTTCCGAATGAGCAGCTTCCCCTTTTTTGCTGATAGATATCCGAACACAAGCAACCCAAAACAAGAAGGATGAAACAATGAAAAAGAATCAGATCCGCAAGAGCGTGGCTGCGCTGGCCATGGCGGCTGTTGTAAGCGTCAGCTTGCTGGGCTACGGCTGCGGCAGCAAGTCTGCCTCCTCCACCGCAGGCGTGTCCGGTGAGTTCACCGGCACGGCCAAGGGCATGGGCGGCGATGTTACCGTTACCCTGACCCTGACCGACGGCAAGATCACAGGCTGCACCGCTGAGGGCAAGGATGAGACCCCCGGCATTGGCACCATGGCTCTGGAGCAGCTGCCCGGCGCGATTGCCGAGAGCGGCAGCATTGCCGTGGACGGCGTGGCCACTGCAACCATCACCTCCGACGCCATCAAGGAGGCTGCCGCTGCCGCTCTGGCCGCAGCCGGCCTGAACGCTGATGACTACAAGACCGAGGTCAATGCCGATACGACCAAGGCCGAGGACTCCACCATTGATGCAGACATTGCCATCGTGGGTGCAGGCGGTGCAGGTATGACTGCTGCCATCACGGCTGCTGCCGAGGGCAAGAGCGTGGTCATTCTGGAGAGCCAGCCCATGGTGGGCGGCAACTCCGTGCGCGCTACCGGCGGCATGAACGCCGGCAAGACCGTGTATCAGGATGAGAACGAGTTCGGCGAGTCCGCAGGCGTGGAAAAGACCCTGAAGACCGCTGCTGAAAAGTATGCCGACAACGCCACCATCACCGCTCTGGCAAAGACCGTTTCTGAGCAGTGGGCAGCTTATCAGGCAGACCCCAAGGGCTACTTCGACTCTGTGGAGCTGATGGAGCTGGACACCATGATCGGCGGCAAGGGCATCAACGACCCCGCTCTGGTGGAGACTCTGTGCTCCAACAGCGCTGACGCCATCGACTGGCTGGACGAGCACGGCATCACTCTGCACAGCGTTTCCAGCTTCGGCGGCGCATCCGTCAAGCGTATCCATCGCCCCGTGGATGCTGAGGGCAAGACCCTTTCTGTGGGCTCTTACATGATCCCCCTGCTGCAGGAGAACTGCGACAAGGCCGGCGTGCAGACCCTGCTGAACACCACCGCTACCGAGCTGCTGACCGATGCAAACGGCGCTGTTGTGGGCGTGAAGGCTACCGGTTCCACCGGCGAGACCATCACCGTGAATGCCAAGGCTGTGGTGCTGACCACCGGCGGCTTCGGCGCAAATCTGGACATGGTCACCGAGTACAAGCCCGAGCTGAAGGGCTTTATGACCACCAATGCCGCAGGCGCACAGGGTCAGGGCATTGAGATGGCTACCGCTGTGGGCGCTGACACTGTGGACATGGATCAGATCCAGATCCACCCCACCGTGGAGGCTAACACCGCTGCTCTGATCACCGAGGGTCTGCGCGGCGACGGCGCTGTGCTGATCAACGCCGAGGGCAAGCGCTTCATCGACGAAGTGGGCACCCGTGACGTGGTCTCTGCTGCTGAGATCGCACAGACCGGCAGCTACAGCTGGCTGGTGGTCGATCAGGCCATGGTAGATGCTTCCAGCGTCATTCAGGGTTACATCAAGAAGGGCTATACCGTGACCGGCGAGACCTACGAGGAGCTGGGCAAGGCAATGGGCGTTGATGAGGCTGCGTTTGCCGAGACCATGAAGACCTGGAACGGCTATGTTGAGGCCAAGAATGACCCCGACTTTGGCCGCACCAGCTTTGCAAACAAGCTGGATACTGCTCCGTACTACGCCATCAAGGTCACCGCTGGCGTGCACCACACCATGGGCGGCCTGACCATCAACACCAACACTGAGGTGCTGAAGGCTGACGGTACCGTTATCCCCGGCCTGTTCGCAGCAGGTGAGGTGACTGGCGGTGTTCACGGCGCAAACCGTCTGGGCGGCAACGCTGTTGCAGACTTCACCGTGTTTGGCCGCATTGCAGGTAAGGCTGCCAGCGATTACGCTGCATGAGCAACCGCAAAACGGCTGAAACCGCTTCCGGTTCCAGAAAACGGAAGCCGTGGATGAAGAACCTGATCTTTGCACTGGTGGTTCTTGTGCTGGCGGCAGCGCTGTATTTCGGCGTGCGCGCAGCCCACAGCGGCAAAGGCGGTGGTCTGCAGGCAGTCGTCGATTTCGGCGACGGCATCACCGAGACCCTGCCGCTGGATACGGATCACGATTACCTGTATGATGTGGGCGATTATGTCGTGCATTTGCAGGTAAAAGACGGTGCAGTCGCATTTTTGGACAGTCAGTGCCCGGACCATGTGTGCGAGCAATTCGGCTGGCTGGACAAGGATGGCGCATGGGCTGCCTGCATCCCTGCCGGGGTGTATGTGGTCGTAGAGGACACCGCAGAATAAAGATCATGCTCAAAAAGGGGCAGTGCTTCGGGAGATCGGGGTGCTGCCTCTTTTGTTTTGCACAGGATGCAGGATGAAAAAAGGGTGTGAAAGTTCCATAAAAGTTTGGAGTGGAACCATCAAAACAAAATTTAGACGCTTGTGTATTGGGCGAAAATGCGATAAACTATCAATATCACCCTTTTGTACAGTGCAGAAGGCGGAAAAGACAGAACGGACAGAAATTACAGGGTGCCCTGCATAAGGCAGAGGTGCTCTGAAAGATACAGGAGGAAACAGCAAGCATGATCTTTAAAAAGAAGCAGGATGCTGCGGCACAGCAGGCGGCTTCCGGTGAGGCAAGACCCGCAGGAAAAGACAAAGTGGCTGCATTTTTTCGCAAAAACTGGAAGTGGATGGTGCCGGTGGCGTGTGTGGCCGTGCTGGGCGGATGGTTCATCCTGCGTCCGGACAGGGCACAGGACGCCAATGTGGATGTGAGCTATGTGCAGACCACGCCGGAAGAGCGGGATCTGTCCAACTCCCTCAGCGGCACCGGTACGCTGAACCCGGCCAATACATACAATGTCAAATCGCTGGTGGCAGGCAAGGTGCTCACCAGCACCATTGAGGAAGGCGACATTGTGGAGGAAGGCACTGTGCTGTACACGGTGGATGCCTCCGATGCCACCACCAAGGCCGAGCAGGCCTCCATCACCCTGCAGCAGGCACAGCGCAGCTACGATAAGACCGTGGACCGCCAGTATGTGCGTGCCGAGGTGGCAGGCGTTGTGGCTACATTGAAGGTGGCCAAGGGTGACGAAGTGACCAGCGGCCAGGAAGTGGCTGTCATCCGCGACAGCTCCAAGATGGTGCTGCATCTGGAGTTCCCTGCGGCAGACGCCGCCGCATTCTCGGTGGGCCAGAGCGCTGAGGTGACGCTGGACGGCACCTTTGAGACCCTGACCGGCACCGTGACCGCTGTGACCGGCACGGATACGCTGAGTACCGGCAACCTGCTCACCCGCACCGTGACCATCACCGTGCGCAATGCAGGCGGCCTGACCACGGCTCAGGCGGCAACGGCCACCATCAACGGTGTCAGCTGCATTGCAGCCAAGTGCTTTGAATATCAGGCAGAGCGCACCCTGACCACCCTTGCAGCCGGTACGGTCACTGCCATCAATGTGCAGGAGGGCGGTGTCGTGAACAAGGACGACATCGTGCTGCAGATCAGCGGTGAGGACCTGACCGAAGCGATCCAGTCCGCTGCGGAGACCCTGCGCAGCGCAGAGCTGAACATGGATAACCTGCAGGAGGCCATGAACAACTACACCGTCACCTCGCCCATCAGCGGCACCATCATTGAGAAGAACGCCAAGGCCGGTGATGCACTGACCGCCGGTGCAGACCTGTGCACCATCTACGACCTGAGCTATCTGGTCATGGTCATCAATGTGGATGAGCTGCAGGTCAGTGATGTTTCGGTGGGCCAGAGCGTGCAGGTGACGGCAGATGCAGTGCCGGATAAGACCTACACCGGCACCGTGACCCGCGTTTCCATGAAGGGCTCTTCCAACGGCGGCACCACCACCTACCCGGTCACGGTGCGCATCGACGAGACCGAGGGCCTGCGCCCCGGCATGAATGCCAACGCGGAGATCGTGATCGCGGAGGCTGGGAACGCTCTGGCAGTGCCCAATGCGGCCATCGTGCGCGGCGGCTATGTGCTGGTGACCAAGGATTCGCCCAGCGCCGCCAATGCAGACCCCGATATGACCGCACCGGAAGGCTATGTGTACGTTCCGGTCAAGATCGGCGTGAGTGACGACGACTATACCCAGATCATCAGCGGCGTCACCGGCAACGACACCGTGGCCTATGACCCCAGCTCTGTGAGCACCGATGACTATTACGATGATGGCAGCAGTGTCATGATCTTTTAACGCAGGAGGAAGCGATGAGCGCTCTGATCGAGTTTGATGAGGTGTGCAAGTATTACCAGATGGGCGATACCACGGTAAAGGCTGCCGACCACATCACCATGAAAATCGAAAAAGGCGAGTTCGTGGCCATCGTGGGTCAGTCCGGTTCGGGCAAATCCACCTGCATGAACATCATCGGCTGTCTGGATGTGCCTACCTACGGCACCTACCGGCTCAATGGCCGGGATGTGGGCAAGATGAACCGCAACGAGCTGGCCGCTGTCCGCAACGAGATGCTGGGCTTTATCTTCCAGCAATACAATTTGCTGCCCAGGCTGAACCTGATGGAAAACGTGGAGGTGCCGCTGGTGTATGCGGGCATCTCCCGCGCCGAGCGCCACATCCGCGCCCGGGAGGTGCTGGAGCAGGTGGGGCTTGGCGACAAGCTGAAAAACCGCCCCAACCAGCTTTCCGGCGGCCAGCAGCAGCGCGTGTCCATTGCGCGGGCACTGGTGCGCAACCCGCCGGTCATTCTGGCGGACGAGCCCACCGGCGCGCTGGACTCCCATACCGGCCGCGAGGTGCTGGGGCTTTTGCAGCAGCTGCACAAGCAGGGACACACCGTAGTGCTGATCACCCACGACAATTCCATTGCCGTGCAGGCCGACCGCATCATCCGGCTGGAGGACGGTCAGGTGGTGTATGACGGCGACTCCCACGCACCGGAGGCCATGGTGCAGCCCACCCTGCTGCCCGAAACGCCGGAAAAGGAGGAACAGGCATGATCTTTGAAACCTTCCGGCAGGCCATCCAGAACGTGTGGAGCAACAAGCTGCGCACCTTTCTGACCATGCTGGGCATCATCATCGGCGTGATGGCGGTCATCGTCATCGTGGGTCTGGGCAACGGCATGACCAAGAGCATGCGGGACAGCTTTTCCGCACTGGGCACCAACACCCTCAGCATTCAGGTGTGGGGCTACGGCTCCCGCTCCGTGTCGGTGGAGGAGATGTATGATATCTGCCAGCGGCATTCCGACCTGATCAAGGCGGTGTCGCCGCAGGTCAACTTCAGCGGCAAAGCCAGCGGTACGCTGAAGATCGGTACCACCAGCTACCGCTGGTCCAACATGAGCGGTGTGGACGAAAACTTTACCGAAATGAAGAATTACCAGATCGTTCAGGGGCGCGGCCTGCAATACATGGATATGCAGGACAACAAGCAGGTCTGCGTCATCGGCGATTACCTCAACCGCGTAGCCTTTGGCGGCAACGGTGTGGGGCAGACGCTCAAGATCGGTGCCAACAAGTTCCGCGTCGTAGGTGTGCTGTCTGCCAAAGTCAGCGACCCCACTATGCAGCAGGGCAGCGATGACGATTGCGTTTACCTGCCCTACACCACCGTGATGCGGCTTTCCAGCCAAAGCATGGTGGACTGCTACACCGCCATGATGGCCGACGAAAGCCTTGCCAACGAGGCCAAGAGCACGATGGAAGAGGAATTGATGTCGATCCTCAAGACCGAAAACGGCTACTATGTGTACAGCGCCAGCGAGTGGCTGGAGGAAATGAACAAGATGATCAACATGGTCATCGTGATACTTACCGGCATTGCCAGCATCTCGCTGCTGGTGGGCGGCATCGGCATTATGAACATCATGCTGGTGTCTGTGACCGAGCGCACCCGCGAGATCGGCATCCGCAAGGCGCTGGGCGCAAAGGAGCGCACCATTCTGGCGCAGTTTGTGGTGGAAGCAGCCACTACCTCGGCGCTGGGCGGCGTTTTAGGCATTGCGCTGGGCTATGCGGTGTCCATGGCGGCAAACAAGGTGCTGCCCATGTTCATGACCGATACCACTGTTACGGTAAGCCCCTCCTTCAACTCCATTGTGGTGGCCTTTGGCATCTCGGTGGGCATCGGCGTGCTGTTCGGCTATCTGCCGGCGCGGCGCGCAGCCCGGCTGAACCCCATTGAAGCATTGCGCTACGATTGATCGCGGCGGCGTGATAAACAAAGAACAAGAGGTACGACCAATGAAAAAACGGATTCTCGCATTTCTGCTGGCGGTCAGCATTGCGGTGTCGGTGCTGGTGCTGCCGGTCTCGGCGGCCAGCATCAACAACACGGCCCTGCAGACGGCTATTACTCTGGGCGCTGTGCCCACCGGTCAGGAGCTTAGCGCCAACATTACCCGCGGCGCTTTTGCCAAAATGCTGGTGTCCTTTTCCACCTACCGGGAGAGCGTAGGCGCACAGGGCACGGTGGGCACTTTGTACCGGGATGTGCCCGGCAGCTCCCAGTGGGCACCCTACATCCGCATTGCGGTGCAGCAGGGCTGGATGAACGGTTACACCGACGGCTCCTTCCGCCCGGACAACACCGTCACGCTGGAGGAAGCCTGTGCGGCGGTGCTGAAGCTGCTGAGCTATAAGACCACCGACATGACCGGCTCCTTCCCGCAGGCACAGCTGAACAAGGCGCAGCAGATCGGTCTGCGGGATCAGCTGACCTGCACGCAGGGACAGGCCATGACCTACGAGCAGAGCACCCTGCTGCTGTACAACGCCCTGCGCGCCAACACCGCCAGCGGCAGCGCTTACGGCAGCTCGCTGGGCTTTACGGTGTCCAACGGTCAGGTGGATACCTCTTCGGTGCTGCTCAAGAGCCGCAAGGGTCCCTTTGTAGCAGAAGAGGGCACCCAGCTGCCCTTTACGCCGGTGAGCGTCTACCGCAACGATAAGGCCTCTGCTTCGGCAGAGCTGAACAAGTACGACGTGTACTATTACAGCGAGAGCCTGCAGACGGTGTGGATCTACACCCGCCGCGCCGCAGGCCGCATCACGGCAGTATCGCCCAGCGCCAGCGCGCCTACCGCGCTGACCGTGGCGGGCAGCAATTACACGCTGGGCAGCTCTGCCGTGGCGTCCAAGATCTCCTCCCTGAACGGCGGCGGCGTGGGCGAAGTGGTCACCCTGCTGCTGGGCATGGACAACGAGGTAGCCGATGTGATCACCGGCGAGGAAGCCGACAGCGTGTTCTATGGCGTGGTGCAGACCGCTACCCGCAGCCTTGTAGAGGATAACGGCGCAGACGTGCTGCAAAAGATCTCGGTGATGTGCACCGACGGCATTACCCGCACTGTGAATATCGACAAAAGCCTGAACTACCCCACCGGCTGGCTGGTGGAGATCAGCGTGACCCCCGAAGGGGAACAGGTGACCGCCATCGAGTCCAAATCGGTCAGCGGCACCATCAACGACACCGCCACCGCGCTGGGGGACTATACTCTGGCCGATGACGTACAAATTCTGGATACGACATCGGAGGGGTTGGCTGGGACGGTTCGTCCCAGCCGAATAGCGGGGACAAAGCTGAACACGCTGGCTGTGCGTTACTATACGCTGAATGAGCAGGGACAGATCGACCGCCTGATCCTGAACGATGTCACCGGCGATCTGTGGAAATACGGCGTGCTGGACGATGTGAAGAATCTGGCCTTCAACGCCAGTTCCATTCTGGGCACCCTGACCGGCAGTGGCTCCTCTGGCTCGGGGGATAGCTCTTCCGGGAACGGTTCTTCCGGCTCCGGCAGTGGTTCCACCGGGGACGGCTCCTCCGGTTCCGGCTCTACCGGCGGCACCACCACCACCACCGTGGTGGACGATCTGCGCAGTGTGCTGGTGCCCACCACTAGCGAGATCCTGTGGGGCGTGATCGACGGCTCGCTGCTGAGCACGGTCTGGAACCGCATCACCAGCAGTTCCGGCTCGCTGCTGAGCATCGGTCTCAAGCAGCTGGCCAACATTACCGGCCAGCCTATGAGCACCATCCTCAATTTTGTGGGCGGCGGCGCTACCTACATCTGCTACGTCAACGGCAGTCAGGCCAGCTTTTCCACCTCCATCAAGTATCCGGTGCTGGCGGGCGGTTTGGCAGTGCGGCAAAACGTGAACGGCACGGTAAAGGCCATGATCCAGCTGATGCCCATGAAGATCGATCAGGTGGGTGCAGCCTCGGTGATGAGCAACGGCACCCGCTACGAGACGGCTGACGATATGCAGGTGTACCTATGGTACAAGGGGCAGTATTACGCCACCAAGCTCTCTGAGGTGAACTCTGAGGGCTACTACCTGACCGGCTGGTACGATAACTTTGGCTGCGCAGCAGGCAAGCGCGTGCGGGTGATCGTGGCGGTCAAAAAGGACTGATGGACTACTATGACCCCCGGCGCAGGGCGCTGCGGGCGGTACGGCAGCTGCTCTACCCGCGCGAGTGCCCCTTCTGCGGCCGGGTGCTGGGGGATGTACGAGATTGCCCGGACTGTGCAGTGCAGCTGGAAACGCTGCGTCGCAAGCCGGGCATCCGGCTGGACCCGGCGCAGCACTATATCAGCAATCTGGCCGGTGCGGCTGCGCCCTACCGTTACAGCGGCTGTGTGCGGCGCGGCATCCTGAACGCAAAGTATCAGGGCAAGCCGTGGCGGGCTGTGGAGATGGGCAACCGTCTGGTACAGCTGGCCTTTGGCGGTGAACTGACCGTGCAGTACGGCGAGCTGCTCCCGCAGCCGGTGCCGTGGGCGGCCATCGGGTACGACCTGATCGTACCGGTGCCGGCCTCCGGTAAAAGGCGCGGCTACAATGTGCCGGAACTGATGGCGCTGCCGCTGGCCAAGGCTATGGAGGTGCCGTTGGCACCGCAGGCACTGGAGCGCACCCGCGCCAAACGGCATCAGGCCGGTCTGCCGCTGGAACAGCGCATAGCCAACGTGGCAGGTGCTTTCCGGGCGGCACAGCCGCAGCAGCTGGAGGGCAAGCGCATCCTGTTGGTGGATGACGTCATCACCACCGGCACAACAGCTGCCGCCTGCGCGCAGGCACTGCTTCACGCCGGGGCAGACAGCGTATTCGCGCTGGCCTTTGCCACGGTGGAGTTTGGCGCACCGCCGGACGACACCACCCCCATCCATGAGGACGATGAGGAAGATGTGTATCGCGATTTTTGAAAATAACGCTCTTTCGCGCATCCTTTTGGCGGGCAAAAGCCGGGACAGTAAAATGTAAAAACTGCATCAGAAATTTGGAAAAAGCGCTTGACAAAACGGACAAAGTCGGGTATACTAATCAAGCTGTGAGCGGCAAAAGCAAACAGATATCCGGGTGTAGCGCAGTTTTGGTAGCGCGCTTGAATGGGGTTCAAGAGGCCGTGAGTTCGATTCTCGCCACTCGGACCATAAGTCCAACGATTTCACGTTAGAAATCGTTGGACTTTTTTGTTTATAGGCTGGCCTCATTTGGCTTTGACCACAATTTTGACCACAATGCCAAAGATTTTATCTGGTCAATCGCAGGGGCAAGTGGGCTTTTTTGACGCAACATCATCTGCTGCGATATGCGAGCCAGCGTTGATGCCAACGATTTGAAAAGCTGGCTCGCGATAATTCGTGCCGTTCCGTCCAATTTTCAGGCCGAAAACGCCTCGCTGAACAACTGGACCGCACTCTGCCGAATGGATTCCTGAACATGGAGATCATGCTCAGTCATCTCGGTATCGGCATGGCCTACGATGCTCTGGATGGTCTGGATATCCACGCCCAACGCCTGCATCGGCGATACAATTCTTTTTGTTTAATGGGCCTGTTTGACGGAGCATACAATCAAATTGTCGGGTTTTGGGCAATACTGTCGATTGCGTCAAACAATTTTTCCCCCCAAAAAAATTGGATTTTGGAGTGTTTTTCATTGACCGATTGCGGAATTAGCTGTAAAATCTAAAAAAGAATAGTGGCTGTAGAGTGGGGTACTCTACGATCTGCTCGATCTTTAAGTATTATGATAAGGATTACGCCAATGCGGTGCTGGAACTGCAGGCGGCCGTCCGGTTACAGGGAGCAGGTACTGAAAGCTATCGGGGGTCTTGCTATTGCACTTGCCAATGATGGAAAGCTGGAAGAGGCACAGCAGGAGCTGGATACATTGCAGAAAAAAGGCGCTTCCTTCGGTGACTGTGATCTGGTTGCGGCAGAGATTCTGTCCTTGCAAAAGAACTATGATCAGGCGCTTGCGCTTTACATAAAAGTGTTCAATGAGGTGGAGGACCCGCAGCTCCTGAGCCATGCTTACCTGTCAGCCGCAAATGCAGCGCTGAATCAGGACGATATGGAAAAGGCTGTGCGCATTCTGAAACAGGGATGCCAGAACCTTCCGGAAGGTCAGGCTGTGCTTCAAAAGGAGATGCTTGCGGATCTTATGATGCAGCAGGCAGCATCTGACAAAGAAAATGCAGAAGAATACTATGCTGAAGCGCAGCAACTGCTGGAGGAACTGGTGGACAGCGGCTACGATACTATTGCCACCCGGTTGAATCTGGCAACTGTACTGCAGGCATTGGATCAGTACAGTGAAGCTGAAAAGGTTTTGAAAGATCTGCAGGAGCAGTATCCATCGGATTATCGTTTTGATATGCAGATGGCCTATCTTCTGATCGACCAGCTCCGCACCAGCGGATGGCTCAAATAAGGAGGGAATACCTGCGTCTACCGGACAGATCTTTTTTGTGGTTGGAATCGTTGGCATGATCGTTTCGGCTGTTGCGGCAGTCGTTTCAGCATGGATCCTGCGCAGCAGGAAAAAAAGCTGAAGGAACAGATCTGGAACGAGTATCAATAAAAATCAATCGATTAAGGGGTATGAAAAAATGCTGAAAAAACTTAGTGTAACGGCTGTTATTCTTGCAATGTCGGCCATGCTTCTGGTGCCGACTGCATACGCGGTGCAGTCAGTAGACGCACCGGCACAGGTGGCTTTGTGACGATTGACGGCAAGCTGTATCATGTTTCGAAGAATGGCTATGCCATCGATCGGTACGCCAAGGGTTTGCACGAGATCGACGGAGGAATGTACTATGTCAAAGAGGATGGCTCGTTCCTGACGAACAGCGCGGTAGAATACCTTACTTTTGATGCGAATGGCCGCTATACCTCTGGCAATGCAACGCTGGACAGCTATGTGGATCAGGCACTGGCTGCGTGCACAAACTCTGGCATGACGAAGGCGCAAAAGCTGCGCGCCGCCTATTTGTATGTCCGGGATCACGGCGCATACCTTGCCCGTCCGCATCAGGCAAGAGGCACAACGGCTTGGGCAGAAGAGAGCGCTTTGTTCATGTTTGAACACAAAAAGGGCAACTGCTACTGCTTTGCAGGCCAGTTCCTTTATATGGCCCGGCGGCTGGGCTACAATGCCTATGTAGTGTCTGGCGGTGTGGGCCGCAAGGACTCGGACCATGCATGGGTCATGATCTGCGAGAACGGAGTTCCCTATATCTATGATGTGGAACTGGAGTGGGGCTATCGTGCCGGCAGATACGGCCATGCAGAATATAATATGTATAAAATGCCGCTGAATAAAACGGTGTTCAGCTACCAGTTTCCGTGATTGCTGAGGTAGCCGAAAAATGGTTTTTAGTTCCGTAATTTTCTTGTTTCTGTTTTTGCCCATCGTGCTGGGATGCTATTATCTTTTGCCCGGGCGGGAAGCAAAAAATCTCTGGCTCGTCGCAGCCAGTCTGCTGTTCTATGCCTTCAGCGGGCTGTGGTATGTTCTGCTGCTGTTGTTCTCTGTGTTCTGCAATTATCTGGCCGGTCTGTTCGTCTCCGGGCGAAAGAGCGTGCTCTATGCCGCTGTGGCCGTTAATCTGGGAATCTTGGGTATTTTCAAGTATCTGACTTTTCTGGTACAGACAGTAGACCGGCTGCCGGGCGTGACGATCCCGGTGCCTTCCATCGTTCTGCCGGTGGGTATCTTGTTCTTCACCTTTCAAGGGCTGAGTTATGTGATCGATGTATACCGGAATGAACGCCTGAAGAGCACTCATTTCCGGGATGTACTGCTGTACATTGCTCTGTTTCCACAGTTGGTGGCAGGACCGATCATCCGCTATGAGGACGTGGCAGATGAGATACATAGCCGCCGAAATACGCTGGAGCAGCTGGCAAAAGGCCTGCGCCGGTTTATTGTGGGCCTGAGCAAGAAGCTGCTGATCGCCGATATCTGCGGCAATGTTGTAGCACTGATCTACAACGCCGACCGCTCTGTGCTGGACAGCCGGACGGCTTGGCTGGCCGCGGTGTGCTATCTGATGCAGATCTATTTCGACTTCAGCGGATACAGCGATATGGCCATCGGCCTGGGCTTGTGCTTTGGGTTCCACTTCAAGGAAAACTTTAACTATCCGTACATCTCGGCCAGTATTCAGGAATTCTGGCGCAGATGGCATATCTCCCTTTCCACCTGGTTCCGGGAATACCTGTATATCCCATTGGGCGGCAACCGGAAGGGCAAGGCAAAGACTTACTGGAACAAGCTGATCGTGTTTTTCTGCACGGGGCTGTGGCATGGTGCAAACTGGACCTTTATCGTCTGGGGCCTATGGCATGGCTTCTTTATCGTGGCAGAGGACGCCGTTAAAAAGCTGTTCGGACTGGAAAAACATGGCAAAGGCGGGCGGAACCCTGCGTGTGCGGTGCTGAAACATTTGTACACCCTGCTTGTGGTGCTGGTTGGCTTTGTGATCTTCCGTGCAGACAACATGGGGCAGGCCTTCTCAATGATAGGAGCCATGTTTTCCGGGGGCTCTGCCTCTGCGCAGACAGGGCTGCTGCTGGCGCAGTGTCTGACCCCGCTGACCCTGTTTGCACTGGCGGTTGGCCTTGTGGGCAGTACGCCGGTTTTGCCGCTGGTCTGCCGTAAAGCAGAGCAGCAGACCGGAAGCGTGTATGCATGCCTTCAGGCACTGAGTTATGCAGGGGCGCTGGCGCTTTTGCTGGTGGATATCCTGCATCTGTCGGCTGCATCCTATGTGCCTTTTATCTATTTCCAGTTCTGAGGTGGAAAAATGCAAGTGAAAAAATTAGGATATATCCTGTTTGTGGGGGTCATTGCCACAATTTGCATTTTGCCTGTGGCTGTGATGCCTTGGCAGACGGAAAAAGCGGTGGGCAATGAGCAGCTTGCATCCTTTCCTGAATTACGGAAAGAGGATGGCAGCTTCAATACCGGTATCCTGAATGAGTTTTCGGATTATTTTGCGGATCATTTCGGGCTCCGTCATGAGATGATCACCTTGAACGATCAGCTTACCGGAACCGTGCTCAAAACGCTGGACAGCAGCAGTGTGCTGTTGGGAAAAGACGATTGGCTGTTCTATAAAAGCACCCTTGCGGACTATACCGGCGCAGAACCCTTTACAGCCCGGCAGAGTTATGCGGCCGCTCATGTACTGGGTCTGATGCAGGAATACTGCGAAGAGAACGGCATTGGGTTCTGCTTTACCATCGCACCCAATAAAAATTCCCTGTATGGCGGTCAGATGCCGACACGGTATACGGCAGCCTCCGTACGGAACGCCCAACTGCTTCAGCAGCAGATGGAACAGCAGAATGTCCGGTATGTGAATCTGTTCAAAACACTGTCTGACCACGAAGAGCAGCTGTATTACCGTCGGGACAGCCACTGGAATATGCGGGGCGCACAGCTGGCAGCACAGACTTTGCTGAAAGAACTGAAAGGCTCTGAAGCGGAGTTTGATTCCTGCATCAATGGAAAAACATCCCCGCATACCGGCGATCTGTATGAGATGGTGTACCCTGCCGGAAACGAGACGGAACAGGATACGGCATACGACTTTACCTATCAGTATGACGAAAAATTCCACTCGGCAGATGATATCACGATCCACACGGAAAATTCGGCGGCAGACGAAAGCATTTTTGTATACCGCGATTCCTTTGGCATCAATCTGCATCCTTTTCTGGCACAGAGCTACGGCAATGCCTGTTTCTCCCGGAATATGCCCTACCTTTTGACGGCTGTTACAGAAGAGCATCCCGATGTGCTGCTGGTGGAACTGGTGGAACGCAACCTGAACTGGCTGCTGGAACGCGCCCCGGAAATGCCTGCTCCGGAACGCACGGCAGTCCCGGCAGCAGATACCGGTACAAGTGCGAAGGCACAACGGAAGGACAGCCGAATGGAGGAAACTTTCTGCCTGACAGGCGATCTGAGCGGGCAGCGTGTGGATGACGACTCTCCGATCTACATTCTGGCAGAGACCGGAACCTACGAAGCCTCCCCCTGCGGAGAGGGAACACAGCCGTTTACGGCGTATCTTCCGCAGAATGTGCGGGAGCAGCAACTAAAAGCAGCATTTCTGTCGGACGGTGAATGGGTCTTCTGCGCCTTGGCCGACTGACTGAAAGAATAGAAAGAAGGAACAAACAAAATGAATGTAAACTATAAGATGATGGGTGTAGTGCTCTGCGGTGCGATGCTTCTGGCATCGGGATGCGGGGCAAAAGCAGAAACGACCGCTTCCTCGGCTGTGGAATCCGAATCGGTTTCCGTTGTGGCATTGGAGGCTGCTTCGTCGGAGGCTGTGCCGGAAAGCGAGGCTGTCTCGGAGGCAGTTTCTGAAGCTTCTTCTGCGGTAAGCGAGGCGGCATCGGAGAAACCGGCCGAATCCAAGGCAGAGTCGAAGGCCGAATCCAAGGCCGAATCCAAGGCCGAGACTGCGGCAAAATCTAAGCCTGCAAAGCAGGAGACGGCTGCTTCCTCCAAAGAAGAAAAGACGGAGCCTGTGGAAAGCAAGCCCGTTACAGAGACTGCTCCGGCAGAAACTGCCAGCCTGGAAACTGCCCTGAAGTATGTGGGCAAAGACGTTTCCAAGCTGTATGCCGCTATTGGCAAGCCGAACAGTTCGGAGTATGCTTCCAGCTGCATCGGTGATGGCGAGGATGGCCTGCTGTATTACAACGGCTTTACTGTGACGACCTACCGTGAAAACGGTAAAGAGACGGTACAGGACGCCTATTAAACATGAAATTCGGCCTCTGGCATTCCACCGGGGGCTGAATCTTTATATGGGAAGATGAGAATGAAACGCCAGAAGATCAAACGATATCGGTTTAGCGTGACGCAGAATACGCGCAGAAGAAGGGCGGCAACGCCGCTGAAAGCCGTCGGTGTAGTACTGGTGTGCCTGTGTCTGCTCACAGGGGCCGCTTTTGGAGTTTACAATGTGATCCAGAGTAAGACTACGGGGTGGCACGGCGAAGGACTGCATCGCTACTATATCTCGCCGACTACCGGCACCCGTGCGCAGGGGCTGTATGAGATCAACTATAAGCTCTACTATTTTGGCAGCAACAACTTTTTGAAGGTCGGCTGGATTGAAGAGAACGGCTATGTCGGCTATGCCAACGCAGATGGAGAGCTCACCCAGGGCGAAGCGAAGATAGACGGAAAATACTACTATTTCCAACCGGAGACCGGACAGTTGTACACCGGCTGGATCATGCTGGACGGAGTGCAGTACTGCTTTGACGAAACCGGACATCCGCGCACCGGTACTTATCAGGAGGACGGAAAGGTCTGGGAACTGGATAGCGATGGACGGGTCAAAAACCGACTGAACGGTTGGAAAAAAACGGACGGCGTCCTGAAATACTACGACAACAGCGGCGCACCGGCACAGGGCTGGACAGAGATCGATGGAAAGGATTATTTCTTTGTGGACGGTGTCAGTCAGGCCGGCTGGGTTGAAACGGATGCGGGCACGCGCTATTTGGACGGCAACGGAAATCAGATGACCGGGTGGTGTGTGATCGATGGCCAGCCCTATGCTTTTGGGACAAATGGAGAACCGAAGCAGGGATGGGATCATTCCCATGAAAAAAGCTACTATTTTATCAACGGCGTCAGTCAGTCGGGCACATTCGGGGAGGGCGCACTTAGCAGCAACCTGAACGGCAGCGGCAGTGTTCAGCCGGTTGGGGATCAGGCACCGGAGGACGATCTTGCAAAGGATGCAGAGGGCGAACCGCCGGAGGAAGAACTGCTGGAAGCGCAGCCGACACAGACCGAAACAACGGAAGCGGGGCAGACTGCCCCGGCGGCACAACAGCCGACGCAGTCGCCGGAGGGATCGGCGGCAGAGCAGGAGACCGCATTGAAGGCACCGACAGCGCCGGAAACTCCGGCACAGGAACAGCAGGAAGAAGGGACGGAAAATACATGAAAACAACAAGACGTGATTTTCTGTGCCTTTCGGCCATGGCATGCGCATGGCTTCTGACGGGCTGCCAGAACCCCACAGTGGAAGAGCGGGCTGTCAGCTGGCAGCAGCAGGAAGTCAGTGATCCGGTCTCTGAAACCGGACCGATGTGGAATGCAGCACTGGACGACAATGCGGTTCTGCGGGATGGTATCCGCGTTCCCCAGAACTTCGAACTGCCGTTGGAAGGTTCAACAGGCTTTGCAGGGGCGGCTGTGATGCTGCTGTACGAGAGACCGGATGGGGCCAGTACGGTACTGCGCAGACTTGCAGCGGGAGATATGTTTTATATCCGGCAGGAGTCTGGCGCATATTGGCAGGTCTGCCTGCTGGACGGCACCGTGGGCTGGTTGGAAAATGAACTGTGTATGATCAATCTGCCCGATGTTCTGCCTTCCATCGTATACGAAAACCCCAATGCCAAGGCATCGATCTTTAAAACCTGCGGAAAGGATATTGAAGGCATTACGGGACAGAAACTGTATGACGGCCTGTTCTACAACCAGCGCCTTGGGCGGGATGAGTATCTAATGCCTATCAATTACGCTATGGCAAAAAAGGTTGGTGCAGCGCAGAAAAATGCTTTGAAGGAGGGCGATTGCCTGAAGATCATAGAGACATTCCGACCCTATGAGGTGCAGATGCTGGTAAAGGATGCGGTGTACGCCAAGGCAAGGATGGACAAGGAACTGATGACGGCGCTGAACAAGGGCGCGTGGAATATCGGCTGGTTTATTGCAACGTCTCTTTCCAACCATCAGCGCGGTGTGGCAATGGACACGACCCTGCTGCGCATCACTGAGCAGACAGAGCACAGCATGGCGGGGTGTCCCTTTGTACAGGTGACCGGTGAGGAATACGCCATGCCCTCTGCCATGCACGAGCTGAGCAGTGCGGCGGCCTGCTTTACCGGCCCGGTAACTTCTAATTCGGCCACCGCATGGAAGCGGGCCACTGCATCGGCATCCATGACAGACGGTGCGCGGCGGCTGCAGGGGTACTGTACCAATGCAGGCATGACACCGCTGGCCTCGGAGTGGTGGCACTTTAACGATCTGGATGCACAGAATAAGGTGCGCATGACCTCTGGAAACGGAAAATTCTGGCTGGACGGCTGTGTCAGCTGGAAAATGTTTGAAGCATAACTTTGGGGTTGCGCTTTGGAGGAATACAAAATGTAGCAACTGAAAAAAGCAAAAAAGCGGTTACGGCAGCGGATAAGATCGAGTTGGGACGGAAATACCTGACCGAGCTGAACTACACCGAGGCTGTGGCGTCTTTTACGGAAGCTATCGGCCTTGACCCGGAACATATTCCGGCATACATGGGCCGTGCCGAGGTGAATGAACTGACGACTGCCAACGAGACCGCATGGGCAGACGTGAGCGAAGCCGAGAACGGCGCAGTCACCGCCGAAGCCCTGACTGCCGCCGCCCCCACTGCGGAAGAGATCGGTGCGGTATCCCTGAGCAAGCTCTATGTCTACTATGGCAGCCACGAAAACCGCAACCGTGAAGGCGAGGGCGTGTGGCTCGTCCTGAACCCCGGCAAAAAAGACCTGACCGCGTAAAGCCCTGCATCACTCGGAAATTGCGCAGCAGGTCATTCGGATCGAGAATGGGCAAACTCTGTTAGGAGGACTGTATTATGAATACCACATTGCGGCGGGATGCGGATGAGATCATCTGTTCCAGCATTCAGGCGGTTCTGCCGGATAAAGCCGTGTGCCGCGCGCTGGAGGACTTTCAGCCCGGAGGCGGCAGAGTGCTGCTGGTGGCGGCAGGCAAGGCCGCTTGGCAGATGGCATACGCCGCCGTGCAGACACTGGGGCGCGTGGACGGCGGCGTGGTGGTGACCAAGTACGGCCATGTAAAAGGCAGAATCCCCGGTGTAAATTGTTATGAGGCAGGTCATCCCGTACCGGATGCCAACGGCTTTGCAGCCACCGAAAAAGCTTTGGCGCTGGTACAGGGGCTGACCGCAGAGGACACGGTGCTGTTTTTGCTTTCCGGCGGCGGCAGCGCCCTGTTTGAAAAGCCGCTTGTCCCCGGCGGGGAATTGCAGGACATCACCAATCAGCTCCTTGCCAGCGGAGCCGATATCGTGGAGATGAATACCATCCGCAAGCGGCTGTCCGGAGTCAAGGGCGGGCGGTTCGCGCAGCACTGCGTGCCTGCAAGGGTGTTCAGCATCGTGCTCAGCGATATTCTGGGTGACCCGCTGGATATGATCGCCAGTGGCCCGGCGGTGCCGGATTCCTCCACCTGTGCACAAGCGCTTGCCATTGCGGAGAAATACCACCTGAACCTGTCGGAACAGGCGAAGGCGCTGCTGGCACAGGAAACGCCGAAAGCCCTTGACAACGTGACCACTCATATCACCGGCAGCGTCCGAGAGCTGTGCACTGCTGCCGCTAAAGCCTGCCGGGAGCTGGGATATGAGCCCATCCTCCTCACCGACCGGCTCTGTTGCGAAGCCAAGGAGGCAGGCAGCTTTCTGAGTGCCATCGCCCGCACCCATGCGGGGCAGGGGAAAAAGCTGGCCTTTATCGCGGGCGGGGAAACCGTGGTGCACCTGACCGGCAAAGGGCTGGGCGGACGCAATCAGGAACTGGCGCTGGCCGCAGCCCCGGCGCTGGCGGGACAGAACGCCGCAGTGTTCTCCGTGGGCAGTGACGGCACCGACGGCCCCACCGATGCCGCCGGCGGCTATGTGGACGGCGACACCGCCGCAGCACTGGCAGCAGCGGGTCGGAACGTGTTCGACACCCTGCAAAACAACGATGCCTACCACGCCTTGCAGGCGGTGGAGGGGCTTATTATCACAGGCGCTACTGGTACCAACGTCAATGATGTTGCCGTGGTGCTGATCGGGGGAGAAGCGCAGGCAGACGCCTGAAACTCTGTCTGCCCGGCGCACCCATAATGCTTGACCCCGCTTTGTCCGCAGTATCCGGGCAGGCGGGGATTTTTTGTTGGAAGTACTTGACAATTTTTTTATAAAATGATATGATTTTGATATCACAAAGAAACGTTTCCGACCCTGATAAGGAGGGACTTGTTATGGAAGAGAAAATTTTGAATACCCGCAAAAACGGTATGGCTATGTTGCTGCTCACCCTGCTGGGCTATGTGGCATCCATCGCCCTGTTCATTTACAGCATCACTCTGCTGAATGCAGACCGGATGCTTCTGGGCGTGCCGCTGCTGATTTTGTCCATTGCGTATTGGATCGCAGGCATTTTCCTGTTCTGCGGCCTTAAGGTGTTAAAGCCGCAGGAGGCGCTGGTGCTCACCCTGTTTGGTGATTACATCGGCACCCTGAAGGGACAGGGCTTTTACTGGGTGAACCCCTTCTGCACCGCCGTCAACCCTGCCGCCGGTACCCGCCTGAGCCAGAGCGGAGACGTGAACAGCAAGGAGAACAGCGTGGCTGCGCTGTTTGGCAATAACGGCCAGAATGCTCAGATGAGCGTCGAGTCCATGAGCAAAAAGATCTCCCTCAAGATGATGACCCTGAACAACTCCCGCCAGAAAATCAACGATTGTCTGGGTAATCCGGTGGAGATCGGCATTGCAGTCATCTGGCGCGTGACCGATACCGCCAAGGCTGTGTTCAACGTGGATAACTATAAGGAATACCTCTCCCTGCAGTGCGACAGCGCCCTGCGCAACGTGGTGCGGGTGTACCCCTATGATGTTTCTCCCAACGTGGACACCACCGGCGACGGCGTAGCCGATGAGGGCAGCCTGCGCGGCTCTTCTGAGGTGGTGGCTGCCCGCATCCGAGACGAGATCCAGAAGAACGTGGCAGAGGCAGGTATCGAGGTGGTGGAGGCCCGCATCACCTATCTGGCCTATGCACCGGAAATTGCAGCGGTCATGCTGCAGCGCCAGCAGGCCAGCGCCATCATTGACGCCCGCAAGATGATCGTGGACGGCGCTGTGGGCATGGTGGAAATGGCGCTGGATCGTCTGAACGAGAACAAGGTAGTGGAACTGGACGATGAGCGCAAGGCGGCAATGGTATCCAATCTGCTGGTGGTGCTGTGCGGCAACCGCGATGCCCAGCCCATCGTGAACAGCGGTAGCCTGTACTGATGGCCGAGCCGAAAAAACAGGTGCCCCTGCGCCTGAACGCCAAGCTCTACGATGCCCTTGCCGCTTGGGCAGAGGATGACTTCCGCTCGGTGAACGGGCAGATCGAATATCTGCTTACCGAGTGTGTGCGTCAGCGCAAAAAGAATGGGAAATATGTCTCCGACCAGCTGGATGTCCCGCCGGAGCTGGATCTCCATTGAAGAACCCGTGAAAAAACGTTTGGAGCGCGCCGCAGAGCACGCCAAACGCAAATTATTCACAAGGCCGCTGCACAAGACCGGTGCAGCGGCCTTGTGTTTGTCGGGGAAAAGCCGTGCCTTCCGGCGGGAAGCGGGGACAAATGAGCGCTGATTTGATATATCAATTGAGCGCGCAATGCTCCGGTATTTCGTCGAAAAAGGCGACCGAAGCTGCGGAAATGACTTGAAGAGACAGGAGAAGATGGACAGATATCTGGGCGAAAACGTTTCTTTTTTGGGCTTTTCCGGAAAAAAACTTGCCTAAAAGTTTGCAGCGTGCTAAACTAACAGCGGGGAATTGTTTTGCGTAAGCAGATAGGGGGATGAAGCTATGAAAATACTGGTTGTGGATGACGGTCAGCTTGCGATCAATTCGCTGATCCGCATCCTGTGCCGGGTGGCACCGGACTGTGACTATATCAGTGCCATGACGACTGACGATGCCCTGACGTGGATGCGGCAGGGCCCAATGGATGCTGCCTTTTTGAACCTGGAAATGCCGGGCATGAATGGCCTTGCCCTTGCCCGCATGATCCAGAAATTGCAGCCCCGCTGCAATATCATCGTGGTCACCGAGCACCCGGAGTATGCACTGGAAGCATTGCAGATCTTCGTCAGCGGTTTTCTGCTCAAGCCCGCCAACGAGGCGGACGTGCGCAATGTGCTGGAAAATCTGCGCTACCCGCCGGAAACGGCACCTGTGGGCATCAAGATCCAGTGCTTCGGCAACTTCGAGATCTTTGTGGGCGGACGTCCGCTCTCCTTCAAGCGCAGCAAAAGCAAGGAGCTGCTGGCCTACCTTGTGGACCGCAACGGCGCCACCTGTACCAACGGCGAGATGCTGGCTGTCCTGTGGGAGGATAAGCCCGACACCGCCTCGCTGCACAGCCATCTGCGCAATTTGATCTTTGACCTCAGCCATACGCTGGAGGATGCAGGGGTCAACGGGCTGCTGGTACGCGGCCGCAGCACCTTGGCGCTGGATACCAGCAAGGTGGACTGCGATTATTATAACTTCCTGCGGGGAGACCGCTCGGCTTTCAACGCCTACCGGGGCGAGTATATGACCCAGTATTCCTGGGCAGAGGTTACCCGCTCGGCGCTGCGCCAGCAGGCCGCAGCTACGCCCAAAAGCGGGTCTATTCCAAGCTATTACGTCCCGCCCACGGGCTTTTAAAACTGCATAAAACACCAAAGGCTGCTGCGCAAACGATGCGCAGCAGCCTTTATCATTCTCTTAAAATCGTTCCAGTTCCAGCAGATATTCCTTGATCTCCAGTCCCTCGGCGTAGCCGGTCAGGCTGCCGTCTGCGCCGATGACCCGGTGGCAAGGCACCACGATGCACAGCGGGTTGCGGTGGCAGGCGCTGCCCACGGCGCGGCTTGCCTTGGGTTTGCCCAGCGCCGCCGCCAGCTGGCCGTAGGTGCGCACCTCCCCGTAGGGAATCTTGTGCAGCTGCGCCCATACCGCCTGCTGAAAGGGCGTGCCCTTTGCTGCCAGCGGCAGGTCGAACTCCCGGCGCACCCCGGCAAAATATTCGTTCAGCTGCTCCTCTGCCTCCTGCAGCAGGGGCGTTTCCACCACCCTGCGTGGCAGCGGCTCCAGCTCCGGCGCACCGTCCGGGCAAAAATGTACCCCGCACAGCGCGTCGTTCTCCTCCTCCAGACAGATGGCACCAAGGATGCTGTTGATGTACCAGACGTTCAAAACCGGCCTCTTCCTTTCCTGTAAGAATGTGCTATACTGGTATTATCTTAACACAAAAGCTTCCATGAGGAAAGGGGCGTTTCAACTATGGTCAAGGCACTGGAAGACATCATTGCAAAAAGCAGCAGCATCGTCTTTTTTGGCGGCGCGGGCGTTTCTACGGAGAGCGGCATCCCGGATTTCCGCAGCGTGGACGGGCTGTACCACCAGAAATACGACTACCCGCCCGAAACCATCCTCAGCCATACCTTCTGGGAGAAAAGACCGGAGGAATTTTACCGTTTTTACCGCGACAAGCTGATCGTAAAGGGTGCAAAGCCCAACGCCGCCCATCTGCGGCTGGCAAAGCTGGAGCAGCAGGGCAAGCTGCGGGCAGTGGTCACCCAGAACATTGACGGCCTGCATCAGGCGGCGGGCAGCAAAACCGTGTACGAGCTGCACGGCAGCACCCTGCGCAACTACTGCACCCGCTGCGGAAAGTTCTACGATGTGGATTTCATCGCAAACAGCACCGGTGTGCCCCGCTGCACCGAGTGCGGCGGCATCGTAAAGCCGGACGTGGTGCTTTACGAAGAGGGCTTGGACGAGGAGGTGCTGTCCGGCGCGGTGGATGCCATCCGCCATGCCGATACCCTTATCATCGGCGGCACCAGTCTGGTGGTGTACCCCGCCGCCGGGCTCATCCGGTATTTCCGGGGCGATAATTTGGTGGTCATCAACATGCAGCCCACCGGAGCGGATGCCTCTGCCGACCTGTGCATCGCAAAGCCCATCGGGCAGGTGCTGAGCGAGGACATCTCGCTGGACTGATTTTTGCACTGTAAGGCGCGCTGTTTCGCGCCGGTTCGCACGCAGTTTTCCGTATGCTGATGGAAAGAACGACAGAACGGAGGAACTGCAAATGATCCAGGTATGCGACCCGCCGCGTCAGCGGCAGGTACGGCGGCTTTCCGCCGAGGAATTTTTTACATTGGTGCGCTGCGGCGGGGCGGGGTTTTACCGTCCCCGCTCCGAGGTGCTGCGGATGCTGACCGCAGGCGAGGCGTGGGGCACAGCCGGGGCAGCGCTGCTGGTGCTACCCCTTACCGCCGATACCGCCGCCGCAGCGGCACTGCGCAACTGGCTGGGACGTCGGCAGCTGGAGGGCGGCTGCCTGCTCACCCCGCCGGTAAATACCGGCGAGGAGCTGCCCGCCCGGCTGGTGGAAATTGCCGCAGCCCGGGCAGACCGGCTGCGCCGCAAGGGCACGGCATGGGCGGTGGTAGAGTGCACCGAAACGGCGGCAGCGCTGTTGCCGCTGTATTTTCGGCAGGGCTTCGGACTGCGGGCGCTGCGCCCGTTGGAAAGTCTTGCGCCCTGCTTTTTGCTGCGCACCGGCTGCGTGCCCGCCCGCACCGCGCCGGTGTGGGTGCCGCTGGAGGACAGGGTACAGCTGGCGCTGCTGCTGGCAAAGGGCTATGCTGCACTGGACAGCCGCCCCTACGGCGGCAGTCTTGCACTGGCGCTCTATCCGCTGAAAGAAACGGAATAACGTAAACCAGAGAGGGAATGGGAAATTATGAAGGCAGTGATTCTGGAAAGCTATGTGATGGAAGAAGGGGACTTGGACTGGTCCGGGGTAAAGGCACTGGTGCCGGACACCACCAGCTATGTGCGCACCGACTACGCCGACATCGCGCCCCGCATCGGGGATGCAGAACTGGTGCTCATCAACAAGTGCCGCATTGACGAGGCAATATTGGCGCAGTGCCCGAACCTCAAGTGGGTGGGCATCATCGCCACCGGTACGGATAATATCGACCTTGAAGCCTGCCGCCGCCATGGGGTGGCAGTGGCCAACGTGCCAGGGTACTCTACTTATAGCGTGGCCCAGATGACTTTTAGCCTGCTGCTGGCCATCTGCCAGTGCGCCCAGCGGTACGACCGGGCAGTAAAGGCCGGATACTGGCAGCTGGGCATCCCGGCAGAGTACGGTCTGCTGCCGCAGGTGGAGCTGCTGGGCAAGACCTTTGGCATCTACGGCTACGGCAGCATCGGCCGCCAGACCGCCCGCATTGCAAGGGCCTTTGGCATGGAGGTTCTGGTGTGCACCCGCACGGTGCGCCCGGAGTACGCCGCCGATGGGGTGGAGTTCGTGGACTTTGACACCCTGCTTGCCCGCAGCGATGTGCTCAGCCTGCACTGCCCGGCCACCCCGGAAACCCGCGGGCTGGTCAGCCGGGAAGCCCTTGCAAAAATGAAGCCCGGCGCTATTTTGCTGAACACTGCCCGGGGCGCACTGGTGGACGAGGAGGCCGTAGCCGATGCGCTGGAAAGCGGCAAGCTTGCCTTTTACGGTGCAGATGCTTTTGCCACCGAGCCGCTGCCGCCCCAAAGCCGGTTGCGCAGTCTGCCGGGCGCGGTGCTCACCCCGCATATCGCATGGACCACCAAGGAAGCATTGCAGCGGCTGATGGATATCACCACCGGCAACCTGCGCAGCTTTCTGGCCGGGAAAGGCGAGAATATCGTCAACCCTTGATTTTGGCAGGGCACTGTACTATACTGTTCCATGATTTCAGGCTCTCCCGGCAAAGGAACTGCCGTAAAAATAACGTATGCACAAGAGCATCCGGCAGCTTTGCCGCTGCTCTGAGGGAGGTAAAAATGAGTTACGCCATCGTATTCAGCAGCAAAACCGGCAACACCGCACTGCTGGCACAGACCCTGCAGGAGCAGCTGCCGCAGGCAGACTGCTGCTATTTCGGCGCACCGGACGCTGCCGCGCTGGCAGCAGACACCCTGTATGTGGGTTTCTGGACAGACAAGGGCAAGGCGGACGCCGACACGCTGGATTTCTTGCAGCAGCTGCACGGCAAGCGGGTGTTCCTGTTTGGCACCGCAGGCTTTGGCGGCAGTGCGCCCTACTTCGAAAAGATTCTTGCCGCCACCCGGAAGGCGCTGGACGGCAGCAACACCGTCATTGGCAGCTTTATGTGTCAGGGCAAAATGCCGGTGTCCGTCCGGCAGCGGTACGAGGCCATGAAGGCAAAGCCTTTGCACATCCCCAATCTGGATGCCCTGATCGAAAACTTCGATAAGGCGCTCTCCCACCCGGATGCCGCAGATCTGGAACAGCTGAAGCAGGCCGTAAAGTGAGTGAAAAAGAGCGACCGCACATTGTTTTGTGCGGTCGCTCTTTCTGTATAAGCTATATAGGACAAACGTTAGTCAATGGTGGTTTTGGTGCGCCCGATGCCGATGACGGCGGTGGAGATCTTTTTCCAGCTGTCGCAGCCGCACACGCCGTCCACCCGCAGGCTGGTGCGCTTCTGGTAGCCGCGCAGAGCCTGCTCGGTGCGGGCACCAAAGATGCCGTCGATACGGCTGCCGGTCTGGTAGCCAAGGGTGGAAAGCGCATCCTGCAAAATCATGACATAGCAGCCCCGGCTGCCCCGGCGCAGGGTGGGGTAACCGGCGGTGGTGCCGCTGCACGCCGGGGTGCCGTAGCGGCGGTCAAAGTGCACCCATGTGGGGGTCTGGCTCAGCGGCTCCACATAGCCCCATGCGCCGGAAGTGCGGGCAGCGTTGTAAATGGCGGTGCGCTGGCGCTGGTCAAGGCTTTGCCCCACATCGAACGCTACCCCCGCGTAGTGCTGGCTGCGGGTGCCGTGGCCACCCTCCCAGATGCGGCGGAAAGCGTACCCTACCGGGATGCCCCTGCCGTATTTGCGGCGGGTCAGGTTCCACGCTTCCATGGCTGCAATGGTGGTCCATAGGGTAGGGCTGGCCGATTTGCCCCGGAACTCCCGCAGCCGCAGGGTGGTCAGGGTGCTGTAAGGCATGGGGTCGTTCTCGTTCAGGTTTGCGTAGGTGTATACCTTGTTTTCGTAGGCGTCATAGATCAAAAGGCGTGCCATCCCTCATTCCTCCTTCTCGCAGCCGCAGGGGTCGGTACACTGGGCTTGCAAGGCGTGCCATGTTTCGCGGTACACGATGCCGTTTACCGGCTGCAGCCCCGCCTGCTGCTGGACAGCCCGCACGGCAGCGGCGTCTGACGCGCCAAAGCGGTTGTTATCGGCCACATAGCCCTCGCCGCAGGAAAGCTGTGCCCGGCGGTTGATCCAGCGCTCCACCTGTCCTACCTCCTGCCCGGCGCTGCCCTCGGCGATGGCGCGCCCCGGGTAGGCGGTGCCGGATGGTGTGTCTCTATCGGGGTTCGGGGCATGGGCGGCCAGCTGCAAACTCAGCGCTTCCACCGCCGTCCATGTGTCGGCATCGGCAATGCCGGTCTGCTCCAGCCCTAATAGCTGCTGGGCGCTGCGGGTGGCTGTGGCAGTTTCGTCGGTATAACGGTCGGCAAGGGGCGGGGCTTCCACACTGGAAAAATAATAGGCGATGCGCAGCAAAAGCAGATTGTAGTACAGCACCGCCTTGCCGCTGCTGCCCACCGTCAGCGGGGTGCCGGGGTAGGGCAGACGCTTTAAGGTGACCACCGGGCCGGAAGAGCGCAGCTGGCTGGCGCGGCCATAAAGGGAGTTCCATGTGGTGCGCCCCACTACGCCGTCCACGGTAAGCCCTGCAAACCGCTGGTACGCCCGCACCGCCCGCTCGGTATCTGCGCCGAACTTGCCGTCAATGCTTACCGGCGGGATACTGCTTTCGTAGGCACTCATGAGGTAGAGGTAAAACTGAAGTTCCCGCACCGGCGTGCCGGTGGAGCCGCTGCGCAGCACGCCCGGGTACTCGCCGGGGCGCAGGGAAGAGGAGAGCAGCCGGTTGGCGATATCGTTGTACACCTCGTACAGCTTTTGCCATGTGGTGCGCCCCACCACGCCGTCTGCTGTCAGCCCGAAGTACCGCTGAAAACGCCGAACAGCTGCCGCCGTGCCCGCGCCGAATTTTCCGTCCACAGTCACGCTTTCAAGGCTCGTGTACACGGTGCGGGCAATCTTCAGCCAGAACTGCACCAGCCTCACATTCTGCCCGGAGGAACCCTCCCGCAGCGGCGTGCCGGGGTAGGCGTTGGGGGTGCCATTGTCGGACTGGATGCTCAAAAACTCGTCGTACAGTTCTTTCCAAGTGGTCTGGCCCACTATGCCGTCCACTGTAAGGCCGTATTTGCGTTGGAAGGCGCGTACCGCATTGGCGGTGGCGGTGCCGAATACGCCGTCCACTTTTACGGATGGAATGGCGCTGTCGTACTGCGCCAGCGTGTTCAGCCAGAACTGTACCTGCTCCACCGCGCTGCCGGAAGCACCGGTGCTCAGCACCGTGCCGTTCCATGTGCCGTTGGACAGGGTGCCGGTGGAAGTCTCGCCCTCGCTGGTCAGCTCGGCGAGGTCCTTTACCGATACATAGATGTAGCTGATCTTGTACCATGTCTGCCGCCCCACTACGCCGTCGGCGGTCAGGTTGAACTGCTTCTGGAACGCCCGCACCGTTGCGGCCATCCGGCTGCCGAATACGCCGTCTACCGTCAGTTTGCCAAGGAAGGGATAGTCCTTGGCGATGCGGTTCAGCTGCCTTTGCAGGGTGAATACCGCCGTGCCGCGGCTGCCCTGCCGCAGCGGCGTGCCGGGGTAGCTTTGCGGGATAGAGCGGATATTTTTGGTGCGCACGATCTCGATGCTGCTGCCGTAGTAGTAGCGCAAGATCTGCAAGGCGCTGCGTCCGTTGTTGGCCAGCGTAACCGTGCCCCACTGCTTGAGCCCCGGGCAGGTGACCGACTTGCCATCGCAGTACTCGGAATAATAGGGGTTCACCGTGCCACGCTTGCGCAGATAGGTGTTAAAGATATCGTCCGTAATGCGCACCATCACCTCAAACACCGTGCGTCCGTGGACGTAGTACTGGTCGTAGCTGGTGGAGTTGGTGATGTTGAAGGTGTAGCCCTTGCTGGGGTACCACTCGGTGTAGATGCGGTTCAGCGCCAACGAGATCTGGCAGTGGATGTTCGCCCGCAGTGCCTGCTCCGGCCAGGTGGGATACACCTCGCTGGAGGCTACGTTGGCAATATAATCCCGGAAGGAGACGGTCACGTTGCGGGCGGAAGCTGCCGGTTTGCCCAGATGCACCGTGATATTTTTGGGAATGACGACCTGATCCAGTACCCGGGGTGTGCAGTTTTCCCGCGGCTGCGGGCCGCTGCCGCCGCTGCCGGCAAACAGGGCGTGCGGCGGGATGACGATGGGTGCGTCCGGGATATCCCGGTCTTCCTCGGTAACAGGAAGCATCTGGGGCTGCGCCAGCGTTACCTGCCCGGCAAAGATCTGGATGCCCTCAATGCGCACGGTGCGGTAGCCGGGCTTTGCGGCGGTCAGGCTGACAATGGCGTAGGGGCGAGTGGTGTTGTCCTCGTCCAGCGACAGGGTGCAGGCGGGGGCTTCAACGGGAATATCGGCGGCGCTGCCGGTGGCATCGGTGATGCGGTGCAGGGTAAAGCCGTCCCCCTGCACCGCAACGGTCACCCCCTCCACGGGGGCAGACTGGCGTGCCGCAAAGGTCTGGATGCGGAGAGTTCCGGTGTTTTTCATGGAGATACGCTCCTTTGCTGGTAAAAGTATGCTTCTGCCCCAGCGTATTCCGTCCGGTGCCCGGGCGTGCATGGCAATGCCCGCAGCAAACAAAAAAAGCCGCCCGTAGGCGGCAGGGGAGAATAGCTTATTTGGCGCTGTCCTTGGCAAGGGCGGCGTCAATATTTTTTTGCAGGGCGGCAAGGTTTTCTTCCTTGTCAATGCCGCCCAGCAGGGGCTGGCCTACAACATTGCCGTCCCGGTCAAAGACGTAGGTGGTGGGGAAGGCCATGATGTTCAGTGCAAACTTGCCGGCCTCGCTGCCGGAGGCAAAGTAGATGTTGCGGTAGCTTGCGCCCGTTGTCTCCAGCAGTTTTTTGGCGGCATCAATGCCCTGCTGGTTGCCGTCCAGCGTCTCGGTGTTGATGCCGACCACCTCGCCGCCCTGTGCCTTGACCTTTTCATTCAGGGCGTTCAGGTCGTCCAGCTCCTCTACACAGGGCTTGCAGCCGTTGAACCAGAAGTTCACCACCGTAAAGGCGTTGCCCGCAAACAGGCTGTTGTCCACCGGGTTGCCCTCTAAATCGCTGCCCTCAAACTGGGGGAAAGCAGTGCCCTGTGCGGCGGCACTGGAAGCAGCCGCGTCCGCAGGGGCAAGAGCAGCAATTTGTTCCTCAATGGCACGGATCTTTTCTGCATCGGCGGTCAGGGTCTTGTACTCCTCATCCGAGAACTGATCTTTTGCCTTTTCCACGGCACTCAGCAGAAAATCGCCGTAGTTCGTGCTGAGGGTGGTCTCAGTCACGTTTTTGTCCATGGAGGAGAACACCTTCTCCCACAGGGCATCGTTTGCGGAAAGGATCTCGTTTTCATCGGCCAGCAGCTGCTCCTCGGTCTTGCCTTCCGCTGCCGCAGAGGAAGCGGAAGAAGATGCAGTAGAGGCAGAGGATGCGCCCTGCCCGCAGGCGGCAAGGCTGAAGGCCAGCACAAGGCCAAGAAAAAGTGCGGTTACACGGTTAAGCTTCATGGTTTTACTCCTTTGTCGTTTCAGTGTTTGATTTGTCTCCCAGCCCGAATTTATACTGGATGGCGTCCGTAGGGCAGGCTTTCATGCACATCCCGCAGCGGATACATTCGGCGTGGTTGGGGGTCTTGGTAATGTCTACGTCCATCTTGCAAGCCTTTGCACAGGCGCCGCAGGAGACGCATTTGTGGGTGTCTACACGCATCTGGAACAGCGAGACTTTATTCAGCAGTGCATAGAACGCGCCCAGCGGGCACAGCCACTTGCAGAAGGGGCGGTAGAACACCACGCTGCCCACAATGACTGCCAACAGAATGCAGGCCTTCCATGTAAACAGCTTGCCCAGCGCGGCGCGGATACCCGCATTTGTCAGGGAGAGGGGAATGGCACCTTCCAGCACGCCCTGCGGGCAGAGATACTTGCAGAAGAACGGGTCGCCCATGCCCAGCTCGTTGACCGCCAGCAATGGCAGCAGCACCACCATGACCAGGAGCACAGCATACTTTAAATAGCGCAGCGGCTTCAGCTTCTTGGTGGAAAGCTTGGGGGAGGGAATCTTGTGCAAAAGCTCTTGAAACCACCCGAACGGGCAGAGGAAACCGCAGATGAACCGCCCCAGCAGCACCCCGAAGAGAATCAGGATGCCGGTGATGTAGTAGGAAAAGCGGAATTTGGAGGAGCCTATCACCGCTTGAAACGCTCCCACCGGGCAGGCACCGGCAGCGCCCGGGCAGGAATAGCAGTTCAGCCCCGGTACGCAGACGTATTTGCCACTGCCCTGATACAGTGTCCCTTTGGCAAAGTTGGGCAGGTGGAGGTTGGTTAAAAGGGTCGCCCCGGCCTGTATAAAGCCCCGGAAGCGAGCAAGGGGATTTAATTTTTTCTTATCCAATGCCTACACACTCCATACACAGCCGGATGGCCTTTGAAAATACGGTGTCTGCCTCGCCCCGCCACACGCCGAACAGCAGCATCAGCACCCCGGCGGCAAGCAAAAGCAGCTGCGCCTGTTTTTTTGTCATGAACATCATAG
>ENA-UAMB01000307-UAMB01000307.1-human-gut-metagenome-genome-assembly--contig:-NODE-307-length-32744-cov-7.844168_pt1 | contig 32744 bp, 23 predicted proteins | sample MGYA00243707_ERZ654484 | MGnify/ENA primary metagenome ERZ654484 (study PRJEB26926, sample SAMN06164464) | human gut metagenome | biome: ENVO:00009003; feature: ENVO:2100002; material: ENVO:00002003... | reverse complement strand
CACGCCCAGTTTCCGCTCCCCGACATATCGATTAGCTTCCGGGGTGGGCTTTTCTGCTTGCTTTTCACACCCTACGCCCATGCCGTGGGTTTTTCCGCCTACTTTTCTGCTCCCACGCCCAAATCAATAGATTCATAAAAAGGAATTATGAATTTTCTGTGATAAAATCATGTATTCCATTTACGCAGCAACTTATATATGCTACATTAAGAACAACTCATTTATCGAGTTTTTAGCGCATAGTTTTTCATACAGAAAATCTGTTTTACAACTCAGAACAACTCAGATTTTACTTACCCACGTAGTTTACATTTTAGCGTGTTGCCTAACGGCTTCATGTGTTTTCGCATTATGATGGTCTGTACTATTACAGTCGTTGCAATGTCAATTATTGAAAGAGGTGTATATCATTTTTATACAGAATATTCTTGAACAGCAAAAACAATTAAATAAAAGCATCGAAAACTATAAAAAGCTTATCAATACATTCCCCTCTGGAAAACTACAATGTTTCAAGAACGGAAAGCATATCAAATCGTACAAAGTGAATGGCAATCTGAAAAAATACATTCCCACCAAAGAATCTGCCACTATTGAGAAATTAGCTTTGAAGAAATATTATGAAAGCTGTCTGGATGATTGCATCAAAGAAAAAGAGCTTCTTGATCGATTCATTCAAGATATTCAGGCTTTGCCGAATACATCTCAGAAGCTTCTGGCGACAGATTCAAATTATCACACATTTTTAGCTAAGGCACTGATTCCTGATGCATGGGCAGGCGTCTCCTATGAGCAAAATCCTTATAAGCGCGAAGACCTTATTCACAACACGTTTTCCGGGCTAAAAGTACGCTCAAAATCCGAGGAAATCATAGCAAATATTTTGTTCACAAACCATATTCCGTTTCGATATGAAGCACCGCTCACACTAAACGGATCAACCATGTATCCTGATTTTACAATTAAAAATCTAAAAAATAATTCCTATACATATTGGGAGCATTTGGGGTTGATGGATAAAAAGGAATACAAAGATCATGCCATGGAGAAAATCAGTACATATTGTGACCATAATATCATTCCGGATGTTAATCTGATTTTAACTTACGAGACGCAGAAGCACCCGCTCGATTCCAGTTGGGTGCAACAATTGGTGATGCGGAATTTCATGTAGAGTTTGGCTTGATTAAAATCCGGCTTGTCTTTTTGTTATAAATAAGTTCACCCCGGAAACTTTTTCATAAGTTCCCAGGGTGAGTTTATGTTTGTTTTCTTTTTGGTTTTTCTTGCATATTTTCATTTACTACGCCCACATCACGGTTTTTCCTTTCTACTTTCCTACTCCCGCACCCACTTTCCGCTCCGTTTTTGCACGATCAGCTTCCGGAGCTGGTTTTCTTGCTCACTTTTTCTCTTCACACACCCACAGCGTGGTTTTTCCATTTTCTTGCTTGCTTCTGTCCCCAGAACATAAGAGGTTCATATTCATACAAATAATTTTCATTAATTCAAATCAAAAAACATGCAGACTTTTCTATGCGCTATCTATTTATTTTCTTTTGCTTCAAGATGGTAATAAACGAAATGAAGGATTTTTTGCATAAAAATACCGCATCCATACGTTTTAAAGCATGAATGCGATATTTCAACTCTTATAACAATCTAGGAATACTTATATTATTTTGATGTATAAGTGCACACAGCCGTTCCTTTTGCAACCTTATTATATTCTGTATCTGATGAATCCCAAGAAGCCTTTCCTGTTGATGTATTATATGCATAATAAATAGGATCTCCTGTCTTTGGAACATACTTTACAGCATATACAGTGTATGCTGAATGATTACTTTCTACAGCACCCTTGGAATTATCTGTACCGCCATAAATCTCAAAACTTTTACACTTATCGGCTACATCAGCAACCTTGACAATCTCATCTTCTGAAATTGAAGTTGGCTCTGCCCCCTTTGCATATGCACTGGAAAGCTCTGTCTGAGCAGCTGTCATAACACTCTTACCATCCAATACAACCTGCTGTCCCTTTGCCTTGTCAATATAACCAAGCAATGCTGGTACGAGGATTGCTGCCAAAATTGCGAGAATTACGATAACAACAATCAGCTCTACCAAAGTAAAACCTTTGTTTTCTTTCATCTTTTTCATAATCATTTCCTCCTTAGTCTTTTTGTTTTTTGATATGAAAAATCTTTATAAAGTATAGCAAAATTTGCTATCAGTATCAACTTTTTCCCTTTTTTTCGAGGGATTTTCTCATGGTAATTTTTACCATTTATGCCACATCTAGTTGCTCAACAGCCTTTTACAAATACTGATCGAGCTCTGCGACATCGTTTGAATATTTGTAAGCCATCTGGCGGTTAATCATACCGTTCTGAACCAAACGGGACAAATCACCATTTAATGTATGCATACCTACGGATGAACCGGACTGCATCAGAGAACCGAGCTGATGACATTTATTCTCACGGATCTGGTTGCAAACTGCATCCGTACCAACTAAGATTTCTGTCGCTACAACTCGTCCATTTCCACGTGCATTCGGAATCAGACACTGTGTGATTACACCATTTAACACGCTGGCAAGCTGTGTCCGTACCTGATTCTGCATGCCTGCTGGACAGGCGTCAATGATTCGATCAATCGTCTGTGCCGCACCAGTCGTATGCAGGGTGGACATAACCAGATGTCCGGTCTCTGCCGCAGTCAGTGCTGCTGAGATTGTCTCGTAATCACGCATCTCTCCTACCAGAATAATATCCGGGTCTTCACGAAGTGCACTTCGAAGTGCCGATGCAAAGTTTGTGACATCTCTTCCAACCTCTCTCTGGTGAATAAGTGCCATCTTTCTGTCGTATACATACTCGACCGGATCTTCAATCGTAATAATATGTTCCGGACGATTCTCGTTGATATAATCAATCATGGAAGCAAGTGTGGTTGATTTACCAGAACCGGTTGGTCCTGTCACAAGAATCATACCACGCGGCTTATCTGCCAGCTCCCGAAGCACGCTTGGAAGTCCAAGCATCTCCATCGACGGAATCGAGGAATTAAGCAGTCGGATTGTTGCCGCCATCTTGCCATCCTGCTTGAACACATTCACACGCTGACGGTTGCCATCCGGGGTACGAATTGCAAAATCCGCATCTATGCCTCGCTCAAGATTCTCCCGCTGTTCATCGGTCAAAAGCTCTGCGAGCATCGCGATGATTTCTCCGTCGCTTGGATTGGTCGGTGCATTCTGCAAGCGACCATTGATTCGATACATAAGTGGCATACCAACTGTGATATGAATATCCGAGCATCCCATCGAACGTGCTTCCATAATCATCTGATCTATCATCATATATATCGACCTCCTCTCGTATTATTTAATCTTTTTATTATGTTTTTTTATCATAATTTTTACTTGTTTTTTCTTCTACTTGCTGTCAGCTTCCGGCATGGGTTTTTTCTGCCTGCTTTTCTCTTCAAAAACACATACCGTGTGTTTTCTGACTTCAATTCTCGCTTTTATACACACTTTTCCCTTCTCTACACGCCAATCAGCTTCCGGTTTGTGTTTTTCTGCTTGCTTTCCCTTCAAAAAACACATGCCGCGTGTTTTCCGACTTCAATTCTCGCTTTTATACACACTTTTCCCTTCTCTACATGCCAATCAGCTTCCGGTTTGTGTTTTTCTGCCTGCTTTCTAAATATGTGCTTTAAACATATATTTTTTCCGCTCTCATCCTACTCATAATAAGACACGCGCAACAGTTCATCTACAGTCGTCGTACCATTTTCCACGAGTTCGAGTGCACTCTTCTTCAAGGTACTCATGCCCTGCTCCTGTACAGCATAATCTTTGATTTCCTCGACCGAAGCGCCCTTCGTGATCATTTCACGCACCTTCTTATCGATCATCAGGATTTCATGGATAGAAATACGTCCCTTGTAGCCCGTGTTGTTGCACTGTCTGCAGCCTTTGGCATGCTTGATCTGAGGGAAATGTACGCCTGCGATTGCTTCCTCCTGCTCGGTCATCGGTCCCCATTCACCACAGAACGGGCAGACTTTACGCACGAGTCGCTGTGCCACGATACCAACTAAAGAGCTGGCGATCATATACGGTTCCACTCCCATATCTGCCAGTCGGACAACCGAGGAAGCCGCATCGTTCGTATGCAGCGTCGAAAGTACCAGATGTCCGGTGATTGCGGCACGGACAGAAATGGATGCCGTCTCTGCATCTCGCGTCTCACCGACCATGATGATATCCGGGTCCTGACGAAGCAAGGCACGAAGTCCTACCTCGAAGGTCAGTCCTGCGGTATTATTTACCTGCATCTGATTGAGCTTTGGCACATTTTTCTCGACCGGATCTTCGATCGTCGAGATATTTACACTACGTTTTGCAAGTTCTTCCAGAATCATATACAGTGTCGTTGATTTACCGGAACCCGTCGGTCCGGTCAGATAAATGATTCCGTTTGGTGACTGCAGCATCCGCATTACGAGTTTATAGTTCCGGTCAGTCATACCGAACGTTCCCATATGGTCGATCGAACCTGCCGATGCAAGAAGTCTCAAAACCGCTTTCTCGCCAAATACGGTTGGAATGACAGATACACGAACATTCAGGTTCACACCTTCAATGTTGATACGGAAATGTCCATCCTGCGGGATTCTTCGCTCTGCGATATCAAGATCACCAAGGATTTTGATACGTGCCAGCAGGGAATTGTGAATGTTCTTCTGCAGCGTCATGAAGTCGCAGATAACACCATCCATACGCATTCGCACGCTTGTATGGTTCTCAAATGGCTCGATATGGATATCAGATGCATTTGAGTTATAAGCACGGACAAGCAGGCTGTTAAACAGGTTGATGATTGGCGTATCATCGTCGCCCTCTTCTACGCTGATCTCCATAACCTCACTCGTCTGTGTTGTATTCGCCGATGCTTTCTGTGCTGCCTGTCTTGCAGATACCTCTGAATAATAATACTGAATGGAATTTTCGAGCGGTGCCTTCTCACACAGAGAAATATGAACTTCCCGTCCGACAATCTGGCGGATATCCTCAATTCCATAGAAGTTCAGCGGATCGTCCACAAGGAGATAATACATCGTATCCTCTACCTTGTATCCCATCATGTTATATTTCTCGGCAAGAACACGCGGAATCATCTCCACCGCTTTCACATCCACAGACAGATCCGAAATATTGACAACCTCATAATTCAGACGCTTTCCAAGCGCCTCTAACATCTGTTTCTCTGTGATAAAGCCAAGTGCAATCAATGCGGCACCAAGACGGACACCTTTGTTTTCCTTCTGGTAGGCAACCGCCTGATTGATCTGATCTTCGTTGATGTATCCAAGTTCCTGCAATACATCACCGATTCGGATATTTTTATTACTGCGCATTTCCATCGTCCGGCACCTCCTCGTACATATAGATCTCAAGCGTCAATGTCAAAACACGCTCAGTCTTGATATCGTACTCACCTTCTTCGGTCAGGTTCGTGATACTCCGCTCCTCAGACCATGAATAGTTGCACACACGGATTTTCTTATCGCTGTTTGAGAGATCTTCGATCAGCTGAAGCAGATCACTCTCTTTTCCGCCTAGACGAAGTGTCACCGTCGCATTATAAATACCTGTTGTTACCTCATCATCAAATGCCGGAAGCGCACTCGTTTCGCTGTCCGTCGACATACCGCCACTCTCCTCAGCCGCTTCGATTTCAGAGCGTTCCGCTTTCGCGCCCTGTGGTGCTTCAGTCGTATCCGTTTCCTCCTGTGCTGCGAGCATTGCCGCACGCTTCGAATATACATATGGCTCCAAAGCCGTTTCTTCCTGTGGCATCTGGATAGCCAGATCATAGGCTGACAAGTTATATCCTAACACAAGCTCAGTAAAATACTTATCAATCTCTGCACTTTCCATCATTGGGAAGAATGATTCTCGTACTCCCTGTATCTCATTTGAAAACCGCTCGTTATCTGCCTCCATCATCGGCACCTGCGTAAGCTTCAGCTCATTTTCTTCCTGTGTTTCCTTCTGTGTCGCAATCTCTTTGTTCGTATTCACGATACCCTTTACAACCGGGTAAATACCCCAGTAACCAATGCAGACTACGATCACGAATATAGAAAGCATGATCAGGAGGTTTTTGTCTTTTTGTGTCATTTCTAACTTCATAACGATTCCCTCCTTATTCTGCATCGCCGACATCCGGCAAATTTGTTTCTGTTGTCTCTGGCTGTGCATCTGTATCGGTATGTCTGCCTGCGGACTCCGCCAGTGTACAGGTCACATGGATATCCCACAGCTCATCGGATTCCACATAAGAATATCCGGTATAATCAACATTGCTGAATATATCCACGCCGCACAAATTGCGGATGAATTTGTTGATATTATCTACCGTATCGGCACGCGCTGTCATCGTCAGCACGCCCAGATCCGCATCGAAAGAATCAAAGGTCACGGTTACAAGCCCCTGCGCGCAATCATCGACCACACTCATCACCTCACAGTTACAGACCGGATACGTGTATAGATTCTGATTCACTCCTACAATCGCATTGTATTGATTGCTCAGATAGGATGTTTGCTCCAAAAGTACATCATACCGTGCAACCTCCATAATCGTTGCCGGAGACTCATTGTACTCCTTCAGCTTCTGCAATTCCTGTTTTTTTAGTGTGCGCACCGTAATACACACGGCAAGTCCCACAAGCATCACAGCAAGACTGATCAGAATTGCAAGAAATCCCTTTCCAACTCCGCCACCTTCTGTTTCCTTCTTTTTTCCGGCATGATAGCCGTCTAAGAAATTCTGCTTGCCGGCATTTCCCGTAACAAGACCGCTGATCGGGTGGAAATGTGCCTGTACATCCAGACCATTGGTTGCAACATGTGTATCTGCAAATACCTCCACACGCGCGTAAATATCAAGCTGGGAAATTGCATTCTGATATAATGGCAGATCCTGTGGATTCACACCCGCAAGTAAAACTGCCTCAATCGGATAATCCAGCTGGTTTGCCTGCATGAACTGACGGATCTGGCTGACGGAACGCGCGATATCCTGCGCATAGTCCTCTGTTCCCTGATCATGGAAGCAGCGGGCACTGTTGAAATAGTAAAATTCTCCATTTACCCAGAGGATCGTCGTGATTGTCATGCGGTCTGCGATCTGCAGGACGAATGTCTTGTACTGTTGTGCCGCTGTCAATGCAGTCAGACGGATCAGACTGCTCTCACCGGAATATACTGCCTTGAGTTTGACGCCGATCTCAGTAAAGATGTCCACATAATCTTTGATGAAATCGGTCGTGATGATCTCGGCATAGATTTTCTTCGTCGCCTTATTCTGCCCGATTGGAAAATATCCGCAGATATAATCCTCTCCCTGTTTGATATCTGTAAACTCGCGGTTGATAAACTCTTCCGTCTTCTTCGGATTGAGCAGAGGCATCTCAATATTCTTACCAATAAACTTGGTCGAATTGATGACTAAGATCACATCCTTCGTGGGCAGATTATGTGTCGTCCAGAAGTTCTGCATGAAGCTCACAAACGCATCCGCATCCATAATCATACCATTGATGATGCTGCCATCCGGCGCATCTTCCGTATAACAATCCGCGACAGAAATCTTTCGATTTCCGGGAGTACCGGTGATCACTTGTATCTGTTGGTTTGCCAGATAAATGACTGTACTCATATGTATGTTCTCCTTCCTGTAATAGGTTTGCTTTCTCTATTTAGTACGAATTTGCAATCGTCGCATACGAGCCATAAATCGGCTGGATTACGGAAATAATAACAAATCCAACGACTGCCGCCATCACGACGATCATCGCAGGCTCCAGATAAGAAACCAGCTTGTTCATCGCTACCTCGGAATCATATTCCATCTGGTTTGCAATTGATACAAGCATTGTATCGAGCGCACCCGTCTCTTCACCGACTGAAATGGACGAAGAAAGCTTCTTCGTAAATCCATCTACCCGGTCAATACTCTCACTTAAATTCATACCACCACGTACATCCGCGATGACCTGATCAAACTGCTTTTCAATGTAAGAATTGCCGATCGTATTTCGTGCGATCTGCAGACAGTTGATGATTGAAATACCTGCCGAATACAAGCTCGACAACGTACGAGCAAACCGTGCGGTATAAATGACACGGCGCAGCTTCCCGATCACCGGCAGCTTCAGTTCTAACTTGTCCTTTGCATACCGCACACCCGGTATCGCAAAAAGCACATGAAAGAAAATATACAACACAACGGCTGCCAAAATCAAGACATACCATTTATTTTTCACAAAATTACTGATGCCCAGCAGAATCGTCGTTGAGGTCGGAAGCGCATCCATCTGGGAAAATAAATCCTTAAACTGCGGAATAACATAGCCCATGATGATTGCAACTACTACCACGATCAACACACAGAGGATCTTCGGATAAGTCATTGAGCTTTTGACCTTCTGGTTCAGCCGATATTCCTTCTCATAATGCACAGACATCTGCAGCGCAATCTTGTCCATGCTTCCACTGCTCTCTGCACTCTTGATCATGTTGATAAAGAGCGGCGGAAATGCGTCGCCACTCGCAGACATTGCCTCAGAAAGTGGCACACCGGAACGCACCTGTTTTAACAGTCCGGTATAAACCTCCCGTTCCTTTGGCTTGATGGACTCATCCTCGGATATGATTCGCAGTGCCTTTACGAGCGTCACGCCCGCGCCAAGCAGCTCACCGATATTCTTCGCGAACTCAGAGACAACATCGGAACGCAGACGTTTGATGTTGACCTTATCCGCCTGTGCCTTCGCCTGTATCAAATATTTCTTTTCCTGTTTTAAGCGCTCATGCAGATCAAGCTCATCGGTTGCCTGCATCGTACCGGAAATCGCCTTTCCGTTTTCATCCTGCGCTCTGTATTTGTAAGTAACCATAGCGCCTCCTAATACGTAGCTGTCATCATACTTTTCACATAATCAATATACATCGAGATCATGGTATCGCCCAGATTCTGAGTCAGTGCAACAAGCACACCGAATGCAAGAAATGGACCGAATGCGAAATGTTCTTTCCTTCCCTTCTTCTTACTTGCCAGCAGATAGATCGCATACGCACCGCCGACAATGATTCCAACGAAGAATGCAGCAACTACACCTTTCCAGCCAAGCAGGAATCCGGCTGCAAACATCATCTTCACATCGCCACCGCCAAAGCCGTTAAATAACATCAGAATAAACATTGGCACGCTGATCGCGAACAGTCCAATCACACGCTCTATGATCGTTGGTCCCGGCAGCACCCAGATAGCAGGGATACCAAGCAACAGCAAAATCACATTCAACTGTGGCGGAATCTCCTGCGTGTCCGCATCGATCATCGTGATCACCATCAGATCACAGATCACAAGGAAGAACAGCAACGCGGATAGATGAATTCCGTACATTGCAACAGAAAATACTGCAAATGCACCACCGACCAGCTCGATAATAAGCGGACGTTTCGGCAATACAGAACCACAATATCTGCAGCGGTTCTGATAACGAATCCGGGAAAAGATCGGAATGACATCTTTCCATGTCTGCTCGTGGTCGCACTGCTTACAGTGGGAATGACGAATCGTCAGCTTCTCCTTCTTCGGAAGCCGTTCAATGACCAGATTCAGATAAGAAAACACAGTCACTCCCATCAAAAATACCAATATGTATATCATTGCATATAAAAAATAATTCATTTTCTACCCCTTTTACTCTGTTTTACAGTTGATCTGTGTGTCGGAATTCGCATCTAAATTATAACACTGAATATATTCCGTGTATGTAAAATCGCCATACCGTGAGCTATGCAGTGTCAGACTCATATAAATAATATTGTCTGCATAATCTCCCTTCGGCTGTGTAAACTTCAACTCCTTGATGGAATACCCCATATACGCTTTCTGGTCAAATACCCAGTCAGTACTCTTCACTTCGCCACTTGCAACCACCACCGGATAATAATGCACAACCAGATATCCTTCTTCATTCACGCCAATATAGACATGACTGCCCTGCGCATCGGTAAACTCGATCTTATTATACCCTGTCGTTTCATTCTGTCCACCGAGCGTCGCATCTGTCGACAGCTGCATGACATATGGTAATGTGACCTCGTTCGTTGTTCCATCCTCATTTTTTACCTCCGTTGTGATTGTCGCATCCCGCGCACCCTCGATCTCACCGCGGATCTTCGAAGCAATGATGGATGATACCTGCATACCATTTGCAGTGCCCTTCGCAGTATAATAGACACTCACCGTATTCGCGATCACCTTGCTCGCCGCAATCATAAAAAGCCCGATCAGCATAAAGGTCACGATCATTTCCACCAGCGTGAGTCCCTGATTCTTATTATGAAATTTTCGAAAAAGCTGCTTCAGTTTTTTCATTTCAATGACTGACTCCTCTTATTCTCCTGCTTCTTCACTTTTATGTATCACCCGGAACACCGTCAGATCGGCACGATCACTATAATAACGGTGCAGCTTTGCTTCTATCGCAAAGCTCGTTGCCTGTGGCATATTCTGTGAATCTGTCTTATTTGTGTCCACCGTCAGTGTGATGCCTGTATCTGCTAATGTCTCAAACACGGTATCCGTCCGATACATTTCCTCGTTCAGGATACGCTGTTCCTCCTGCATATCCTTGCTTTTCTTGACCAATTCTCCGGATACGCCAAGCAAATGTACCATACATTCTGCCAGAACCATAACAAGAATCACGAATCCAACGATCACTTCCACCATCGTCGAACCTGCATTATTCATTTGTCGCACGATTTTTCTTCTCTTCATGTTACTCACGCTCCAGAAAACTCCAGCTCCAATGCTCACTTTTCAGAATATCATTTTTCGATGGATTTACCGTATCATCTCCAGTATCCACACCAATTTCTGCGTCCTCATAATCCATACAGGACAAATTATACTTTGACAACATGGATGCTGTCTGGTCACCCTTCGTACAGGTTACTTTGACACAAAGGATAACATCGTTTTTCGATATCTGATAACTGCCATCGTTCTCCCAATAGATACAGACTGAAATATCATCCGCCATCGCTGCATATTTTGTCGTATCTCCGCCTGTTGCTGCGAGGGTAAAATACCGGTACGCCGCTTTCTCCCCATGATCAGTCGAACTCTCCGATTCATAATACGGCCAGTTGCCCTGACACACATTATATCGAAGATACTGCCACAGCAGATTTTTTCCATCCGTCACATCTTGCTTCTGCATATCAAAACTTGTATATGCCGGCGTCGTCAGTTCTTTCTCTATTTCAATACTGATCGTCTTCGAAAGCTCCCGGCATTGGTTCTGTGTCACCCGGCGCACCGAAGACGAAAACAGTGCATAGCTTACAAGCAGCAAAGATAAGCAGAACACAACGACAACCATACTGACAACTATCGCCACGATCATTGCAGAACCGCGATTTTCTTCTTTATGAAATTGTCTGAGCTTTCTTTTTCTCTGCATGTACCTGTAATTTATCTTTCTACTATTTTGATATTCCGGTAATTGTCAGCGTCTGTGGCTGTGTCCACTCGGCAAGTCCATCTTCCGAAATTGCCGCAAATCGGATCTGCACATCTTTCACATCCTCGGTAAACCATGTGTCCTTCTCCAGTATAAAGCTTGCGCTTGTCTGGTCTGCGGTATAATAAACGGACTGTACTAATGTACCCTCTGCATCAAATCCCAGCACCTGTACGAGCATCGGTTGCTCAATTGCCACTGTATAATTCACAACTTCTTTCTGTGTCGTACCACTTCCAACTGTCACCGTTGTTCCTGCAAGCTTCGGAAGCTCTGTCTTTGCAGCTTCCTTTTTCACAGTTCCAGTCCAGATCACCATATCCATCTCCTCGGCTTCCGTGATTGCGCTGGCATCTGTTGTCGTTGCATCATCAACCGGAATCAGTTTCCACATTGCGACATCCGAGCTTTCAAAGGCATCCAGATGTGCTTCGCCGACAACTGCCTGTACTGCAACGAACGTCGTTGTATCTGGAAGTAACACAGAAATCTGATTTTCCTCTGCAACCACCTTTGCGCAGATTGCAGTCGTTGTATCCTCCAGCCGTACATTTACGGCATAGCTTACGCTTATTGGTTTTTCTTCCGTCAGAATACCTGCAAACTCGGTGTATGGATTTGCTTCACACAGGCTTTCTCTGCGGATCTTTGCGTTGCTTCCTGCATAGTATACATAATATTTATCGGTCTTTGGCTGTACATACAGCACGCCATATGCCCCGCTTGCATCCTTGATCTGCACCTCGTAATAATCGGTGCCATCCTGTACCTCGAACCGATATGCCCGTGACTCATACGTTCCAACCAGATCCTCATCCTGTACTGGTGCTGTCAATGTCCATTTTGTTCCATCGTAATACTGCAGGACACGCACATCGTCTGCCAAACGCTTGACATCCGGTGTTTCAAGCTTCTGGACAGTCTGTATTTCCTCGGTTGTTGCTTCTGTCGTAGAATCCTGTGTATCCGCATCCGTCACAGTATTCTCTGTCTCATCTGGCTGTCCCATCGTTCCAGCCGTTGTCTCTGCTTCCTTTTTACCTTCTGAAGCATCCATAACGACCTGTTTCTCTTCTGCTCCATTCGATGCAAGCTGTGTAGTCTTCGAATACTTTGTTCCATTTACTGTACAATCTGCATATTGAATATTGCTCTCGATATCGGCATCTGCATATCCAACCATCGCATCTACACTTGTACCCCCCGTCACGGCTCCATCACTTGTACAGCTATTAAACTTCACGCCCCTGTAGCGCAGGTATCCAATCATACCACCCGTGTACCATGTTCCGGTAACCGTACCGTAATTGTTGCACTTTGTAAATGTCATCGCATCACTGGTCTGATTCTCCATCTGTCCAACAATGCCACCAACCGCGATATTTCCGGTCGCAGTCGTCTTAACTTCTGCATAATTCGTAAGGTACTCCAGATTCTCGCCAGACATCGAATGTCCGATAATGCCACCCACAGCCGTATTTTCCCCAGCTACTTTCGCTGTCACATGCCATGTGCCTGCTGTGATAATCTGCTCTGTCGCTGTACCCTTTACAACAGCATCTTTCTGGTTACATCCAACAATACCACCGGTATAGCCAAGATAGTTGTCAATCGTTGTATTTCCTTCTTCCTTTTGCGAATTATCTGTCAAAGAAACCGTTCCATAATTTGTACCAACGATACCGCCGGCATTCGCTCTTGCAGTTTCATATGCAGTTCCATCTACCATGCCGCCATGCACAACGGTATCTGCACTTCCAATCGTGTTTGCCTTGACCGTTGAATTATATCCATTGGCACCAACGATACCGCCAACATTTGCTGTCACGCCATCTCCCGCACCAGATACGCTTCCTGTAAATGTACATTCCATCACCTGTGCCGCATCTGTATCCTCTGCTTTTTCCGTCGCGATACCACTCACACCAACGATACCGCCGTAGCTTGCAATAGATGTACCACAGTTACCTACGATCGTTGCGCTTACATTACACTGATTGACTGTACCCTTGTTCTCACCGACAATACCACCTGCAACTTCTTTCGCTGTGATGGTTCCATAATTATTGCTTGTCAGAATCTTATTATTCGACTTGCGGCTCGCGCTGATCATACCACCTGCGTATCCAGTCTTTGCCGTTACAGCAGCCCGGTTCTTCGCATTCTCGATACGTAAAAATGTGTTTGCATCATCGTATCCAACAAGTCCGCCAACATAAGTATCTGATGTCACACTTCCACCGCCAACAGTACCTGTCACATACATCTGTACTTCACTTGTCTGGACATTGGCATTGCATACCTTGTCAACTACCGTCTCTTCGGATGGCTGATTTAAGGTCAGCTTTCTTACATTCTCCGCTGTCGTTCTCGCATAGGTCGTATCCGTACTGTTTACAAGCATCGTGTAACCGATGTAACCTCCAGTAAATGCGCTGCCTGTGATCGTGCCTCTGAAGTCTGACATGTCCGCAGAGGTCTGGATGCGGGCGTACTGAATATCTTCGGTTTTTGTAACCAATTTTGTTGTATAAAATATTAGCTTTGCATTATTTAAAATGTAATTATATACAGACTCATCCTCCGAATAAAACATCATCTGATAGTTTTCAGAGCTGCTTTTTTTGGCTATTCGTGTAACCGTTTTAGGACTTAATTTCCAATAATTATTTGCCTTTCCATCTTCTCCTATCTCTTCTACATATTCTTTATTCATTGAATTTGCATTCCATTGATCAAAGTGAATTGAAAGTTCATTTTCAACAGGAATCTTAACATACCAATCAAACGCATCATATTCACTATTGTTTAAAAATTGAACATTCGTTATCTGGTATACCGTTAAAAGTTGTCCAACCCATATTGTTGTTTTCCCGCCTGTTAATTTTAATTGGTATTCACCCTCTCCTGTACCAATTACTTCGTGTATATTTTTTTCTGTAATGTTATTGTTTCCTGGTTTAAGTACAGTTTTGTTTCCATCTCCTCCCGTATAATAGAATTCTATATCCGTAATATCAAAGGAATATGCTTCCTGATAGCTCTTAAATGTCAACACAAAACTTCTGCTTCGACTTTTATTATTGGCAGCTATCTTTAAATCATCTGGCCGTAATACATATATAATCTCTGATTTCTCCGAATCCTCAACTTCCTCCACTGGCAACTGCCATCCCCACAACTGTTTATCTATTAAAACATTTTGTTGCACATGTATTTTTACATACCAATCGGAGATTTCTTTATCACTGTCATTTACAGCTTGAATATTATATTTCACGGTCGGTGAATCTGCACTTCCCCATATTGTCTCTACACTCAAATCCAAGTAACAAAGTTTCGTTGTATTACCCGCGGAAGAATCCGTTGCCGTATCGGTAGATCCACTCTGTCCAGGCTCCGTAATCATGTTCTGGTTATACCCATTCGTATTGATGATGTTCGCGCCAATCACACCACCGACAAAATATTTGCCGCTGATGTTCTGTGTGCTTACATATAATTGTTTCGCACTTCCGTCTGCCTTCTGCAACATCAAAATCGACGCATTGCAGCCGGCAAGTCCGCCGACATAGCTTCCTTTATCTGTATCTCCATTTATACTTCCAGCCGTCACAGCGTAGTTTGTAACTTCCGCGCCACTATCATTATAACCAACGATACCACCAACATAGTTTTTACCGACGATGCGTACATTGTTATCTTTTCTTGCTTCTGCTTTGATCACACCATGATTGTAACCAGTGATTCCTCCAACATAATCAGCTGCATGGGAAACCGGATATTCCCCAGCAACAGTCACTGCACCCGATGTATCAAGATTTTCAAGCAGAGAACCTGTATTATAACCACTGATACCTCCTGCATACATACCGGTTGCATAGACAACGCCTGTATTCTGCCAATTTGAAACGGTATTTTTCGAATTCACGGTATCGGATACTACAATTGGACTTGCGCCCTTTTCAACCAATACCAAAGTATCTCCGCTACTATTTCCTGTATCTTCCTGTGTTTTTGTCAGATCTATATCTGCATTCGCGCCAATCACACCACCGACATAGGAACAGCCAATGACATAGTTGTCATTTCTGCCATTTGTATTCGTATCGTCCGTACCCGAAAGCTCCGCAGAACCAGCTGCATAGCCGACGATACCGCCGACATAATCATGTCCAAATACATAGCTGTGCTTGCCATTATCCAATTCTGCACACACACCCTGAAGCGTACTAAAATAACTGTAACCGGTAATACCACCGACATACGTTCCAGCCACCTTGTCCGCATAAGTTGCAAATGCCGTTCCATCCTGATTTCCAAGGAATGCCTGTAAATCTTTTCTCGAATAAAACGGTGTACTGTTACTGTTTTTAATCATAATATTCGCTAATGCAGATGCGTTGTCTGAAAGATTTGCTGCATACATATTCACACAGCTTCCGGCAATTCCGCCGATGAATTTGCTGTTCTTTTTATCTTCGCCATCCTTCACGACCGCATATACGGCACCTGTATTCTCACAATCTTCCAATGTGATGGCAGTTGACCGATTCTTCTCTGTCCGAAGCTCGCCGACAACACCTCCCACATGTGAAAGTCCGGTTACCTTTGCAGCATTGGAAAGCTCCTTCCATGTGACTGCAGACACAACCGAATCCGAATCCGCAATCAGTGTTCCGGTAATACCACCGACATAAGACTTTCCTTTTACAAAACTGGCTGTTTCTGCGTCTACATCATCATTTACGACTTCGAGATTTTCTAAGATTCCCGCCGTCTCTCCAGTCAGATTCTTACCATACACCGTGATTCCGGCAAAAGAGCCAACATAATCGCCCGGAGACGTTATCTGTACTTCATCCAGTTTCAGATTTCCGATAGTTCCATAATTCGTGGCAAATAAACCAACCGGCTTTTTCTCATCATCCGCTTTACCAGTATCCGTGTCTGTATACAACCTACACAGGGCATTTCCTGCCTGAGACATAGTAAGTCCCTTGATCGTATACGACTCACCATCTGTATTCTTACCATCCAGAGAATCTTCCGCACGAAGCTGCTTCATCGAGATAAAGGATTCTGCCAGACTTTCTGTCGCATCATTTAAATTGATATTGATATCATTTCCATTTGTATTATAAAACGCCCCTGACGCCACAAATTTCGTCCAATCGATATCTTCCGACAACTGGAAGTGACAGGCTAACGTTTTCTTTGTATCCTGCTCATAATGCGCACTGCTCAGGCGCAGTTCATCCACAGACTTCTCAGTATTCGCTGTAATATCTGTCACGTAACGCATATTATAAAGATGTCTTGCATTTGCAATCGAATAATTGTAATTTACAACCTTCTTTGTGGCATCCGTATTGTTATTTTCCTCGGCAAAATAAACATACGACTGGTTACTCTGCCGCTCTGTTGTTGTATCATATGCAGCACCATACCCCTTGATCGAGCATTTGATCTTATTTGCATCCAGACCAAACCGATGGAATGTATAGGTTGACTTGAACTTAAAGTTTGCATTGGCAACCTTATCTGCTTTCAATGTGTCCCGTAAAATTGACAAATTCATCTCATAGCTGGCAGATGTCGCCTGAAAATCCGCTGCATCCAATACGACACGGATCGTTCCATCCGTATCGCTCCATGCAAGGACTGGGAACTCCCCAAGCTCCTGCGCACTCCAAGTTCCAGTCTCATCTTTCACATACCGTGTGATTGCACAGTTCTGTGCCTGCCGGTTTGCATAATTCTTGATCTTTGCTCCGTTTAATGTGAACTTCATAACCGGAACACCATCTGCCATATTCTCACTGGTACAGAAATCAGAATCTACATCATATACGGTAATGTCATAATTCATCTTCTGTGCGGCATTTGCCGGCTTGCTGACCTTGAACGACAGATTTAACGTATCTTCATTATTTAATTTCACTTCATCAATGGACGGCTTTTCCTTTGTACCCTTCAGCGCCGTCGACAATGTATCCACACCATAGTACCCGATCATACGGTCTTTCCGGTAAGAATCATACCGGGTGGCAATGTTAACCGAACCCCGAAGGGAATCATTGTCATTATCATACTCGAAAATTTCTACCTCATCTCCATTTGACTTGGCAGAATAAAGGACAGAAAATACCTGTCCATCCTCTAAGGAAAACTCGACGCAGATCGCGTCATTTAAGATAGACGTATCATACAGATACCCCTGTAAAAGCTGATATACGATTGGTGCCGTCAGGCTTGTCGTATCTTTTCCTGCCGCATACAGACTATAATCGCCCTTATTTGCACGCACAGAAACAAGCGTACCCTTATTTACCGTTACCCAAACGGAATCATCACTGTACGCCTGTCCTTCTTCGTAATATATCGAATCCAGCTTCACCTCGGCTGGACTAAAATTTTTCGTCTGCTTTGCAAAATCTTCTAAGGTTCCATTTGCATTATATTCCGACAACTGATTCTGCGCTGCCAAAAACATGGTCTCTGCATATTCATTCGCCTGGTTAAAGTCTGACCAGTCCTGCCATGCCATAAGTCCCATGACTGATATTGTGAGCAATATCGACAGCAACATCATCGTCACGATCATCTCAACAAGCGTGAAACCCCGATTGGATCTGCATCGTCTCTTTTGTGTCGATCTCATATTTATCACCTACTGTATAACACTATTCGCTTTATTATACAAATATATCGGAAAAAAGGCAAACTTTATCCAGTGATTTTTTTTGCATATTTTTGCCATTTCAGTGAAATTTGTGTGATATCTTACATAAATAGCTCCAGTATATACACAATCGCACACGAAACAAGCGACACCACAAACATGCTTGTCCTGCGCCATGCAAGGATCAGCGCCACGACGAATCCGATGCCTGCTGCCACCATACTGTTGCTCGCCGTGAGGATCGCCGGGAATGTCATAACCGCGAGCGTCACATATGGCACATAGAACAGAAACGACCGCACCGTCTTGTTCTTGATCTCTTTCTTGATCAATGTGAGTGGCAGAACACGGATCAGATACGTGACTGCTGCCATCACAAGAATGTACAGATAAATATTATGCTTCATGGTTCGCCTCCTCTTCTTCCTTCTCCTCATCCGGAAGCGGGAACAGCACGGCTGCCACCCCGGAGATCACAACAGTCAGAATAATCACCTTCATACCGGAAGAAATATTCTTGATCACCGGTATCTTCGTGAAAAGGAAGCTCGCCGCCATCGCGATGATCACAAGTCCGCGGATCACCTTATTGTCTCTGGCAGGCGGGATAATGATTGCCAAGAACATACCATATAATGCAACGGAAAGCGCACTAACCACGCCGCCCGGCAATACGTTACCGAGCACCACACCGAGGCAGGTGCCGATCGTCCATGCCGGAATCGCAATCGACATCGCACCATACATATAGCACGGATTTAATTTACCTTTTCTTGCAACTGAGATGCCGAAGATCTCATCGGTCACACCAAATCCAATAAAAAAGCGGTGTATGATTGAAAACTTCGGATCAAGCTTCTGTGTCAGTGCACACGACATCAGCATATATCTTAGGTTTATGACGAGCTGCATCAGTGCAAGCTCTGCATACCCTACGCCACCGGCAATCGCTGTGATCGCTGCAAATTCTCCTGCCGATGTCGTATTTGTCAGGCTCATAATTGTCGCCGGAAGTGCATACACCCCCGCATTTCGCGCCGCAATCCCAAGTGTAAATGCGACCGCAAGGTATCCAAGTGCGATTGGAATTGCATCCCGCATTCCATCGCAGTAATTTTTTCGATTTATATTTTCTGCTCCACTCATTTTATCTCATCCATCACTTCTTCTAAAGTTCCGCAGTCTGTCCGCACGCGGATATGGCAGGCACGCGCATAGACTGATCCCCGTTCTTTCATCATCGCCTGAATCTTCGCATACGGATCGTCACACTGTAACAGCGGACGGTTCGTACAATGCTTTACCCGCGCATAGGTCGTATCTGCATCTGCCATCAGATAATATACTGTTCCGACTTCTTTCAATAGATCACTGTTCTCCTTGCGAAGCGGCAGTCCACCGCCCGTCGCGATCACGCAATGTGTCTTCTCCCGAAGTTTCCGGATGACATCCGTCTCCAAAGCGCGGAAATATGCCTCTCCCTTCTTCTCGAAGATGTCCGGAATCGTCATTCCCTCCTGTGCCTCTATATAAAGGTCGGTATCAATAAATTCATATCCAAGCTTCTTGGCAAGTGCCTTTCCAACGGTTGTCTTCCCGGCACCCATATAACCGATCAGGACAATATTATCGCCGCGCTTCTTCCCGTAGATCGCATCCTGCAATGCCAGATACACTTTATCGGTCAGCGTCTCAGACACGGTCAGATTATTCCAAAGTTCATATGCAAGGATTCCCTGATATAATAACATCTTCAATCCATTTACCGCCGGCACGCCAAGCTTCGCCATCTCCTTTAAGAATGGCGTCTGTGCCGGATTGTAGATCAGATCCACGCCTGCCTTCGCCATCGCATAGAACGCATCGCCGAAATCAAACGGCATTCCGTCACCCTCATGCAGCCCGACCGAAGTACACTGGATCATCAGATATTTTCCATCCGGAATACTCTTATAATCCTCCGAAGCCACCGCCTGCACAACCGTCTTCCCTGCAAATGCATTCATATCGTCCGCGATTGCCTGTGCATGTGCATATGTCCGGTTTACGATATACACCTGCTTTGCGCCATAGCTGACACACATATACGCGACCGCACGTGCGGCACCACCTGCGCCAAGCATGATAACTGTCTCATCCTTTAATGCAATTCCTTCTGTCTCTAACGCTTTCGCCAGTCCCGGCATATCCGTGTTGTAGCCCTTATAGCCGCCCTCCACACGGACAAGTGTATTCACTGCACCAATCGTCTTCGCGGCGATATCGACATCCACGAGAGTCTCCATCACATGCTGCTTGTGTGGCACGGTAATATTCAGTCCAAGCACGCCTTCGTCATACGCAAGCTTCACACAATGAGAAAGCTCCTCGTCCTCCACGCAGAATGGCACATACCGCTCTGACAGTCCGAGTGCATCGCTGAGCGTGTCATGGATGACCGGTGACAATGTATGTTTGATCGGATTTCCGAAGATTCCAAGCAGATACTCTGCGGTGACATCCTCGTAACCCGGTATCGCATATTTCATGATTTCCATCGCTATTTTCCCCTGTTTCGTCTATAATTGTCTAAAATCAGACATTTTCCTCAAATATAATACCATAAAAGTGAAAACCTGCAACCATTTAGATACATTTCGGATACATTTGTATCTTATAATATAGACAGTTCTTACACGCAGCCCCAACAATCAACGGGGATGCCGCACGAAAACTACGAGGGGGAATTTCATATGAGACGCAAAACCATATTCTATAAAATGGTGATCGGTGCACTCCTGCTTTCCATCTTATCCGGATGTGGAAAGAAAGCGGGCGTCGATTATATTCAGGAGAACGATTCCAGACAGGATGCCGTTTCCGCATCCGACTTACATCTGAACTATTCCGTATCAAACGGACGCACGACCGTCAATGTCGACGCCGATGTGAACACCAGTCTGTCCACGCAGTCTGCTCCGGTTGCGACTGCCGTCCGGTGCGACTATACAAATGAAGATATCACACGCATTGCGGCTGCAATCTTCGATGAGGGAAGCTATAAATTATTCCTTCCATACAGCCGTCAGTCAAAGGAAAATATCACTGCTGCCTGCGATGCATTTGCAGAGACTTTTGCTACCTACGCAGATAAATCCAAGATTCCGTATAATCTGTTGGCGGAATGCTCCTATGCACAAAATGCAAAAGACGGCGGCGTCTTTGATCCTATCGAGACAGATGGAACGATTCAATACTATCCAACCATCAAGCCAAGTGCAGACAGCGAGGAATTTTGCAACTTCTGTAATATCCGTGGCACGATAGACGGAAAGGACTATCAGCTTTCCTTCGTCCAGACGCGCAAGCACTGCATGCTTGTGTTGCACAAAGATTATAACGAAGAGCTTACCTATGGCTTGTTTAACCAATTATCCCCGATCCGTCCGGATATGCTCGAAACGCTTGCCGGCAGCGACAACATCTGCTCGTATTCCACGGAAGGTGCCTCAACGCTTGTCACCGATACGCTCTCCAGAATGGGAATCGATGATTATGTAGTTACCGGCGTATTTCCTACGCAGACCATCCGGCCTGTCTACGATATTGATGACGCTTATCAGGTATCTGCGAACTACAACAAGGAACCGGTTATTTCCTATGATTCCTATCTGGTCTACGGTGGACGCAGCTTAGATGCGCTTACCCCTGTCTACACCACTGCGAACTTCCAGACAGAGCTGACCGATTATGAAAGCATGGATCAGGACGAAAACGGAACTATCACCAATTACGAGGATTATACCTTCTATGGTTATGAATTCATCACCGCCAATGTCGGAAATGACGGTTTGAATTATCTGATTGTCTCCAATCCTATGAAGATCGAAACCATCGACGTCGATATGGCGAATACATTAGATTTCTCCCAGATCGATACGATCGCACAGGACTACATCAACAAACACACCTTTGATGAGACGGTGTATGACATAACCGATATCCGGTATGGACTGATCCGGGTATCCAACGAAGAGGATGATTCCTACCAGTTGCTCCCGGCATGGTATTATCTTGCAGAAGGAAGCGAGGAAAGCAAACCCTATTATTTCCCATCTGCCTACGTCATTATCAACGCCATCGACGGAAGCATCTACAATAACGAACTTGGCTACATCTATCAACATAGAAACAAATCAGATTAACAGGAGGACGATCTTATGAAGAAACGAATTGCAGGCATTCTCATATCCATCCTTGCATTATCCGCCCTGTCCGGGTGTGGAAAAGAGAAAGATATCTCATACGTGGATGAACCGGCAACGACAAGCGATGCTGCCACCGCTTCGGTTCTGCACCGGAATTATGAGGTCACAGACGGACTCCTGACATTTACGGTGGATGCCGATGTCGATACCTGTTTATCGGCACAAAGCTCACCTGTGGTAAAAGTCTCCCGAAACGACTACACCAAGGAGGATATGAAGCGGATTGCAGATGCCATCTTCGATGCTGGAAGCTACGCATTATTCCTGCCCTATGTCCTGCGCCCGGACGAGGAAGTCAAAAGTGCGTGCGCCGATATACAGGAAGAAATCGCACAGTACAGTGACAGCGCAGACATTCCATACTCTTTGCTACAGGAATACTATATCGCCCAGCAATGTATGGAGAATGACAACGTGGTCACCCCGATTCATACGGATGGTTCCCTGAAATGGTATCGTTTCACCTCCACCGAAAATACGGATATTTATACAAATTTCTGCGTCATCAAAGGAACGATCAGCCAGAAGCCTTACTATCTGTCGTTTATACAGACGGATGCGTACTGTACGATGCTGCTCCACACGATCTACGAACCATATATCCAGTATCCGCAATACTACGACACCTATGCAAACCCTCTTTATGAGAATGAATCGTACTCCGACGAATGTCAGTATTCTAAGGAAGAATCAAAAGCAATGGTGCTTGATACGCTTCGGACTATGGGAATCTCCGATTACACGATCACAGATGTACAGAAGGCTCAGACCATAAAACCCGATTACGAGATAACGAAAGATGGTGAAATCATAGCCAGCGATTCTTCAAACGATGGGTATTCCTATGATTCCTATCTGCTCTATGGCGGCAGAAATGTGGACGGTATCGCTCCTGTTCATACGGATTTCAATTTTTCCCGCGAACTGGTCTCTGGGACAATCGGTGAAAACAGCAGCTCCAACGATTCTTACACGAATACCAGATATGGATTTGAAGCCATCTTCGCGAATGTCGGAAATGATGGTATCAACTATCTGGTTATCCAGAATCCGATGAAAGTAGAGGAAGTCTTAGAAACAAATGCACAACTGCTCTCTTTTGATCAGATTGACGCAATCGCCAAAGATTACATCTCGAAGTTCGATGGGACGACTTTACCATTTTCTGCGGATAACACCTACAAAATCAAGGAGATTCAATATGGATTAATCCGGTTATTTGACGAAGAATCTGATTCCTATATGTATATTCCTGCGTGGTATTACATGATCGACGGGGAATCTCTTTCTTCCCCATTTTGTACATTTTCCCCGTACGTTATAATCAGTGCCATCGACGGAAGCATCTATCATGATTATAACGGGAACATCAACTAAAGCGAAAGGAGAACGCATATGAAGAAACTATCCTGGATTTTAATTATTACACTTCTCGCATCCTGTCTCTCTGCCTGCGGCAAAAAAGAGACTGTCATCTATCAGGGAGATACCGCATCTACATCCGATGCCACAGATGACCCTATCCGAAATCTTGACTACACCGTTCCGGGGGACAAAGGAACCCTGACTGTACAAGCACAGGTGGATACCTCTCTTGCCGAGAAATCAGCACCGGTTGCGTCTTTATCCCGCGCTGACTTCACGGACGAAGGCATCCAGACGTATGCAGACCTGATCTTCGACGAGGGAAGTTATTCACTATTTATGCCATATGATTTTCGTTCGATTGAGGACTTAACCTCCGCCTGCGGCGCATGGGAAGATACATTCAAAAGCTATGAGAATTTCTCTACGATCCCGGAATATATGATTGCAGAATACTACGACGCTACAAATGTCCTTGCGACGAAAAAGCAAGATGCCGATGCAGCAAAGCGTGTCGTAGAAACCAACGGTGAAATGAAATGGTATATCAATCCCTATAGCGAAAGGGATGATATCGGGCAATTTATACCGAACCAATTCTGTATTATCGACGGAACCATTTCCAAAGAGCACTATTATCTGGCATTTTTTAAATCCAACCTATTCTGTCGTATGGTATTATACAAACAGTACTGTACTGATGCTATCGATTTTTCTACCAGTAACACCTATAAGGCGTATCCAATTTCTTCCGCTTACGTTGAGCAAAATGGGGGAAACAGCTGTTCCCTCTCCCTCACAGAAGCGAAGCAGATTACTGAAAAATATATGCAGACACTGAAGATTACTGATTATACAATTGTGCAAACACTGGATGCTATACGACATCCCCAACATTATACGATCAATGCCTCCTTTGCCGTAGAACCTCCGGCAGAAGAAACAGAACCTGCCACAGACTCCTATCTGTTCTATGCCAGCCGAAGCCTGAATAATCTTTCTACCTTATATACATCTGAAACATTTTCAACAACCCTGACGGATTATTCCAATGCCGAATATGACGCCAATGGTGGTTTTATATTCTCCGCGGACGAATCCAATACATTTTACGGTTTTGAATCTCTGACCGCCAGCATAGACAGCAACGGGCTTTCCTACCTGATCTGGAACAATCCAATGCAGGTAGACACCATAGAAGCAAAAACTTCTCCAACCCTGTCATTTGATCAGATTGATGCCATTGCAAAGGCACAGATTGATTTCATGAGCATATGGAACAGCAGTCCTTTCGATCCCCTTTCCATAGCTGATTGCGAATACACGGTAACGAGTATCGAGTATGGTCTGATCCGGATTTCTGATTCCAAGCACAAATCCTACTCGCTCGTTCCTGCATGGTTTTACATGCTTAAACCGGATGAAGCCGGTATCCTTTACAAATCCAGTTATGCAATTATCAATGCGATTGATGGCAGCATCTATAACCCATTTATTGGCACACTGGAACCAACAGACAACAGTCAGACAGAGAAATGACAGACAATCATACAAAAATCCGAAACAGGCTCACAGCTATATGGCAGATTATAATCATGAAAAAGGGATTGCATATGCAATCCCTTTTGTAGTGTGTGTGATTTTAAGTTTATTTACTAATTTGTTGTTATTACTTTCTAAGACCAAGCTGCTCGATAAGTGTTCTGTAACGCTCGATATCCTTGCTCTTAAGGTATGCGAGAAGGTTTCTTCTCTGACCAACCATCTTAAGAAGACCTCTTCTTGAGTGGTGATCCTTTGGATGTACCTTGAAGTGCTCATTCAGGTCGTTGATTCTTGCTGTAAGGAGTGCAACCTGCACTTCTGGTGAACCTGTATCACCTGCTGTACGAGCATACTTCTCAATGATCTCTTTCTTCTGATCTGCTGTAATCATGCTTTTTTCCTCCATTTTCTTATTTTGTCCAGTCGCTGAGTTATGGTCGGAGTGATCCTATAACCAAGTGACGGCATTTGATATCTTACCACAAGACCTTCATCTTGTAAAGCACTATTTTACTTATAAGTTCCACCCTTGATATAGCCCTCGGCTTTCTCGCTTCCATGTGTGAATTTGTAGCCGATTCCTAACCATTCACTGTTGGTTTTACCAAAATATCGAAGTGGATCTGTCCAATTGTTATCTGCATTCTGTGGATCGAAGTTGTACCAGATTCCGTTGATCTTGATGACACACCAGTAATGCTCACCATACGAGTTATCTGCACGTAATGTCTCGCCTCCGACACGATACGCCTCAAAGCCGAGTGCTCTTGCAAATACAACCATCGCCGAACCATAATTGATACAGGTTCCGTAACGTTGCCCATTCACGCCGCAAATAATTGTCTTTGCAAAGCTGACAACCTGTCGATCCCGATTATTAGAATACGAAACATTAGTGTTGTTCCATGATCCTGTGAAGCCATCATACTTATAAAATGAATTATCTATAATCCACTTATAACATGCCAGAAGCTTGTCATAATTATCCATTTCAGGCTTTACGACCTGTGCCAATACTTCCTGCACTTTTGTATCAATTGCCGTATCTCTGGTTATGGTTGGAACCAGCACAGCCTCGCTCAGAACCTTGCGCAGATTCTCGCTGGTCGCCTTGTCGTTTGCTTCCTTCTCAGCTTCTTCCTGCCGTTTTCTTTCTTCTTCCTTTTCCTTCTCGATCTGCTTTGCAATCGCAGCATCGACATACGGATATCTCGTCTCGCCCGGTGCAGTCTCGCCCTTTTCTACGAGCACGATCTCGATCGCCTCCAGACGCTTTGCAAGCCCCGACGTTCCGGAAGCCTCTCCGTTACATGCCCAGTCAAGCCATCCATACGTCTGGCTATGTACACGATAATACACATCGAACTTCTCTGCCATCTCTCCGGTCAGCTTGATCTTGATCGCTTCGAGACGCTTCGCCTGTCCGGATGTACCTGCCTGCATATCATTCGTTACCCAGTCCATCCAGCCGTAGGTCTGGCAATGAACGGAATAGGTAATACCACCTGTACAGCTTGTATTTGGCACATCAATCTTAATTGCCTCCAGACGTTTGCCCTCACCGGTTGTTCCAGACTGCTTACCATCTACTACATAATCCAGCCATCCATGTGTCTGTACATGTGTCGTATACTTGAGGTCTGCATCATCGGCGCCATTTTTACGAACGAGCTTGATCTGGATTGCTTCAAGACGCTTCGCCTGTCCGGTCGTTCCACACTCAGTACCATTCTTTACCCAGTCTGTCCAGCCGTAAGTCTGTCTGTGTACACGATATACAACGTCATACACCTCAGCAAGCTGTCCGGTCAGACGGATCTTGATTGCTTCGAGACGTTTTGCCTCTCCGGTCGTTCCACATTCCTCGCTGTCCTTCTTTGTTCCGATGCTCCAACCATAGGTCTGCACATGTGTCTCGTATTCCACGCTACCGGAAAGCTCGGACTTCACCCAGATCTTGATAGACTCCAGACGTTTCGCCTGTCCAGATGTACCGGTTACCTCGCCGTTTTTAGCAACGCCAAGTCCCCAGCCATACGTCTGACAATGTACTGCATAATAAATATCTGCATCTGTACTTGCCGCTTTCGCTGTGCCTGCTGTATTCCCTATCTGTACCAGTCCAAGCACCATCACACATATCAGTATTCTCGCTAAAATCTTTTTCATCTGCTATTCCTCTTCTTTGTTTTGTAACAATTTTGTAACATTATCGCACATGTATAGGAAAAAATCAACAGGCTCTTCCTATTTTTCACAAAAAGATGTATAATCCCTTCAAATGTATATACAATATGAAAGGATTATATTACCATGGCTGGTTCAATATACGGAAAATTATTTACAGTCACTACATGGGGTGAATCACACGGCAAAGGACTCGGCGTTGTCATCGACGGCTGTCCGGCTGGGATTGCGCTTTCTGAGGAGGATATCCAGATCTATCTCGATCGCAGAAAGCCAGGTCAGAACGAATTTACGACCAAGCGAAATGAAAGCGACAAGGTCTCTATCTTGTCCGGCGTCTTTGAAGGAAAAACAACCGGAACGCCGATCTCCCTCGTTGTCATGAATGAAGATCAGAAATCAAAAGATTACGGTTCGATTGCAGAAAGCTATCGTCCGGGGCATGCGGACTACTGCTTTGATGAGAAGTATGGATTCCGCGACTACCGGGGCGGCGGTCGTTCTTCCGGCCGGGAGACAATCGGCAGAGTTGCCGCAGGCGCGGTCGCTGCCAAGGTCTTAAAAGAGCTCGGTATTACCCTTACTGCATACACACGTGCGATCGGAACGATCAAGGTTGCAGACGATGCGATCGATCTTAATATGGTCAATCAGAATCCACTCTATATGCCAAACAACACCTGTGCAGCAGATGCAGCTGCTTATCTCAATGAAATGATGGAGAAAAAGGATTCGGTTGGCTCTATGGTGGAATGTATCATAACCGGTGTTCCTGTCGGTGTTGGCGAACCAGTATTTGACAAGCTTGATGCGAAGCTGGCACAAGCAGTCATGTCGATCGGCGCTGTCAAGGCAATCGAAATCGGAGATGGTACTGCTGTTGTCTCATCCATCGGCTCTGATAACAACGACAACTTCTATATGGATGGCGACACTGTCAAAAAGCGCACCAACCACTCTGGCGGCACACTAGGTGGCATGAGTGACGGCAGTCCGATTCTCATTCGTGCTTCTTTCAAGCCAACACCTTCGATCTTTCAGGCGCAGGATACTGTCACATGGGCACACGAAGAAATTGTAATGGAGATCAAGGGACGTCACGATCCGATCATCGGTCCACGTGCAGTCGTTGTCGTTGAATCCATGTGTGCGATTACCGTATTGGATCTGCTGATGCAGAATGCAACCGCAAAGCTGGACAATCTGAAAAGGATTTATCGTTCATAATATATAGGAAAAGGATTTAGTAGAATGGTTTTTTCAAGTATTGAATTTATGTTCCGCTTTTTACCAATCTTTCTGATTGTGTATTTTGCAGCGGCACCGAAATACAGAAATATAATATTGCTGATCGGCAGCTTAATCTTCTACGGCGTTGGAGAGCCTTCGTATATTATCCTGATGATTCTCTCCATCCTCGTCAATCATTTTGCAGCCGTCAACATCTACACCGCATGGAAACGCGAGGATGACACGCAGGCATCCACAGAGACAAACCGAAAGGTCTGGCTTATTGCTGCCATGGTCTTTAATTTCGGAATGTTATTTGTATTTAAGTACCTGAACTTTTTTATCGGCATCATCAATGGAATTGCAGGTACAACCGTATTAAAGCTTGTGTCACTTACCCTACCGCTTGGAATCAGCTTCTACACTTTTCAGGCTGCTTCCTATGTGATTGACATCTACCGCAGGAAATATGAGATTGCAAACGGACTACTGGATTTTGCAACGTATCTTTGCATGTTCCCTCAGTTAATTGCGGGACCAATCGTCAGCTTCTCAGAAGTCAAAGATGATCTGCACAAGCAGCGCAAGATCAGTCTGCCAAAGATTGAATGGGGCACGACGATCTTTGTACTTGGACTTGCTTACAAGGTACTGCTGGCGAACAAGATAGCTTCCCTCTGGAATACGGTTATGACGGCTGGCGTTATGGGGATTCATCCACTGACCGCATGGCTTGGTTCATGGGGATTTTCGATGCAGCTCTTCTTCGACTTCTTCGGATATTCCCTGATGGCGATTGGACTTGGACGTATCCTTGGATTCAAATTCCCGACAAACTTCAAGAACCCATACTGTGCCACTTCCTCCACGGATTTCTGGCGCAGATGGCATATCACACTCAGCAGATGGTTCCGGGAATATGTCTATATCCCACTGGGTGGAAACCGCAAAGGGCAGAAACGTATGATTCTCAATACATTTATCGTGTGGTTACTCACCGGCCTGTGGCATGGCGCGGACTGGAACTTTATTATATGGGGCATGTTCTTCTTCGTGCTGCTGACCGTCGAGAAGTTATTTTTATTGGACAAGCTGGAACGGCATGCGATCTTATCCCATATTTATATGCTGATCGTGATTCCGGTTTCCTGGACAATCTTTAACATTTCCGATCTGCCAACGCTCGGAAATTATATCAAGCGGTTATTTTTCCTTCCAGTCAAGGGATCGGTCAAAATCGATACCTTCCCGAAGTTTCTGGAATTGTTCGGTACCTACTGGTGGCTGCTCGCAATCTGCGCCATCTGCTGTACGCCGATTCCAATCCGCCTGTTAAAGCGGTTTTACAAGACATGGGTATGTAAGATTCTTATGCTGGCACTCTTCTGGCTTTCGGTTTATCAGATTGCCTCCGGTGCAAATAACCCATTCCTGTATTTCCGGTTCTGACGACTTTGGAATCTGATTTTCCCAAAATCATATATACAGGAACCGGACTATAGATGAAATAAGGATGATGATTATGAATAATAACAAAAAGCGAAGACAACCGAAAACAATTTGGGATTTCCTGCGGGAATGTCCGCTTGTATCCCTGATCCTGCTTTCCGTCATCGGCTATACTTTATATGCCCTTGTCGGTGCTATGGGTGGCGAATACAAGCTGCGGATTTCCAAGGATCATACGCTCTTTATGTCTGCCATGATTAAAGAAGATCCATTTGTGAAAAAAGATGACACAAAGAAACCTTCCGATGACACGACGGCAACCGGTACAGACGCAGATTCCAATCCTATTCCTGCCGCGACATCAACCGATGCACCGGCGACCTCTTCGGATGCAGTCAGCACCGATGGAAGCGAACCGATTCCAACGACCTATATCACAGTTCCAATGCGTAAGGCACGCTCTGCTTATTACGACGATAATGACCGTGTGGCACAGACAACCAACTACGATTATATCACTGTAAATACTGACTACTTTAACGATGCAGCCTTTATCGGGGATTCCCGTATTGAGGGACTACATGACTATGGTACGCTCCGCACCAAAACAACGGCTGATTTCTACTACAAAGATGGTGTTTCCATCTGGGATCTGATGGATAAAACAATGGCAAACGGCGAAACAATTCCAAATGTGCTTGCCACAAAACAGTACAAAAAAATCTTCCTCATGTGTGGTGTCAACGAGCTCGGAAGCGGCTACGCCAAGGATTATCAGGCGCAGTACAAGAAAGTATTAGATCAGATTCAGGAATTACAGCCAGACGCTGTAATCTTCGTCATGGGTATGATGCATGTTACACAGAGCTACGCAGATAACTCAGATGTGTACAACAACGACAATGTGGATTGCAGAAATGCTCTGGTTGCAGAATACGCAGACGGACAGCGTATCTTCTACCTTGATATGAACACCTGCGTCTGTGACATGGACGGCGATGTTCCAATGGGTGTTAAAGCCGATTATTCCAACGATGGTATCCATCTACAGGCACAATACTATTCCCTGTGGGAGGCATACCTGTTGAAACATGGTGTCAGTGACAGCGTATTTACAAACCTGCAAAACAAGTAGTAACTCATTTTAGATTCTAAATGCTGTATTGTCAGATGCAACACCGCAAGAAAACCTCATTACCAGATATTTCTTCTCTGATAATGAGGTTTTCTCTTTTTATTTCATCTATGAAATTTTATCTTTCTATTTTGATTTCATTTTTATATGGCTTTCACGCCATCTTTGCACGTGGATGTGCTTTCTCATATTCTTCCTTCAACTTGCTCTGTCTGCTGCGCAGATAAATCTGCGTGGTCGAAATATCCGAATGTCCAAGCATCTCCTGTACCGCCTTCAAATCGGCACCATTTGATACCAGATGTGATGCAAAGGAATGACGGATCATATGCGGTGTGATATCCTTGTCGATACCAGCCTTTGCTGCATATGCCTTGATCAGTTTCCAAAAGCCCTGTCTCGTCATCGGCTGTCCCTTCATATTCGTAAAGAGGAACATACTTCCATGACTGATGGATTCCCGTACCGACTTGATATAGTTCTCCAGTGCCATCTTCGCTACATTCTCGATTGGAATGACACGCTCCTTCGATACATCCCGGCATAAAATATAATTCATCGTCAGATTTACATCTGTGATCTTTAAATTTATAAGTTCTGATACACGCATGCCAGTCGCATACAGAAGCTCCAGCATTGCCTTGTCCCGGATCTCCTTTGGTGTCAGGCGTGATGGCTGATCTAAGAGCAGATTGATTTCCTCAATGGAAAGCGTCTCAGGTGCTTTCTTCTCGATCTTTGGCGGCTTCAATGCATCCGCATAATCTTCTGTGATTTCCCCCTGCTTCAACAGATACAGAAAAAACGATTTCATACTTGCAATGCTTCTGGATATCGTCGCTGTGGACATGCCTTGACTTTCCATATCCAATACATACGAATTCAAATCCGTTCCCCGAAGCTCACGCACATCCGTACACTGTCTGTCCGCAAAAAAGCGGCTCATCTTCTTCAAATCTCTCCGATAGGATGCAATCGTATTCGCACTTGCATGCTTCACGCTATTCAAGTAATCAATGTAATTCTCAATCTGTGTTTCCATACCCAAAGTCCTTCCATTCCCTCGACAAAATGCAACCTTTTCCGACTGCTTTTCGCCTTTATCTATTACATTATAATTACTATTTCAGCTAAAATCAAACATAATTTTTTCACATTTTTTCAATATTTATAACATTTTGTAACATTTCTACAATATGTTGAAATGCACGTTTTTACATACCTATATATCTGTCTCTTATACACATCTCCGAGCCCACGAGACCGATCAGTATCT
>ENA-UAMB01000286-UAMB01000286.1-human-gut-metagenome-genome-assembly--contig:-NODE-286-length-34471-cov-5.887901_pt1 | contig 34471 bp, 20 predicted proteins | sample MGYA00243707_ERZ654484 | MGnify/ENA primary metagenome ERZ654484 (study PRJEB26926, sample SAMN06164464) | human gut metagenome | biome: ENVO:00009003; feature: ENVO:2100002; material: ENVO:00002003... | reverse complement strand
GAGATACTGATCGGTCTCGTGGGCTCGGAGATGTGTATAAGAGACAGGCTTCAACGAGCTTGGCTGGCTTCCTCTGCAGACGGTTACTGAAGAGGAACGTGATCAGATCATCAAGGAACTGTTCAGCCCGGATGAGATGAACTTCACCTTCAATCGTGCGCCGGTCGGCGCCAATGATTTCGCCGATCATTGGTATAGCTATAACGAGACCGACGGCGATTATGAGATGGAGCATTTCTCCGTCGAGCATGATGAGCAGACCCTGATCCCATACATCCACCGCGCGCAGGAATGGCAGCCGAACATGCAACTGTTCTCCAGCCCGTGGAGCCCGCCGACATGGATGAAGCGTCCGAAGGCTTATAACTATGGTCGTTTGGTGCAGACTCCTGAGAATCTTAAGGCATATGCGAAGTATTTCGTCAAGTACATTCAAGCTTATGCCGAGCATGGCATTACCGTGAATCAGCTGCATGTGCAGAATGAGGTGTTTGCCGATCAGAAGTTCCCGAGTGCATTGTGGGATGCCGAAGCGCTCAAGGTGTTCATCCGCGATTATCTTGGACCTGCTTTTGACGAAGCTGGTCTTGACACCGATATTTGGCTGGGTACGCTGAATGGTCCGGAAGATATGGCGTGGACCGGCGGCTACGGCATGAAGCTGAATAATTACAACCGTTTTGTCGACAATATTCTGTTCGACGATGGCGCTCGCAAGTACATCAAGGGCATCGCATACCAGTGGGCCGGCCAGAACTGTATTGCGCGTACGCATGAATCCTGGCCTGAAATCGAGCTGATTCAGTCTGAATCCGAATGCGGTATGGGCGATAATACGTGGGAATATGCGGAGTATATTTTCCACTTGATCAACCATTATTTGCGTAATGGCGCGACTGCTTACACTTATTGGAATATGATTCTTGACGATCAGGATTCTACGTGGGGGTGGTGGCAGAATTCACTGTTCACCATTACTGCGGATACGCATGAGGTTCGCCGTAATCCGGAATATTATGTGATGCGTCATTTCTCGCATTTCGTCAAGCCGGGTGCGCATGTGCTTGGCACTACGGGTCATTTCAATTCGATGGCTATTGCGTTCCGTAATCCGGATGGCACCATTGTGGTGGTGGCCCAGAACGCTCTCGAAGAGGAGCGTCCGTTTGAATTTGCCGATCCTTGCAATGCCGATCGCGGTATCAAGGTGACGCTTGCTCCGCGTTCGTTCAACACGTTTGTGCTGGACTGACGGGGGCTGCCTGGCTGATGCGAATGTGTGCGTAACGCGTCGGCTTGGTTGTGGCGACGGTTTGTTGAATGCCGGGTGGCAGGTTCCCCTTCTCTTCATGCCATCTTCGCAAGCCGGTGTTGTGTTGCGGGGCGTTTGCCTATGGTGATCGGTTACCGGTCGCCGCAGGCAAACGCCTTTTTGCTTTTGCGGTGTCTTTGCTTGCTGGCGAATTCACTGGCACGATGGTTGGTATTGCCGTTACCGACGCTTCGCTGCATGAGAAGACTGCCGACTTCGACTTCTTCGACTACGAGGCGGACGAGACGAAGCCCGTCGACTGATCCCGCCCGGCCGGTTACCACGATCATTCAATGACCCTGTTCCGGCCGTGATCCGATTCCGAGCGGCCGCGTGGCCGCTCGCGGGGCGCATACAATGGACCAAGGAACGTTGCGAATGACGCGCGGTTCCTGGCCCATTGGGCCGAATGGGTTTTGCCATGGGTTGTGATGGGCGGAAACGAAAAGTCGGGCAACCCCCGAATGTAAGGGCGGTGAGACGCATGGTGCTAGGCATCGACGAGCGAATCGACGGCGTGAACCTCGGCAACTGGCTGGTGCTGGAGAAATGGATGGATCCGAAACCGTTCACCCGCAGCGCCGAAGACGATGAAATCTGGATGCACCGCACGCACGTATCCCTCTGGTCCGAACGGAATCTAGCCGAGGAACTGCGCCGGCACCGCGAAACCTACATCACCCTGGAGGATTTTCGTATTATCGTTGGTCACGGAATCAACCTCGTACGCATTCCCATACCATATTTCATCTTCGGCGACTGGCCCGGGCATCCGGGCTGCATTACGTACCTCGACCGCGCGTTCCGTTGGGCGCGGGAGACGGGATTGAAGATTATGATTGACCTGCATACCGTTCCCGAATCGCAGAACGGTTTCGACAACGGCGGTCTGACGGGTGTGTGCAAATGGGCGCAGAATACGGACTTGGTGGAGTACACGCTGAACGTGCTGGAGCGATTGGCTCGCCGATACCGCGACGAACCGGCCCTGCACAGCATCGAAGTACTCAACGAACCAGTGAGCTGGTCGGTGTTCCATAGCACGTCGAACACGGCGAAAGACTCTCATGAGGCTTCCGGTAGCACGTATGTCTCACTGCGGTTTCTGAAGCGCTTCTACCGCGACGCTTACGCCCGGTTGCGCGCCGTGCTACGTCCGGAAACCGTGATTGTATTCCATGACGGTTTCCGACTACTCCGCTGGGGCGGTTGGTTTCGTCGTGCTGGCATGCGCAACGTCATGCTCGACACCCATCAGTATCTCATCGCGATGGAGGATCCGCTGTTCTCGGGACCGGCGCGCCGGCTGTACCTGCGATCGCGGCGACTGCCATGGCTGTACCGGATGCTGGTGGGCGCGAGTGGCATCGCCATCCGTTCGGCGGCCCGTCGTATTCCCGTGCTGGTGGGCGAGTGGTGCGTGGAGAATCAGTGGGCCCTACACAGCCAAAACCGATCGGCTGCATACCGCCAAGTGTCACGATTGCAACGCGCGGCATGGGACGTGTCGGCGGGGCAGATCTATTGGAGCTACCAGCTTGCGCGCTCCGCGAAACCGGGTAGTGGCGAAGGGAAACCGCCGCGGGATCCTCGCAACGGCGGCAATCTTGAGGCGTGGGATCTGACTCGCGTATGGCGTCATGGATGGATTCGGGCGGATACCTCTCACGATGACGTGCCATAGGCAGTCAATCAACGGCAATCGACGCAAGGTGCATTAGACTCGGAATCATGGCAGAGGAAGAGACTTCGAAACGTATCCGAAAATCACCGCAGGAGCGTCGGGCGGAAGTGCTGGATGCGGCTGTTCAGCTGATCAGTGAGCGTGGATTCAATGGCATTTCCATCCAAGACGTGGCTGACAGGGTCGGCATCTCCAAACAAGGCGTGTTGCGATACGTCGACAACAAAGACAAAATGCTGGCGCTGGTATATGACGAATACTACGGGCAGACCGGCACGCCGGAGGACTTCTTCTCTTCGGGCATGCCGGGCAGCGACCCGTCCGCGCCGCATTTTCCCGCGTATCTGCGCTACCTGGTGAAACACAACTCGCGCCGCCGCATGATGGTGCAGCTGTTCACCGTGCTGTCGGCGGAATCCCTGAACCCGGATCACCCATTGCATGACGAATTCATGGGACGCATGGAGGACATCTGGGAACACTACTCGAAATACCCGTGGGTGGTTCCGCCGCAATTGGGTGCATGGGCCGGCAGCATGCGGCCAGTGGTGCGCAAAGCCATGGAAATCATGGATGGCATTCAGCTGTGGTGGCTGCGCGAACCGGAAGTGGACTTGTGTGAGGAATGGTCCGAAATGGAGAATCTGCTGTTTCCCGCGCCCCTCTGGGATGCATACCGCTGATTTTATGTGTGTTCCGCATACGTTCGGGGGTGACCTGACGGCCACCCTCATTTTGCTTATCTTCTATTGTGGTAGTGCCTGAAAAGTTTGCTGAAAGAGACATGCTGGTTTCTTGAGATGTCGACCATTTTGATGCAGTCAGACTACCTGCTGCGCTTCCCGTATAGACGCCAATGCTGGCTCCCAATATCCCTAGCGATACTAGTATCATTATTTTACGGAAGAGTCTAGATTCAGTAGAATTACCAATCCTACATAATAATTCGTCATATATAGAACCTGCTGCAGAATTAGTTACAATTGTCCCTCTGTAAAAAGTTAATTTTACTCATTATATTGACTATTTATAAGATAATTAGAACGTTGAATAATCTCAGATTCATTCTTGCCGGAAATAAGAAATTTCCTGTCAGAATCAACAGAGTTATGAGCGATACCTTTTTTCTTGCCCACAGATTCCAAAACCGCCCAATCCGGGATTTCTTTTTCCTTTAGCCAGTTCAATCCAGCGGTTTCCAGCAGTATGCCATACTGAGATGATCGCGTAATATTCGCATCCGCATCGACAAGACCAAGTTCCAATAGGAAGTTGGCCTTGCTTTGGTCTATGCCATAGGCGGCTGCCAGCTCCTGCTTGATGAGACCGCCTCCTCTGCGTGCCGCCATTTCCCCGAATACGAAATCACCGGTTTCATTCTTATAGAATTCGATATGCATCACATTCGGAATCGTCTGATCGTTGAAAGATGCAATTAATTGCTTTGTCAGTCGGAGCAGCTCGGAATAGTCGGCACCGTTCTCATCCAACATCACGGAACCGGTGTTTTGTTTCTCGAAATCCAGTGGCGGGACAAGATATCGTGATGGTGAGATCAGAATCGAACCGGAATTGATATAGACTACATCCACATGGTAGACGGAACCGGAACAATATTCCTCTAAGTAATACTGGTTTGAATGCACGTTTCGTATGAATTCCGGCTTGGTAGCTAAAGCGGGCAGGTCATCTTTCGAATGCAATATCGTAATGCCTGCAGACCCTGCGCCCCATCGAGGTTTGAGAACAACCGTCTCCCAACGATCGAACGCCGAAATAATATCTCCAAAGCCTTGGCAGGTGGTATAGGGAATAATCTTTAATCCGGCATCAAGGGCCGATTGTTTCATCGTGACTTTATCTCGACAGCTTAACGCCAGTTCATGCTGTAAACCGAGAATTCCAAATAAACTTCTCGCCTCTGCAACCCTCAGTACGTCTTCCTCTGAGCTGGAAACTATCCTATCTGGTTTAAATTTCCTGACAATATCAAAGAATTTTGCGGTAGCGCTATCAGAGGAATAATCGGAAACCTCGATTTCCTTGATGACGGAGCTCGGCCAACTATGGTGTGCGGCTCGATCGTTCGAGGTGAAGACCATAACTTCTAAACAATCGAAACGTTCTTGGATTTCCTCAATCCATTTAGGATAATTTGAGAAAGATTTGGGCTGTTGCAGCAATAATACTTTCATGTCATTCCCCTTCCGGTGTACTCACCAAGACTTTTTCTTTCAATGACGAATGATTCTTTGTCCACGTTTTCTAATTTGATTAGTGACGACTGCAGGCATTATTCCCACTAACGCCAGTGCACACCAATACCAAGCCGTCAATCCTGCAGGACGTAGTGCCGGAACGATCCAACCGCCAAGGAATGAGCCTGCCGATTCACCAATGGCTGCAATTATCAGCCGATAGTTCAGAATGTCCACCAAAGGCTTATCTGGCTGTGCCTCTACCAGAGCAATATTGATTAATGGCGCATAGATGCATTCTGCAATGGAGAACACAACCAAGGAAATGATGCATATCCACCAGTACGACGAGACTCCGCAGGCGAATAGTGCGAAGGAAATTCCATAAATCCCCAGGCTTTTGACTATGAATGAGGTGGCATTATGTTCTTTGGTCATATTGCGCGAGATGATCTTACTTACCGGCATTTGCAGTGCTATGACCGATATGGCATCAATGGAATAGAACAATCCTCTTATGACTGGACTATCGGATAACGAGTGGAATTCCAATGCCATTCCGGCAAAAAGCTGACCATTCATGATACTGCCCACGAACACCGCCAGGATGGCAAGAACCGTACCGGGACTTTTCAGCGAGTCTGTAATGGTCTTCACGATGGAGGAAGTGTTTTCCTCGCCGCTCTTCTCATTGCGTATGAAGACATGATGAGTCAGCGCTATTGGAGCTAGTAAAGCAGAAAAAGCATAGAGTCCGACGATGATTGCAATAAAGAGCGTTTGTCCGAAAGCCTTATATATGTAATTCGAACCCAGAGGTCCAATCGCGGATCCAAGATTGGCTGCCATGGTCACTAAAGCAAACAAAGAAGCCTGAATTTTTTTATCCTTTACTGTAGCGATGATATGCCCTCGTAGGGCAAAATTAACCAATGAAAGACCGAGTCCCAGCAAAGCCAAATCCGCAAAAAGGAAGCCGATAAAACCACCCATTGCCGGTTGTAGCAGCAAAAGTGAAAAAACCATGAATCCGAAACCGGTCTCAGTGAGGGATACCGTTGAGAAACGCTCAATCAGGCTACCTATAAAAACAGTACTGCCTCTAGAAAAAAGAGATAAAATTCCGAGCGCCAGTCCAACATATAGCGATGACGCCGCAGAAACTTGGCCGGTGAGAATAACCGAAAGAAGGGAGAAGAGACCGCTGTACGCAGCAGTATTCAAAAAGTAATTCACTGATATGGAGTCTCTTTTAATATCGTTCGGCTTCTCCATTTGAATGGACCTTCTTTTATGCTTTACAAATAATGTCTCCCCATGCTAGTTGTCATAGGGGAATTGTTCATTGCTGCGTCCACATATAGTGACGCTTGGTTTTGGCGTACTTGGGGGTGTCTGTTTCAAGGTTTACCGTGCTTTCTGCGGAATCGTTGAATCCTGAACATCCGTTGCATGATGAATTCACGGCTCGTATGGACGATATTTGGGAGAACTATTCGCAATATCCTTGGCTGGTTCCTCCGCAATTGGGTTCATGGAAGTCGAGTATGCGACCGGTGGTGCGTAAGGCCATGGAAATCATGGATGGTGTGCAATTATGGTGGTTGCGCGAGCCTGAAGTTGATTTATGCAAAGAGTGGGCTCAGATGGAAAACATGCTGTTTCCATCCCCGTTGTGGGATGCATATCGTTGATTTTGAATACTTGTTGAGATTGGCATTGCATGCGCGTGCGAAAAGGCGAGGGTCTGATGGTCCTTCGCCTTTTGCGTTGACGGGGTTATGTCGAGTTGCGGATGTGTATATGATATACTAAACTACCAATTGGTAATTAAAGGAAATCGCTTCAATGAGGAAAGTGAGCAATCCATGACCGAAACCACTGAAAATACTGCAAATCTGCCCTATAAAAATCCGGAACTTTCCACTGAGGAACGCATCGCCGATCTACTTGGACGCATGACCCTTGAGGAAAAAGTCGGGCAGATGATGCAGCTTGACGCGCGCAGCGGCGATTTGGACGATCTGATCGTCAACAAGCATGTCGGTTCCATCCTGCACACCTCGCCGTCTGATCTGCCGAAAGCCGTGGAAACGGTGAACACCAAAACCCGTCTCGGCATCCCGCTGGTGATCGGCGACGACTGCATTCATGGCTATTCCTTCTGGCCGGGAGCCACCATTTTCCCGGAACAGCTAGGCATGGCAACCACGTGGGATTCCGAAAAGGTACAGGCCGCGGGCCGTGCCACCGCCGAGGAAGTGTCAGCCACCGGCGTGCATTGGACGTTCTCCCCGGTGCTGTGCATCGCGCGAGACACCCGTTGGGGCCGCGTGGGCGAAACCTTTGGCGAAGATCCGTACCTGATTGGCGAAATGGCATCGTCCATTGTCAAGGGCTATCAAGGTGGAGCTAAGGCGGGCGAGCCGCTCGCCAAAGACGCGATCCTCGCATGCGCCAAGCATTTCGCAGGCTATTCCGAAACACAGGGAGGGCGTGACGCTTCCGAAGCCGACCTGAGCCACCGCAAGCTGGAATCCTGGTTCCTGCCGCCGTTTGAACGCGTGGCCAAGGAAGGCTGCGGCACCTTCATGCTCGGCTACGAATCCATCGAAGGTGTGCCGGTCACCTTCAACAAGTGGCTGCTTTCCGACAAACTGCGTGGCGCTTGGAACTATCAGGGCACGCTCATCACCGACTGGGACAACGTCGGCCGTTCCGTGTGGGAGCAGAAGGTCAAGCCTGACTATGTGCAGGCTGCTGCCGATGCGGTCAAGTCCGGCAACGACTTGGTGATGACCACGCCAAAGTTCTACGAGGGTGCGATCGAAGCCGTGAAGACCGGTCTGCTTGACGAATCGTTGATCGATGCCGCCGTGGCTCGTATTCTCGCACTGAAGTTCCGTCTTGGACTGTTCGAAGATCCACGCTTGCCCGACCAGAAGCGTATCGATGCAGTGATCGGTTCCGAAGAGCATCAGCAGCTCAACCTTGAAGTGGCTCGCGAAGCCGTGGCATTGCTGAAGAACGACGGTTCACTGCCGTTCAACGTGGCCGGTGCGAAGCGTATCGCGGTCGTTGGTCCGCTCGCCGATGACGCCCAGACCCAGCTGGGCGACTGGGCAGGCAGCTCCGGCCAGATCAACTGGATGCCTGACGGCCACCCGCGTGAAATGATCACCACCGTGCTTGATGGTTTCAAGCAGCTCGCTCCGGAAGGTTGCGAGGTCGTGTACTCTCGCGGTGCCAACATCGTGGATTTGGTGCCCGATCCGGAAGGCGAGTTCTACCCGGATGGACAGCCTCGCCCGAAGATCGGCGTTTCCGCCAAGATTGATCGCGCACTGCTTGACGAAGCCGTGGAAAACGCACGCAAAAGCGACCTGATCGTGGCCGTGGTGGGCGATGTGATCCAGGCCATTGGCGAAGGCTGCTCCACCGCCACGCTTGAACTGCTCGGCGGACAGAATACGCTGATCGATGCACTGTCGAACGTGGCTCGCGAAACCGGCAAGCCGTTCGTGGTGGTGCTTGTCAGCTCCAAGCCGCAAGTGCTGCCGGCATCCGTGATCGGCACCAACGGCGTGATTGTTGACGAAACTCCAGCCGAAGGTACTTCGGCTCTGCTGTGGGCTCCAAGCCCGGGCATGAAGGGCGGCCAGGCCATCGCCGAAATCATTCTTGGCGAAACCGAACCGAGCGGACGCCTGCCGATCACCTTCCCGCGTCACGCAGGACAGCTGCCGGTCTACTACAACCAGATTCGAGGCCAGCACGGCAACCGTTACGCCGACCTCACGCAGAATCCGGCATTCGCATTCGGCGAGGGTCTGAGCTACACCACGTTCGAATACGGAGATCCGACCATCACCAACGTTCCGGAATCCGGCATATTCGCCGAAACCGACACCGTGCATGCCGAAATCACCCTCACCAATACGGGCGATCGCAAGGGCACGGAAGTAGTGCAGCTCTACATCGGCGACATCGTGACCTCCTACAGCTGGACTGATCGTGAACTCAAAGCATTCCAGCGCGTGGAACTCGAACCGGGCGAAAGCGAGACCGTTGCCTTCGATATTCCGGTTTCCGATTGCACCATCGTCGATTCTGAAGCTAACCGAATCGTTGAGCCGGGCGAATTCGAAGTGCTTATCGGTCACTCCAGCCGTCGCGAAGACCTGAAGCGCACCACCTTCACCGTCGCATAAGCAACCAAAATAAACCGTGTCGCAGAACTCGATAATCGACACGCCAGACTGATATGAGCCGCCTACGAAATGCTGATCGTAGGCGGCTCATGCAATTTCACGTAACATTTCTGCCTTACATAATGTTCTGCCTTACGTAATGTGTGGTGTGTGCCGGCGCAAACTGTAGCCGCGCCGGCATGCGAATATCGTCGACAATTTCGAAGCAAGAACTATTACACAACCTTTCTATCGAAGGAGCAGAGTGTCTACGGATAAGAGGAACGCACCATCAGACATACCCATCGAACATGCCGAAAACGGCACGGTTTCCGCCACCAACGGCGTACAAAGCGGCGCAATCAACGACAAGTGTATGAGCGAAGGCAAACTCACCATCGTGGTGGTGACGCTCGCCATTCTCACCTTCCTCGGCATTCTGTCGGAAACTTCGCTGAACATCGCATATTCGGCGTTGATGGAAGAGTTTGCGATTTCCGCCGACGTGGTGCAATGGCTGACCACCGGGTATCTGCTGTTGCTTTCCGTGGCCATTCCGACGTCACCGTTCATGGTGCGCAAATTCCCGACCAAAGCGTTGTTTGTTATGGCCATCGCGCTGTTTTCCGTGGGAACGCTCGTCGGCGCGCTCGCATTGAACTTTCCGATGCTGCTTGCCGCACGACTGATCATGGCGCTCGGCACGGGTGTTTCCCTGCCGCTGCTGACCAACATCATTCTCGACAAGGCTCCATTCCACAAGCGCGGCATGATGCTTGGGTTGGTGAGTTTGGTGACGTGCGCGGCTCCGGCCATCGGGCCGGTGTTCGGCGGATTGGTGATGGAATTCCTGAACTGGCATTGGATTTTCTATGCCATGATTCCGTTCCTGGTGATTTCGTTCGTGCTTGGCGCGGCTACCGTGCCTGACATCCGTCACGGTGAGAAGGGCTATCTGTCGGTGCCATCACTGCTGTTGGTGGCTGTTGGCTTGGCCGGCATTATTGTTGCGGCCAGTTTCTTCGCGCAATGGAATGGCGATTGGCGATTCTGGAGTGTGCTTATCGGTGCCATTGTGGTGTTGGCGGTGTTCGCCGTATTGCAGTTGCGTATGGCTCATCCGTTGGTGGAAGTGCGTACGTTTGCATATTCGGGATTCACGCTCGGCATGGTGATTCTGCTCATGTCTTCCGGCGGTGTGCTTGGTGTGAACTTCTTGCTGCCGATTCTGCTGCAGCGAGGATTGGGGCATACGTCGATGACGGCCGCTTTGATTTTGCTGCCGGGCGCTGTGATTGGCGCGGTGTCGGCTCCACTGATCGGCGGCGCGTTGAAAGAGCATTTCCCGCCGAAGTTCATCGCCTGCGGTTTTGTTGGCGTGGCGGTGATGGATGTGGCGATGATGCTTGGCGGCTCGCACGAAGGAGCCATTGCCGTGGCATACGCGCTGTTCATGGCCGCTTCCGGATTCGTGCTGGTGCCCGATCAGACGCATGCGTTGAACCAGTTGCCGTCTTCCATGAACGCCGACGGTTCCGCGGTGATGAATACCATGCAGCAGCTCGCAGGAGCCATCGGCACGGCTGTGGCATCCACGTTGATTTCCGAATTCTCGGCCGCCAACGTGAATGCCGGCATGCAGCAGGCTGACGCTTATGTGGCTGGCTTCTCCACCAGCATGTGGGTGTTCTTCGGCATGGCCGTATGCGGTGAGATTCTGGCGTTGCTCATGTTCCGCTTCTCGGTGAAGCGTGCTCAGGAGTAGCCTGCAAGCCGAACCATTTGGGGCATGACTGCCCCAAATCTCAGTCATGGTGACATGCGGCCAATCCTCAGCGTCGAGCGATTCAGCCAACGCCATGCCATCCTCAAAGCATTGCGCCAACGATTCACGCTCGATTACGCGACTTTCCGCAGGACCTCCGGGAGGATTGATAACAACGGTTCCAGTGGGAAAGTGGTAATCGTAGGTTACTTGCGAACGATCGCCGGAATGGAAAATATCAAGCATGCGCTGCGTTGGCGCGAACTGTTGAAAAGCGAACGCCTTGCATTCCACCAAATCCAACAGTATGCCTCTGCGCAGCAAATGCGGTGCCTGCGCATCGCGAATCAAGGTACGCAACGACGTCATTATGCGTAAATATCGTTTTATATCGCAAACATTACCGTAGAGGCAAGGTTGTGCAACCAGCCAAGTCGGCAGCAAATCGGCACGCACCAACCCATCTTCGGGGGAGAAGGCCTTGCGTACCAATTCCCCGGAATAATCGGTGATTGACGTCTGCAATCGTCGTAATTGCTGAATGCGCTCATCCACCTGCGACTGCGCTGCGGCAAGTAACGCTCGCCAATCAAGCGAACCGTCTTCGAAACGGAATTTCTCCAACGAATCCAATGGCACGCCGGCGGCGATGCAGATACGCATCACATCGACGTCAAGCATTTGATCGGGGGTGTAGTATCGGTAGCCGGTAGCCGGTAGCCGGTAGCCGGGTCTACCGCGGCTGGTTTCAAGATGTTATGCGCATCGTAATAGCGCAACGCCTTGGCGGTGATGCCGTCCAATTTGGCCACTTCGCCAATCGTCAGCAGCTCGTCATCATCGCCGGCCACGTATTGTCTCCTTGTCGTGGGCTTCACTGTTCGTGTTGACCTTGCCCTCGGGGCAAAGTCTATCATTCCGTGAGGTTGCTCCGTGAGGATGCGGAGCCTGAATGATATGCCGCTTCGACGATGAATGGCGGTAGGAGGTAATGCCATGGGCAATGAGGGACAGCGCGACTGGCTTGGTTCGGCCACACCGGTATTCGGTGACTTGCAAGACAAGTCCCGTGCCGCAGTCTGATGGTTTGAAATTTTCAAACGCTGCAGAATAGTAGTAAGGGTGGGTTTCGCCAGGTAAGGAGACCCACCTTGCCGTTGTATTGCGTCGAGTTGGGCTGTGCTAACAGTGTTCCGCATGCGATTATGCGCGTGTGGATTCGCGTCGGATTAGAGTCGGCTCGATAAGCGTGGTACTGTGCACGTGTGCGGCGGGATTGTCGATGTAGTCGAGCATCTGCGCCATGGCCTTGCGCCCCATGTCGATAGCGGGCGCGTTCACTACGGTCAGCGACATGGGGCATTTGGTCTCCAACCGTGCCCCCTCCATGCCGATGACGCAAACATCTTCTGGAACCCGTGGGCCGTTATGGTCATGGAATGCCGACAGCACGCCGGCGGCAAGCGCGTCCGAGACGGTGATGATGCCGTCTGGAATGGCGTCCAGGCCGCTACGCTTCATTGTGTCGATGATGTCCAGGCCGAGCTGGTAACCGTCTTCAAACATCAGACCTTTGGAATTGATGAGTTCCAATTGCGTGCTTCCATGCGTGCGCGCAATGGTTTTTTCGACGCCCATCTGCCGATTTTGTACGGATTCATAGTCAAATGAGTGTGCGGCGAACGCGATGCGGCTGCATCCGATGCGAATGAGTTCATCGGCTGCGATCTGCCCGGCCGCCATATTGTTTTCAAGCACGCAGCACACCTGATCGGCGTGACGGGGATTGGTATGGTCGAGCAGGATGATGGGAATGTTGGCCGCTCGTGCCGCGGCCACGTCTTCGGGGGAGTCGGATATGGTGCTGAGCAGAATTCCGGCCACGTTCATGTCGATGAGTGTTTTCACCAGTTCGTTTTGCCGTTGCGCGTCGGATGATGCGTTCAAGGCGATAAGCTGCAGGTCGTTTTCTTCGCAGACCTCCTGCGCTCCTTCATGGATGAAGGTGAACAGGGAATGTTCGATATCGGTCATGATATAGCCGATGAGGCGCGGTCCGGCGTTCTCTCGCTGGGGGAGAAGCGTGTTTCTGCGGGGGGTGTAGCCCAGTTCTTTGATGCTTGCGCCGATTTTCTCTTTTAAGGTGTCCGATACGCGTTCGGGGTAGTTGAGATAGTTGGATACGGTGCCGATGGAGACGCCGGCATGTTTGGCGATGTCGGAAACGCCCACACGTTTTGATGCTGGCATGAGATTGCTCCTGTTCGTACATAAACCGGTTATTCCTTGATGTATCAATAGTCTACGCGCTCTCTTTTGAAATTGTATATTGAAAAACGCGCGACGATTTTGAAATTTTCAAAAACGAATGTAGTATTTCAACTACAACATCACTGGAGGTGCTGCTGAGAACGGCAGGATGTTCTGGTGTATAAAACAATGGAATCGCAGTGTTTTCTGAATGCTGGACAGATCAAAGGAGATGCCTCGGCAATTTGAAAACGCAGTGAAAACCATTTGAAAAAGAAGGACATACTTGTGTGAAAAAACGCATGCAAGTATGAAAAAGTAAGGAAAGAGCAATGAATACTTCAACCAAGAAGGGCAAAGGATTGGGCGAATACATGCCGCTCGCCTTCGCCGCAGGCATCGGATCGATGCTGGGATCCGGCATCATCGTCGGTCTGTCGGCAACCATTGTGGTCTGGCAGGAAGGCCTTGGACTCGATACCACGCAGGTCGGCCTGCTTTCCGGTATTCTGACCTTCGCCATCGCCTTCGGCTCGCTGTTCGGAGGCCGCTTGGCCGACAAGATCGGCCGCGTGCTGTTTTTCAACTGGATCAACCTGTTCTACGCCATCGGTGCCGCCATCTGCGTGTTCGCCCCGAACTTCACCGTACTGCTGATCGGCCTGATCATTGCAGGTTTGGCTTCCGGCGCGGATCTGCCGGTTTCCATGACCATCGTCTCCCATGATGCTCCAGACGAGGCCACCGCCGCACAGCTCGTCTCCACCACCCAGGTGTTCTGGCAGGTGGGTGTGTTCATCTCCTTCATTTGCGCGTTCCTGGTTTCCGCCATGCAGGGTGCCACCGGTGGTCGTGTGGTGTTCGCCATCCTCACAGTATTCGCTGTGATCGCATGGCTGTGGCGACTGCTTTCTCCGACCTTCCGCCGCTTCCATGAAGCTGCCGACGTTCGTGACGCCGCACGTCCGGCTGCTGTAGGCAACGGCAAGGTTTCCGTGACCAAGGTGCTGTTCGGCGCCGACAAGAAGGTGCTGCTCACCTACTTCCTTGCCATCGTGATCTTCTACGTCGGCTGGAACCTGCTAGCCAACACGTGGGGCCAGTTCCAGACCTACATGTTCTCCAAGGCCGGAGCCGCCCAGTCCCTGGCCACCGGCTTGGGCATCATCCTCAACTTCGTGACGCTCGTGCTCAACATCGTGTTCGCGTCCATCGCAGGCGGCAAATATCGTAACAAGGCGTTCTTCGCAGGCATCGTGATCTCGCTGATCGCCATGGCCGCCATGGCCATGGGAGGTGCGGACCTATGGGTCATCGTCGGCGCGACAGCCTTCATGAACCTCGGATCCCCGCTGGCAGGCGAAGCACTGTACAAGGTGTGGACCCAGGAATCCTTCCCGATCGAGATTCGCGCCTCCATCCAGGGCTTCATCAACGGCTTCTCCCGCCTGTGCTGTGGCCTGTTCGCGCTCATCACCCCGGCTCTGGTGCTTCCTGAAACCATTCAGACCACTATGTGGTGCTTCTTCGGCATCGTAATCATCGAAGGCATCGCCGGTACCATCATGATCCGTGCTCAGAAGAAGTACGGCACCGACGAAGAACGTCAGGCACACAAGATCGCAGCCTGATTAGCAACAGCAATCACATAACAACTCAATATCTCCAATCGCAAGTCAGTTATGCAATACCTTGCGATTGCCAGCCAAAGTCCCAGCCATCGTCGCCGTTCGTTTCTCTCTCCTTGCGGCATGGCTCGGACTTTGGCTTCCCACCATCACAAACAAGTGATCCATTATTTTTGTAGACAAAGGGGTCATCATGGCCATTACTGATCCGCAGATTGTGCCCAGTACGCTGGCTTCGGATCTTGACATCATCAGCTTCACCGTGGAACACTACCCGGGAGATGCGCTCGGCATCGCCACCGCAGCCCCACGCATGACGTGGGTGTGCTCCGGCATGCTGCCAATCGACGCGCAGATCCTGCTCAAAGTGACACGACGTGTTCCCGGCGGGCAACCTGTGGAAGAACGCACCTACCTGCCCACTGACACTTCCGTGCTTATTCCATGGCAGTTCGCGCCGCTCGCCTCACGCGAAGAAGTGTTCGCCACCATGCAGGCCGTTTCGGCAAGTCACCAGCCATTGGGCAAACCGAGCGCAACCCTGCATTTCGAAGTCGGACTATTGGAAGAACATGAGCATGTCGCCGATTTCGTCGGACCATCGTGGAGCGAATCCGAAACTGACCATCGTCACCTGCCATTAGTGCGCACCGAAGTCGAACTGAAGGAACAACCCAAACGCGCACGCCTATATCTAAGCGCACTCGGTCTTGTGGAAGCCGAAATCAACGGCGTCAAAGTCGGCAATGACGCGCTCGTACCAGGCTGGAGCAACTACAACCAGCGCGTGGAATGCTTCACCTACGATGTGACCGACGAACTGCAGTCCGGTGCCAACGCATTGGGATTCTGGCTCGGTGACGGATGGTACCGCGGACGCCTCGGCTTCGATGGCGGTTACTCCAACTTCTATGGCGATCGTATTGCCGTATTCGCGCAACTTGAGGTCGAATATGCCGACGGCAGTATGCAGAACATATATTCCAACGCATGGGACCGCCAATGGAAGGCGACGCTCGGACCGATCGTCTGCTCGGATCTGTGCGAAGGCGAACGATATGACGCTCGACTGGAACAGCCGGGATGGTCGAAACCAGGATTCGACGACAGCTCCTGGCAGCCGGTCGCGGAAGTCATGTATGACCCGGCACGTATTGAAAATCCTGAAACATCGCCGGTGCGCGCGCATGAATCGCATGAGCCGGTCAGCGTCGAACGCATCGGCAACACGGAAGATGGTCGTGGCATATGGCTGGTTGACTTCGGACAGAACTGTTCGCAGCGCATCCGCCTGCACATGCGCGATCTTGAAGCAGAACAAAGCGTGACGTTACGTCATGTGGAAGTGTTGGAACCGGACGGATCCATCGCCACGCGAACCTTGCGCAGAGGCCAGCAGTGCGATGTGTACACTTCCAACGGTTCCGACGCTTGGTGGGAGCCACGATTCGCGATGCACGGCTTCCGCTATGCACAGATCGAAGGTTTCGCAGGAGAACTGACCGCAGCCGACATGGATTGCCGCGTCTACCATTCCGTGATGGAACGCACCGGCGAACTGACCACATCGAATCCGCTGCTCAACCGTTTGCACGAGAACGCCGTATGGTCGATGCGTTCCAACTTCGTGTCCATTCCAACCGACTGCCCGCAACGCGACGAACGCATGGGTTGGACGGGAGACATCTGCCTGTTCGTGCCTACCGCGGCTTATTTGTATGACGTATACGGGTTCCTGAAAAGCTGGCTGAAAGACGTGCGTGCCGACCAGGTCAAGTGGGGCACTGTGCCGTTCTACGTGCCGTTCGTGCCGTTGGGCGTATGGGCGCATCCACAAGCCATCTCCACGTGGGGCGATTCGGCGGTGGAAGTGCCGTGGACGCTGTACATGGAAAGCGGGGACGTGCAGGTGCTCGCCGATTCCTACGATCTGATCCGTGATTGGATCGATGAAGTGGCAGGATACCTTTCGCCCGATGGCGTATGGGATCGCAAGCCGGACTATCCGCTCGGGCAGCTTGGCGATTGGCTTGATCCGACCGCGCCTCCGGAAGATCCTACGCAGGCCATGACCGAAAAGGAACTGGTCGCCACCGCGTTCTACGCACGCAGCTGCATGCAAGGCACGCACATCGCGCATATTCTCGGCAAAACCGATGATGAAACTCGATTCGCCGCCCTGCGTGACCGTGTGATTGATGGATTCCTGCAGCGTTTCACCAACCTTGACGGCACCATGACATCCGACACCCAGTGCGCCTACGCGCTCGCCATCGCCTTCGGACTGCTTGACGGCGAACCGGTGCGTCGCGTGAAGGCCGGCAATCGACTCGCCTGCCTGGTGCGCGAATCCGGCGGCAAGGTAAGCACCGGATTCGCCGGCACGCCATTCGTGCTTCCGGCGTTGACCATGACCGGCCATAACGACGAGGCCTACGCGCTGCTTACCTCCACCGAATGCCCAAGCTGGCTTTACCAAGTGGTTATGGGGGCCACCACCACGTGGGAACGTTGGGATTCCATGCGGGCCGATGGTTCGCTGAACCCCGGCGGCATGACCTCGTTCAACCATTACGCGCTCGGATCGGTGGCGGAATGGATGCATGCGCATATCGGCGGCCTTGAAGCCGTTGAACCCGGCTGGAAGCGGTTCCGTATCGCTCCGGTGATCGGGGGAGATCTCACCCATGCCGAAACCTCTCACATCACCCCATATGGCAAGGCGGAAGTGCAATGGGAGGTCAACGACAATGTGCTTGATCTGACGGTTGCGGTACCTGCCGGAACCACGGCATTCGTGGATATCGTCGACCATGAGCGCGTCGATCTTGTTGCGGGAACGCATCATCTGCAGATGGCGCTGTAATCGTACGGAATCGTGTGAAATCGTATGAACGAAAGTCCTGCCGAAGCTGAAGCCAAATAAAAGTCGGCGTCGGCAGGACTGCGATCATACCAAAAATGAAAAAAGCTTTCTTCATCGTATATTTCAAATCATTTCAATATTTCAAAAAGAACATGCTTCCAAAGGGGGAATCATGACAGCAAACGCATCACGCGAGCCAAGCACCGCAGTATTGAGTGATATCGCACCTGACAGCGGCCGCAAACTGACATCCACCGAAAAATGGCGATTCGGCGTCGGCTTCGTGCTCTTCTCGCTGATTTGGATGGTCGCAGGCACTTCCGGATCGGCCGTGCTGCTGCCGCAACGATTCACCGAACTGAACATAGGCGTGCCCGAAGTGATTCTCGGCACCATGAATTCCGTAGGCTGCGTATTCGCACTGTTCTCCAACGTGATTTTCGGTGCGTTAAGCGACATCACGCGCTCGCGTTTCGGCAAGCGCACGCCATGGATTGTGGCAGGTGGTCTGATTACGGCAGCCGGCTATGTGCTCGCCTTCTCCAGTGCGCAGTTGGTGGGTATTGTGGCCGGATGGTGCATTGTGCAGGTCGGCGTCAACATGATGATCGCTCCGGCTGTGGCAGTGCTGTCCGACCGCATTCCGGAAAACGTGCGTGGTACGTTCTCCGCATTCTATGGTGGTGCGCAGATCGTCGGATCATCCGCCGGAACGTTCCTCGGATCGAAATTCATTGAAAACATGGGCACCGGATTTGCGATCGGTGCGGCACTGTTCGCAGTCACCGGTATCGTGACCGTGCTGATCTGGCCGCGCGAACGCTCCTCGGCTGCTTCTGTGGCTTCCGTCGAGTCTTCGGATGCCACCGCAAAGCTCGACGTCAAGCAGTTGCTGCGTTCGTTCATTCCTCCTACCAAGAATTGCCGAGATTTTTACTTGGCATTGATGGGCAGATTGCTGCTTATCTTGGGTTGGAACATGATTTCCGGCTATCAGCTGTATATTCTGCAGAAATACTGCGGGTTGAGCGTAAAGGATTCCGCGGCGACGATTTCCACCATGTCGGTGATTTCCATGGTTGTGCTGATCGTCACGTCCATGGTGTCGGGTCCGCTGTCGGACCGTCTGCAGCGCCGCAAGGTCATCGTGGCGATCGGTTCGGTGATTATCGCGATTGGTGTGGCCATCCCGTGTTTCATGCCGAATGCTTTGGGCATGATGCTGTTTGCAGGCATCGGCGGTGCCGGTTATGGCATTTACATTGCCGTCGATCAGGCGTTGAACGTCGATGTGTTGCCAAGTCAGGAAGAAGCTGGTAAGGATCTGGGCATTCTGAATCTTGCCAACACCGTTGGTCAGGTGCTTGCGCCTGTGGTTGTCGGTGCGATTGTGCTTGCCACTGGCAGTTATGCGGCGCTGTTCCCGATCGCTGTGGTCGCGGTGCTGCTGGGTGCGGTGTTCATCATGCTGATTCGCAGGGTGAAGTAGCTGCGGTGATGCGCAATGTGCTGGCGATTGCGGCACAGGTGATTTCGACATTGCGTTCCGTGTTGGCGATCAACGTTGTAAGATCTGCTGGCCCGGGCGCAATGCCGAATGTTGCGATAATGCCGGCTTTGTTCAGCGCTTCGACGGTGTGTGGGTCACGGGTTACCGTTCCGCCGATGGCAATGGTTGGTTTTCCTTGCGATTGCGCCAATTTTGCAATGCCGCTTGGCACTTTGCCGTATGGCGTTTGACTGTCGATAGAACCTTCTCCGGTGATGACGACGTCAGCCCAAGCGCACGCTTCACGGCCATGTGCAAGATTAAGCACGAGTTCGATTCCCGGCTTCACTGTTGCGTTGAACAGGCCAAGCATGCCACCTCCGGTACCTCCCGCAGCGCCCGCTCCCGGAGTGTGCTCGATATCGCGGCCGTTATATTGCATGATTGCGCGCGCGAGATTCGCAAGCCCCTGATCGAGAAGCTCGACCTGTGTTGCGGTCGCGCCTTTTTGCGGGGCGAACACATGGGCGGCACCTTCCGGGCCGGTCAAAGGATTGGTGACGTCGCAAGCGAGAACAATCGGAACATTTTTGATGGAATCGGAAACTCTTGAATCGTCAATCCTTGCCAAATCAACAAGAGCGCCGCCACCAAGCGGAATGTCGGAATCATGCGCATCGAGAAAACGAAATCCAAATGCGTGAGCCAATCCGGTACCGCCATCCGTGGTGGCGCTACCTCCCAAGCCGAGCACAATGCGATCTGCGCCAGCGTCGATCGCAGCACGAATCAGTAAGCCGGTACCGAACGTGGAAGCAACCAACGCATTGCGGTCGGCAGGGGAGACCCGTTCAAGTCCGCTTGCCGAAGCCAATTCGACCACGGCGGTACAGGAAGTGTGCTTATTGCCAAGAAACCCGAACTGCGCAATAATCGGGCGACCGACCGCATCAACCGTCTCAACATCATGCAACGTGCCGCCGGTGGCATGAACCAAGGCGTGCGTCAATCCTTCGCCGCCATCGGAAAGAGGCATAAGCCAGCATTCCGCCTGCGGATTGCCACGCTTAATGCCGCGAGCCATCGCCTGTGCGATTGCTTCAGCCGAAGCGGCCTCCTTGAACGAGTCCGGTGCCAGCAAAATCCGCATACATGCCTCCTTCTACGTCTGCATCCATACAGTAATGCAGTGCCGGGGCAGAGGCTTAGCGGTAGCCCTCCCACATGGGCAGGGGGAACAGGGTGTCTTCGCATTCCGCCCACATGGCGTTCAGATCTTGGCCGGGCGTGCGCAGCCAACGCAGCTGCACGCCATCCATCATGGCGAATCCCGCATTAAGCAGCCGACGCGTATCAACGCCTTCGGGCGTGCACCAACGGATATTGAGCGCGGTATCGGCATTATGCAGCTCACGATTGGCGAAGTACTTGTGTGCAGGGTGGTTCGGGTCGATCGCTTCGGCACTCAACGTGGAAAACATGTGCACCTGAAGCGGTCTGCGTGCGTTCACCGCCACGATTCTACGCCACATGTCGGCGATCAACGGTCGTGGCTCACGTACCATGTCGGTAAGAATGTCTTCCGTTTCGGAATCGTAGACTTCGTCCAGCGCTGCTGTGAGCAGTCCTTCCTTACTGCCGACATAATGCAGTACGCCAGCCTTGGTGAGTCCTACGCGATCGGCGATTTTCTGCAGGGAAGTGCCGTAATAGCCGAGCGTCCCAAACAGTTCGACGGCCGCGTTGAGAATCTCCGCCCTTCGGTCGACTTCTTCGTTGGCCATGATGATTCCCTCTCTTGCCCTTCATTGATGGCGATTCATGTGCGCTGCAATGCTTATGAATCGTCATTTCTCTCAAGTTGTAAATACTGCAGTTACTTTACGGTCGGTTAATTGATTTTTCAAAGAAGATTGGCGTGTTGCGGTGTTGGTTTTGATAAAGTACCTACCAACCGGTTAGTAGAGATTTCGGGGTTGAGGTCTCATGCAGATCGGTTAACCGATACGAACTCAAGAAAACGATGCGAAAGAGGAACGTATGAGCGAAAAAACCTATCCTTCCATCAATGATCTGACGCTTGAAGAGAAGGCATCCCTGACTTCCGGCGGCGACGCTTGGCATCTGCAGGGTGTTGAAGCCAAGGGCATTCCCGGCTATATGATCACCGATGGCCCCCACGGCCTGCGCAAGTCCAACTCGGCCACCACCGGCGAAGTCGACCTGAACAACTGCGTGCCTGCCACCTGCTTCCCGCCGGCGGCTGGTCTGTCCAGCTCCTGGAATCCGGAACTCATCCACCAGGTTGGCGAAGCCATGGCCGAAGAGTGCATTCAGGAGAAGGTCGCCGTAATCCTCGGCCCGGGCGTGAATATCAAGCGCAACCCGCTTGGCGGCCGTTGCTTCGAATACTGGTCCGAAGACCCGTACCTGGCGGGTCATGAAGCCATCGGCATCGTCGCCGGCGTGCAATCCAAGGGCGTGGGCACTTCGCTCAAGCACTTCGCCGCCAACAACCAGGAAACCGACCGTCTGCGCATCAGCGCCAACATCTCCCAGCGTGCGCTGCGCGAAATCTACTTCCCGGCATTCGAGCACATCGTCAAGGAGGCCCAGCCGTGGACCATCATGTGCGCATACAACTGCATCAACGGCGTGCATGCCGCCCAGGATCACTGGCTGCTCACCGACGTGCTGCGCGACGAATGGGGTTTCGAAGGCATCGTTATGAGTGACTGGGGTGCCGACCATGATCGCGTGGCCTCCCTCAACGCGGGCCTCAACCTCGAAATGCCGCCAAGCTACACCGACGACCAGATCGTCTACGCGGCACGCGACGGTCGCATCCAGCCGGCACAGCTCGACCGCATGGCACAAGGCATGATCGACCTGGTCAACAAGACCCGCGCGGCCATGAGCATCGAAGGCTATCGTTTCGACATCGAAGCCCACGACGAAGTCGCCCACCGGGCCGCCATCGAATCCATGGTGCTGCTCAAGAACGACGACGCCATCCTGCCGGTCGCAAACGATGCCAAGGTCACGGTCATCGGCGAATTCGCACGCACTCCGCGCTACCAGGGCGGCGGCTCCTCGCACATCACCCCAACCAAGATGACCAGCTTCCTCGACACCCTCACCGAACGCGGCGTGGATGCCAAGTTCGCCCCAGGCTTCACCCTCGATCTCGAACCGGCCGATCCGGCACTCGAAGCCGAAGCCGTCGACGCTGCCAAGGGCGCCGACGTGGTGCTCATGTTCCTGGGGCTCCCCGAAGCAGCCGAATCCGAAGGCTTCGACCGTGAGACCCTCGACATGCCGGCCAAGCAGATCGCACTGCTCGAAGCCGTCGCAGCCGAAAACAAGAACGTTGTGGTCGTGCTCTCCAACGGCTCCGTCGTCACCGTGGCGCCATGGGCCAAGAACGCCAAGGGCATCCTCGAATCCTGGCTGCTCGGCCAGTCCGGCGGTCCGGCGCTCGCTGACGTGCTGTTCGGCAAGGTGAGCCCGTCCGGCAAGCTCGCGCAGACCATTCCGTTCGACATCAACGACGATCCGAGCACCATCAACTGGCCGGGCGAAGAGGGGCATGTCGACTACGGCGAAGGCGTGTTCGTGGGCTACCGCTATTACGACACCTACAACAAGGCCGTCGACTACCCGTTCGGATTCGGCCTGAGCTACGCCACGTTCGAAGTGAGCGACGTGAAGGCTGTCAAGACCGGCGCCTGTACCGCATCCGTCAGCGCAGTGGTCAAGAACACCTCGAACGTTGACGCCGCCGAAACCGTGCAGGTGTACGTGGCTCCTGGCAAGGCCGACGTAGTTCGCCCGAAACACGAGCTTAAGGGCTTCAAGAAGGTATTCCTCAAGGCTGGCGAATCCGCAGAAGTCTCCTTCGAGCTCGACGATCGCGCCTTTGCCTACTGGTCTGAGAGGTTCAATGACTGGCACGTGGAGAGCGGCGAATACACCATCGAGGTCGGCACGTCCAGCCGTGACATCGCCGGTTCCGCGGTGGTGGAGCTCGACGGCGACGGCAAGGCCCAGCCGCTCACCGAATGGTCCAACTTCATGGAATGGCGTAAGGATCCGCTCGGTTCCAAGGTGCTTGAAATCCTGCGTGCCGAGGGCGAAGCCGGCCGCATGCCGGTGGTGCCCGACAACGACATGACCCGCCTGTTCCTCGATTCCATGCCGATCAACAGCATGTCGGTGCTGATGGGCGCCGATGGCAAGCAGATCTTCGAATACATGCTTGAGAAGTACGCTGAACTCACCAAGTAGTTTCGTAAGATTCAAGGCTTAAGGCCGAGGGATTCGATCCGTTAACTCTGAACTGGTACGGATCTGATTCCTCGGCCTTTTTGTCGCGGACGATGAGATGCGCGACACGCTAATCGTTGCATGTACAACAGTTGTATATGCAACGGTTTAGCATGTGTGGTGTGACAGAAGTGACGAATGAACAATACAAGGAACCGTCAGGTTCACGACTTGCCGAAGTCTGGGAAAGTGGCCTGACCAAGCCTCCCAGCGTGGCCATTCGCTCGCTGCACAACGTGGTCAACCGGTATTTGCGCGTCACCCGTCCCGAAGAGGCGGAAGACGTCAGCAACGGCAACGTTGACATCATCGTGTACTTGGCAAGACATGATAACGAGGAGATCTTCCCTCAAGACATCGAGCAACGTTTCGGCGTGACCCGATCCACATCATGCCGAGTGTTGGGACTGATGGAGCAGAAGGGGCTGATCGCCCGCGAGTCGGTGAAGCGTGACGCACGTCTGAAAAAGATCGTATTGACGGACAAATCGAGGCATATTGCCGAAGTGCTGCACGACAATGCGAAAAACATGGAACGAATCCTGTTGGAAGGTCTTGATGACGACCAGATCCGCCAATTCATGCACATGCTTGACGTCATGCAGACGAATCTGGTGAAAACAGGTTTGATCGGAGACGAAAGCCGATATTCAAGCTTGGAAATACAGGAACAGGATTTTGGCGAATCGCAGGTTTCGCAAAAGCCGCAGGTTTCGCAAGAATCGCAAGAATCATGCGATGGACGGAATCCGCATAATCGCGATTCTCATGATGAATACGTTTCGCGCATACTGCGAATGTCGCAGGAAATGGCGATCGCAAACAACCTCAGGTAACACACGCAAGCAAGTAAGTACGAAAAAGAAAGGACAAGGAGTGACAGCGGCAAACGCAACGACGTCCACAACGTCAAAACCAAAGCAACACGTCATTCGCACACTGGGCAAATCCCTGCGCGAATACAAAAAAGCCAGCCTGCTCTCCCCGGTATTCGTAGCCGTGGAAAGCGTGCTGGAAATCCTTATTCCGACCGTCATGGCATCGCTGATTGATGAGGGCATCAGCGGTGGCAGCATGCCGGCGATTTTGAAATTCGGCTTGATTCTGCTGATTTGTTCGGCGGTTTCGCTGACATCCGGCTTTTTGGCCGGAAAGTTCTCGGCCATTGCGGGCGCAGGATTCGCCAAAAACCTGCGTCACGACCAGTTTGAGAAGGTGCAGGGCTACAGCTTCACCAATATCGACCGTTTCTCCACCGGTTCGATCATCACGCGACTGACCACTGATGTAACCAACCTGCAGAACGCATATTCAATGATCATCCGCATGGGTGTGCGCGCTCCGATCATGGTGATTGTGGCGTGGATCTTCTCCTTCCGCATCAGCCCATCCATCTCTTTGGTGTTTCTCGCCTGCATTCCGGTGCTCGCCATCGGCTTGTGCGGCTTGGCGGTGCTGGTGCATCCGGTGTTCGAGCGTGTGTTCCACACGTACGACAAGCTCAACAACGTGGTCGACGAGAACCTGCAGGGCATCCGCGTGGTCAAGTCCTACAATCGCGAACAACACGAAACCGAAAAGTTCAACCGCATTTCGCAGCGCATTTTCAAGGACTTTACCAAGGCCGAACGCATTATGAGCTTCAACAATCCACTCATGATGCTGTGCGTGTACGTGTCCATGCTGCTTATCGCATGGATGGGCGCCCAGCAGATCGTGGCGTCCGGCAACAATGCGGCCTTGGGTTTGACCACCGGCGATCTGACCGCACTGGTCACTTACGCCATGCAGATCCTCATGGCCATGATGATGCTGTCCATGATTTTCGTGATGTGCATTATTTCGCAGGCCTCCGCCGAACGCATCTGCCAGGTGCTGAACGAGGAAAGCACGGTTACGAATCCGGAAAATCCGGTTATGGAAGTGAGGAATGGTGAGATTGATTTCAACCATGTCACCTTCCGTTATTCCGCCACTTCCGAAAAGCCGGTGCTTGACGATATTGATTTGAAGATCCGTTCCGGTATGACCGTCGGCATCGTCGGCGGCACCGGTTCCGCAAAGTCCAGTTTGGTGCAGCTTGTGCCACGTTTGTATGACGTGACCGAAGGCTCGCTGAAGGTCGGCGGCGTGGATGTGCGCGATTACGATTTGGAAGTATTGCGCGATCAGGTCGCCATGGTATTGCAGAAGAACGTGCTGTTCTCCGGAACCATTGCCGAAAACCTGCGTTGGGGCAATCCGAACGCCACTGATGAAGAGATTCGTCACGCATGCCAGCTTGCGCAGGCCGACGGCTTCATTCAGGAATTCCCCGACAAGTACGATACGTACATCGAACAGGGCGGTACCAACGTTTCCGGCGGTCAGCGCCAGCGTTTGTGCATTGCGCGTGCGCTGCTGAAAAAGCCGAAGATCCTTATTCTCGACGATTCCACGTCCGCGGTCGACACCAAAACCGATCAGCTGATTCGCGCCGCATTCCATCATGAGATTCCCGACACCACGAAGATCATCATCGCCCAGCGAATGGCTTCCGTGCAGGAATCCGACATGATTCTCGTCATGGACCACGGTCGCATCATGGCAGCCGGCACACATGATGAACTGCTGGAAACCTGCGACGAATATCGCTCCATTTACGAATCGCAAACCAAGAATCAGGCCCAGCCTGAGGAACTGCAGTGAAAGGAGGCAACAGATGACTGAACAAACTTCCGCATTGAAATCCAAAGACAACAACAACGCGGCCGGCATGCAGCAATCGCACGGCAAGCCGCCGATGCAGAAAGCCGCACCGGGCACCACCAAGCGTATCTTCGGTTACATTTTCCAATACAAGTGGCGTGTGGCACTTGTGGTAGTGTGCATTCTCGTCGGTGCCGCGGCCCAGGCCGGATCGTCGCTGTTCCTACAGTCGCTGGTCGATACGTACATTCTGCCGATGGTTGGTGCCACCAATCCTGATTGGATGCCGTTGCTGCGTGCGTTGACGCTTATGGCATGCCTGTATGTGGCTGGTATTTTCTGCAGCTGGCTGTGGCAGTGGGTTATCGTCACTGTGGAACAGGGCACGTTGAAGAAGATTCGCGACGACATGTTCGCCCATCAGCAGACCCTGCCCATCCGCTACTTCGACACCAACGAACACGGCGACATTATGAGCCGTTACACCAACGACACCGACACATTGCGTCAGGCCATTAGCCAGTCGTTCCCGCAAATGTTCTCGTCCGCGGTGTCCGCAATCGCCGCGCTCGTGTCGATGCTGTGGCTGTCGGTGCCTGTCACCATTTTCGTGCTCGCATTCACCATGATTCTGTTTGTGGTGGTACGCAAGGTTGTTTCCCGCTCCGGACGCTACTTCGTCAAGCAGCAGATCGCCATCGGCGACGTGAACGCATTCGTGGAGGAAGCGGTCAACGGCCAGAAGGTCATCAAGGTCTTCAACCATGAAGACGCCACCCAAACCACCTTCGACAAGAAGAACGAAGAACTGTTCGAAGCTTCCGCCGAAGCGAACACGTGGGGCAACGTGACCATGCCAATCGTAGGCAACATGGGTTACCTGCTGTACATTCTGCTGGCTATTTTCGGCGGATCCGCAGCGATTTCCGGACTTGGCAACTTCGGATTGTCCGGTGCTGGCCCGCTCACCCTGGGTACGCTGATCTCGCTGTTGACGCTGTCCCGCTCTTTCGTGAACCCGCTTGGCCAGGTGTCCATGCAGTTCAACATGGTGATGATGGCGCTTGCAGGCGCATCCCGCATCTTCGCGCTTATGGACGAGCAGCCGGAGGACGACGGCGGTTCCGTGACCTTGGTGAACGTGGAACTCGGCGAAGATGGACGCACCATGACCGAAGTTGACCATGAAACCGGTCACTGGGCGTGGAAGCGCGAGGAAGGCGATGACGGCACCCGTTCGCTCAAGGCCGCGCAATCCTTGAGCCCGCGTGCCGCCGAAGTGGCCATGAAAGCCCGTGAAACCGCCATTACCTCACCGGACGGTCGCCTCACCCTCCTGCAGGGCGATGTGCGCTTCACCGACGTGAACTTCGGCTATAACCCCGACAAACCGGTGCTGCACGACATCACCTGGTTCGCCAAGCCCGGACAGAAGATCGCATTGGTGGGCGCAACCGGTGCTGGCAAAACCACTGTCACCAATCTGATCAACCGTTTCTACGACATTCAGGACGGCATGATCCTGTATGACGGCATTTCCGTCAAGGGCATCCGCAAGCCGGATCTGCGTCGTTCGCTGGGTGTGGTGCTGCAGGACGTGAACCTGTTCACCGGTACGGTGATGGACAACATCCGCTACGGTCGCCTCGACGCCACCGATGAGGAATGCATCGCCGCCGCGAAGCTCACGAACGCCGACGGCTTCATCCGCATGCTGCCCAACGGCTACCAGACCGTGCTCGAAGGCGACGGCTCCGGCCTGTCCCAGGGCCAGCGCCAGTTGATTTCCATCGCACGTGCTGCCGTGGCCGATCCGCCGGCCATGATCCTCGACGAGGCCACCTCGTCCATCGACACCCGTACCGAAGAGGTGGTGCAGGCCGGCATGGACAACCTCATGAAGGGGCGTACCGTGTTCGTGATCGCCCACCGCCTCTCCACGGTGCGCAACTCCGACGTGATCATGGTGCTCGACCATGGCCGCATCATCGAACGCGGCTCGCATGACGAGCTCATCGCGCAGAAGGGCGAGTACTATCAGCTCTACACAGGTGCCGTAGAACTCGAATAATCTAATAGTCTCCTGAATTGGAGCGATGCGAGCACACGCTAGCGTTCTACACTAGCCGCGCTTCGATCCCTGTCGGCTGATACCGCCCTTATGGCCGGTGGCTTTGAACGGCACGGATCCTCTGGAAAATCCCTTGCTTTGAAATTGCGATTTTGAAGCAAGGGATTTCTTATTGTCTTTGCCATGCATGGTATTCGGCTGCGGCCAGCCCGCCTTCCGTGAAGGCGGTTCCGTCATACGTTCATGAGACTGCTGCATGAGCAGCGATTATAATTGGCTTGCGTAATCGTTGCATAAATCTCGCTTGGTTTGTCGTTATGTCAATAATAGGTTATCCTTTCATGGGTAAACGATTTACTAAATTGGAGAGCGAGACATGGCGACGATTAAAGAGATTGCGCAACGTACCGGGTTTTCTCAGGCTACGGTGTCTCGACTTCTGAACGGGGATCCCACCCTATCGGTGCGTGAAGAGACTCGTCGCAAGATCATTCAGGCGAGCGAGGACCTCGGCTATAGCGTGCAGACCAAGCGCATCGTCATCCCTCATGAGGTTGCATTGCTTGACAATGAAAAGTCCGACGAGGCGTTGCGGGACTCCTATTTCACCGATTTGCGTTCAGCGCTCGAATGCAATGCGGAACAGCAACGCATGGAAATGACGGTGTTCCACAATCTCGACGATATGATCGCTCGCAGTTCCAAATTCGACGGGTTCATGGCGATATGCGCCGACCAGATCAGCGAGGAAGACTTGGAGCGGCTGCATAGGGCCATGCCGTATGGCGTGTTCATTGACGTGAATCCGGCGCCGAATCTGTTCGATTCCGTGCAGCCTGATTTGCAGCAGACCATGCATGATGCGGTCGCGGCCTGTGCTGCCAAGGGCATGAAGCGCGTTGGATTCATCGGAGGCAAGGGCTGCCTGATGAACTTTTATGAGGTCGATGAGGAGAATCGCGCCACATATTTCCGTCGTGAGGCAAGGCGTTTCGGTATTCAATCCGACGGATTGGTGTATTCCGACGGCTTGTTCACCGTGAGCAACGGCCGTGCGTTGGGGGAGCAATTCGTGCGCGACCATAATGGCGTGCTGCCTGATGCCGTGATCGTAGCTGCCGATGTGATTGCGGTTGGCGTGCTGCAGGCGTTCAATGCGGTTGGCGTGCTGGTGCCGCGCGATATCAGCGTGATCAGCATTAACAATCAAACGATTTCGCAGTTGACCTCGCCGCCGTTGAGCACATTCTCCATCGATCAGAACGAGCTTGCGCGCGTGGCGACGCTGATGTTGGGTGATGCCATTTCCGGCAAACGCACGATTCGTCAGCATGCGTACCTGTCGACGTCGCTGGTGGTGCGCGATAGTTTTGTGCCGGCAAAATAGCGGTTATTTCTTTACTTCTGTATAGTAATCGGGCTATTTCCAGATTGGCTTGGTTTCGTTTCGACGTGGAAGCTTTTGCATATCGTAAATATCGATTTTGGTAAAAGCTGCCACAAGATAATGTGACAGTTTGCCTATTTTGTTGTGTAAATGGCGGAAAAATAACGTTTTTGGCTATCTTTCGAACAGAAGCTCACAAAATATGACACGCCGATAGGCGATATGTTCGGTGATAAATTTTACTAACTTTAGGTAAGGGGATATACTGATAGTTAGGTCAAGGAAGGACCTGTATCTGACTTCTAAGGAGAAGCAAAGATGGGAAATGGCAACAACGGTTCCAAAGGCGGGAACCTCTTGTCTTGCGTGGCGTACTCGTTCGGTAACGTCGGCCAGTCCGCGTTCTACAACGCACTGAGCACCTATTTCATCGTCTACGTGACGAGCTCGCTGTTCTCTGGCGTCGATAAGAGCGTCGCCACCAAGCTGATTGGCATCATCACCGGCCTGGTCGTGGTGATTCGTATCGCAGAAATCTTCATCGACCCGCTGCTGGGCAACATCATCGACAACACCAACACCAAGTGGGGTCGCTTCAAGCCGTGGCAGCTCATCGGTGGTACCGTTTCCGCCATCCTGCTGGTGCTCGTCTACACTGGTCTGTTCGGTCTGGTGAACGTGAATACTACCCTGTTCATCGTGCTGTTCGTCATCACCTTCATTGTGCTCGACGTGTTCTACTCGCTGCGTGACATTTCCTACTGGGGTATGATCCCTGCATTGAGTTCCGACTCCCACGAGCGCTCCACCTACACCGCACTCGGCTCCTTCACCGGCTCCATCGGCTACAACGGCATCACCGTCGTGGTCATCCCGATCGTCACCTACTTCAGCTGGGTGTTCACCGGCAAGTACGTCGAAAGCCAGTCCGGCTGGACCTGCTTCGCCATCATCGTGGCCATCCTCGGCATCCTCACCGTGTGCTCCGTGGCGTTCGGCACCAAGGAAAGCACCACCACGCTGCGTGCCAAGGCCGAAGACAACGGCGGCCCGCTGCAGGCCTTCAAGGCTCTGGCCCAGAACGATCAGCTGCTGTGGGTTGCCTTGAGCTACCTGCTGTACGCCATCGCCAACGTGGCCACCACCGGCGTGCTCATGTACCTGTTCAAGTACATCCTCGACAACACCGCCGCATACTCCATCGTGGGCGTCATCCCGGTCATCACCGGCTTGGTTATGGCTCCGCTGTATCCGATCCTGAACAAGCGCATTCCGCGCCGCTACCTGTACTTGGGTGGCATGGTGCTCATGATCGTCGGCTACCTGCTGTTCGCCGTCGGCTCCAGCAATCTGGCAATGGTCATCGTCGGTCTGGTCTTCTTCTACCTGCCGCAGACTTTCATTCAGATGACCGCCATCCTGTCGCTGACCGACTCCATCGAATATGGTCAGCTCAAGAACGGCAAGCGTAACGAGGCCGTCACCCTGTCCGTCCGCCCGATGCTCGACAAGATCGCAGGCGCATGCTCCAACGGTATCGTCGGCTTCATCGCCGTAGCCGCAGGCATGATCGGTGACGCAACCGCCGCGGATATGACCGCCGCGAACATCGGCATGTTCAAGGTCTGCGCATTCTACGTGCCGCTGGGCATCATCGTGCTGAGCCTGCTCGTGTTCCTCTTCAAGGTGAAGATCACCGAGAAGATGCACGACGAGATTGTCGAAGAGCTCGAAGCCAAGCTTGCTTCCGGTGAAATCTCCGAATGATCGAACATAGTATGTTCTAAAAATACATATTGAAAATACGATTACAATGCCGATACTGATGGGCCGTCAGTATCGGCATTTCTGTTGTATGTAATCCTACATAAGAGCTATTGTGAATCGTCATGAAACCTATTGTGAAATCGTCCATAATCATGCAAAACAAGCGAAAATAGTTCGCGCTGCATGCTATAGTGACAACCGAAATGCGAGCGATGATCCGTTATCAGCGGGGAGCTTCCGGAAGAACGGTCGCGTGAGCGACTTATTAGACCCGGCGGGAAGGCCCGAATAGCCGAACATACAAGCGGTCGCACGTATATTTGAAAGTGCGGCAAACGAGGTGGTACCGCGGTGGCGGCGTCCAGCAGACGTTACGGCCATCGTCCTCGTAGGAGATAGATAGCAAGAACCTACGAGGAGATACGGTGAGCGAAAACAACGTGTATCCGAAGGCAGCTGCGGGTGAGCAGAGCGCCAATGTAGCGCCGAACCCCAGTTTCCCGAAGCTGGAAGAATCCGTCCTTGATTATTGGGAGAAGGACGACACTTTCCAGAAGTCCATTGAACGCCGTCCTTCCGGCGATCACAGCCAGAACGAATTCGTGTTCTTCGACGGTCCGCCGTTCGCCAACGGCCTGCCGCATTACGGCCACCTGCTGACCGGTTACGCCAAGGATGTGATTCCGCGTTACCAGACCATGAAGGGCCGCAAGGTCAATCGTGTGTTCGGCTGGGATACGCACGGTCTGCCGGCCGAGCTTGAAGCCCAGAAGGAACTGGGCATCGATTCGGTCGATCAGGTCAAGGAAATGGGCATCGACAAGTTCAACGACGCCTGCCGTGCCTCCGTGCTCAAGTACACCAACGAGTGGAAGGACTACGTGCACCGTCAGGCACGTTGGGTCGATTTCGAGCATGGCTATAAGACGCTGAACATTCCATACATGGAATCCGTGATGTGGGCGTTCAAGCAGCTGTACGACAAGGGCCTCGCGTATCAGGGCTACCGCGTGCTGCCGTACTGCCCGAAGGATCAGACGCCGCTTTCCGCGCATGAGCTGCGCATGGATGCCGACGTGTATCAGGATCGTCAAGACACCACCGTGTCCGTGGCCGTGAAGCTGCGCGACGAGGAAGACGCCTACGCGGTGTTCTGGACCACTACGCCGTGGACCGTTCCCACCAACTTCGCCATTGTGGTCGGTGCAGACATCGACTATGTGGAAGTGCGTCCGACCGAAGGCAAGTTCGCTGGCAAGAAGTTCTATCTGGGCAAGCCGCTGCTCGGTTCTTACGCCAAGGAACTCGGCGAGAACTATGAGATCGTGCGCGAACTCAAGGGTGCCGAAATGGAAGGCTGGCGCTACTACCCGGTGTTCCCGTACTTCGCAGGCGACGAGAACGCCGTCGAAGGCAAGGTTCCGGGTCCGGAAGGCTATCAGATCTTCACCGCCGACTATGTCGATACCGTTGAAGGTACCGGCCTCGTGCATCAGGCTCCGTACGGTGAAGACGATATGAATACGCTCAACGCCAAGGGCATCAAGAGCGTTGATGTGCTCGACGCGGGCTGCAAGTTCACTTCGCTGTGCCCGGATTACGAGGGCATGTATGTGTTCGATGCGAACAAGCCGATCCTGCGTAACCTGCGTGCCGGCGACGGCCCGTTGGAGCGCATTCCGGAAGATCAGCGCGCGATCCTTTTCCAGGAGAAGAGCTACGTGCACTCCTACCCGCACTGCTGGCGTTGCGCCACTCCGCTGATCTACAAGCCGGTGAGCTCCTGGTTCGTGTCTGTCACCAAGATCAAGGACCGTCTGCTCGAACTGAATCAGCAGATCAACTGGATTCCGGGCAATGTGAAGGACGGCCAGTTCGGTAAATGGCTCGCCAACGCACGTGACTGGTCCATTTCCCGTAACCGTTTCTGGGGTTCCCCGATTCCGGTGTGGGTGTCCGATGATCCTAAGTATCCACGCGTGGACGTGTACGGTTCGTTGGAGGAGCTGAAGGCCGACTTCGGTGACTATCCGCGCGACCATGAGGGCAATGTCAACATGCACCGCCCGTACATTGATGAGCTGACGCGCGTCAACCCGGACGATCCGACCGGCAAGAGCCATATGCACCGCATCAGCGACGTGATGGACTGCTGGTTCGAATCCGGTTCCATGAGCTTCGCCCAGTACCATTACCCGTTTGAGAACAAGGAAACGTTCGAACAGCATTTCCCGTGCGATTACATCGTGGAATACATCGGCCAGACCCGTGGCTGGTTCTACGTGCTGCACATCATGGCGACCGCACTGTTCGACAAGCCGGCGTTCAAGAACGTGATCTGCCATGGCATCGTGCTCGGTTCCGATGGTCAGAAGATGTCGAAGCACTTGCGCAACTACCCGGATGTGAACGGTGTGTTCAACGATTTCGGCTCCGACGCCATGCGTTGGTTCCTCATGAGCTCGCCGATCCTGCGCGGCGGTAACCTGATCGTGACCGCCGATGGCATTCGCGACACCGTGCGTCAGGTCATGCTGCCAGTGTGGAGTTCGTACTACTTCTTCACCCTGTATGCGAACGCTGCTAATAATGGTGCCGGTTTCGATGCTCGTGCGTTGCGTGCCGATGAGGTCGCCGCACTGCCGGAAATGGACCGCTACCTGCTGGCACGTACCCGCCGTCTGATCGAAAAGACGCAAAGCTCGCTGGATGACTTCCTGATCTCCGACGCTTGCGAAGCAGTGTCTGATTTCATCGACATGCTCACCAACTGGTATATCCGCAACAATCGTGACCGTTTCTGGAATGAGGATGCGAACGCGTTCAACACGCTGTACACCGTGCTTGAAG
>ENA-UAMB01000275-UAMB01000275.1-human-gut-metagenome-genome-assembly--contig:-NODE-275-length-35068-cov-12.651015_pt1 | contig 35068 bp, 34 predicted proteins | sample MGYA00243707_ERZ654484 | MGnify/ENA primary metagenome ERZ654484 (study PRJEB26926, sample SAMN06164464) | human gut metagenome | biome: ENVO:00009003; feature: ENVO:2100002; material: ENVO:00002003... | reverse complement strand
ATCGGAAAGACTCCCCCGGCCGGGGGAGGTGGCACGGAAGTGCCGAAAGGGGAACAGCTGGCCGCGAAGCGGCCTGAGAGGGCAAGCCGCCTTTTATTTCTCGTATCGAATCGTCACACTGCGGGCGTGGGCGTGCAGGCCCTCCCGCTCGGCAAAATCGGCAATGCGGGGGGCAACCTCGCCCAGCGCCTCCCGGGTGTAGTAAAGAAAGCTGGATTTCTTGACGAAATCGTCCACGCCCAGGGGGCTGGAGAAGCGGGCGGTGCCGCTGGTGGGCAGGGTGTGGTTGGGGCCTGCGAAGTAATCACCCAGCGCCTCGGGCACGTTGCGGCCCAGGAAGATGCTGCCCGCGTTCTTGATCTCGTTCAGCACGCCGAACGGGTCTTCCACACAGACTTCCAGATGCTCGGGTGCAATGATGTTGCAGGCCTCAATGGCCTTGTGCAGGTCCGCACAGACGATGATCTTGCCGTTGTCGTCCACGCTGGCCCGGGCAATGGCGGCACGGGGCAGCTGAGGGATTTGAACCTCCAGCTCGGCCTGCACGGCCTTGGCAAGCTCCGGGCTGTCGGTGACAAGGACGGGGCTGGCCAGCTTGTCGTGCTCGGCCTGGCTCAGCAGATCCGCTGCCACCCAGGCGGGGTTGCAGCCGCCATCGGCCAGTACCAGAATCTCGCTGGGGCCTGCGATCATATCAATGCCCACCTTACCGAAGACTTTCCGCTTGGCGGTGGCAACGTAGATGTTGCCGGGGCCCACGATCTTGTCCACCGCCGGGATGGTCTGGGTGCCGTAGGCCAGCGCGGCCACGGCCTGGGCGCCGCCGGTCTTGAAAATTTTGGTCACGCCGGCGGTGGCCGCCGCGGCCAGGATGACGGGGTTCACCTTGCCGTCCTTGCCCGCCGGGGTAGTCATGACGATCTCGGACACGCCCGCCACCTTGGCCGGGATGACGTCCATGAGGACGGTGGAGGGGTAGGCCGCCGTGCCGCCCGGGACGTAGACACCCGCCTTTTCAATGGGGGTGTATTTCTGGCCCAGCACGATGCCGGGCTTGTCGTTGACCACAAAGTTCTTGTGCACCTGCTGGCGGTGGAAGCTCTCGATGTTGGCGGCGGCTTCTTTCAGGGTTTCGAGGAAGTAGGGGTCCATGTTGGCAAAGGCGTCCTCGATTTCCTCCTGCGTCACCTGTAAATTCTCGATCTCCGCGCCGTCGAACTTGAGGGCGTATTCTTTCAGGGCCTCATCGCCCCGGGTGCGGACGTCCGCAATGATGGCGTCCACCACGTCTTCCACATTCTTCTCGGCGCGGATGTCGCGGTTTAAAATCTCTTCCGGCTTAAGCGAGTCAAAATCATAGAGCTTGATCATTTTGCTGCCTCCTGTTCTGCAAGTGCTGCCCGCAGCTTTGTGAGCATGCGTTCCATCTCGTTGTGTTTGAACTGGTAGCTGGCCTTATTGGCAATGAACCGGGCCGAGACGGGCATGAACTCCGTGACCACTTTCAGGCCGTTTTCCCGGAGGGTGGTGCCCGTCTCCACGATGTCCACGATGACGTCCGAGAGGCCCAGGATGGGGGCCAGCTCAATGGAGCCGTTCAGCTTGATAATGTCGATGTCCCGGCCCATGGACGCGTAATAGCTTTTTGCAATGTTGACGAACTTGGTCGCCACCCGCACCGGGCGGCTGGGGTCGTCCTGATAATCCGCCGGGGCGGCCACGCACATCCGGCATTTGCCCAGGCCGGTGTCCAGCAGCTCGTAGACATCGGCAGAGGCCTCCGTCAGGATATCCTTGCCCACGATGCCCACATCCGCCGCGCCGTGCTCGACGTAAATGGCAACGTCGCTGGGCTTGACGAGGAAGTAGCGGATGCCCGCCGCCGGGTTCTCCACCACCAGCTTGCGGGTGGCGTTGTAGTCCTCCGGGCAGCCGTAGCCGATCCTGGCCAGCAGGTCGTAGACCTTATCGCCCAGGCGGCCCTTGGGCAGGGCCACATTCAACATTCCTTGATCGGCGTTCTGCTGCTGGACGGGCGGCAGCGGGGCGCTCAGGCGGTCCAGCTCGTCCAGATAGACGGCAAACCCGATGGCGTCCGCCCCGGGGGTGAATTTCTGCATCAGCAGGTCGTACCGGCCGCCCTTGAGCAGCGGGCGGGGCAGGGGGCGGAGATAGCCCTGGAAAATAAGGCCGTTGTAATACTCCACCTCGCCCGCAAGGGTCAGGTCCAGCCGGATGCTGCCGCCCGCCTTTGCCAGCGGCTCGGCCAGCGCGTTAAGCTCGGCCACGGCGGCCTCCATCCGGGCGTTGCGGCAGAGGGCCGCGGCCTTGGGCAGGGCCACGGCATACTCCCCGCTGAGGGAGAGCAGGGCCGTCAGGGCGTTGGCATCGGCATCCGAAAGGCCCGCCGCTCTGGCAGCCGCCCGCAGCTCATGGATGTTCTTGGCCCGCAGCGTTTCCAGCAGGCCGGGGCGGGCGGCCTCCGGCACGCCCAGCGCGTCGAACAGGCCGAAGAGATAGCCCATGTGGCTGATCTCCAGCACCCACGGCTGGCCCATCTGCTCCAGTGACCGGGCCGCCAGGCAGACCGTCTGCCGCACCTCCGGCTCTTTCACCTCGCCCAGCAGTTCAAGGCCCATCTGGGAGATTTCCTTGAACGTGTGGCTCTCCGCCGAGGGGCGGTAGACGTTCTCGTGATAATAATATTTCAGCGTTTCGCCCGGGGCGGGCTGTGCCGTCTTGGCAATGGAAAGGGTCACGTCCGGCTTGAGGGCCAGCAGGCGGCCATCCAGGTCGGTAAACGTGATGACCTGCTCCGAGGAGAGGAAACTGCGGTTCTCCTGATACAGGCCATACTCCTCAAACCGGCCCATGTGGTATTTGCGGCAGCCCGCCGCTTCGTACAGCGCGCGGAGCGCAAAGGAGGCACGCTCCTTGGGCTGCAGCCGTGCAAGATCAAACTCCATGCTGTCTCCTCATTTCTTTCCCAGTGTTTTTTCCCAGTGTTTTTCCCCAGTGTTTTTCCACGCCTTTGGCACGGCACGTTCCGTGCAGGCTTTTCCTGCAGCCGATGCAGGATGTTCTGGTTTCATTTTACTTTATCTCGGTAAAGTTGTAAAGTACAAAAGTGACAGCCTTTTGATTTTCCAGCAAAAATTTTCTGGTGTGTTTGCCAGTTGTCCGTTCTCAGTGGACAAATCCACCGTATCCTGGCTCTTTTGAGCGCAAAAAAGCCCCCGGAGGGTGTTTTACCGCTCTCCGGGGGCTTTCTATGCGCGTTGTGCCTTGGCTCACACGACCAACGTTTTACTCAATTGCAATCAGATTCGGGTTCTCAGGCAAAGCCTTCGTCTGCTGAGGGGCAGGCAGCTCGATGTGCAGGACGCCATCCTCGAACTTCGCGTGGATGTCTTCTTTCTTCACAACATCGCCCACGTAGAAACTGCGGGCACAGGTGCCGGAGAAAGATTCGCGCCGCAGATAGCGGCCCTCTTTATCCTTTTCATCGTTGCTGTGGCTGCGCACTGCCTGAATGGTCAGGTAGCCGTCGTTCAGATCCATCTGAACGTCTTCCTTCTTGCAGCCCGGCAGGTCAACCGCTACTTCGTAGCCATTGTCCGTCTGTTTGACATCGGTCTTCATCATGTTTGCACCATGCTTGCCAAACGCGCTGCGAGCCTCACGGTTCATCGCACGTTCCAGTGCAGCGTCATTCCAGAACGGATCGAAGAAATCATCGAACAGGTTTTCATGGAAAACAGTCGGCATAAGCATAAATCATTCCTCCAATCCCGGCGTTCGGGTCGGGGCAAAAAATCTGAAGCGTCCATTCGGAAAGGCTTTCCGGGGAGCCTCGCGGCTCTCCTTTTGCCCTTCCTCCTGAGCACGCCACTGTTATAGCACCGTTTATTAGCAATGTCAAGCCTAGAGTGCTAAAATTCACAGAAGAATCATACTTTGATAAAATCCCATGCAATCTTTCAAAAATTCATTCGTTCTATCGTGTTTTATTTGTCTTTGCTTCCGACACATTGCCGTGCGGATATGGAGCCCTGATTATAAATTATTTTTTGCGGCACGTTTTTCGGCCAGCTGGTAGACATCCTCTGCCGGAATTGTTTCCGCAGGCGTAAAATTCTGCAAGCGGCTTTCTGCCAGCCGGAGAAGCTTTGCGTCCTCCACCTCTTCCATCAGACTCAGATATTCTTCCGGCGACATCAGAACACACTCCGGCGTGTTATTCTTCATCACAACCTTCGCACCCTGCTTTTTGACGTCTTCAAATATTTTTCCGGCCAGACCACGGTTGAACTGCGTGATCGGCACTGTATTCTTGATCGCATTTACCAGTGAGTTCATTCTGCCCACCTCCTGTACTTTCAGTATAGGGTTCCACAATCAAAATGTCAACCATTTTATCGTCAAATTTATCAGTATTTCATTCAAGCACAAAAGCCCCACATCCGGCACTTTTACAGTACGGATATGGGGCTTGCTCTCATACTTTATCTCAGCCCAGCAGGCTCAGGACGCCGCTCTTCGGGCGGGCACCGACAGCGCGGTTGACCAGCTTGCCGTTCTCAAAGACCAGCAGGGTGGGGATGCTCATGACGTCGAACTGGCCGGCCAGCTCAGGCTGCTCGTCCACGTTGACTTTGCCCACCTTGATGTCGCCGCGCTCCTCGGCCACCTCGTCCACGATGGGGGAGAGCATCCGGCAGGGGCCGCACCAGGTTGCCCAGAAATCCAGCAGGACGGGCTTGTCGCTGTGCAGGACCTCGGATTCAAAGTTTGCGCTGGTAATATTGATGACTGCCATATGTTTTTACCTCCGTAAGAGTGTATCGTTGTGTTCGATGGTGCTAGTATACCCCATTGGGCCCCCGTTTTCCGTGACTGTGTCACACAACGCGGCAGAAAACGCAAAAGAGGCCGCTGCAACTTACAGCGGCCTCCGGAAAAGCAGATTTTTTACTTGCCCAGCATCTCTTTTGCAGTCTTGCAGATGGTGGCAGCGTCCAGACCATACAGCTTGAGCAGATCCCAGGCCGGGCCGGAGCAGCCGAACTTATCCTGCACGCCCACACGGCGGACGGGGGTGGGGCACTTCTCGCTCAGGACGGCACAGACAGCCTCGCCCAGACCGCCGATGACACTGTGCTCCTCGGCAGTAACGATCTTGCCGCACTCCTTGGCCGCCTTGAGGATGATGTCCTCATCCAGGGGCTTAATGGTGTGGATGTTGATGACCCGGGCGTGGATGCCCTCGGCAGCCAGCTGCTCGGCGGCAATGCGGGCCTCGTTGACCATCAGGCCGGTAGCCACGATGGCGATGTCATCGCCCTCGGTGATCTGCTCGCCCTTGCCCAGCTCAAAATGGTAGTTGGCCTCGTCGTGGAACACGGGAACCGCCAGACGGCCAAAGCGGAGGTAGACCGGGCCCTGCATCTCGTAGGCGGCACGGACAGCGGCGCGGGCTTCCACATCGTCAGCGGGGCAGATGACCGTCATACCGGGGATGCTGCGCATGAGGGCAAAGTCCTCACAGCACTGGTGGGAAGCGCCGTCCTCGCCCACCGAGATGCCGCCATGGGTGGCACCGATCTTGACGTTGAGGTGAGGGTAGCCGATGGAGTTGCGGATCTGCTCAAACGCGCGGCCCGCGGCAAACATGGCAAAGCTTGAAACAAAGGGGACATAGCCCATGGTGGACAGGCCTGCAGCCACGCCCATCATATTGCCCTCGGCAATGCCGCAGTCAAAGTGGCGGCCGGGGTAAGCCTTGCGGAACATGCCCGTCTTGGTGGCAGCAGCCAGATCCGCGTCCAGCACCACCAGCTCATCGTGGCCCTCGGCGGCCAGCTCTTTCAGGGTATTGCCGTAACTGTCACGGGTTGCGATCTTCTTCACTTCTGCCATCTTACTTGTCCTCCTCTTCCAGCGCGGCGTAGGCTGCGTTCAGCTCCTGCATGGCGATGGCGTACTCCTCATCGTTGGGGCCCTTGCCGTGCCACTCCACAGCGTTTTCCATAAAGGAAACGCCCTTGCCCTTGATGGTGTCCAGAATGATGCAGGTGGGCTTGTCGTTTTCCGCGTGGAAAGCCTTGATGGCGGACTCGATGGCGTCATAATCGTGGCCATTGATGGTCAGAACGTTGAAATTGAAAGCCTTGAGCTTTTCTTCCAGCGGGTGGCTGTCCATGACCGTCTCGGTGGTGCCGTCGATCTGCAGATGGTTGCGGTCCAGGAAGACGCAGAGGTTGAAGAGCTTGTAGTGGGACGCAAACATGAACGCCTCCCAGCACTCGCCCTCTTCCACCTCGCCGTCGCCCACGATGGCGTAGACGCTGACGGGCTGCTGCTTGAGCTTGGCACCCAGTGCCATGCCGCAGGCGGCGGAGATGCCCTGGCCCAGGCTGCCGGTGGACATATCCACGCCCGGCACCGTGTTCATGTTGGGGTGGCCCTGCAGGTAGCTGCCGATCTTACGCAGGGTCTTCAGGTCTTCCACCGGAAAATAGCCGCGCTCGGCCAGAGCGGCATACAGGCCGGGGGCCGCGTGGCCCTTGGAGAGCACCAGACGGTCACGGTCCGGTGCTTTCGGATTTTCAGGGTCAACGTTCATGTCCACGAAATAGAGGTAAGACAGCACCTCTGCAATGTCCAGGCTGCCGCCCGGATGGCCGCACTTGGCGCTGTGGGTCCCCTCGATCACGCCCATGCGGATGTGGCAGGCGTGCTTTGCCAGGGTGAGCTTTTCTGCATTTGTCATGATGGTCCTCCCGTATGAACCTCAGAATTGCAAGAATCTGCAAGATGGATGGCGCGCAATTCCTTGGTGTTTGCCGCGGTTTTGCACTATAGTTCAAGTTTATATTATCTATTCTGTGCAAAAAGGTCAAGTTTTTTCAGCAAAATGTACATCACCGGGCAAAATCCGTCGGAAATGCTCCGCTTTTTGGGCATTTTGCAGCTTCACTTGACAAAAGCCGCGAATCTCTGCTATACTTTTCACAATTTCCGGCAGGAAGCCGGGCCCGCGGGCAGAAGCCCGCCCTTTGCAGCTCATTTTCCCAAACTTTTTGTAACAGACGCCACGAAGGGGTCTGCCTTTGGCATGGATGCCGGGGCAGGCCCCTTTTTTGCGTCACCTCAGGAGGAATCACCATGAAAACCAAAACTTCCGCCACCCGCGGCATCGTACTGGCGGCCCTGTTTCTCGCGCTGGCCTTTGTGCTGCCCATGATCACCGGCCATGTGCCCCAGGTGGGCAACATGCTCTGCCCCATGCATTTCCCCATCCTGCTGTGCGGCTTTGTGCTGGGCGGCCCCTGGGGCCTTGCCGTGGGCTTTGTGGCCCCGCTGCTCCGCTCGGTGCTGTTCGGGATGCCCCCGATGTTCCCGGTTGCCATTTCCATGGCCTTTGAGCTGGCCACCTACGGCTTTGTTTCCGGCGTCGTTTACCGCCGAGTCCAGCACACCCTGCCGATGATGTTTGCCACCCTCCTCTCCGCCATGGTGGCTGGCCGTCTGGTCTGGGGCGCTGTCCGGTTCATCCTGGCCGGGCTCACCGGTTCCAGCTTCCCGTTCTCAGCATTCCTGTCCGGCGCGCTCCTTACCGCCGTGCCCGGCATCCTTGCCCAGCTCATTCTGATCCCGCTCATCGTCAACGCGCTGACCAAGGCAAAGCGGATCGACTGATTTTTTACAGCACAAAAGGGCTGACACACGAAGTGCCAGCCCTTTTCTCATGCTTTTGAAAATTATTTCTTCTGGAGGAAGTCCGGCAGGGGCTTGCCCTCCTTGCGCCACTGGTGATACTCGGCGGTGGCCGCAAACTCCACGTCGCCGGCGGAGTTCAGAGCCGTTTCCACGGAGTCCTGCACCACGCCGATGATGAAACCGACGCCGACCATCTGCATGGCAATGTCGTTGGAGATACCAAACAGGGAGCAGGCCATGGGGATGAGCAGCAGGGAGCCGCCCGCCACACCGGATGCGCCGCAGGCACCCAAGGCGCTCATGGCGCTCAGGACAACCGCGGCAGGCAGAGAAACCTGAATGCCCAGGGTGTTGGCCGCAGCCAGCGTCATGATGGTGATGGTGATGGCCGCGCCGTCCATGTTGATGGTAGCACCCAGCGGGATGGAGACGGAGTACATATCCTTATCGAGGCCCAGCTTCTCGCACAGGGCCATGTTGACGGGGATGTTCGCCGCCGAGCTGCGGGTGAAGAACGCGGTCAGGCCGGATTCTTTCAGGCAGCGGAAGACCAGCGGATAGGGGTTGCAGCCCAGATAGATAAACATGATGAGCGGCGAAACGATGAGCGCCATAAAGAGCATGGTGCCCACCAGCAGGGCCAGCAGCTTGCCGTACTGGGTAAAGATGGACAGGCCGTTGCTGGAAACGTTGGAGTACACCAGACCCATGATGCCGAACGGAGCCAGGTTGATGATCCAGCGGACGATCTTGGAAACCGCGTCAGCCGTGTTGGAGAGGAAGACCTTGGTGCTCTCGGCACCGATCTCCTTCATGGCAAGGCCAAACAGGCAGGCCCAGAACAGGATGCCGATGTAGTTGCCGTTCATGATGGCGCTGACGGGGTTGGCCACAAAGTTGGCCAGCAGGGTGTTCAGCACCTCGCCCAGACCCTGGGGAATGACGTCCGATTCTGCCGCGTCCGCCAGGACGACGGTAACCGGGAACAGAAAACTGGTGACGGATGCAATGGCCGCCGCCAGAAACGTGGTGAGCATGTACAGCCAGATGACCGTGCCAAAGCGTCGGTCCAGCTTGGACGAGCCCTGCGCCAGCGCGCTGGCCACGATGACAAAGACCAGCACCGGGGCAATGCCTTTCAGAGCACCGACAAACAGGGTGCCGAGCTCCGCGACCCAGCCAGCCCCCGGGACTGTCAGTGCCAGCACCGCGCCGATGACCAGACCGCACAGGATGCGGACGATCAGGCTGATGCTGTTGTACTTGGCAGCAGCCGCATTCAAAGTTTTCATATCGTTACACTCCTCCATTTGCAAGTTGTACGTCTATTGCGCACATATTTTCCCATTCCTCTACCAGGAACATGTACGATTATAGTCGTGTATGGGCCGAAAGTCAAAGATTTCAGCCAATTATTTTGTTTTTCATCTAAGAGTGTGCTGAGATAAACTTTTTTCATCTGTATCTGCATTGAGAACAGTTTTGACACAAGCAAAAAAACTCCCGCCGTTTTTCACGCGGCGGGAGTCCTGTTTATGGTCTATTTCAATCGAGATAGTGCACTTTTCCGGCCACAAAGCCCTGAATGCCCATGCCCGGCGCGTCCGAGACGGTAATGTTCTTTTCATCGAACGTGGCACCGCCGAGGATGTGATCCTCACTGCAGAGCACGGGGCCATCCAGGTCGATCCTGGTAATGATCTTCTTGGCGCAGGCCAGCTCCACAGCGGCGTTGACCGAGATCTTGGCCTCCAGCATACAGCCGATCATGCACTCCACGCCGTACACCTCAGCGGCGGCGGCAATGCGGAGGGCGTTGGTGATGCCGCCGCATTTCATCAGTTTGATGTTCACGAGGTCGGCAGCGCCCGTCTGCATGATCTTGAGGGCATCCGCCGGGCTGAACACGCTCTCATCGGCCAGCACCGGCACATCGGCGTGGCGGGTGACGTACTGCATCCCCTCCAGATCGGCGGCGGGGACAGGCTGCTCCACAAACTCGATGTCGAGGCCCTTGTCCTGCATCTGGTTCAGGATGCGGACGGCCTGCTTGGCGTTCCAGGCCTGGTTGGCGTCAATGCGGATGCAGATGTCCTTGCCCACGGCCTCGCGGACGGCGGCCAGACGGGCCACATCCAGCTCCGGGTCAATGCCGACCTTGACTTTCAGGCAATCGTAACCGCGCTGGACGGCGGTGCGGGCATCCCGGGCCATCTCCTCCGGGGCGTTCACGCTGATGGTGATGTCGGTGACGATGTTCTTCCGGGCACCGCCCAGCATCCGGTAAACCGGGGCGTTGTATTTCTGGCCCAGCAGGTCCCACAGGGCCATATCCACGGCGGCCTTGGCACTGGTGTTGTGGACAAGGGCTTTCTGGACCGCGGCGGTCAGGTCCTCAAACTCGTCGAGGTCACGGCCCAGAATGGCCGGGGCAATGTGATCCTGAATGGCACCGAGGATGGCCCCGGTGGTGTCGCCGGTGATGACGCCAGTGGGGGGCGCTTCGCCATAGCCCACCGCGCCGGTATCGGTGTGGAGCTCTACGATGACGTCCTCCACACTGTTGACAGTGCGCAGGGCGGTTTTGAACGGAACGCGGAGCGGGGTCGAAATGCGGCCCAGCTTGACCTGTGTGATCTTCATGTCAAAACCTCCTTAATGTTCCAGCGGCATGGTAAGGGACATCCGCTGGTAGGCAAAGCGAGGGGAGCCGTCTGCCACATGGATGACGCCGCAGCGGGTGAAACCGGTTTCTTCCAGAATGTGCCGCATGGCTTTGTTGTCGGCGTGGGTGTCGGCGCGCAGGCTCTCGCAGTGCTCCAGACACCAGGTGATGACATCCGCTGCCACGCCCTTGCGCTTGCCCGCCGAGGCCAGCCGATGGATGGTGCCGTAGGGCAAGGTGTCGTTGAGCCACTGGCCGTCCTCGATCACGGCATACGTGGGGTCCGGGCCGAGGATGAATGCAAACACCGCTTCCAGCTCGCCATTGACGAGGTAGACAAACAGGCGGTTGGAATCAATGTCCTCTTTCAGCAGCTCTTCCGGCGGGAAGCTGGTGCCCCACTGGGCGGGGTTGCCGGCGGCGGCCATGGTCTCCCGGGCGCGGGCATAGATTTTCAGGATCTCGGGCAGATCCGAGCGGGTCGCTCCACGAAACATACAGTTCCACCTTCTCTTTCCGTGCCGGGGCGCTCCCCGCACACAGCATCATTTCTATCATAATAGCACAATCGGCCCGCAATTTCCAGATTTTGCGGCGCAGGGACCTCTCTGCACAAAAAAAGATGCACTGCACAAAGCGGCAGTACATCTTTCAAGAGGAGCCGGGCGTATTCACGCGCTGGCCCGGACGCGCGGGGTGCGGCTGCGGCGGTACTCCCGGGGGCTGACGCCATACCGCTCATGGAAAAGGCGGTAGAAGTAGCTGGTGTTCTCGTAGCCGACGTAAGTAATGATCTGCTGGATGTTCCAGTCGCTGCGGCGGAGCAGCCGGGCGGCGGTCTCCATCCGGTGCTTCTGCAGCAGTTCTTTGTAGGTCTTGCCCGTCTGGGCACGGACGCACTCGCTGACATAGGCCAGCGAGACGCCGTAACTGCGGGCCACGTTGGAAAGGCTTGCTTCCCGGTAATTCTGGGTGATCTCGTGCAATGCCGCCTGGACCAGCGCTTCCCGGCTGACCGTTTCGCCGCGCGCTTCCAGCGGGAATTTTTCGATGTTTGCCATAGAGTGTGTCCTCCATTGTGGTGCGGCGGGCGGGGGACAGGGGGGACGCCGGACGCCCGCCGCCACCAGTTACGCCAGCTTCCGCCCGGAAGCTGTTCTGTATGGGATACGAATGGCGCGGGACGAAAATTGCGTTTTTTGTAATTTTCACAAGTTCTTTGCAATGAAACCTCTCCGTCTGCACTGGAGTGCAGACAGCTCCCCTGACAGGGGAGCTCCATTGCGGAATACAAAAAAGCCGCCGAAGCGTCCCGCCGCGGCAGCTCTTTCCGGAAAGTGAGGAAAACACGAAAAACTCATCCGGGAGAAACACATCTTGAACTTTAAAACAGAGTCTCGTTGTGGTAGCAGCCGGTGCGGACAAACTCCACCCACTCGGCCAGGTTGACCGCATGATCGCCGATCCGCTCCAGATACTTGATGACCATGAGCAGATCCAGTGCGGCATCCACCTTGCCGGGGTCGGCAGCGATCTCCCGGGCCAGCGTGTGCTTGATGGCGTTGAAATCGTAATCCACCTCATCGTCAGCGGCGATGACTTTACGGGCAGCCGTCTCGTCCTCTGCCGTGAGGGCGGCAAGGGCGTCCAGGATCATCTGGTGGGCTTTCTGGCCCATCCGGATGGCCTGACTGACCGCCGGGTCGCCCTCCTTGCGGACGGTGACCAGGTGGGGGATGATCTCGGCGATATCGGCGGCGTGGTCGCCGATCCGCTCCATGTCCGTGACGACTTTCATGGCCGTGGAAATGCGGCGCAGATCGCCCGCCACGGGCTGCTGGCGGAGCAGCAGGGTCATGCAGCGGTGCTCAATGTCCCGCTCCATGTTGTTGATCCGGCCATCGCCCTTGACGATGCCTGCCGCGGCGTCCGCGTCGGCGGTGCAGAGGGCTTCCAGCGCGTCCTCCACGGCGTCGGCGGAGCTGCGGCCCATTTCGGCCAGCGCGGCTTTCAGGGCCTCGAGGTCGGAATCATATTGTGTACGGATGCTCATGGGTTCCACCTCTTTCCAACCTTAACCAAAGCGGCCCGAGATATAATCCTCGGTCCGTTTGTCCTGCGGTGTGCTGAAGATCTGAGCCGTGGGGCCCGCCTCCACCAGCTCGCCCAGCAGGAAGAACGCGGTGCGGTCACTGATGCGGGCCGCCTGCTGCATGTTGTGGGTGACGATGACCACGGTGTAGTTCTTTTTCAGCTCGCTCATCAGCTCTTCCACTTTCATGGTGGAGCCGGGGTCCAGGGCGCTGGTGGGCTCGTCCATCAGCAGCACTTCCGGCTTGACGGCCAGTGCCCGGGCAATGCACAGGCGCTGCTGCTGGCCGCCGGAAAGGCCCAGAGCGCTCTTTTTCAGGCGGTCTTTCACCTCGTCCCAGAGGGCGGCGCCCCGCAGGGAGCTTTCCACCAGCTCATCCAGCTCGGCCTTGTTCTTCACGCCGTGGAGCTTGGGGCCGTAGGTGATGTTATCGTAGATGCTCATGGGGAACGGGTTGGCTTTCTGGAACACCATCCCCACCCGGCGGCGCAGGGTGGTGAGCTCCATCTCCCGGGCAAAGATGTCCTGGCCTTTGAGCCGGACATCCCCCTCGATGCGGACACCAGGGACCAGATCGTTCATCCGGTTGAGCGTTTTGAGGAACGTGGACTTGCCGCAGCCGGAGGGGCCGATGAGGGCCGTGATCTCCCGCTCGCCCACGTCCAGCGAAATATTTTTCAGGGCCTTGAAATCCCCATACCAGAGGTTGAGGTTTTTGGCCGAGATGACAGGGGTTGTATCAGGCATAGTAATCCCTCGATGATTGCTTCTGTTATTGCTTCTGTTTCAGTTTCGTTTTGGCAAGCCGGGCGGCCAGATTGATGGCCAGCACCAGCACCAGCAGCACCGCGCCGATGGCCCAGGCCGAATCAAAGTCGCCATCCTCAAAGGCCCGCAGGTAGAGCAGGACCGAGAGGGTCGCGCCGTTGGAGGTGTAGGCCTTGACGACGTTCTGGGCAATGACCTCCGCCGCGCCTGCCGTGAACAGCAGGGCGGCACTCTCGCCCACGATGCGGCCCACCGCCAGGATGCAGCCTGTGACGATGCCGTCCACGCTGCAGGGGAGCACGATGGTGCGGATGATGTGCCATTTGCCCGCGCCCAGACCCAGCGCGCCCTCCCGGTAGCCCTGGGGCACCGTTTTGAGGGATTCCTGGGTGGTGCGGATGATGGTGGGCAGGTTCATGATGACCAGCGTCAGGCTGCCGGAGAGCAGGCAGGTCTTGAAGCCCAGCGTCTGGGCAAAGACCAGCATCCCCACCAGACCATAGATGATGCTTGGGATGCCCGCCAGCGTCTCGTTGGTGAACTCGATCACTTCAATGAGGCGGCGGTTGGTGGCGTACTCGGTCAGATAGACCGCCGCGCCCACGCCCAGCGGCAATACGATGAGTAATGTCAGCAGAATGACATACAGTGTGTTGAGAATGGCGGGCAGGATGCCGTCGGTGCCTTTCAGCACGCTGGCCGTGGTGGTGAGGAACTCCACACTGATGTGGGGGATGCCCCGCGCCAGCACCATGGCGATGATGCCAGCCACCAGCACGATGACCAGTGCGGCCGCCACCCAGACGGCGGCGGTGAAGAAGCGGTTCCAGGCCCTGCGGGAGGGAGAGAATTCCGCATTATTCATTGCGGCTGCCCCCTTTCAGGACGATGTTGAGCACCACATTGATGAGCATGATAAAGAGGAACAGCACCAGCGCGATGCTGAACAGCGCCTGTTTCTGCAGGCCGCTGGCGTAGCTCATCTCCTTGGCGATGGCCGTGGTCAGGAATGTGACGCTCTTGAAGAGGCTGGTGGGCATGTTGGGGCTGTTGCCGGCCACCATCATCACGGCCATGGCCTCGCCGATGGCGCGGCCGATGCCCAGCACGATGCCGGCGGCAATGCCGCTCTTGGCGGCCGGGACGCTGATCTTGAACCAGGTCTCGGTGTCCGTCGCGCCCAGCGCCAGGCTGCCCTGCTCGTACTCCGGCGGCACGGCATTGAGGGCCGTCACCGACACCGAGACGATGCTGGGCAGGATCATGATGGACAGCACCACGATGGCCGACAGCAGGCAGGCACCGGAGGCCTTGCCAAAGGTTTTGGCCACGGCGGGCACCAGCACCTGCATACCCAGCAGGCCAAACACCACGCTGGGGATGCCGGAGAGCAGCTCAATGGCCGTGACCACCACGGCACGCACCCGGGGCCCGGCGGCTTTGGAAAGGAACACCGCCGTCAGCAGGCCGACAGGCACGCCGATGAGGGTCGCCCCCAGCGTGCCGTAGATGCTGGAGAGCAGGAACGGCAGGATGCCGAATTTGGGGTCTGCCGCGGTGGAAGCCCACTCGGTGCCGAACAGGAACCGGAACAGGCCGATCTGCCGGATGGCCGGCACGCCCGAGATGACCATGTAGGCCGAGATGAGGACGACGCAGCCCACCGCCAGGATGCCGCAGAGGAAGAACAGGAAGTTCATGATGGCTTCCAGCCACTCTGCCGCGTTGCGGGGCAGCTCCAGCCGCCGCAGGGAAGAAACGGTTTGTTTCATATGGATCACTTTCTTTTGCAAAAGTGGAACTTACTCGTTGACGGGCACGGCACCGGCAGTACGGATCAGGTCCGCAGCGTCCGTGCTGGTGGCAAAGTCGAAGAATGCCTGCGCCTGCTCGGACAGGGGAGCGGAATCGTTGGTGACGAAGACGAACGGGCGCTGGATCTTGTAGGTGCCGTCCTTGACTGTATCCTCACTGCACTCCACGCCCTCCACGGTGACAGCCTTGACGGTATCGCCGACGGCAGACAGGGAAGCGTAGCCGATGGCCAGGGGGTTGGCCTCCACAGCGCTGATGACAGCGCCGGTGGCCGTCAGCTCCTGGGCATACTTGCAGGCGTCCTTGACGTCCACGATGCTCTCAAAGCCATCGCGGGTGCCAGAACCAGCCTCGCGGCCCACCAGCACGATCTCGCCGTCGTCGCCGCCGACCTCAGACCAGTTGGTGATCTCGCCGGTGAACATCTGCTTGAGCTGATCGACGGTCAGGTCTTCCACCTTGCTGTCCTTGTTGACGATGATGGCGATGCCATCCAGTGCAATGGTGGTGCCGGTCACGCCGGTCTCATCGGCTTTCAGCGCGCGGGAAGACAGGCCGATATCCAGCGTCTTATCGGTTGCACCGGTGATGCCAGCGCCGGAACCGGTGGGGTCATAGCTGACGGTGACGCCGGGCTGGACTTCCGCAAAGCCCTCGGTCAGGGCAGCGATGACGTTCTTCATGGAAGTAGAACCACCGGTCGCCACATTGCCGGAGAGGTCACCGGCTGCGGAAGCGGCCACAGAGGAAGCGGCCGTGCTGGAAGCAGCGGCAGAAGAAGCAGTGGTGGAAGAAGCGGAGCCACCGCAGGCGGACAGGGCAGCGGCGGCAGCCACAGCACCACAAACGGTCAGGAACGAACGGCGAGTGATCTTTTTCATCATGTTTTCCTCCGATTTTCTCAGTACAACTATTTTCCAAATTCCGGGCACTTTTTCCGCCCGGGGTCTCTCATTGTGTTTTCCTTGGGAACACCATGATTGTACTCCAACCGCCGCCCCGCCGCGACCATGACCACGCAAAATCGAAGTAAAGCTTTGCGCTATGGTTTTACGCCAATGTAACCGTTTGGTAAAGCCGCTTTGAAAATCCTCGCCCTTGATTTTACATTTCCCGCCAGAATGCCGAAATCCCGCCCATTTCTTTGTGGGTTCTGCCAGCCCGCCGAGCTGCAAAACGCAAAAAGCCGCCCGGCGGCTTCTTTTGCAGAAGCGCCGGGCGGCAGGAATCTATTTTTGATTTATGCAGTTTTCAGATTGATTTTCTTGTTTTTCAAATCAACCACAAAAGTCTGAGTCTGGCCGGACAGCGTAATGCTGAACTCCAGTGTTTTCTCGCCGGAAATGGCTGCATTGTATGCGGTCTCGTCGGTAGTGGTAAATTTCGGCAGACAGTCAACCGTTTTGCCCTGAATGAGGGTTACACGCTTGTTCTCGTCCAGCTTAAATTCTACATCGCCGACTTTCAGCGCAAACATCTCTTTATAGCTCTTGTTGTTGAATCCGCTCTTCTTGCCCTTGATGTTTACTTCCGGAATCACAAAGCCATAAGGATTCTTCTTTTCGTTCATCCAGCCATAGCTCTGCAAAGACAGATAAACTGTATATTCACCAATGGTGTAACCATCGCCTTTGCCGCCGCCACAGGCGGTCAGCAGACCGGATGCGGCCGTTGCCACGGCCAGTGCGGCAGCGCCTTTGAGGAAGCTGCGGCGAGATACTTCATATGCCATAAAAAATCCCTCCTGAATTTTTCCAAAAACTACAAGTTACGCCTTTATGTTACCACTTTGGGGCGTGGTGTCAAGCGTCCTTTTTTCGGTCCGAATTTCAGTGGTGATACAGCGTCAAAAAAACGCCGCCCCGGCGGGTGCAGCGGCACTCCACACAGGGCGGCGGTTCTGTTTTGTGTTCTGCTCAGAGCAGCTGGACGGTGGTTCCGTCCGGGCGGTAAAGCTCGATGTACTGCCGCCACTTGGGCTCCCCGATGACACGGCGGTAGCAGTCGGCCAGCGCGCGGCAGGCATCTTCCGCGCCCATGGGCTGCTGCCCCGGGGCGGCCAGTGTCAGCACCCGGAACCAGGAGGCCCCGAACAGCTTTTCTGTCCAGCCCGTATCCACGGCCCCGCAGCGGGCGTAGAACCCCAGACGGCGGACCGCCATCGCCGGGTCGTCGGCTTTTTCCGGCAGCTCGGCCTCAATGAGGATGGCATCGGCCCCGGCCTCTTTGCCGGGCAGGGCGGCTAGCAGCTTTGCCCCCAGACCGGCGGCGCGGCAGGCCGGAAGCACGGCAAAATAATCCAGCTGGCTGACCGTCGCGCCCCGGGGCCGTACCATGAGCAGATAGGCCACGAGGGTCTCGCCGTCGTAGACGCCCCAGGTGTGGGAGTCGCCAACGGCTTCACTGTTCAAAACCATGCTCAGGGGTTTGAGCTCCGTCGGGGGAAAATCCCGGCGCATCTCATTGAGGTAAACGCGGGTCAGCTCCTCAGCGGTCAGCAGCCGCCAGGTCAGGGTGTTCATACGATGCGGGTTCCTTTCTGGATCACAGCTTTGAGATTGAGTTCCTGGTCGGCCAGGATGATGTTGCCATAGCGGCCCGCGGCAATGCTGCCGTAGTCATTGTCCACGCCGATGCTCTTTGCCGGGTTCTCGCTGGCGGCACGGACAGCGCTCTCCAGCGGCACGCCCATCTCCAGCACAGCCCGCTTCATGCAGTCGTACAGGCAGGTAGCGCTGCCGGCAATGGTGCCGGGCTGCTCGGTCAGGGTGGCCCGGGGGCCCTCCACCGTCACAGCCTGACCGCCCAGACTGTACTGGCCGTCGGGCAGGCCGCAGGCCATCATGCTGTCGGCAATGAGGATGACATGGTCGTCACCAAAAGCCTTGAACGTGAACCGCACCACCGCCGGGTGGATGTGGACGTTATCGGTGATGAGCTCCACTTCCGCCCCGCGCTCCATGGCCGCAATGATGGGGCCGGGGGCACGGTGGGTGATGCCGGGCATGGCGTTGTACAGGTGGGTCATGTGGGTGGCACCGGCGTCAAAAGCGGCAATGGCGGTGTCGTAGTCGGTGCAGGTGTGGGCCAGCGAGACGCGGACCTCCCCATGGCACTCTTTGATGAACTCCAGCGCGCCCGGCTCCTCCGGGGCAATGTCCACCAGCTTGATGAGACCGTTCGCCCGCTTCTGCAGGCGGCGGAACATCTCCACATCGGCCTTGTGGAGGTACTCCGGGTTCTGCGCGCCCACCTTGTGGGGGCTGATGAACGGGCCCTCCATGTTGATGCCAACAAGATCGGCACCCTTGCCGTTTTTGTGAGCGGCTGCGGCATCCATAACGCCGTTCAGGATCTCCTCGGAGAATGTCATGGTGGCGGGGCAGATGGCCAGCACGCCCTTGCTGGCCTCAAAATCCGCCAGCGTCTGGATGGCTTCTTCCTTGCCGTCACAGAAATCCTTGCCCATGGCACCGTGGAAGTGGATATCCACGAGGCCCGGCAGGGCATAGAGGCCCTGTGCGTCCAGAACTTCCTCGCCCTCCTCGGGGGCAGCAAAGGGCACAATGCGGCCCTCCCGGATGACGATGCTCCCCTTTTCAAACGTGTGGCGGGGAGTGTAGACCAGAGCATTTTGAATGATCATAACAGGCTCAGAGCCTCCTCATCGGCCACGAGGATGCAGTCGGGGTGCATCTGCAGGATGGAGCCCGGGCACTCGGGGGTCACGGGGCCGGAGACGACCGCCTTGACCGCCTTGGCCTTGGCCAGACCGTTGGCCACCACCAGCACCTTGCGGGCCTGCATGATGGTCTTGATGCCCATGGTGTATGCCTGCTTGGGCACCAGATCCTCGTTGCCGTCAAAGAAGCGCTTGTTGGCCTCGATGGTGGCGGGGGTCAGGTCCACGCAGTGGGTCTCCAGCTCAAAGGCCTCGCCCGGCTCGTTGAAGCCGATGTGGCCGTTGGGGCCCAGGCCCAGCAGCTGCAGGTCGATGCCTCCCACGCTGTGGATGATGCCGTTGTACTTGGTGCAGGCATCAACGGCATCGGGGTTGGTGCCGTCGGGCAGGTGAATGGCCTCGGGGCGGATGTTCACATGGTCAAACAGGTTCTTGTGCATGAAGCTCCAGTAGCTTTCCGGGTGCTCCTTGGGCAGGCCGCGGTACTCGTCCAGATTCACGGTGGTCACCTCGGAGAAATCCAGGTCGCCCTTGTTGTACCACTCCACCAGCTGGGCGTAGGCCCCCACCGGGGTGCCGCCCGTTGCCAGGCCCAGCACGCAGTTGGGTTTCATGATGACCTGCGCGGAGATGATGTTGGCTGCCTTGCGGGACATATCCTTGTAATCTTTTGCACGAATGATCTTCATACGAATAACCTCCCAGTTTTTTTACGGCCCCCGCAGTGCGGCGGTCCTTCAGCTGCTCTCAGTATACCACAGAACAGCAGGATCTACAATTCCGGCAAAACGCCAGCGGACAAAACAAGAACCGCCGGGGCCGGGTACAAATACCCGGCCCCGGCGGCCTCAGGAATGCTTTCTTGCGGAATCAACCAGCTTTTCCGCAAATATGTTTGTTACAAGTGCCGTGCGTTACAGCATCTTCTTCAGCTCGTCGTACACGAACTGCACCTTGGTGCCGATGACCACCTGGCAGGTGGTCTTATCGGGGCGGATGACGCCGGCAGCACCGGCAGCCTTCACAGCCTTCTCGTCCACCTGGGTGTAGTCCTTGATGGTGAAGCGCAGGCGGGTAGCGCAGTAGTCCACGCTGGAGACGTTCTCCTTGCCGCCGATGGCCTTCAGCACGCCGGCAGCGACCTCGGTGTAGTTGTTGTTGGCCAGCACGACCTTCTTCTCAGCCTCTTCGGCGTCCTCGTCCTCGCGGCCGGGGGTCTTCAGGTCGAACTTGGTGATGGCAAAGTAGAACACTGCATAGAACACCACGAATGCTGCGATGCCCAGAGGAATGATCATCCAAGTCTTAGCGGCTGCGGGCAGGGAAGCAGAGAACACCAGGTCGGTAGCGCCTGCGGAGAAGCAGAAGCCTGCACGGAAGCCGGAGTAATAGGTGATGATGGTGAAGATGCCGTACAGAGCGGAGTACACAACGTACAGCGGGAAGCACAGGAACATGAAGCCGAACTCGAAGGGCTCGGTAACGCCGCAGACGAATGCGCAGATTGCAGCGGACAGAACCAGACCGATGGCAGCCTTCTTGTTCTTAGCGGTCTTGACCATAGCCAGAGCCGCACCGGCGATACCGAACATCATGCAGGGGAAGAAGCCGGACATGTACATACCCAGGCTCCAGCCCACGTCAGCAGAGGTCTCGCCTGCCCAGAAGTGGGACAGGTCGCCCAGGCCGATGGTGTCGAACCAGAACACGTTGTTCAGAGCGTGGTGCAGGCCGGTGGGGATGAGCAGACGGTTCAGGAAAGCGTAGATGCCGGCGCCGATGCCGCCCATGCCAGCGATGCCGGTGCCGATGGCGACCAGAGCGTCGAAGATGACGGGCCAGACGAACAGCAGAACGACAGAGACAACGATGGAGATCAGGCCGGTGGCGATGGCGACGAAGCGCTTGCCGGAGAAGAATGCCAGCCAGTCAGGCATCTGGGTGCTCTTGAACTTGTTGTAGCAGGTTGCGCCCACCACAGCGGCCAGAATGCCGATGAAAGAGTTGCCGGCCACTTTCTGGAAAGCGATGTAGGTAGCGGTGCCCTCTTCGAGGCTGCGCACCATGCTGACCACACCGGGGTTCAGCAGCTGCTGCATCATCAGATAGCTGACCAGACCGGCCAGACCAGCGGTACCATCGTGGTCATCCGCCAGGCCGACGGCCGCGCCGATGGCGAACAGCCATGCCATGTTATCGATCAGTGCGCCGCCTGCCTTGACCAGCAGGAAGCCGACGGTGTAAGCCGCGCCGGAAGTTGCTGCACCGGGAACGCCCATGACGCCCGGAGCAAAGGCATAACCAAGACCCATCAGGATGCCGCAGATCGGCAGCACAGCGACGGGAAGCATCAGTGCCTTGCCCAATTTCTGGAGATACTTCATCATAAGACACATTCCTCCTTAAAGAATGTTTGTGTTATGGCGGCTCCTGGTTGAAAGCCGTCCATAATTTCGTAACATCATCTTAACACATTTTCAGCAAAAAAGAAAGTCGTTCCCATCAAATTTTCATGTTTTTGCCTCAAAAGTCCCTATTTGACGGTTCAGGAGTCAAAAGTTTTTGGATTTTTTGCGCAAAAATCCAATTTATCTTTCCTCACGCTTGAAAAATCTTTTCTTTTCGCGGCTTCTCTGGCAAACACCTTGCATCCCCGGGCGGAATCGGGTACAATCCTATATAAGTACAACACTTTTCAAAACAGGAGGATTTTCCGCAATGGAATGGACTGATATTCGCCTGACCGTGGCCAAAGCCGATGCCGACAACGCCGAGGCCGTGGCCACCATGATCGCCGAGGGCGGCATTTATATTGAAGACTACAGTGACATTGAGCAGCAGGTGGCTGAGATCGCCCATGTGGATCTCATTGAGCAGGAGCTGCTGGATAAGCCCCGCGACCAGGTCATCATCCACATGTATCTGGAGCCGGGCGCTTCCCCTGTGGAAACGCTGGCCCTCATCGCCGCCCGGATGGAGGCGGCAGGCATCCCCTACACCGCCGAGACCGAGGGCGTGGAGCAGGAGGACTGGCAGAACGGCTGGCGCAAATATTACCACCCCATGGACATCGGCCAGCACCTGGCCATCGTGCCCTCCTGGCAGGAATATGACACCGACCGTGTCAAGCTCATCCTGGATCCCGGCCTGGCCTTTGGCACTGGCGGCCACGAGACCACCAGCCTCTGCCTGGAAGCGCTGGACGAGCGGGTCAAGGGCGGCGAGCGGGTGCTGGATATCGGCACCGGCAGCGGCATCCTGGCCATTGCCGCCCTGAAACTGGGCGCTGCCAGCGCCGAGGGCGTGGACATCGACCCGGTCGCCGTCCGTACCGCCGGGGAGAACGCCGCCCTCAACGGCGTGGCCGACAAGCTCACCGTTCTGGTGGGCGACCTCTCCGACAAGGCCAGCGGCAAATATGACATCATCACCGCCAACATCGTGGCAAACGCCATCATGTCCCTGGCCCCCGCCGTGCCCGGCCTGATGGCCGACGACGGCGTCTTCATTGCCAGCGGCATCATTGACAGCCGCAAAGACGAGGTGCTGGCCGCCCTGAAAGCCGCCGGCCTCGCCGTGCAGGAAGTAAAAGAGAAGCGCGGCTGGGAGTGCATTATTTGTAAGAAGTAAAACCTCTCAGGCGCTCCGCGCCAGCCGTTCCCCTTTCGGCACTTCCGTGCCACCTCCCCCGGCCGGGGGAGTCTTTCCGATCAGGGGAGCCCTTGGCATAACGGGTCAGCTCTGCTGACTGCGAATGGCTGCAAAACAAATCAACGGGAGTTTATAAAATGCCTCATCGTTACTTTACCACCGAGATCGCCGACGGCGCGGCTGTGCTGCGCGGCTCCGACGCCCACCACCTGGCCCGGGTGATGCGGGCAAAACAGGGCGATACTGTCATTTTATGTGACGGCAACGCTGTGGAGTACACCGCCACCATCACCGGGTTCGGGGACGAGTGCGTGGAGTTCCGCGTGGAACCGGGCTACCCCAGCGCCGCCGAACCCAGTGTGGAAGTCACCCTGCTGGCGGGCTACCCCAAGCAGGACAAACTGGAACAGATCATCAAACACGGCGTGGAGCTGGGCTGCACCCACTTTATCCCGTTCTTCAGCCGCTACTGCGTGGCTGCCCCCAAAAAAGAGGAGCAGAAAAACGAGCGCTACAACCGCATCGCCTTTGAGGCCGCCAAGCAGTGCGGCCGGGGCGTGCTGCCGGATGTGGCTCTGCCCCTGCCCAATTTCGGGGCGGTCTGCCGCAGCCTTGCCGGGTACGACCTCGTGCTCTTCTGCTATGAGTGCGGCGGCGAGCCTCTCCGCCAGCTGCTGGCGGAGGCCAAGCCCGCTGACGGCAAAAAGCTGAAAATCGCCCTCATCACCGGTGCCGAGGGCGGCTTTGCCGCCGAGGAAGCCGAAATGGCCGCCAAGGCCGGGGCCAAGACCGTCGGCCTGGGCCCCCGCATCCTCCGCTGCGAGACCGCCCCCCTGGCGGTGCTCTCCGCCGTGATGACCCTGACAGGGAACCTGGAGTAAGCCATCCGACGCAAAACCGCCCAGCCGAGTAATTTTGCTCGACCGGGCGGTTTCTTTTTGTTATTCCAATTCTTCCTCCTCCGGGAGGGCGTCGGCCTCCAGCAGGGCTTTTTTGGCCTCCAGCAGGTTCTGGGGGCTCATGGAAAAGCTCCGCAGGCCCAGCTGCAGGTATTGGGTGGCGTTGGCCGGGTTGCCCACGGCAAGGCCGCAGATCGTCACCGGGACATCGCCCTGTTTGGCGGCGCCCATCACCATCCGGATGAGCTTTTTCATGGCTTTGCTGGCCGGGCGGTAGTAGTGCTCCGCCGGAGCCAGCTCCCGGTCCACCGCGTGGGTATACTGGGTCAGGTCGTTGGTGCCGATGACCAAGAAGCCGCAGCCATGGGCCACAAATTCTTCCGCCGTCAGGCAGGCCGAGGGCACACTGAGCATCACACCGAACGAGGTATCCTCATTGAACGAGACGCCCCGCTCCCGCAGGCGCTGGCGGCACCGCTCCACCACCTCCATGGCGGCGTCCCAGTCTTCCACGTCCGTCACCATGGGGAACATGACCCGCAGCGGGCCCCGGGCCGCCGCCCGCATGAGGGCGCAGATCTGCGTTTCAAACTGGCGGGGGTTGCGCAGGCTGTTGCGGATGCCGCGCAGGCCCAGCTTGGAGGACTGCAGCCCCTGGTAGGCGTCCGCCATGGTGCGGTCGGCACCAAAATCAAAGGTGCGCACCGTCACCGGGCAGCCATTGGCTGCGGCGAGGCAGGAAGTGTAGAAGAAATACTGCTCCTGCTCGTCCAGAATGCGGCCTGGCAGCATCATGTAGCTGCTGCGCAGCAGACCTACGCCGCAGGCACCAGACTGCATGGCCGTGTCGATGTCCTCCGGGCCGAAGCAGTTGGCCAGCAGCTCAAAGGCGGCACCATCCCGGGTGCGGTTGGGCAGGGCGCGGAGCGCGCTCAGCTCCTCGTTCTCCCGCTGCAGCTCACAGATGCGGGTCACCGCCTGCTGGCGGGCGGCGGCATCCGGGTCCAGGATGCACTCCCCCTTGGTGGCGTCCAGGATCACGGCACGGCCATCACAGTCGTCCAGAAAACCCTGGCCCACCTGCACGATGCCGGGGATGTTCATGGCCCGGGCAATGATGGCGGCATGGCTCTGGCCGCTGCCCTCGGAGGTGATGAGTCCCAGGATCATGCCGGAGGGCACACTGAACAGGTCGGTGGGCATGAGGACATCTGCCGCCAGGATCACCGGGTGATCCAGCGCCATCCAGACCCGGGGACGGTTGCCCAGAATATTGACCACGCGGCTGGTGGCGTCCAGGATATCCACGCTCCGCAGCTGCATGTAGGCGTTGTCTTTCATATTGGCCAGCCGCTCGGCATAGCGGCGGCCCACCCGGTCCATCGCCTCGGCGGCTCCCACGCCCGCCTTGATCTGAAAACGGACTTCATTCATCATGCCCTCGTCTTCCAGCATCATGCTCTGAAACAGGAAGATGGCCTGCTCGGTGGGTGCCGAGCGCTCGGCCATGGAATCCAGCTCGGTCTGGGCCGTGTGGATGGCCTCGTCCAGCATCCGCTGTTCCCGCTCCGGGTTGAACGGCCCATCGCTGAACGTTTCCACATGGCGTTCCAGACGGCTCACCTGGCCCAGCACCAGCCCGGGCGAGGCAGAAGCTCCCTTGTAAACTTTCATTTCTCGATCACCTCCGGCAGCACCGGGCCCGTCAGCACACGATACACCAGTGCCTGTAAGAACGTGTTGGGCAATAACGCGGCCCGGGCGGCATCCGCCGCGCGGCCGCTGCCCTCAAACAGCGGGGCAAAGCTCTCAATGCGGTCTTTTTCGCATTTTTCCAGAAACGCCTTGCCCAGTGTCTCCGTGGTATAGAACTGTGTGGGGTCCACGCCCACATCCTCGGCGGCGGCTTCCAGCGGGGCCAGCTCCGCGTCCTTGAGGTTGGCCAGCCGCAGGGCGAGGTCTGCCGTCAGGGTAACGGGGTATTTTTCCCGCACGGACTTCTGCTGCTGGCCGAACTGCCACGCAAAGGCCGCCGCGTCCTGGCAGCTCCGCGCGTCACAGGAGACGGCGTAGGCGCAGCCCCGCAGGTAGCCCATGGCCCGGCGGGTATCGTAGTAGCCCAGCTCCATGTTCCGCCGGGCCGTGTCGGGGTCAAAGTGGAGGATATCGCCTAGCTCCCAATAGCTCCTGATGAGGGTAGTGGGCAGGCCCGTGCGGTTGGGGCGGGTGATGCCCACGCCCTCCAGGTCCACGCAGACCAGCTCGTCGGCCCCCATCTTCTGGGCCAGCGCCGTGGGCATGTTGTCCCGGTAGCCGCCATCCAGGTAAGAGACGCCGTCAATGATGTGGGCCCGCAGGGCGGGGAAGCAGGCGGCGGAGGCCAGCAGGTAATCCTTGACTTTGCCGTGGGGGATGTCGTCCAGCGCCAGCTCCCGGGCCTTGAGGCCCCGCTGCTCCACCGTGACCAGACCCAGCCGGATGGGGGAAGCACGGAGGGCGTCCTCGTCCAGCACCCGCTCCACGATCTCTTCCAGCGGGGAGACATCCATGCCGCCCTGCCGCACCACGTCCCGCAAAAAGGCGTGGAGTTCTGAGAGGTCGGCGTTCTGCTCCGGCAGCTCCATCACATCCTGGCTGCGGATGGTCAGCCACATATCCCGGGCCGTCTCATAGAGGTCCAGCGCAAACATGGCCCCGTTCAGGCTGCCCACACTGGTGCCCGTGATAATCCCGGGCCGCCAGCCCAGCTCCGTCAGGGCACGCCATACGCCCACCTGATAGCTGCCGCGGGCACCGCCGCCTGCCAGCACCAGTGCCCGCACCGGGGCATTGACAGAGTTATTTACAGGTCGATTCCAGGCCATGGTCCGCACCTCCCTCTGGTCGGTTCCAGTTTTTTCAAATTATAGCATACTTTCCGGGAAAATTCTCTCTGTTTTTGCAACAAAAAAGAGGGAAGTTTTTTGCTTCTCTCTCCAGTTTCTTTGTTGGCGTTACGGATTTTGTTCCATCCAGGCTTTAAACCGGGCTCGGACGGCGGCTTCCTTGCCGCGGGGGATGGGCACCCGGGCCCCGCTCCGCATCCGGAACTCGCCTGCCGCCAGCTGCTCTGCCGCCGCCAGGTTGACCACATAGGAGCGGTGGGGCTGCAAAAAGCGGTCGTCCGCCAGCAGGGGCTTTGCCACCTCCGCAAAGGGCACCCGGAGGGAGAGGGAGGGCACGTCCTCCCCGGTGGCAAGATGGAAATGCACCACATGGTGGGTACACTCCAGATACTCGATGTTCGCAAAGGGCAGCGCCCGCAGGCCCGCCGCCGTGGACACCGCGATGACCGGGCCGTACTCCGGCTCAGTGGCACGGTCCAGCAGGGCGGTGAACTGCTCCGGGCGGAACGGCAGCAGCAGGTACTGCATGGCGTCCACCCGGTAGGCATTGTAGGCGTGGGCGGGCGTGTGGGCAAAAAAGGCCAGCGGGGCCCGCGCGCCGTGCCGCCGCAGGGTATCGGCGGCTTTCAGGCCCGCCGGGGCGTTGCCCGCCGTCAGCTCCACAAGGTAGAGCTCGTACCGGGTACCCTCGGCGTCCCGGGCCAGCAGGGCGTCCACCCCGGGCAGCTGCTCCACGATGCAGGCATCCGCCCGGCGGGCATAATATTCCAGACACTGCCGCTCCACCCGGCCGCGCAGCACCGGGTCCGGGCTGCACACTGCAATGTGAAAGATCATGGTTTCCAAAAGCCCCCTTTCCGGGCTGTGTGCCGCACCGCTTGCATTTTGCGGGCAGCGAGAGTATCATAACAGAAAAGCACCAGACTACAACAAAAAGGAGACGCCGCCATGAAACAACCGCTTGTCAGCATCATCCTGCCCGTTTACAACGCCCAGAGCCATCTGGCCCGGTGCCTGAGCAGCATTTGCGCCCAGACTTACCAGAACCTTGAGATCATCGTCCTCAACGATGGCTCCAAAGACCAGAGCCTGCCCGTGTGCGAAGAGTTCCGCAAAAAGGATTCCCGCATCATTCTGGTGGACAAGGCCAACTCCGGCGTCTCGGACACCCGGAACCTGGGCCTGAAACTGGCCACCGGCGAATACATCCAGTTTGTGGACAGTGACGACTACATTGACCCGGATTACACCGGGCATCTGGTGGCCGCTGCCGAGGAACACCACGCTGACCTGGTCATCGCGCCCTACAAAATGGTCATCCCGGCAGGTGCTTCCAAACCCGAACAGGTATTGGAAAAGCTGGAGGACGAGCTGGGCGTGATGACCGTGGCCCGGCCCCCGGAAGTGCGGGAATATGGCTTCCTGCCCGCGGGCGTGTATGACAAAGACCACTTCGCGCTCCGGCTGATGGACAAGCCTGCCTCCTATTTTTACAGCGTGCTCTGGAACAAACTCTACCGCCGCATCCTGCTCACCGGCAACGACATCTGTTTTACCAGCGAGGTGCGCTGGGCGGAAGACCTTGTCTTCAACATGCAGTATATCCAGTACGCGGAAGTGTTTGTCGCCATCGGCACGCCGGGGTACTACTATGTGCAGAACCCTCAGAGCATCTGCCACACCCAGATCAACCCGGCCACCATCGTGCAGAACAAATTACAGATGTTCCGCTATTACAAAGATCTTTACACCCGGCTCGGGATGTACGAGGAGGTACGGCCCCAGCTGTACAAGTTCCTCGTGGACATTGCCGAGAGCACCTACCCCTCCGGGCCGTTCAAAAAGGCCATCGACGAGGCAAAGGCGTACTGGCGCGCCCACAAACAGTAACACAAAAGGCGAGTGACCCTGCGGTCACCCGCCTTTTTTCTGCGATTGAGCTCCCCTGACAGGGGAGCTGGACACGGGAAAGCGTGGCCTGAGGGGTCAAGCCCCGATGGCGGCGCACTTCTTGGCCAGCCAGTCGCGCTCTTCCTCGGTCAGGCGGGGAGCCAGCTTGGTGAAGACCTCGCGGTGGTAAGCGTTCAGCCAGTCCAGCTCGTCCCGGGTGAGGACGCCGGGCACGACGGGGGAGGTGGCAATGGGCACGAACGTGATCGGCTCAAAGCCCAGGAACGTGCCGTACTGGTTGTCGGCCTTGTGGACGCACATCAGCTCGTTCTCAATGCGGATGCCGACCTGGCCGCCCTCGTAAACGCCCGGCTCGTCGGTGACGATCATGCCCGGCTGAAACACGACGGTGTTCCGGCCGTTCAGGGCATGGGGGCCCTCATGGACGTTGCCCACAAAGCTGACGCTGTGGCCGGTGCCGCAGCGGTAGTTGATGAGGTGACGCCAGAGCGGCTCCCGGGCGATGGTATCCAGCATGTGGCCGTCGCAGTAGTTCAGCCAGACGGCCTTTGCAATGTCGATGTGGCACTGCAGCGTCCAGGTGTAGAACAGCCGCTCGTCCTCGGTCAGCTCGCCCAACGGGTAGGTGCGGGTGATATCAGTGGTGCCGTCCAGATAGGTACCGCCGCAGTCCACCAGCAGGAAGCCTTTCCGCTCCAGCTTGGCGTGGTCTTCCTCGGTGGCGTGGTAGTGCATCATGGCAGCGTTTCCGCCGTAGGCGGCGATGGTGCCAAAGCTCTCCACAATGAACTTGTCCTGTGCGCTGCGGTACTTGTGCAGGATCTCGTCCACGGTCAGCTCGGTCAGCTCCTCACCGGCAGCCAGACGCTCTTCCAGCTCTTTCTGGAACCGGACCATGGCCACGGCGTCCCGGATGTGGGCTTCCTTGGTGTGGGCCAGCTCCACTTCGTTCTTGATGCCTTTCATGGGCAGCAGGGGGTCGGCCTCGTCTTTCACGGTAAGCGCCTTGTTCTCTTTCAGGGTCTCATACACGGCAAAGTTGACGGAAGCCGGGTCGGCCAGCACGGTCTGGGGCTCGGTCTCGGCCGCCAGGAAAGGGAGCACGTCGTCGTACTCGGCAATGGTCACGCCGTTCTCTTTGAGCTCGGCTGCCGCTTCCGGCTTGAGGCGGGCGGTGTTGAGGAAGAGGACCGCGCGGTTTTCGGTGACATAGCAGTAGGCCATGGCGTAGGGGGTGCACTGGATATCCATGGCACGGAGGTTGAGCAGCCAGGCCAGGTTGTCCAGCTTGCCCACCAGCTGGGCGGTGCAGCCCAGCTCCTTGAGCTTTGCCCGCAGCTGGCCCAGCTTCTCGGCGGGGGAGAAGCCTGCGTACTCTTTGGGCAGGATCCAAGCCGGGGTGGCGGGCAGGGCCGGGCGGCCCTCGGTCCAGAGCTCGTCCTCCAGATCCAGCGTTTTAATCCTGCCGTGCTTTGCTTCCAGAGCCTTCTCCAGCCCGCGCACCAGCCCGCAGGAGGCCGTCAGGCCACACAGGCCCAGCTTGCCGCCCTCGGGCAGGACCTTGGCGCAATATTCTTCCACGGTGGGCACGCCCGGCTCGCCCATCTTCTGGAGCTGGATCTCGGTGCCGGCGATCTCTTTCTCGGCCTGCACAAAATAGCGGCCATCGGCCCAGACAGCACTCTCGGTCATGGTGACGACAAAGTTGGAGTTCTCGCCGTGGAAACCGGAGAAATAGGTCAGGGAGGTGTAGTGCTCCGGCAGATACTCGCTGGCGTGGGGGTCGCCCACGGGGATCAGGTAAACATCCACACCGTTTGCTTTCATGGCGGCGCGCAGGGCGGCCAGACGCTCAGGAACAGAATTCATGCTCATTGGGTAAAGCCTTCTTTCCAAATCTTACACTTTTACAGTTGCCGGAAGAACGTCCGGCGGCGTTGGTTTGCTGCCTCTTATTGTAACATCCCCGCGCGGAGAATGCAATCCGCATCCCCTCTTGACAGTTTGTATTTGCTGTATTATACTCAATAATACAAACAGGAGGAATGAAAATGCTGTTCCGGTTGGATTTTCAGAGCGCGGTGCCCATCTACCGCCAGATCCGGGATCAGGTGGTGCTGGCCGTGGCACAGGGGGAACTGACCCCCGGCGAGCGGCTGCCCACCACCCGGGCACTGGCGGAGGATGCGGGCGTCAATGTAATGACCGTGAGCAAGGCCTACCAGCTGCTCAAGGCCGAGGGATATCTCGTCACCGACCGCCGGGCCGGGGCCGTGGTCCGCGCCCCGCGGGGCAAGGCGGCGGGCCTGTCTGCCGACCAGACCGCCCGGCTGAAGCTGCTGGCGGGCGAGGCTCGGCTGGCCGGGCTTTCACTGGACGATTTTGTGGCGGCCTGCAAAGCCGCCTTTGGCGAAACGGAGGACTGAACGATGGGGACCATGAGTGGATTTATGCTGTTGACTTTCTGGCTCTGCGCGGGCGTCAATTACATCATGCTGCGCAATATGAGCAAGCGCCAGAAGGGCCTGCTCCTGGGCGTCACCCTGCCCCCGGAGGCAGACGCCCTGCCCGAGGTGCAGGACATTGTAAAACAATATCGAACGGGGCTGGGCACCCTCTGTCTGGTCTGCGCCGCGCTCAGTGTGCCGCTGGCCTTTGTGCAGGAGACCGCCATCGCGCTGACACTCTGGATGCTCTTCTTTTTTGCCGGGCTGGCCCTGCCTTACCTGCCCCTGCTGCGGGCCAACACCCGGCTCAAGGCCCTGAAAAAAGCCGCAGCCGGGCAGAATGCGCCCACTCGTGTGGTGGACACTGCCGCTTCGGCCTTTGCACTGCCAAAGCCTATCGGGCTGTGGACCCTGCTGGTACCGCTGGTGCTCTGCCTGCTGCCCATGGCGCTGCCCGGTCTGCCCCGGGGCCTGATGCTGGTCTGCGGCATTGACGCCGCCTGCGTCCTCCTGCTCTGGGGGCTGGGGCGGTGGACATTCCGCCGCCGGGAGGATATGGTCACGGCGGACTCCGCCCGTAACCAGACCCTGCTCCGGGTGCGGCGGCTCTACTGGGACCGCTTCTGGCGGCTGAACCTCTGGGCCATGGCCCTGCTCAACCTCTTTCTGATTCTGGGCTACCGCTCCGAGGCTGCTATCCTGGGCCTCAGCCTTGGCTTTACCGTCCTCCTGCTGGCAGGCTCGCTCTGGATGGAGTTTTCGGTCCGCCGGGCACAGGCCGCGCTGACGGAGACCGCTCCCATCGTGGCCGATGAGGATGACGCCTGGCTGGGCGGCATCTTCTACTATAACCCCACGGACAAGCGTTTTCTGGTCGCCAAGCGGATCGGCCTTGGCTCCACCGTCAACCTGGGCACCTGGGCGGGCAAACTCTACTATGCCTTTGTCGGCCTTGTGCTGGTGGTCTGCCTTGCCATCGGGCCCATCTTCGGCATTGTGGACAGCATCCCCGTCCGGCTGGAGCTCTCCGGCAGCGCTCCGGTCTGCCTCGTGGCCTCCCATGGCCAGAGCGAAAAATACCGCTTGGACACCGACGCCATCACCGATGTCCAGCTCCGGGACACCCTGCCGGATGCCGCCCGCACCTGGGGCACCGGGATGGACCACTATTTGCAGGGGGATTTCTATGTGATCGGGGAGGGGAACGCCCGGTTCTGCCTCGACCCCACCCAAAAGTGTTTTCTCCGGGTGGAGGCAGGCGGGCAGGTGTATTGGTTCACCGGAGATTCCGAGGACCACACCGCCGCCATTGCGCAGGCACTGCAATCCACCGTTCACCCCTGATGCAAAGGGCCGCGGGAGCCGAATTTTGGCTCCCGCAGCCCTTTCTTTTTGTCATTTGCCCCAAAACGCAACCAATTTGCAAAAAATGTTACAATTTTTTCTTCAAAAACGGCGTTTTACCATTGACAGCCTTGTTATAATAGAGGAGTAAGATGTTTGAGCCAGCACTCTGCGGCTCTGTGTGCTAAAAAGAAAGAGGCATTTGAATCATGACCAAAATTGATATCTTCTCCGGTTTCCTGGGTGCCGGCAAAACCACCCTGATCAAAAAACTGATCAAGGAGTCCTTTGCAGGCCAGAAAGTGGTGCTGATCGAGAACGAGTTCGGCGAGATCGGCATTGACGGCGGCTTCCTCAAGGAGTCCGGCATCCAGATCAACGAACTGAACGCCGGCTGCATCTGCTGCTCTCTGGTGGGCGATTTCCGCGCCGCCCTGCAGCAGGTGGTGGAGCAGTACCACCCGGACCGCATCGTGATCGAGCCCTCCGGCGTGGGCAAGCTGAGCGACGTGACCCGCGCCGTGGAGGGCGTGGCCGAGCACCTGGATGTCCAGCTCAGCAGCTTTGTCACCGTGGCCGACGTGAACAAGGTCAAGATGTATATGAAGAACTTCGGTGAGTTCTACGACGACCAGATCAGCCATGCAAGCTGCATCATCCTGAGCCGTACCCAGAACGCCACCGAGGAGAAGATCGCTGCTGCCGTGGCCATGCTGCGGGAGAAGAACCCCACCGCCACCATCGTGACCACCGCCTGGGACTCCCTGACCGGTGAGCAGATCCTCAAGGCCATGTCCACCAAGGACGATTTCAAGGCCGAGCTGATCGCCATGGCTGCCAAGGCCAACGAGGAGCACGCCCACGAGGATGAGGAAGAGGAGCACGAGCACCATCACGATCATGAGGACGGCCACGATCATTGCTGCTGCGGCCACCATCATCATGACCACGATGACGACGAGGATGACGATGACCATGATGAGCATGAGCATCATCACGACCATGAGGACGACCACGATCATTGCTGCTGCGGCCATCACCACGACGATGACGACGATGACCATGACGAGCATGAGCACCATCATCACGACGGCCACTGCTGCCATCATCACCACCATGACCACGACGCCGACGAGGTCTTTACCAGCTGGGGCGTCGAGACGGCCAGGAAGTTCTCCAAGGCTGACATTGAGCACGCCCTCACCGAGCTGGACACCGGCAATTACGGCATGATCCTCCGCTCCAAGGGCATCGTGGACGGCGGTGCCGACGGCTGGCTGGAGTTCGATTACGTTCCCGGCGAGTGGGAAGTCCGTCAGCGCGGTGCCGATGTGGGCGGCAAGCTGGTGGTCATCGGCTCCAAGCTGGATGAGCACGCCATCGCCGAGCTGTTTGGCTGCTGATGCCCTCTCAAGCCAAGACGAAAGTATAAAAGGAGAATCCCATGGCAAACGAAATTCCTGTTTACCTGTTTGTTGGCTTCCTCGAAAGCGGCAAGACCAAGTTCATTCAGGAAACATTTGAAGACCCCAATTTCGACTCCGGCGACAAGACCCTGCTGCTGGTCTGCGAGGAGGGCGAGGAAGAATACAACCAGAAGAAATTCGCGTTCCCCGGCGTGACCCTCTACAATCTGGAGGACAAGGCCGAGCTCAACCCCCAGAACCTGGCCAAGCTGGCCAAGGAGGCCGATGCAGGCCGCGTGGTGATCGAGTACAACGGCATGTGGCTGCTGCAGGATCTGGCCAACAATCTGCCGGAGAACTGGATCGTGTACCAGTGCATCGCCACGGCGGACGGCACCACGGCCCTGACCTACGCCCGCGACAACTCCATGCGCAGCCTGATGCTGGACAAGATCGCCCGCAGCGAGCTCATCGTCTTCAACCGGGCCGAGGCCGTCAACAACGACGCCGCCCGGCAGGAACTGCACAAGCTGGTGCGTCAGGCTTCCCGCAAGTGCGATATCGCCTACGAGTTTGCCGACGGCAGCGTGGCTTACGATGATATCCCCGACCCGCTGCCGTTCGACCTGAACGCCCCGGTGGTGGAGATCGGCGATGAAGACTTTGGCATCTGGTATATGGACTGCCAGGACGAGCCCGAGAAGTACACGGGCAAAACGGTCCGCTTCCTGGCGCAGGTCTGCCAGACCAACCGGGCCGGCAAAAACAGCTTTGTGCCCGGCCGCTTTGCCATGACCTGCTGCGTGCAGGACATCCAGTTTGTCGGCTTCCCCTGCGTTTACGACGGCTACAAAGCCCTGGAGCAGCGTGCCTGGGTGCGCGTGACCGCCAAGGTCAACTACAAGTTCCACAATATCTACCGCGGCAAGGGCCCGGTGCTGACCGCCCTCTCCGTGGAGCCCGCTGAGAAGCCCCTGAACGACGTTGTGACGTTCTCTTAAATTCGCCCGTCTGCTTTGCGGACGCCTCTCCCAAACAGAGAGGCAAGGGCCGGTCTATAGCCAGTTGGCTTTAGGAGGTTGCTATGAAAGCTTTGTTCCGTATCCTGGGCACGGCGGCTGCCGTTGCTGTCACCGGCGCTGCCATCGTTGTGCTGGACAAGATCCTCAACGACAAGGCCCCGCTCCATGTGGAGGAAATCGAGTTCCCCGAGGACGCCGAAAATGACGCCGAGGAGGCCGCCAAGACCGCACAGGCTTACGCCGAGGGCGAAACCAAAGTGGAGGGCGAAACCAAAGCGGAGGGCGAAGCCAAAGTGGAGAGCGAAGCCAAAGCGGAGGCCCCCAACCCGAACCCCGTGGAGGTCGGCCCCGCTGTTGCTCCCAAAGATGAGAACGGCAAGTTCGACCCCACCAAGATCGCGGAAGCTTCCGACTTCGGCGATTGGGAAGAGCAGGGCTGCAAGGGCTGATCTGCATTTTTTGAATCCGTAACATAAAACCCCGGCGGAGTCGAACGATCCCGCCGGGGTTTTGCTGTAACTTGCTGTATTTTCTTTTACATGGCGATCCAGCCCAGTGCATTTGCCACCGAGCTGACCAGAATGATGGCCGCGAAAACGGGGCAGAGATACTGGATCATAAAGTTGAAGATGACCTTGCGGCGGAACGGTTTGCCGCTCAAAGTGACCTCTTCCTCGATCTTTTTTACACCGATGACGCGGGAGACCAGCAGGCAGGTGGTGATGGCCGCAATGGGCATCATGACGGAGTTGGTGAGGA
>ENA-UAMB01000268-UAMB01000268.1-human-gut-metagenome-genome-assembly--contig:-NODE-268-length-35352-cov-12.219339_pt1 | contig 35352 bp, 28 predicted proteins | sample MGYA00243707_ERZ654484 | MGnify/ENA primary metagenome ERZ654484 (study PRJEB26926, sample SAMN06164464) | human gut metagenome | biome: ENVO:00009003; feature: ENVO:2100002; material: ENVO:00002003... | reverse complement strand
TAATCAGGGTGTCGCCTGTTCGAGTCAGGCAAGAGGCGCCAGCAAAGCGATGGAAATTTTTCCATCGCTTTTTCTTTTGTTTGGCCTCAGTTTGGTTGACAGCGAAATGGACAGGGGATATACTTATATCAAAAGATCTCTTGTTAAGGAGAATATGGAGAATACTATGAAACAGATCATTTTGACGGGCGACCGCCCGACCGGCCGCCTGCATGTGGGCCACTATGTCGGCTCCCTGAAAGAGCGTGTCCGTCTGCAAAATTCCGGCAAGTTCGATGAGATCTATATTATGATCGCGGACGCACAGGCCCTGACCGATAACGCCGATAACCCGGAGAAAGTGCGCCAGAACATCCTGCAGGTGGCACTGGATTATCTGGCTGTGGGCATCGACCCTGCCAAGGCACACATCTTTATCCAGTCCATGGTGCCGGAACTCACCGAGCTGAGCTTCTACTACATGAACCTGGTCACGGTGTCCCGCCTGCAGCGCAACCCCACCGTCAAGGCGGAGATCCAGCAGAAGAATTTTGAAACCAGCATCCCCGTTGGTTTCTTTACCTATCCCATCAGCCAGGCCGCTGATATCACGGCATTCCGCGCGACGACAGTCCCCGCCGGGGAAGATCAGATGCCGATGCTGGAGCAGTGCCGCGAGATCGTGCACAAGTTCAACGCCGTCTACGGCGAGACCCTGACCATGCCCGAGATCCTGCTGCCCCAGAACGCTGCCTGCCTCCGCCTGCCCGGCATTGACGGCAAGGCCAAGATGAGCAAGAGCCTGGGCAACTGCATCTACCTCTCCGATGAGCCCGAGGACATCAAGAAGAAGATCATGTCCATGTATACCGACCCCGGCCACCTGCGGGTGCAGGACCCCGGCAAGGTGGAGGGCAACCCGGTGTTCACCTATCTGGACGCGTTCAGCCGCCCGGAGCACTTTGCAGAGTTCTTGCCTGAGTACCAGAACCTGGACGAGCTCAAGGCTCACTACCAGCGCGGCGGCCTGGGCGACGTCAAGATCAAAAAGTTCCTCAACAGCGTCATGCAGGCCGAGCTGGAGCCCATCCGCAACCGCCGCAAAGAGTGGGAGCAGCGCCTGCCCGAGGTGGTCGAGATCCTGAAAGCCGGCAGCGCCGTGGCCGAAAAGACCGCCGCCGCCACCCTCGCCGATGTGCGCAAATCCATGAAGATCGATTACTTCGAGGATGATAACCTGCTGAAGTGATTTTTTAAGCGGAAACACAAAAAAACTCCTCTCTGCCACGGGCAGAGAGGAGTTTTTGTATTTCCAGGAAATCTTTTAGAGATTACAGGCTGCGGTTCTTGATCTCAGCGGTGACTTTCGCAATGAACTCATCGACGCCCATCGTGGTGGTCTCACCCTTGCGGTCACGGACGGAGAGGTTGCCGGCCTCGGCTTCCTTGGCGCCCAGAACCAGCATATAGGGCACGCGGTCCACCTGCTGGGCAGCGCGGATCTTGTAGCCGATCTTCTGGTTGTCGTCGTCCAGAGCCACACGGACACCGGCCTCCACCAGCTTCTCGGTGATGGCCTCGGAGTACTCCAGGGTCTTCTCGGAAACAGGCAGGACCTTGACCTGCACGGGTGCCAGCCAGGTGGGGAACTTGCCCTTGGTCTCCTCGATCAGGTAAGCCATAAAGCGGTCCAGAGAGCCCAGGATGGCGCGGTGCAGCACCACGGGGGTCTTCTCGGTGCCGTCCTTGTCCACATAGGTCAGGTGGAACTTTGCGGGCAGGCAGAAGTCCAGCTGGCAGGTGGACAGGGTGTACTCAGCACCCACGGCGGGCTTGACGTTGACGTCCAGCTTCGGGCCATAGAAAGCAGCCTCGCCGATCTCCTCGGTGAACTGGATGCCCAGCTCGGTCAGAACCTCGCGCAGCGCGCTCTCGGCATGGTTCCACATGGCGTCGTCGTCATGGTACTTCTTCTTGTCGGCAGGGTCACGCAGGCTCAGCACACAGCGGTAATCGGTGATGTTGAAGTCCTTGTAGACCTCGAAGATCAGGTTGCAGACATCCGCCACCTCGCTCTTGATCTGCTCCGGGGTGCAGAACAGGTGAGCGTCGTTCTGGCAGAAGTGACGGCCGCGCTCGATGCCTTTCAGGGTGCCGGAGGACTCATAGCGGAAATCGTGTGCGATCTCGCCGATCCGCATGGGCAGGTCACGGTAGGAGTGCGGGCGGTTTGCGTAGATCATCATGTGGTGGGGGCAGTTCATGGGGCGCAGAACATAGCTCTCACCCTCCATCTCCATGGCAGGGAACATGTTCTCACGGTAGTGGTCCCAGTGGCCGGAGGTCTTGTAGAGGTTCACGGTGCCGATGCAGGGGGTCATGACGTGCAGGTAGCCGCGGGCACGCTCCTTCTCCTTGATATAGTTCTCCAGCTCCTGCCAGACGGTGTAGCCTGCGGGCAGGAACATGGGCAGGCCGCGGCCCACCAGGTCGTCGGTCATGAACAGGCCCATCTCCTTGCCGATCTTGCGGTGATCGCGCTCACGGGCCTCCTGCTGCTCTTTCTCCCAGGCGTCCAGCTCTTCCTGGTTGTGGAATGCCACGCCGTTGATGCGGGTCAGCATCTTGTTCTCTTTGTCGTTCTTCCAGTACGCACCGGACTGCTGGGTGATCTTAAAGGCTTTCAGGGCCTTGGTGTAGGTCAGGTGGGGTCCGATGCACATGTCAACGTATTCGCCCTGCTGGAAGAAGCTGAACTCGGTCTCATCGGCCAGGTCTGCCATGTGCTCGATCTTGTAGTGCTCCTGACGCTCCTCCATCAGCTTGACCGCCTCGGCGCGGGGCAGGATAAAGGGCTTGATGGGCAGGTTCTCTTTGGTGATCTTGTGCATCTCTTTCTCGATGCTGGCCAGATCCTCGTCGGTGAGCTTGGTGTCGCCCAGGTCCACGTCGTAGTAGAAGCCGTTTTCGGTGGCGGGGCCAAAGGCGAAATCAGCCTCCGGGTACAGGCGCTTGATGGCCTGTGCCATCACATGAGCAGCGGTATGGCGGATGACATGCAGCTCCTGGTCCTGCGGGCACTCGTCCACATGGCCGTCCTTATAAATGATCTTCATGATAATACTCCTTTTTCAACCTGAAACTTGAAAAGTGTGGAAAACAAAAAGCGCTTCACCCCGTCTGTCATTACGGGATGAAGCGCCTGAACATACAAATTCAGCAGCGTTCCACGGTTCCACCCGAATTGTGCGGCCTTAAAAAGCCGCGCCACTCGCTATGCTGTAACGGGCATACCCGGCAGAGGTTCGCCTCTGCACTCTGCGGTGGTAGGGTCTCCAGGCACGGTAAGCCGCTTGCAGCACCCGGGGCTCCGGGGCGGCTCTCTCTGCATCGTGTGGGGGGAAGATCCGGTTTGTCCGCATCGACGATTTACACAGGATGAAACTATTGTGATTGTAGCACGCCCGGTGGGAAAAATCAAGGGACGCAAGTTCAAAAATTATAGGAAACTCTTGTGATCTTTCACATTTTTCCACAAAAAACAAAGTGGTTTCATCATCCGGATTGAGAATGATCGGCATCTGTGCTATACTAATCTAGATTAATCATTTTTAGAATGATTGCAAAAAACGTGCGAGGAAGAGCAGCCATGAAAAAATTGTTATCATTGTTTTCCGGATGCGGCGGAATGGATATCGGGTTCGAGGGAAATTTTATCTGTTTGCAAAAAGAAATCAATGAAACGATCCATCCCGACTGGATCAGTAAGATAGACCATGATCGGGTTCGTGTTGCCCCAACAATTTTCAACACTGTTTTTGCCAATGATATTCGCCCGGACGCCAAGGCTGCCTGGGTTTCTTATTTCGAACGCAAAAAACCAAACGCTAATGAAATCTATCACTTGGAAAGCATTGTGGATCTTGTGAAACGGGCCCGAAATGGGGAAAATATTTTTCCTCAGGGCATCGACGTTGTAACAGGCGGTTTCCCTTGTCAGGACTTTTCCGTTGCCGGAAAACGTTTGGGTTTTCACTCTCAGAAAAGCCACCTGGGCGGCGTTTTAGAGAAAGACGAGCCCTCCGTGGAAAGCCGCGGACAGCTTTATATGTGGATGCGCGAAGTGATTTCTTTAACATCTCCGAGAGTCTTTATTGCGGAAAACGTAAAGGGTCTAACAAATTTGGATGACGCCAAAGAAGTAATCGAACATGATTTTGCCAACGCCGGAAATGGTGGGTATCTGGTGGTTCCCGCCAAGGTTTTATACGCCCCGGACTATGGCGTTCCGCAATCGAGAGAGCGTGTAATCTTTTTTGGCTTTAAAAAAAGCGCGCTAAAGCCGGAAGCACTAGAAGCGCTCAAAAAAGAGGTGATTCCCCAGGCGTACGACCCCTATCCCGTAAAAACGCATGGAAAAAATCTAAAGAAAATTGTAACTTGTTCGGATGCTTTCCTTGGCTTGCAAGAACCTGAAAAAAGTTTGGATGAATCTCAAAAAAAATATTCCAGGGCTAAATATATGGGGCAGCATTGTCAGGGACAATCTGAAGTAAAATTGGATTCTATCGGTCCAACCATTCGTTCCGAGCATCATGGAAATATTGAATTTCGTCGTTTAAGCATGGAGCACGGGGGTAAACACTATACGGAGCTCGAACAAGGCTTGCCAGAGCGCCGGCTAACCGTCAGAGAATGCGCAAGAATTCAAACTTTTCCAGATGATTATCAATTCATTTTAAAAAAGACCGCTCAAAATAAAAGCGTGTCATCCAGTGACGCTTATAAAATCATAGGAAACGCTGTTCCCTGCGTGCTGGCCTACAATATCGCCAAAAATTTGGAGAGCAAGTGGTTACTATACTTTGAGGAGGAAATGCCATGATCGTATCTTTGAACCCAAAGCCCGCTATGCATGAATTCTCGTCCTTAATGTAGCAAACGGATCTTCTTTTGAATCATGAGGCTTCCATAAACCCCGGGTACTACAAGACTCGTGGAGGAAGTCTGCTTGAAGACGATGTCAAAGCGGCTTTGGACGAATGCGCAAAAGGGACAGCATTCGAGAACACCATTGAAAAAGTTTCCGGGCAAAAATTTCCGGACATTGTCGCTGCAAAATATTACGGCGTTGAGGTGAAAAGCACGAAAGACGATCATTGGACCTCTACTGGCAGTAGCATTCTTGAGTCCTCACGCATACAAGACGTGGAACGCATCTATATGACGTTTGGAAAGCTAGGCGGCACTATCCAATTTTTATCCCGTCCTTACGAAGAGTGCCTGTGCGGTATTGCCGTCACTCACATGCCTCGTTACTTAATTGATATGCGCCTACATGCCGGGGAGACTATTTTTGATAAATTAGGTATCCCGTATGATACATTGAGACAGATGGACAATCCTGTCGCTCCTGTTTCCCAATATTACAGAAGTCAGCTTAAACCCGGAGAAAGCTTATGGTGGGCGGGGGACTCGGTTGACGAAAGTGTTTCCGCAACAATCAGGTTGTGGAAATATATTCCCTGTGCAGAAAAAAGACGACTGACAATTTATGGCTGTATTAATTTCCCGGAAGTTTTTGCTGGAAATTATGACCGCTATGTTCTTTGGCTCACCACCTCACACAGTATTGTAGACCCGCATATTCGAGATCAGTTTTCTGCAGGCGGTATGATAGCTCTGCGTATGGCTGACGGATCGCAAAAACAGTTTCCCGCTGTGTATCGGAGAATCATGGATAATCGCGATCTCTTTATTCGCCGAATGTGCCAGTCGGCCCCGTCGATGTGGGAAGAAGCTCCCACATTGGATGCTTATGGGTTGAATCAGCATTTAGCACAGTGGATGGATCAAGTTTCTCAAGCCGTTCAGCAGACCGGCCGTATCTCCTATGCCGAATCTATGGAAGCTCTCAAGATTTTATTTTGGGGGCGTCCTTGAGAATTTTTTGCTCAGGTTGAATAGAAGGTATTGTAATGTCTCGCTACACGGATGAGCAAACTCATCACATCATGAGTAGCGTTCACTCGAAAGACACTAACATCGAGGTGACCCTACGGAAAGAATTATGGCGACACGGCTATCGTTACCGTAAAAATGTAAAAAATCTGCCTGGTAAACCAGACATCGTCTTCACAAAATATAAATTGGCTATTTTTTGTGACAGCGAATTTTGGCACGGGAAAGATTGGGAGATATTGCGTTCCAAATTAAGCCATGGTAAAAATTCAACTTTCTGGATTCAGAAAATAGAGCGAAATCGACAACGCGACGTTGACGAGGAACGTGCTTTGCGTGCCATGGGATATACTGTCTTACGTTTTTGGGGAAAGGAGATTCTTTCTAATCCCTCAGAATGTGTCCAGGCAATCTCTGACGTGCTGTTTTCTATTAAGATGCGTGAATATGATGATCGTGTTGAAACCGAGCTTACCAAGGATCAGAAACGAACCCTCGTGTAAATCTCACGGTGTATAATGTTCCCCTCGAATAATTAAAGGACACCAGCATGAAATTTATACCAGAGAGGGGTTAACCCTCGATGTGGAAGTGCTTGTACTCCGAGCGCAGTTTGCTGGTGACAAAGGTCTGGCTGCTGTACAGGCCATGATAGCCCGAGAGCATATAACTCAGCCCGCAGCCCAGCGCGATCAGCTCCAGCCCGGCCCCGCCAAACAGCTCATAGGCCAGCAGAAGGGAGGGGACGAGGGTGTTGGCGGCACCGCAGAAGACAGCCACCATGGCCACGGCAGCCGCAAACCCGGCGGGCAGGCCCAGCAGCGGGCCGAACACGCAGCCAAAGGTGGCACCGATATAAAAGCTGGGGACGACTTCGCCGCCTTTAAAGCCAGAAGCCAGGGTGATCGCCGTGAGGAGGATTTTGCAGATAAAATCCCAGGGCAGGGCCTGGCCCTGCTCCACGGCGGCGGTGATGACCCCCATGCCCGCGCCGTTGTAGCGGCCCACCCCCATCAGGTAGGAGAGGGCGACCACCACCACGCCGCCAAGGACTACCCGCACCCAGGGGTTGGGCAGGCGCTTGGGGAGCTGGTGTTCTGCTACATGGAGCAGCAGACAGAACAGCCGGGTGACGGCCGCACAGGCCACGCCCAGCAGAGCGACCTGCAAAACGGGCAGGATGCCCAGCGCCGGGACGGTGGAAAGGGCAAAGCGGGTGGGGGCAATGCCGCAGGCCAGCGAGATGCCGTAGGCCAGCAGGGCCGCACAGAACCCGGGCACGAACGCCACCGAGAAGCTCAGGCCCACATCCTCCACCATCATGGCGAAGAGGGTGGCCGCCAGCGGGGTGCCGAACAGGGCGGAGAAGAACGCGGCCATGCCGCAGACCGTGGCCGTGCGGCGGTCATGGTCCGGGAAATGGAACAGCTTTGCAATATTGTAGCCGATGCTGCCGCCCATCTGCAGGGCCGCGCCCTCCCGGCCGGCGGAGCCGCCGCACAGGTGGGTGAGCACCGTGCCAAAGAAGATGGCGGGCACCAGCAGCGGGCTGACGGCCTCGCCGCTCTGCACGGCCCGGATGACATTGTTGGTGCCAACGCCCTCGCACTTGGTTCCTTTATAAAGGGCTACGATGGCAAGGCCCGCCGCGGGCAGCAGCCAGAGCAGCCAGCCGTGGGCACCCCGCAGCTCGGTGACGGCCTCTACCGCCAGATGGAACGCGGTGCCGATGCCGCCGCACAGCAGGCCGATGGGCAGGGCCAGCACCAGCCAGCGCAGCAGCATCCGGGCCATCTCCCTGGCGGAGCGGGCAGCGCGGGAGAACGATTCACTCATAAAATACACATCCTCACTGGTAAGATCTTTGCCGTTCCACTGTAGCATACCCCAAACCCGATGTCAAGAAACGACAAGGCCCCCGCTCCCTTTGTGCGGAAAGGAGCGGGGGCTGCCATTGTGGATTCAGAAAAAGGAAAAGGAGAAAAAAGGAGAACATTTATGTCACGCCCAAAGGGCGGGACAGCGGTTGAATGGGACAGGGCGGTCATTCCACGTCCTGCAGGGCGGCAAAGTCCTCTTCGCCCGTGCGGATCTTCACGACCCGGGTCACGTTGTAGACAAAGATCTTGCCATCGCCGATGTGGCCGGTGTAAAGGGCTTTCTTGGCGGCCTCCACCACGGAGTCCACCGAGATCTTGGAGACGATGACCTCCACCTTGATCTTGGGCAGCAGGGTGCTGTCCACAGGCACGCCGCGGTATTTCTCGCTGGTGCCTTTCTGGATGCCGCAGCCCATCACCTGGGTCACGGTCATGCCGGTGACGCCCAGATCGTTCAGAGCGGTCTTGAGCTGATCGAACTTGCTCAGCTTTGCGATGATGGACACCTTGTGCATTCCGGTGTCGTACACGCCGTCATGGATGACCGGAGCAGCCTCCCGCACCACGGGGACGGCGGCGTCCACCATCCGGGCCGAAGCCTTGTTGACGTCGTCCTCACCCAGGTCGGTGTTCTCATTGGGAACCATGGCCGCCGCGTTGGCGTCGGAGATGGAGAAGCCAGCGTAAGCGGAAGCCAGGCCGTGCTCATGGATGTCCAGGCCGTCGATCTCCACCTCTGCGGGGACGCGCAGGCCGATGGTCTTGTCGATGACCTTGAAGACGATGAACATCACGATGAGGACGTAAGCATCCACCGTGATGAGGCCCAGCAGCTGGATGCCCAGCTGGGAGAGACCGCCGCCGTAGAACAGGCCCTTGCCCACGCCGTCGCCGCCGTTGGAGAACAGGCCAACTGCAATGGTGCCCCAGACACCATTTACAAAGTGGACGGAGACAGCGCCAACGGGGTCATCAATCTTGGCGATGTGATCAAAGAACTCCACGCTCAGCACCACCAGGATGCCGGCAACAAAGCCGATGATGAACGCGCCGAACGGAGAAACGGCATCGCAGCCTGCCGTGATGGCGACCAGACCGGCCAGAGAGCCGTTCAGGGTCATGGAGACATCGGGCTTGCCGTACCGCTTCCAGGTAAAGATCATGGTCACGCAGGTGGCCACGGCAGCGGCCAGGTTGGTGTTGAAGCAGACAAGGCCCGTCAGGGTCATGGTCTCGTCGGTGGACAGGCTCAGGGAAGAGCCGCCGTTGAAACCGAACCAGCAGAACCAGAGGATGAACACGCCCAGGGCACCGGCCGTCAGGTTGTGGCCGGGGATGGCGTGAGGCTTGCCGTCTTTGTCGTACTTGCCAATCCGGGGGCCAAGCAGGGCCGCGCCCAGCATGGCGATGATGCCGCCCACATTGTGGACTGCTGCCGAGCCTGCAAAATCATGGAAGCCCATGCTCTGCAGCCAGCCGCCGCCCCACATCCAATGGCCGCAGATGGGGTAGACCACCAGCGAGATCATAGCGGAGTAAACGCAGTAAGCTTTGAAGTTGGTGCGCTCGGCCATGGAGCCGGAGACGATGGTGGCGGCCGTTGCGCAGAAAACGGTCTGGAACACGATGTACACCCACAGCGGGATATCGAGCCCCAGGTGCGAGTAATCTCCCTGAATGAACGGGTCGAACCCGCCGATCAGAGCGCCCGTGCCGCCGAACATGATGCCGAAGCCGATGAGCCAGTAGCACGGGGTGCCAATGCAGAAATCCATCATATTCTTCATCAGAATATTGCCGGTGTTCTTGGCACGGGTAAAGCCTGCTTCACACAGCGCGAAACCAGCCTGCATGAAGTAGACAAGGAACGCTGCAACCAGCGTCCAACAGGTGTTGACAGAGTTGAACATGATCGTACCCTCCCACAGTTTTCCCCGCCGGAGTGCCAGCCCCGGCGGAGGCGTACACTTGCGCCGCGCGTCCCTCTATCAAACGTAGCAGCGCTCAAAACATGGTTCTGAGGGCCCTCTACTTCCCCCAGAGCGCACGGGGCCCGCGGCCCCGCGAAACACAAAAGGCGCTTGTGGAATTTTGCTTCCACAAGCGCCTTTGCTTTCGATGGCACGAGTATAGAACGCCTTGGTCAGACTGTCAATACCCGGAACTTGATTTTGTCATTTTTCACAACACATCCGAAGGATGGAATGAAAAAGTTTGGCACGGTTGTTTTGGAAATTACAGCAGGGTCTTGACGTATGCAGCCAGCTCCGCGTCCTTGCAGGAGGCAAAGAACAGCTCGCTGAACTTCTCGCCGGCCACAGCGCCCTTGAGCAGGTCCGGATCGATGCTCTTCAGGCAATCGATGAGGGGCTTAAAGGTGGCAGCGCGGACGCCGTCCAGGATCTTCTTGTTCCGCTGCTCGGGCTCCACGCGCTCCTTGGGGTAGCCCTGGCCGTGGCCGAAGCCGAACAGCTTCTCAAAGCAGTACTCCAGGTTGAGCTCGCCGCCCCAGCCAAAGCCCTTGGCAAACGGCATGGCCACGGCGTTGCCGTCGTTGACATGGGCAAAGGTGTAGGCGTCCACGGGGTCTTCCACATGGCCGCAGATGACACCGGGGAAGCTGTTCAAAGCCAGCATGGCACCCTCGCCGGTGCCGCAGCCGGTGATGACGTAATCGGCCGCGCCGCTGTTGAGCAGGATGGCGGCCAGGATGCCGCACTGGACATAGGTCAGCTGGGCCTTGTCATCGGCTGCGTACATGCCGTAGTTGACTACCTCGTGGCCCATGGGCTCCACCACTTTTTTCAGGGCGGCTTCAATGATGCCGTTCTTGGCAGCCTGGCTGTTCTCGTTGATGAGTGCGATCTTCATTCCAATATCCCTCCGTTTGGTCTGTTTGCGCAATCAAATGCGGTTCTCCTGTGCTCTAGGGTAACATGGTTTCCCGGCGGTGTCAATGTTCCTGTGTGGGGGTGCTGCCGCCCAGTTTCTTTTTCTGCTGTCGGGCCATAATGGGCATGAGCAGCGGCGTGGGCACAAAGTGCTGGGCGGTGGTGGCAGCCCGCATCAGAGCCGAGGGCACGATGATGGTCTTGCCCCGCAGCATCCCGCGCATGGCTTCCTCCACACAGAGGGCGGGGGAAATGCCCTTGAGGGCGAACACCACACCCGCCCGGTCGTTGAACTCGGTGTCCACCGGGCCGGGGCAGAGGGCGCAGACGTAGACAGGGCTGTGCTGCTCCCGGAGCTCTTCGGCAATGCCCCGGGTCAGGCTGACCACATAGGCCTTGGTGGCGTAGTAGCCCGCCATATAGGGACCACCCGGCAGCAGGCCTGCCGAGGAGGCCACGTTCAGCACCGTGCCAAAGCCCTGGGCCTGCATTTTCTGCACCGCGAACTTGCACAGCTGGTGCATGGCCAGCACGTTGACTTTGGCCATGGAGAGCTCGGCCTCGGTGCTGGTCTCCAGAAAACTGCCGCAGACGCCAAAGCCCGCGTTGTTGATAAAAATGTCGATCCGCTCCTCGGCCAGCTCCTCACACAGGCGAGTACACTCGCTCTCCCGGGCAAGGTCGGCGGGGAGGACGCGGCAGAACGTGTTGTACTTTGCCAGCAGCTCGGCGGCCAGCTGATCCAGCCGCTCCCGGCGGCGGGCGGTGAGGATGAGGCGGAAGCCGAGCTTGGCATACCGGCAGGCAAACTCCCGGCCGATGCCGGAAGAGGCTCCGGTGATCCAGACGGTCTTGTGAGACATGGGGATACTCCCTTTCTGCGTTTTTTCTTATTGTACCACAGGGCCGGGCAAAACAAAAGCGATGCCTCGGCATCGCTTTTGCAGGGGGGTCATGCTTTTACGGTTTTGGCGGCCAAGGCTTTCGCGGGCTTCATCAGAAGGATGCAGACCCCGTTGAAGACGAGGGAGCCGACGATGTACACGAAGAAGAACCGGGGCAGGTTGGCCGCAAAGGTCTCCGCGTCGATGCAGGCCACCGTGAGGTAGGCAAAGCCGACGTTGTTGAGCACCTTGGGGGCATAGGGGTGCAGGATGATGAGGATGAACAGCACCACCGCCAGCGGCAGCAGCAGGCCCAGCAGGCCGCCCAGCACCGGGGTCAGGGCTGCAATGGCCAGCATGGCCAGCACGGTGAGCACCATGCCTACAAGGCCGCCCAGCTCCACGGAAAGGAAGCGGTCCTTGATGTCGCCCTCCATGGTGAACAGCATGATGTTGCTCAAAAACACCAGCCAGCTGTAATCAAATTCAATGACGTGGAAGAACGCGTTGGCGATCAGGATCCACACCAGCATCATCAGGCGGAAATAGAGCAGAAAACGCTTGGTAACGGCTTCGTTCATAAAAGGGAACCTCCATTTTTGGTTTTGGAAAGGAAAAAGTGTGCGGCTCCAGTATACCGTGTTTTGCACAGATTGGCAAGCTTTAATTTACAAAATAAGCAATTAAATCTTGCTTTAAAGCCTGTCTTGTTGTCCAGGGGCTTTTCGAGTATAATGGAGCTATGAAAAATCAAGCTTTGGCACAAACAGGAGGCTTTTATTATGAATAAACCCGTTTTGGTGGTCATGGCGGCTGGCATGGGCAGCCGTTACGGCGGCATGAAGCAGATCGACCCGGTGGGCCGCAATGGGCAGGTCATTGTGGATTACTCTCTCTACGATGCCCGCCGCGCAGGCTTTGAGACGGTCATTTTTGTCATCAAGCACGAGATCGAGGATGCCTTTAAGGCGGCCATCGGCGACCGTGTTTCCAAGGTGATGGACGTGAAATACGCGTTCCAGCAGCTGGACGAGCTGCCGGAGGGCTTCTCCATCCCGGAGGGCCGTGTCAAGCCCTGGGGCACCTGCCACGCGGTTCTGGCCGCAAAGCCGTTCATCAACGGCCCCTTTGCCGTCATCAATGCGGACGATTACTACGGCCCGCAGGCATTCAAAGTGATGTACGATTACCTTTCCACCCACGAGGATGGCGAGGTGTACGATTACTGCATGGTGAGCTATCTGCTCAAGAACACCGTCTCGGAAAACGGCAAGGTCTCCCGCGGTGTCTGCCAGGCAAACCCGGACGGCACCCTCCACAGCGTCATCGAGCGCACCCGCATTGAGACCTACGAGGGCGGCATCCACTACACCGAGGATGAGGGCGCTACCTGGGTGGACCTGCCCGGCGAAACGCAGGTCAGCATGAACCTCTGGGGCTTCGGTAAGAGCTTTTTGGAAGAGGCGGACCGCCGCTTTGCGGGCTGGCTGACCGAGCATCTGGCCAAGGACCCGCTCAAGTGTGAGTATTTCCTGCCGCTGGTGGTCACCGAGCTGCTGGAGGAGGGCAAGGCCACGGTCAAGGTGCTGAACAGCACCGATCAGTGGTACGGTGTCACCTACCGGGAGGACAAACCCGTGGTGGTGGCCGGCATCGCTCAGAAGACCGCCGAGGGTCTCTACCCGGAAAACCTCTGGGGTTAACTCTAACTTAAAAAATGGGCCGTCCCCGTAGGGACGGCCCATTTTTGGTTCTTCTTATGCAGAGTGCTTGTGCTCGTATTTGAGGCGCTCCCGCAGTTCGTCCAGCGTGAGCTGTTTGGTACCATGGCGCAGTCTGGGGTAGGCGCGGAGCATACGGCCCTTGCCAAAGTGGGCCGTGCGGCGGGTGCGCTCCCGCAGCTCCTCGCTCCGGGCAGCCAGCTCCTCGGCCAGCTGTTCCAGCTGCAGCAGCTCGGCGGTCCGCTCGGCTGTGCCCTTGGCCGCCAGCTTGACGGCCTTGGCGGCTTCGGCCGCATTGAGGCGGGAGATCTCGGAAGCCCGGCGGGCGGCCTCCCGGGCCTCGTCGGCCTTGCGGCGCATGGCCTCAGCCGCTTCCTTGGGCGAAAGCTTGGCAGCGGCGTCCCGGGCCTCGGCAGCAGCCAGCTTGAACTGCAGACGGTTCTCGTCCAGTTTCTGGTCAGCCTCCATGGCGGTGGTGCCCAGGATCTCGGTCATGGCGTCGCTGACGGCGTGGATGCTGTCGGCCACATTTTCCAGGACGTCCAGCTCCCGGGCCAGGTCAGAGGCGGCCACGGCCGTGACAACAACGTCTGCCGCGTAGACAGCGTAGAGGAAGCACATCAGGAGGAACCCGATGAAAGGCGGCACCAGCTCCACCAACCCGGCGATCGTGGGGTGGATGGCTTTCATCATCACCAGCGTGCCCACGCCCCACAGCAGGGAGAACTCCAGACAGATGTAGCCGCCGATGTTGAACGGCTTATCGCTGTAGTCCCACCAGCGGGTGTGGTAGAGCTTGTAAAGCACCCAGCCGCCCACCAGCTCCAGCGCACTGGGCAGGATGACGCCGCCGATGTAGAGCGCCAGCGTGCTGTGCTCAAACGGCGTCAGGACAAACAGGACGATGACCATGCCAAAGCCGTAGATGGGGCAGACCGGGCCGTTGAGGAAGCCCCGGTTGACGATCTGGCCTGTCGTGGCGGCGGCATACACCACCTCCAGGCACCAGCCCAGGCAGGAGTAGACGAGGAAATACGCCAGGATCTGATACAGCGTAAAGCCGCAGACCGTGGTGTTGAGGAAAAACGACAAGGACAGCACCTCCCGTTAGTTCTGCGTTTCGGCTTCAGCCTCTGCGGCGGCCTCGGCAGCGGCCATCTTCTTGAGCACCTTGGGTTCGATCCAGGTCACGCTCTCGTCGCCGGGCAGTTTGCGGGCGATCAGGGCCTTGATCTTGATGCCCATTTCGGTGAACATGCCCTCGTGCTCGGTGCGGATGTTCCACTCCGGCTCGTTCTCGTGCAGGTCAAAGGTCTTCCAGGTGATCTCATAACCGGAAGCGGGGAAGTACTCCAGACTGTCGCGGAACAGGTCGTCGTCATCGGTCTTGAAGTAAATTTCGCCGCCGTCCTCAAGGAATGCCCGGTACTGGATGAGCTGGCGGGGGTAGGTGAGGCGGTGCTTGTGGGAGGAACCGTTCTTGCTCCACGGGTTGCAGAAGTTGATGTAGACGCGGCTGACGGTGTCCTCCGGGAAGATGACGTTGTGGATCCGCTCAATGTCGGCGCTCATGATCTTCACGTTGTCAATGGGGCGGTCAGCCGCCTGATAGGCGGCCTCCACTTTCCGCTTGGCCAGGATCAGCACCTTGTCGGTGATGTCGATGCCCAGGTAATTGTTCTCCGGGTGGGCGCAGGCCAGCTGGGAGAGGAAACCGCCCTTGCCGCAGCCCAGCTCCAGCACGAAAGGCTGCTCCGGGCGGGCATACTGGGCGTGCCATTTTCCGCCCAGCACAAAGGGGTCGTGGACGTGGAAGTCGCTGGCCAGCAGCTCAGCGCGGGCATAGGGCTTGAAACGCATTCTCATAGTAATTCAGACTCCTTGTAGTTTGTGTTGATTATTCCCGATTTTTCAAAAATTCCGCTGCCTCTTCGGGTGTGGCGGCGCAGCTGCCCTGGCAGATGCCGGGCTTGCCGCCGCCCCGGCCATTGAGGGCGGTGTTCAGGGCTTTGGTCAGGGCGCGGACATCACCGTCTGCCTGAGCCAGACAGTAGCCGGTGCCCTTGTCTGTGGGGGTCAGGGCGGCGCACAGGCCGCTGGTGGCCTCGCTCAGGCGGACCGCCAGCCGGTGCAGGCCGTCCGGGTCCAGTCCGTTCACGATGCGGATGGCATCCTCCCCGGGGGTCACCAGCTGGGCCATGGTGTCAAACAGCTGGCTGCACAGCCCGAAGTGGGCAAATTTCAGGGCGGTGTACTCCTCGTACACCCGGTGGACGGCGTTGGCCGTCTCGGTGGATTTGGCGCTCAGCAAAGCGCCAATGTCCGCCTGCCGGGTCCGCATGGCCTGGGCTTCCGCAAGGGCCCGCTGGCCGCAGACCACGCTGAGCCGGACGCCGCCCTTGTAGTTTTCGGACGCCAGGATCTTGATCTGGCCCACCTGCCCGGTGGTGGCGGTGTGGGTGCCGCAGCAGGCGCAGACGTCTGCCCCCGGGATGGTCACGATCCGCACCTGGCCCGCGATCTCCTTTTTGCTGCGGTAGGTCAGGGCCGCCAGCTCCTCCGGCGTGGGGTAGGTGATGAGGACAGGCACATCCTGCCAGACGATTCGGTTGGCGGCAAGCTCGGCCTCCCGCAGGCCCTCGGCGGAGATGGGCACGCTGGTGTCCATCCGGACGGCCTCGGAGCCGATGTGGAACCCCACGTTCTCAGCCCCGAACATGGCGTGCAGGATGCCGGAGAGGATATGCTCGCCGGTGTGCTGCTGCATCTTATCGAACCGCCATTCCCAGTCGATGGATTCGGCAGCCTCGGCCCCGGGCACGGCCCCGGCGGGCAGGGCATCCACCGTGTGCCAGATGACGCCCTCGCTCTCATGGACATCCGTAACGTGGAGCACGGTGCCGTCGGCCAGGGTCAGGGTGCCGCGGTCGGCCGGCTGGCCGCCGCCCTCCGGGTAAAAGACGGTGCCGTCCAGTGCCAGCTTTCCGCCCGTTTTGCCCGGCTCCACAGCAAGGATACGGCCGGTGGCTTCCCTGCGGAACGCATCGGCCTCGTAATATTTTTCAGTGCGCTGCATAGATTTTCCTCCTGAAAACCTCTCCGTCATCGTCGCTTCGCTTGATGACACCTCTCCTGTCAGGAGAGGCTTTGGCAGTCCGTTTTGTTTCCAAGCAGACTCCATTGGGTTCATCGAAAACGAAATCTCTCTGCCAAGGGCTCCCCTGATCGGAAAGACTCCCCCGGCCGGGGGAGGTGGCACGGAAGTGCCGAAAGGGGAACGGCTGGCGCAAAGCGCCTGAGAGGTTTCATAAGTATACCACGATTTTTGCCTGTGGAAAATAGTCTGCGGTTATGTTATGATAGGAACTAGCATAAAAACGGACAAAACCAAACGAGGAAGGGAACACATCATGCGTGAAAGTGGAATTCTGATGCCGGTGTCCAGCCTGCCCGGCCCCTATGGGATCGGCTGCTTTGGCAAAGCGGCGCTGGAGTTTGTGGATTTTCTGGCCGAGGCAGGCCAGACCATCTGGCAGATCCTGCCCCTGAGCCCCACCGGCTACGGCGACAGCCCCTACCAGAGCTGCTCCGCCTTTGCGGGCAACCCCTATTTCATCGACCTCGACGCCCTCAAGGCCGAGGGTCTGCTCACCGCGGCCCAGCTCAAGGCAGAAGAGTGGGGCGAAAACCCGCTGGAAGTGGACTACGGCACCCTCTACACCAGCCGCTACAAGGTGCTCCGCACTGCTTATCAGGCTTGGCGGGAGCAGTGCGCGGGCCAGCACGGCTGCGCGTTTTATTATCCGGATGATTATTATGCCTTTACGCTGGCCAACGAGGCCTGGCTGGAGGATTACGCCCTGTACATGGCCCTTAAGACCGAACACCAGATGAAGAGCTGGACCGACTGGCCCCGGGAGTACCGGACGCGGGATGCCGGAGCACTGGCCCGGTTCCGCGCCGCCCATGAGGAAGAGATCGGTTTCTGGAAGTTCTTGCAGTACAAGTTCGACACCCAGTGGAAAGCCGTCAAGGATTACGCCAATGCAAAGAGCGTGAAGATCCTGGGCGATATCCCCATTTACGTCTCTGCGGACTCGGTGGACGCCTGGGTGGGCGGCCCCCTGTTTGAGCTGGACGGCGAGGGCCGCTTTGCCCGGGTGGCCGGCTGCCCGCCGGACTATTTCTCGGCGGATGGCCAGCTGTGGGGCAACCCGCTGTATAACTGGCCGTACCATAAACAGACGGGATACGCCTGGTGGGTGCAGCGGGTCCGCCATGCTTTGGGCATTTACGATCTGCTCCGCATCGACCACTTCCGCGGCTTTGATACCTACTGGGCTATCCCGGCGGGCAGCTCCACGGCCTGCAACGGCAAGTGGGAGATCGGCCCCCGGATGGACCTGTTCAACGCGCTGGAAGCGGCCCTCGGCAAGCTGCCGATCATTGCAGAAGATCTGGGCGAATTAGTGCCCAGCGTGCGGGAGCTGCTGGCGGACAGCACGTTCCCGGGCATGAAAGTGCTGCAGTTTGCCTTTGGCGGCGGCGACAACGAGTATCTGCCCCATAATCACGTCAAGAACTGCGTGGTCTACCCGGGTACCCACGATAACACCACCCTGACCGACTGGTGGGTAAATTCTGCCACTGAGAAAGAAAAAGCCACGGCGGCGGCCTACCTCCACCTGACCCCCTGCAAGCCCACCGCCAAGGAGGTGGCCGCGGTGAAGCCGGACGACGCCCGTATTGCCCTGATCCGTGCAGCGCTGGGCTCGGTGGCGGACCGGGTCATCATCCCCATGTATGATTGGCTGGGCCTGGGCGCGCAGGCCCACCTGAATACTCCCGGCAAGCTGGGCGGCAACTGGATCTGGCGTGCAGCGGACGGGTTTGCAAAAACCACGCTGGCCAAACGCGTTCTGGAAGAGTGCGAGGTGTATTGCCGTGCCGAACTCCGGTCTGGTTCCGAAACACTTTTAGCAACTTGACGAAAATAAAAAAAGTTTGAGAAATTTTATGCGTTTTGCTGGTAAGTGTTGCCACTGAATGCTATAATCACTTTGAATCGGGGCAGGCAACTTTGCGGCCCCGGAGGCAAAGCGCGCCGCAAGGGAGAAAGCGGCGCGCGGATGATGGGGAAAAACGCATGAAGAAAGAATGTACGGAGCAGGACCTGCAGCGGTTTGTGCAGGACGCGAAGCTCGCTTTTGAGGACGTGACCCTGACGGAGCTGGATGAAGACAGCAGCCGTTATTGGCAGGACGACGGCCTCATGGTGGACTACGAGCTGCGCAACGGGCAGGTAGGCTGCGTGCTGCGGCGCCAGATCTTTGTCGAGGGCAAAGTCTGGGAGCTGCAGATGACAGCGCCTCTGGCAGGCAGCGGCCTGCCGGAAGACCGGATGACCCCGCGGGAGCGCGAGCTCTGCCGCGAGGATATGAACCACGATTTTCTGACGGGTGTGTTCAACCGCCGCTATTTTGAGACGGAGTTCTGCACCCACCTGGATGAGTGGGCCGACCAGCACCGCTGCGCCTCGCTGGCGCTGGTGGCGCTGGACAACGCCGACGCCCTGCGGGCCGGGTATGGCCCGGTGGTGATGAGCCAACTGGTCTGCTTTGTGGCAAACCAGTGGAAGAAGCACTTTGACCGCCCGGCGGAACGGGTGGTCTGCCGCCTGGCCGACAGCCTGTTTGTGATCGGCTGTGCGGACAAGAACTGCAAGGAGCTGGAGGAAGAGCTGCACACCCTCTATGGCCAGATGCCGCACGAGTGTGTGACGTCCGTGGGCCTGATGAAGATGGTGCCCATCCCGCAGTCCATTGCCGTGGCCTGCACCAGTGAGGTGCGGGGCCGCAACTGGGAGGCCGTGTTCCAGCTCTGTCGGCAGCGGCTCGAGGCCGTGCAGCAGGCGGGCGGCGATCAGGTCAGCCAGTCCTGAACCACAACGGATAAAAGAGCCCCCTTTTGGAGACGCTAAGGCCAAAAGGGGGCTCTTTTTATATGGAAAATCAGAAAAACGACAACCTCAACCTGCTGGAAGCCGTGGTGCAGAATACCGAGATGGGCAAAAACACGCTGGAGCAGATCGTGCCCATGACGGAGGAACCCCGCTTCAAGGCCGAGCTGCTGCGGCAGCGGAATATCTACCGGGAACTGAACCAGGAGGCGCGCACGGCCATCACGGCCTGCGGCGGCACGGCCCAGGGCCAGAGCACCATGGCAAAGCTCAACACCAAAATGGGCATCAGCATGAAGACCCTGACCGATAGATCCACCCGGAATCTGGCCGAAATGCTCTCCGAGGGGAGCAGCCAGGGCGTCATGGACTGCATCAAATCCCAGAAAGACTACCCGGACGCCGCGCCCGGCTCCAAGCGGCTGATGCAGAAACTGCAGGATTTTGAGGAGGACAACCGGATCAAATTGGAACAGTTTCTATAACAAAAAACAGGCTGGCAGCGCCAGCCTGTTTTTGTATCCGCGAGGTTACAGGGATTCGACCATAGCTGCCACGATCTTGGTGGCGGTGGCAACGTACTCCGAAATGCTGAATTTTTTGACCACCAGCACCTCGTGGCCATCCTCGTCGGCGTTGTCGCTCATGGCGCGGAGGATGACGCAGGGAACGCCGTTCTTGGCGGCGATCTGGCTCACAGCCGCGCCCTCCATCTCCACGCAGTCGGGGGCGCACTTGGCCTCAATGGCGGCCTTGGTGGCGCTGTCGCCCACAAACAGGTCGCCGGTGGCGATCTTGCCCGTCAGCGACTGGACGCCGCAGGCGGCGCAGGCAGCCTCGGCGGCGGCGATGAGGGCCGGGTCGCCGGAGTATTCTTTCAGGTAGGGCGGGTTCTGGCAGATCATGTCCAGCTGGGCGTCATGGTAGAGCACCGTTTTGCCAATGACCACGTCCCCAATGCCGATCTTGCTGGTCATGTTGCCCGCAATGCCGGAGAAGATGATCTTCTCGGCCCCGAACTTGGTGATGAGCACCTGGGTGGTGGCGGCGGCATTGGCCTTGCCCATGCCGGCACAGCAGACCACCACCTGCTTGCCTGCCAGCGTGCCCTTGTGGTACTCCACGCCGCCGTAGGGCTCCACGGTGACGTTTTCCAGCTTTGCGCAGAGCTGATCGACTTCATCGGGCATTGCGCCCATAATACCGATAATCATAATTTTGATCCTTTTCCTGAGAAGCTCCCCTGACAGGGAAGCTGTCGAACGAAGTGAGACGGAGAGGGTTAGACATTGAACAGGAACTCGATGACATCGCCGTCTTTCACAACGTACTCCTTGCCCTCGGTGCGCTGCAGGCCCTTGGCCTTGACGGCGGCGTAATCAAAATTGTTGGCCTCCAGGTCGCTGTAGCCGATGACGCTGGCGCGGATGAAGCCGCGCTCGAAATCACTGTGGATCTTGCCGGCAGCCTGCGGGGCCTTGGTGCCTTTGCGGATGGTCCAGGCGCGGCACTCTTTCTTGCCGTCGGTCAGGAACGAGATCAGGCCCAGCAGGTCGTAGCTGGCGGTGATGAGGTTGTCCAGGCCGCTGGCCTCAATGCCCATCTCGGCCAGGAACTCTTTTTTCTCCTCGGGGGAGTAATCAGCGATGTCCTCCTCGGTCTTGGCGCAGATGGGGATGTAGCGGGCACCCTCCTCTTTCGCGCGGGCGGCCACCAGCGGGACATACTTGTTGTTCTCGATGCCCTCCATCAGGTCATCCTCGCCCACGTTGCAGGCATAGAGGACGGGCTTTGCGCTCAGCAGGCCCATCTCGTGGAGTACGGTCTGCTGTTCGGCGTCGCTCTCATCAAAATCAAAGCTGCGCGCGGGCTTGCCAGCGCTCAGGTGGTCAGCCAGCTGCTGCAGCCAGGCTGCTTCGGCAGCGGCGCCCTTGTTGTTGCCGCTCTTGGCGGCTTTGGCCATCCGGCCCGCGCGGTTCTGCACCACTTCCAGGTCGGAGAGGATCAGCTCATAGTCGATGGCGTCGATGTCGGAGATGGGATCCACGGCCTCGGCCTTGGTCACATCCTCCACCACATGGATGATGTTGTCATCGTCAAAGCAGCGCACCACATGCACGATGGCGTCACACTCGCGGATGTGGCCCAGGAACTTGTTGCCCAGGCCGGCACCCTGGCTTGCACCCTTGACCAGGCCTGCAATGTCCACGAACTCCACGATGGCAGGGGTCTTCTTGTTGGTCTGCCACACCTCGGCCAGCTTGTCCAGCCGCTTGTCAGGCACGGCCACGATGCCGCTGTTGGGCTCAATGGTGCAGAACGGGTAGTTGGCAGCCTCCGCGTTCTTGGTGGAGGTGATGGCGTTGAACAGAGTGGATTTGCCCACGTTTGGCAATCCGACGATACCCAGTTTCATATAAAATACGCTCCTTACACGTTGGGTGAACATAATAATACATCTATCATTATACGCAAAGGGGGAGGGGAGCGCAAGAGGCAGCACAGTGAGAAAATGTTTTTCGCCCACAAGATGAATTTTGCGTGTGCAGCCAACTGAAATTGTTGGTTTTGACGATTAAAAAGGAATTAAACCGATGGGCATTTGTGAAAATGCTCATAATTTGTCGTACTATTTGTCATTAACGATGATTTTGTAAAATATAAGTTAAAAATTATTGACATTTCTGCCACAAAAGAATATGCTGGGGTCAGCAGGGAAGCAGGAGCCTTCCCATCAAAATGCAAAGGAGGAAGCAGTATGGTATAAAGTGCCCGGCCATTTCCGGAAAGGATGGATCATGGGCTGAAAAGCTCTTCTGCTCCGGAATGCCGGGAGAATATGAAGAAGAGAAGGAATCGCTCTGCACAAAGCGGAGCCGAAAGAAAAGGAAGATGAAACGAATATGGAAAAGAACATGTTCATTCGGATCCTGAACAGCGAGATGGAGCTTGCTACCGGATGTACGGAGCCCGGTGCCGTGGCACTGACCGCCGCCGAGGCGGGGTGCGCACTGCGTCGGGCGGGAGCCAACACGGTGGAAGAGGTGCTGGTGAGCGCCAGCGTCAACATCATCAAAAACGCGATGTCGGCGGGCATCCCGGGCACTTCCTACGAGGGCATGGATTACGCGGCCGCCATCGGCGCGGTGGGCGGTGACCCTGTCCACCTGCTGGAGGTCATGAACTATGTGGCCCCGGAGCAGGTAGAGCAGGCGGCAGCTCTCGTCAAAGCAGGCAAGGTCGAAGTGGAAGTGGCACAGGTGCCCCAGAAGCTCTATGTGGACGTGACGGTCAAGGGCGAGGGACACACCGGCCGTGCCGTGGTCCGGGACCTGCACACCAATGTGGTGCTGGTCCAGCAGGACGGCGAGACCACGCTGGACAAGACGAACGCCGCGGCCCAGTCTCCGGACGGACGCGACCTGGTTCCGCCGGAAGAGATCGCCGCTTTCCTAACCGTGAAGTCCATCTGGGATTACTGCACGGAGGAGCTTGACCCGCTGCATGACCCCATCGACATCATCCGCAGCGCCGTCAAAGTGAACACCGCCATCAGCGAGGAGGGCCTCTCCAAGGAGTACGGCCTGGCCATTGGCCGCAACCTGGAGCTGAACTGCCGCAAGGGCCTGATGACCCGCGACCTGACCACCAATGCCATGATCATCGCCTCGGCGGGCGCGGACGCCCGGATGGCGGGTGCCCCGGTCTCGGTGGTGGCAAACTCCGGCAGCGGCAACCAGGGCATTACGGCTACCATGCCTGTTGTGGCAGCAGCCCGCTGGCTGGACATCGACGAAGAAAAGATGCTGCGGGCCGTCACTCTCTCCAATCTCATCGCCATCCGGATCAAATCGAAGTTTGGCCGCCTGAGCAACCTCTGCGGCGCGACCGTGGCCGGCACCGGTGCCGCCTGCGGCATCACCTACCTGCTGGGCGGCGGCTATCATGAGATCTGCTGTGCCATCCAGAACATGGTGGGCAACGTGACCGGTATGGTCTGCGACGGTGCCAAGGCGGACTGCGCCCTCAAGATCTCCACCTGTGTCAACGCGGCCTGCCAGGCAGCGGCCATGGGCACGCGCGGCATCCGGGTGCAGAGCACCGACGGCATCATCGAAGACAACGTGGAATACACGCTGGACAATTTTGCGACCCTGAGCACCCACGGCACCAGCGACAAGGTCATCCTGGACCTGATGCTGAACAAACATCTCCCCGAAGCGGAGTAACCTCTCTGGCGGCATACGGCTGCCGGAAAAATCATGTGCAAAAACCCTGCATCCCATGCAGGGAGGAAAAGGGGTACTATTTATGAAAAAGCTACTGAACAATCTGCCGTTCCGGCTGCTGCTGGGCATCGTGATCGGCATTATCCTGGGTCAGGTCTTCCCGCTGAGTTTCATGCGGGTGGTTGTTACCCTGCAGTACATCATGGGCCAGCTCATCACGTTCTGTGTCCCGCTCATCATCATCGGCTTTATCGCACCGTCCATCACCAAGCTGGGCAAGAACGCGTCCCGCCTGCTGGGCGTGGCGGTTGTCATCGCTTACGTTTCGTCCATCTGCGCGGCCTTTATGAGCACCGGTGCCGGCTACGCGCTGATCCCTCACCTGTCCATCGACACCGAAGTCGCTGGCTTGCGGGAGCTGCCGGGCGTTGTGTTTGAGCTGAATATCCCTCAGATCATGAGTGTCATGAGCGCGCTGGTCCTCAGCGTGCTGGTTGGCCTGGCCGCTACCTGGACCAACAGCAAGCTCACCTGTGATTTCCTGGCCGAGTTCCAGAACATCGTGCTGGACATCGTCAGCAAGATCATCATTCCCATCCTGCCGTTCTACATTGCCACCACTTTCTGCAACCTGAGCTATGAGGGCATGATCACCCATCAGCTGCCCGCGTTCCTGCAGATCATCATTATCGTCATGATCGGCCATTACATCTGGCTGACGGTCCTGTATCTGCTGGCAGGCGCTTACTCCGGCAAGAACCCCTGGGAAGTGCTCCGCCACTATGGTCCCGCTTACCTGACCGCTGTCGGCACCATGTCCAGCGCCGCTACCCTGGCCGTTGCTCTGGACTGCGCCCGCAAGAGCAAGGTCCTGCGCAAGGATATGGTCAGCTTTGGCATCCCCCTGTTTGCCAACATCCATCTGTGCGGCTCGGTCCTGACGGAAGTGTTCTTCTGCATGACCATCTCCAAGATCCTCTACGGCAAGCTGCCCAGCATCGGCACCATGATCTTGTTCTGCCTGCTGCTCGGCATCTTCGCCATCGGCGCTCCCGGTGTCCCCGGCGGTACGGTCATGGCCTCTCTGGGCCTGATCACTGGCGTGCTGATGTTTGATGACGCCGGTACCGCCCTGATGCTGGCCATCTTTGCCCTGCAGGACAGCTTCGGCACTGCCTGCAACGTCACCGGTGACGGTGCTCTGACCCTGATGCTGACCGGCTACGCCGAAAAGCATGGGATCCAGGAGAACCAGAACATCGAGAGCCCCGTCCTGTAACCAAAACATTCTTCCACCCAGAACCTCAATTAAAACACTGGCCCCAGCGGCAAGATCAGCCAGCCGCTGCAGCGGCAGAGGAGGGCGGCCCGGAAACGGGCCGCCCTTTTCGTGCTGTGGGTCAAAGCACTCCATTTGAACAAAAAATGTACAAAAGCTTCTTTATTTTGTCATAACTGTTCCGTATAATAAAAGATAGGGACTCATTGGAAATTTGCGGCCACCCGCTCCCGGCGGGTCTGCTTTACAACAAATACAGAGGAGGAACACTCTCATGGCAAACGAAAAGATCCTTGTCGTGGACGACGATACCAATATCTGCGAGCTGCTGCGGCTCTACCTGACCAAGGAGGGCTACCAGGTCACCACCGCCAACGATGGGGAAGAGGGCCTGGAAAAATTCAGCCAGGTCAAGCCGGACATGGTGCTGCTGGACGTGATGATGCCCCGGCTGGACGGCCTGGAGGTCTGCCGCCGCATCCGCAAGATGGGCAACACCCCGGTGATGATGCTGACGGCCAAGGGCGAGACCTTTGACAAGGTGCTGGGCCTGGAGCTGGGTGCCGACGATTATATGGTCAAGCCCTTTGACGCCAAGGAAGTGGTGGCCCGCATCAAGGCGGTGCTCCGCCGCTGCCAGAATTCCTCCGCCGCGGCGGAAAGCACCGAGGGCGTCATTGAGTTTGACAACCTGCGGCTGGATATGAACAGCTATGAGCTGCGGGTCAAGGGCAAGGTGGTGGAGGCTCCTCCCAAGGAGCTGGAGCTGCTCAACTGCCTGGCCTCCCACCCCAACCGCGTTTACACCCGCGACCAGCTGCTGGACGAGGTGTGGGGCTTTGAGTACTACGGCGATTCCCGCACCATTGACGTGCATGTCAAGCGCTTGCGCGAGAAGCTGGCAGGGGCCTCTGATAAATGGGAGCTCAAGACCGTGTGGGGCGTGGGTTATAAATTCGAGGTGCGTCAGTAATGCGCAAGAGTATTTCCGTGGCGTTCTTCTCCACGGTGTCCACCCTGATGGTGCTGGGCATCGTGTTGATGGGCGGTTCAGAGTGGCTGCTGTTCAGCAATTATTTTGCCAAGGACCGCTACGCCACGCTGGATGAGGTGGTCAATGTCACCCGGCGGACAGCGCAGTATCTGGTGCAGGAGGCGGCTCTGCCCGAGGGCGAGGAGCTGGACACCCTGAGCACCAAACTGGAGATCATTGGCGAGAGCGCGGAGGCCTACCTGTTCTTTACGGACAACGAGGGCAACGTGCTCATCGCCTCCAACCCGGACAAGCTCAGCGGCTGCGCTGTGCCGGAAGCGGTGCTGCAGAAGACCGACGCGGCACCGGAAAACTACCACCTCTTCAGTACCATGGACGGCGTGCTCACGGAGAAGAGCTATGTCTCGGCCAGTGAGCTGCGCTCGGAGCGGGGCGGACACAGCGGTTATGTCTTCCTCTGCTCCTCCGGTGAGCAGCTGACGGAGTTCAAGCAGCAGTTCTGGTCCAACTTCCTGCTGTCGTCCTGCGTGATGCTGCTCTGCGCCAGCGTGCTGACCAAAGTGCTGATGCACAAGCTTACCGACCCGCTCCAGAAAGTGACGGATGCCGCCCAGCGGTTTGGCGGCGGCGACCTCTCGGTCCGTGTGGAGGGCGTCGAGGGCGAGGGCGAAGTGGCCGATCTGGCCCGCACCTTTAACACCATGGCTGAAAACATCCAGATGAACGACAACTCCCGGGGCCAGTTCATGGGCAACATCGCCCACGAGCTGCGCACCCCCATGACCACCATCAAGGGCTTCATCGACGGCATTCTGGACGGGACCATCCCGCCGGAGATGCAGAACCACTATTTGCAGCTGGTCAGTGAGGAGACCGGGCGGCTGGCCCGGCTGATCCAGAACATGCTGGACCTCTCCAAGCTGGAAAGCGGCGAGTATCAGGTCAACGCCCGGATGTTCAACATCTGGGAGACCCTGACCGGCGTGGCCCTCTCGGCGGAGCAGCGGATCAACGACGGGATGATCGACATTGACGGCCTGACCATGGACGAAAAAGTCCTCGTCTACGCCGACCCGGACCTCATCCATCAGGTGGCCTACAACCTGCTGGACAACGCCATCAAATTCACCCCGGCAGGCGGCACCATCCGCTTCTCGGTGGAAAAGCTGGGCCCTGAAGTGGAAATCTCGATCTGGAACTCCGGCCAGGGCATCAGCCCGGAGGCACTGCCCTATGTGTTCCAGCGGTTCTATAAAGAAGACCGCTCCCGCGGGCTCCATGCCCGGGGTGCCGGCCTGGGCCTGAACATCTGCAAGGTGCTGGTGAACCTCTCCGGCGGTCAGATCCGGGTGGAGAGCCAGCAGGGCGAGTGGTGCAAGTTCGTCTTCACCCTGCCCACCCAGCCGCCCAACCCCGGCGAGATGAAGCGCCTGCCCGACGAGAGCGGACGCCCCGGCGCGGTGGAAGACCCCGCCAGCATGAAACCTGTCAACTGAATCACGGCAGTCAGACTACCCCGGGCGCTCGGGATGGTCTGGCTGCTTTTACATTTGCTGCGGCGGATTGCGTTCTTTCCGTGAAAAACACGGCCGCGGGTTTGATTTTTTGCCCGTTTTCATGTAAACTAAAGAGTAACCATGTCAGGGCTGTTTCCCACCGCAAAAACGACGGTTTTGACATGACTTGCAGAATAAAATTCTCTAAAAATAACGGAGAGTAAATTAAAATGACGATCGTAAGTCCTTCGATTCTTTCAGCTAATTTTTCCTGCCTGGGTGCGGACTGCCGCATGGTGCTGGATGCCGGCGCGCAGATGCTGCACTATGACGTGATGGACGGCCACTTTGTGCCCAACATCAGCTTTGGCGTGCCCGTGCTCAAGAGCCTCCACAAGGCCATGCCGGACGCGTTCTATGATGTCCACCTGATGATCAGCCACCCGCTGCAGTATGCAGAGCCGTTCATCAAGGCGGGTGCCACGCTGTACAATTTCCACCTCGAGTGCGAGGATGACATCCAGCAGACCATCGACGCGGTGAAAGCGCTGGGCTGCAAGGTGGGCCTGACCATCAAGCCCGGCACCGCCCCGGAGGCGCTGGAGCCTTATCTGGACCAGCTGGATCTGGTGCTGGTGATGAGCGTGGAGCCCGGCTTCGGCGGGCAGAAGTTCATGCCCTCGGCGCTGGACAAACTCCGCTGGCTCCGGGCCGAGCGGGAGAAGCGGGCTGCCCACTACCTGCTGGAAGTGGACGGCGGCGTGGACGCCAGGACGGCTCCTCTCTGCGCGGAGGCCGGGGCGGACATCCTCGTGGCAGGCAGCGCCGTGTTTGGCGCAGCCGACCCGGCGGATGCGGTGCGTCAGCTGGCCGCGCTGTAAGGAGCTGCCCATGGAAGAAGCATTGATCCAATGGCAGGAGCAGGAGCTGACCCAAACGGGCCACTATTACAAGCACATCTGCTGGATGGTGGTGCCGCTGCTCTGGATGTCCTGCTATTTCTACGGCCCGCGCCCGCTGCTGCTCTGCGGTGTGGCATTGCTGGTGGGCAACCTGTGCGACCGCCTCATCTCCCTGCTGCGGCGCCGGGTGTACCAGCCCAAAGATTATTCCAATGAGAGTTTTGCCCTCATCATCGCCCTGCTGATGCCCGCCACGGTGGACTGGTATGTTCTGGTGGCGGCGGTGCTGGCGGGCGTCCTCATCGGCAAAGAGGTGTTCGGCGGCTACGGCAGCTATCCGTTCCACCCGGCCGCTGTGGGTTATGTGGTGGCCGCGGTCTCCTGGCCGGAGCAGGTGTTCCGGTATCCGCAGCCTTACGCGAGCATCCCGCTCTGGGATGCCTCCGGCGTGGCCGTGTCCAGCACCATCTCGGACACCCTGCGCAGCGGCGGCACTCTCAACATCAGCACCCTTTCCCTGGGGCTGGGCGAGTACGCGGCCCCCATGGGCACGGGTGCCGCCCTGGTGCTGGTGGCCTGCGGGCTGTTCCTCTGGGTGCAGAAAGACATCCGTCTCAGCGCGACGCTGAGTTTCCTCATCACCAGCGCGGTCATCGTGTTCCTGTTCCCCCGGCAGGTGGGCCTGGACAACGGCCCGCTGCTGATGAATCTGGCGTTCCGCCTGCGCTGTGTGCGGGACGAGCTGCTCACGGGTGCCATGCTGTTCAGCGCCGTGTTCCTCCTCAACGAGCCGTACACCTGCGCCCACCACCGGCGGGGCCGCATCCTGTACGGTGTGCTGATGGGCGTTGTGACCGTGAGCTTCCGCTATTTCGGCGTCTATGAGACCGGTGTCTGCTTTGCGCTGCTGGTGGTCAACAGCATTTCCGGCTGGATGGACCGCACCGAGACCCATCTCTATGCACTGCTGCACTCCCGGAAAAACGCGGGAGACACCGCCGGAAAGGAGGGGGCCGAATGAGACGTTCTGTTGCTGAAATGATCGTCCGGGACCCGGAAAAATACGCACACCATGACCGTGTGTTCCTCAATAACCCGGTGGTCATGCAGGGCATGGGCCTGGCCCCGCTGGTGGTGCTTGCCACCACGGGCAAAAACGCCCTGATGCTGGCGGTTTCCGTGGCTTTGCTGCTGACGCCCTCCCGGATGCTGGCCTGCCTGCTGAGCCGGGCGTTCCCCCTGCGGGACGAGCAGCCCGCCAAAGAAGAACTGGAGAAAAAACTGCTGCCCCGCGGCCTCATCTACAGCGGCAGCGCGGCAGTGGTGTATCTGGCCGTGTATCCCATCCTGAACGCGCTGTTCGGGGTGGACCTGCTGGCTTTGGGCATCTACCTGCCCATGCTGGTGGTGGAGCCCCTGCTCATCTACCGTTTTGGCCGTGTGCAGGAGACCATGCAGAAAGCGGTCTCCAAGGGCCTGCGCATCACGCTGGGCTATGTGCTGCTGCTGCTCCTGCTGGGCTGTGTGCGGGAGTGGATGGCACTGGGCACGGTGTTCGGCCTGCCGCTGCTCAGCCGCCCGGTGCTGCCCATGGCCGGAATGCCGGCAGGCGGCTTCATCGTGCTGGGCATCCTGTGCGCCATCTGGCGCGCCCTGGCCCAGCACCGGAAAAATTACCTGAAGACAGAGGCCCGCAATACCGTGGCCGTGCATCACCAGAAGGAGGCGAACCGCGAGCATGAGTGAAGTCCTGCGTGCCGTTGGCATCTTCTGCAGCTATGCGGTGCTGGCTGTCTTTGCGCAGAGCGCCGTGTTCACCCGCGGCCTGGGCGTGTCCCGCCTGGTGCAGCTGGTGGGCGACGACCGCACCAACAGCTGGTGGTTTGCGCTGCTGCTCTGTGTCACCCAGCTGCTGGTGGCCCCGCTGGCGTTCTACGCCGGCCAGCTCATTGCCCCGCTGGCAAACCGCGCCCAGCTCCGCCCGGTGGTCTATGTGGCCTGCGTGGCGGTGGTCTGCATTTTTGAACATCTGGTGCTCCGGGCAGTCAAAGGACCCCGCAGCGGCCAGCTCCTCCGCATCCTGCCGACGGCAGCCATCAACAGCTGCGTGCTGGGCACGGTGCTGGTGGATCGCACCCAGAGCTTTACGCTGGGCCAGTCCCTGGGGTTTGGCCTGGGCAGCGGCCTGGGCTACCTGCTGGCTGTCCTGCTGGTCACGGAGGCACGGCACCGCCTGCGCAGCCGGGCCATCCCGTCGGCGTTCCGCGGCCTGCCCGTCACGCTCGTCTACATCGGCGTGCTGGCGCTGGCCATCTATGGTTTTACCGGACATTCTGTGATCCTCTGATCTCTGCAAGGAGGGGAGTAACGAACTATGGCACACTATAAAAAACGCCCCAAAGTCAAGCGCTACCGGCGCAGTTTTTACAGCCGGGAAATGAAGCTGAAAAAGGGCATTGGCATTGCGGTGCTGGTGCTGGCGGTGCTGGGCATCGGCTGGCTGGCCGCGCCCCATGTGCTGGACTGGGCCACCCACACCTGGTACACGGTGGTGCGCAACCGCGACCTGAGCGCTTCCTCTCCGGCCGTCTCGGAGGCAGCCAGCAGCACGGCCGCGTCGGAAGCGGCGGCTTCTTCCGTGGCGGAGCCGGAGCCTGCGCCGGAACCGGAACCCACCCCCGGCACCGCCATTGTGGCGGGCAGCTGGGCGGAAGTGGATGTGACCACCCTGACCGATGAAGCTGCCATCACCGCCGCTGCCCAGCAGCTGGCGGCACAGGGGACTGTGTATGCGGTGGTCCCGCTCAAGGATACGGCGGGCAGCCTGTATTATGCCTCCCAGGTGCCTGCAGCCGCGGGCAGTGTGGCGGCAAACCCGGTGGATGCGGCAGCCATTGCCCGCGTCTTCAAGGCAAACGGCATCACGCCGGTGGCGCAGCTGGCCGCGTTCCGTGACCCGGCCGGTGCCCGCGCGGACCACGCCATGGCCATCCGCTATAAAGGCCAGGAATACCTCTGGCTGGACAACAAGGCCTCGGCGGGCGGAAACCCGTGGCTCAACCCCTATGCGGCGGAGGCAGTGCAGTATATCGGCGACCTGATCGAGGAAGTGCACGGCATGGGCTTTGATCAGGTGCTGCTGAAGAACGTGCAGTTCCCGTCTTCCACCAGCTCCAAGCAGGATTACGGCAGTACCAACGGTGTGGACCGTGCCGGGCAGCTGGCGGCGGACATTGCCGCCTGGCAGAGCCGTTTTGGCACCGAAGTCACCCTCTGGTACGGCTACAGCCTGAGCCAGGTGACGGATGCCACCAGCGCGCTGGGCGTGCCGGCTGCCCAGCTGGGCATGAAAAACCTGCTGGTGGAGGTGCCCGGCTCTTCCACGCTGGATGAAGCTGGCCGCACCACCCTGACCCGGATGCTGGAGGACGCCGGTGTGGAGCACACCGTCATCCGGGACGACGCGGCGGGCCGGTTCGAGTGATCGTAAGTATTGCGTTGGCTGCATTTTTGGAAAGATGAAAGCGAGGAATCCACTATGAATCAGACATCGTGCTTTTCCCCGGCACACATTCTGCTGCCTGCGGAGCAGATCCCGCTGGAGCAGTGGGGCTGTGTGGCCTGTGATCAGTTTACCAGCGACCGTTCTTACTGGGAGCGGGCCGCGGAGGCGGCAGCAGGCAGCCCCAGCGCCTTGAACCTGATCCTGCCGGAGGTCTATCTGGAAGAAAGCGATGTGCCCGCCCGGGTGGCCAAGATCCATGAGACCATGGAGGACTATGCCCACAACGTGCTGACCCGCGCGGTAGATGGCTTCATTTATGTGGAGCGCACCGAGCGGAGCGGCCGGGTGCGGCAGGGCCTCGTGGGCAAGATCGACCTGGAAGCCTACAGCTATGCCCAGGGGGCCCGCCAGGCCATCCGCCCCAGTGAGCGGACGGTGGAGGAGCGCATCCCGCCCCGTATGGCGGTGCGCCGGGGTGCCTGCCTCGAAACGCCCCATGTGATGATGTTGGCCGATGACCCGGCCTGCACCCTCATTGAGCCCATCGGTGCCCGCAAGAACGAGCTGCGCAAGGTGTACGAGGGCGAGCTGATGCTGGGCGGCGGCCACATTGCGGGCTGGGCTGTGGAAGACCCCGCCCTGCTGGCCCGGATCGACGCGGCCCTGCAGGGCCTGGGCAGCCAGGAGTCTTTTGACGCCAAGTACCCGGAGGCCAGGGGGGCCAAACCCCTGACGCTGGCTGTGGGCGACGGCAACCACTCGCTGGCCTCCGCCAAGGCTTACTGGGAAGAGCTGAAACCCACCCTGACGCCCGAGCAGCGGGAGACTCATCCCGCCCGCTGGTGCCTGGCCGAGGTGTGCAATGTCCATTCGCCTGCCATTGAGATCGAGCCCATCCACCGGGTGCTCTTCAACGTGGACTGCGGGGCCGTGCTGCTGGCCCTCATTTCCTGGAGCGACGGCAACATGGCGGGCATCTGCTTTGGCAACTCCAAAAAGCAGTCCTTTACCCTGGCAGGCCCCCACATCGCCAATGTGCTGAGCTTTGAAGACCCGGTGGCCCCCCTGACCGTGGGCACCATTGATGAATTTATTGAGTATTTTATGGCCCGCCATAAGGAGGCCCGGGTGGATTATGTCCACGATGAGCCTGCGGTCCGTGCCCTGACCAAACAGGGCGGGGTGGGCTTCCTGCTGCCGCCCTTTGAAAAGAGCGACCTGTTCAAAGGCATCGTGATGGGTGGCGTGCTGCCCCGCAAGACGTTCAGTATGGGCCATGCGGAGGAAAAACGCTATTACATCGAGTGCCGGAAAATTATCGAATAACCCAATAGGAGAACCATGACTTTTAACGAACTGAATCTGTCCGCCCCCCTGCTGCGTGCCATTGCGGAGGCGGGCTACGAAACGCCCTCGCCCATCCAGGCCAAAGCCATTCCGCCGGTGCTGGAAGGACGGGACTTAATGGGCTGCGCCCAGACGGGCACCGGCAAGACCGCTGCTTTCGCGCTGCCCATGCTGGACCGCCTCAATGCCGCCAAGCCCCGCAAGCCGGGTGCCATCCGGGCGCTGATCCTCACCCCCACCCGGGAGCTGGCGCTCCAGATCGGGGAGAGCTTTGCCGCCTACGGCAAGTACCAGAAGCTGCGCTCCACCGTCATCTTTGGCGGTGTGGGCCAGGCTCCGCAGGTGGAGGCCATCAAAAAGGGCGTTGAGATCCTCATCGCCTGCCCGGGCCGGTTGAACGACCTGGTGGGGCAGGGGCTGGTGGACCTCTCGAACATTGAAATTTTTGTGCTGGACGAAGCCGACCGGATGCTGGACATGGGCTTTGTCCACGACGTGAAGAAAGTGATCGCCAAGCTGCCCAAGCAGCGCCAGAACCTCATGTTCAGCGCCACCATGCCCAAAGAGATCGAGCAGCTGGCCGCCGGCATCCTGCAAGACCCGGCGTTCGTCAAGGTGGACCCGGTCTCCAGCACCGTGGACCGCATCGACCAGAGCCTGTATTTTGTGGAGAAAGGCAACAAGAAGTTCCTGCTGCCCTGGCTCATCAAGAACCTGAACCCGCCGGTGGTCAACGCACTGGTGTTCAGCCGCACCAAGCACGGCGCGGATAAGATCGCCAAAGACCTCAACAAGCAGGGCATCCCTGCCGCCGCCATCCACGGCAACAAGAGCCAGTCCGCCCGCGTGGCGGCGCTGGAGGGCTTCAAGGCCGGCAAAACAAAAGTGCTGGTGGCCACCGATATCGCGGCCCGCGGCATTGACATCAGCGAGCTGTCCCATGTTTTCAACTACGACCTGCCCGAGGTGCCCGAGACCTATGTCCACCGCATCGGGCGCACGGCCCGCGCCGGTGCCGACGGCACGGCGGTGAGCTTCTGCGCACCCGAGGAAAAAGAGTATCTGGCCGGCATCGAAAAGCTGAACCGCCGTCAGATCCCGGTCATCTCCGGCCACCCCTGGGACGGCGTGCCCGCCCCGGTAAAAGCAGCGCCCCCGGTGCGGGGCAGAAAACCCAAGATGGAGGCCGCAGCCGAGGCCCCGGCCCCGGTTGAAAAGCCTGTAAAAGCCGCCAAGGCGGAAAAAGCACCCAAAGCAGAAAAAACCGCGAAAGCGGCAAAGGCCGTCAAGGCCGAACCCAAAGCCCAAAAGGCAAACGCGACCCCCAAAATCGAAGCAAAAGAGGAACATCTCATGGACGAAAACCAGAAGCGCACTCCCGGCGGACGCAATGAAAACCGCCGTTCCAATAATAACCGCCGCCGTGAGGGCAGCGCCGCGCAGGCCCCGAGCCGCGGCAGCAACGCACAGCCCAAGTTTGACCCCCACTTTGTCAGCGCCCCGGAGACGACTCCGCTCCGCCCGGCCAAGAAGAATCTGAATCAGAACCAGAATGCCGTCCCGGCCTCCAAGCCCGCCGCCCCGGTGCAGAGCAATAACGGCCCCAAGAGCGAGAACAACAGCCGCCGTGACCGCAATGCCCGCGGCAGCCGCAATGAGCGGAATGACCGCGGTGCCCGCCCGGCCCAGAACCAGAGCGGCAGCCAGAACGAGCCCCGGAATGCACAGCCCGGCAGCCAGCCGCAGGCAAACCGCCGTGGCAGCGCGTTCAGCGCGGGGCAGGGGGCAGGCCGCCCGGCCCGTGCCCCCAAGGCCGAGCCCAGCCGCCGGGGCCGTGTGGCCGCCGCCAAGGACGAAGACCCGGGCCTTGTCCTCATCAGCCGCCGCCCGCCGCAGCAGAAGTTTACCAACTTTGAAGAGTATATGAGCGCCCACGGCGGCGCAACGGCCCCCATTGAGGACCACAGCGAGGAAGTGTAATGGGCACCGCCGCGTTTGCACCCTGGCGCTGCCCGCTGTGCGGGGCACCGCTTGCCGGGGATGTGACCCTGAAATGCCCCTCCGGCCATTGCTTTGACCGCGCCAAAGAGGGCTATTGGCACTTACTGCCCGTCCAGAATACCCGGACGAAAGCCCCCGGCGACAGCAAGGAGATGGTGGCCGCCCGCCGCGCGTTCCTGAGTGCCGGGTATTACGGCATCTTCGGGCAGGCGCTGGGGGAGCTGTGCCTGGAATACGGCATCCCCGCCGCACAGGAAGCTCCCCTCCGCCTGCTGGATGCAGGCTGCGGCGAGGGCTGGTATGACCGCTGCATCGCGCGGCAGT
>ENA-UAMB01000222-UAMB01000222.1-human-gut-metagenome-genome-assembly--contig:-NODE-222-length-38166-cov-12.073260_pt1 | contig 38166 bp, 30 predicted proteins | sample MGYA00243707_ERZ654484 | MGnify/ENA primary metagenome ERZ654484 (study PRJEB26926, sample SAMN06164464) | human gut metagenome | biome: ENVO:00009003; feature: ENVO:2100002; material: ENVO:00002003... | reverse complement strand
CGTACGAGAGATTGGTACGCACGTACGCAGCGATTTGCCCGAAGCGCACCCTATATAGCCGTTTCCCCCTCGGAGAGCCCACTACACTTTGCAGACCGCAGGGCTGAAAGCGTCATAGTGGGTTATTACACTTCCGCAGAAGTGCCTTTTCCTCGCCGCAGACAGCCCGGTGCACCTTTGTGAGAGCTTTCTGTCCGGCGAATCCACATCGCCCACAGGCGATGTGAGCAGGGATTCCAAAGGGGCGCAGCACCCTTGGCACACGACTTTGGTACAAAGTCTAGTGTGTTACACCTTTCCAGAGATGTACACGTTCCTGAAATGCAAAAAGCCCCATACCCAACACCTTAACGGTGCGGACATGGGACTTGATGCTTCCTCGGCCTAGCCGGGTACTCCGTAACCAATCCTGACAGGCAGTTGCCGTGTCATTTTTCGAAAACTGTTTTACGGATACCCAGCAGTAGGGTCCGCCCCTCTTTTTTGCGCCTGTTTTGGCGGGGTGCGTTCCGCGTGGGATCTCTCTTCAACGAGCCGCGTCCTGCGGCAAATTTCCTGCAGGAGCACCTATCAATTCAAAAAGCGGATTGCATTTGCCCAAAACTGTGGTTAAATAAAAAAAGAGTAACAAAAACAGGACGAGGAGCAAACGGCCATGAAACAGCAACCCCAAAACACCCGCCTGCGCAATGCGGGCTTCCTCACATTCTTTTTCAGCGGGATCTGCGCCATTTCCAGCGGTGTGGTGGTCAGCCTGTTGCAGGAGAAATACGGCTTTGCCTATGGCATGACGGGCACTCTGCTCTCCCTGATGAGCATTGGCAACCTGCTGGCGGGTTTCCTGACCGGCGTGCTGCCCGGGGTGCTGGGCTTCAAGCCCAGTGTCCTGCTGCTGACCACGGGCTATGCGCTGGGCTATGGGATGATGGGCCTCTCCGGCGCGGAGCTGCTGTTGAGTGTCTCATTCTTCCTGGTGGGCATCGCCAAGGGCAGCGCCATGAACGCCTGCACCATCCTGGTCAGCGACAACTCCGCCGACCGTACCTGGGGCATGAACCTGATGCACAGCTGCTACGCCTGCGGCGCGCTGCTCTGCCCGTTCCTCATTGCAGCGGCAGGCCGGGTGAGCACCGGGCTGGCCCTGCTGGTGCTGGCGGCGCTGGGCGTCATCATCTGGTTCATCTATCTCACCACCCCCATGGGCGGGCAGGGGAGCACCAAAAGCAAAACCGGCAAGGAGAAGATCGACTGGAGCTTTCTGCACTCCGTGCAGTTCTGGCTGCTGACGGGCCTGCTCTTCTGCCAGAACGCGGCCGAGCAGAGCGTCACGGGCTGGATGGTCACCTACTTCAAGGGCAGCGGCATCATTACCGGCGCGCTGGCGGCCTATACCGTCACGGTCATGTGGGGTGCCACTCTGGTGGCCCGGCTCCTCATCGCGTTCGTCTTCCCGTTCAAACAGCCCCGCAAGGCCATGGTGGTCATGGGGGTGGGCTGCACCATCTTTTATTTCTTCCTCATGCAGGCCCACACGCAGGGGGCAGCCATCCTGCTGCTGTTCGCCTTTGCTTTTGCCATGGCGGGCATGAACCCCACGGCTGTGGCCAGCGCCGGTAAGATGACCAGTGTGACCAGCATGGGCATCATGCTCCCGGCGGCGTCCAGCGGTGCCATCCTCATGCCCTGGATCATTGGCCGGGTGGCAGAGCGCGCGGGCCTTGCCGTGGGCATGGCTTGTAACATCGTGCCCTGCATCGGCCTTGTCATCTTTGCCATTCTGGTGGCACGGATGCCGGAAGAAAACTAAGGCGGAAAAACAAAAACGTCCATCCGTCAGGGTGGACGTTTTTGTTATAGCCCGCGGGCCCGGGCGCTGAACTCACACCCGCAGTAATCCTGCCGGTAGAGGCCGTATTCCTCCGAGAGCTGCAAACTGCGCAGGTAGCCGTTGTGCTTTTTGAAATCCGAGGGCAGGTGCTTTACACCGAACTCTTCTTCCAGCTGCTGGCCGATCTCGTTGATCCGCTTGGCGTCCTTATGGGGGCTGATGGAGAGGGTGGTGGTGAACCAGTCGAACCCGTGCTCGGCGGCATACTGGGCCGCCCGGCGCATCCGCAGCCGGTAACAGACGGTGCACCGGCTGCCCCGCTCGGGCTCCTGTTCCAGCCCTTGCACGGCGGTGTAGAACTCCTGCGGGTCGTAGTGGTCTTCCACCACCGTTACCCCCAGCGGGTGGGCGGCGGCCACGAACTTTTTCAGCTCCTCGCCCCGGCGGTAGTATTCCTCCGCGGGCCAGGTGTTGGGGTTATAGTAGAGGACAGTGATCTCAAAATACCGGCACAGCTGTTCCAGCACGGCGCTGGAGCAGGGCCCGCAGCAGGCGTGGAGCAGAAGCTTTGGCCGGGCGGGGGCCAATGTTTTCAACACTTCGTCCATCTGCTGTGCAAAATTCAACTGCTTTGACATGGGTTTCATCCTTTGGTATACTGGATTAGACCTCTCCGTCACCCAGCGGAGCGCCTGAGAGGCTATGCTAATTATATCACACTTTCCGATAAAATACAGGAGTACACCATGACGAATGAGAAAATTGCCCGCATCAACGAGCTGGCACACAAAAGTAAGACCACGGGCCTGACGGAGGCCGAAAAAGCCGAGCAGCAGGCCCTGCGCCGGGAGTACCTGGACGACATCAAGGCCAGCCTCCGCGCCCAGCTGAACAGCACCTCCATCCAGGAGCCGGACGGCACCATCCATAAGCTGGCAAAGAAAGATTGAGTCTGCCAGACAAAACAGCGCAAAGAGAGGGAAAAGTCGTACAAAAGCGGCTTTCCCTCTTTTTTCGGTTGCGCAATCGTGCTATAATATACTTGGAGCTGTTGCGGTCTGCCGGGCGCGGGCGGCGCAGCCAAATGTTGTTTCCAAGGTGGCGTATCCCGGGCAAGGTGCACGGAAAAGGCTGTCTTTTGAAAAATTACAAAGAGGTCATTTATTATGCTTACTGCAATTACGGGTATCAACTGGGGCGATGAGGGCAAGGGCCGCATGGTCGATCTGATCAGCCAGGAGTACGACATTGTCGCGCGCTATCAGGGCGGCAACAACGCCGGCCATACCGTGAAGAACGAGCGCGGTAAATTTGTGCTGAATCTGCTGCCTTCCGGCATTCTCCGCCCCAACGTCGTCTGCGTTATGGGCAACGGCATGGTCATCGACCCGCACCATCTGGCGGGCGAGATCGAGAACCTGCGCAAGCAGGGGGTCGAGATCAGCCCCGCCAACCTGAAGATCTCCGACCGTGCGACCATCACCATGCCCTACCATGTGGAGCAGGATGGTCTGGAAGAGGCACGCCTGTCCAAGACCGGCGCGCAGTTCGGCTCCACCAAGCGCGGCATTGCTTACGCTTACGGCGATAAGTACATGAAGAAGACCCTCCGCATGGGCGACCTGCTCCATCTGGACGACTCTGTCAAGAAGCGCCTGGTCACCATGGTGGATTCCAAGAACCTGGTGATGGAGGGCAGCTACAACGCCGCTCCCATCAGCGTGGATGAGATGTGGGCATGGCTGGAGCAGTATGCAGCCATCTTCAAGGATTATATCTGCGATGTGGGCCAGTACCTGGCTGATGCAGACGCCGCCGGCAAGAAAGTGCTGTTTGAGGCACAGCTGGGCGCTCTGCGTGACATCGACTTCGGCATCTACCCCTACACCACCTCCTCCAACGTCATCGGCGCTTACGCACCCATCGGTGCCGGCATCCCGGGCCACAAGCTGAACAACTCCATCGGCGTGATGAAAGCTTACTCCTCCTGCGTCGGCGACGGCCCCTTTACCGCGGAGCTGGCGATGACCGAGGAAGAGAAGCACGCCCTGCGTGAGGCTGGCCACGAGTATGGCGCTGCCACCGGCCGTCCCCGCCGCGTGGGCCCCATCGACCTGGTGGCAAGCCGCTACGGCGTCTTCTGCCAGGGCTGCGATGAAGTGGCTCTGACCCTGCTGGACGTGCTGGACTACATGGAGAAGATCCCCATGGTCACCGCTTACAAGCTGAGCGATGGCACTACCACCACCCGTTTCCCCATGGGCGAGGCACTGGATACCGCACAGCCCGTGGTGGAGTATCTGCCCGGCTGGCACTGCGATATCACCGCAGCCCGCAAGTGGGAGGACCTGCCCCAGGAGGCTCGTGACTATGTGGAGCGCCTGGAAAAGGCTGTGGGCTGCAAGATCACCTATATCTCGGTGGGCGCGGAGCGTGAGGCTTATATCCACCACGTGGTCTGAGCCACGGGGCGTTTATCCGGAACAAAGGAAGCGTGCGTTTATGTTTGATATCATTACCGACAGTGCCTGTGACTGGACCCCGGAAAAGGCAAAGCAGTACAATGTAGAAGTTGTGCCGTTCTATGTCTCGCTGGATGGCGAGCATTACCGCAAGGAGGGCAAGGAGATCGCGGTGCGGGATTTCTACCAGTTTATGGTAGATAACCCCTCCGCTTACCCCAAGACCAGCCTGCCCTCGCTGGAGGACTTTGAGCAGATCTTCCGCCGCCAGGCCGAAGCAGGCCGCCCCACCCTCTGCCTGTGCTTTACCAGCAAGATGAGCGGCTGTGTGGGCAGCGCCCGCAACGCCCGGGAGCTGGTGCTGGAGGATTACCCCGATGCAAAGATCGAGGTGATGGACTCCACGGCGGCCACCGTGACGGAATCGGAAATGGTGGAAAACGCGGTGGCCATGCGGGACGCAGGCTGCACGCTGGAAGAGGCTGTGGTCTGGCTGAGCGCCGAGCGCGTCACCAACCAGATCTTCTTCACCGTGGGCAACCTGGATTATCTCATCAAGGGCGGCCGCATCGGCAAGGTGACGGGCCGCGCGGCCAATATCCTGGGCATCAAGCCTATGATCCTCTTCAAAGAGGGCGAGATCTTCTCCGGCGGCATGGCACGCGGCCGCCAGAAGAGCTTTGAAAAGGCGCTGGAGCAGCTGATGGCTTATCTCGACAGCAACAACGCAAACCCGGACGACTACTGTGTCACCGTGGGCTATGGCTACGATGAGGAAGAGGGCAAGCGGCTCTGGATGCAGACCCGCGCTGCCCTGCTGGCCAGGTACCCGGGCAGCGCCTGTGAGGTAGAGCTGCTGCAGATCGGCTGCACCATCGCGGTGCACACCGGCCCCTATGCACTGGGCATGGGCGTTATGCGCCGTTGGAAAAAGCAGTAACCGTTTCAAACGCAATAGAACACAAAACCCCTGAGACGCAGCCGCGTCTCAGGGGTTTTTGCTTAATTGTGGTTTTGCAGGTGGCGGGAGGGTAACCATTTTTCCCGGTCATGGTCGTCCTCTTTCTCCGCCGGGGCGGGGATGGGGGTGAACCGCACCTCGGTCACGCGGCGCTTGGCCGTGCGGGTGACCACGCCGTTGAAATTGTTCAGCGTGAAATGGTCGCCCACCTTGGGCAGGTGGCAGGTCTTTTCCTGCACCAGACCGTTGACGGTGTTGGAATCAATGTCCTCGTCCTCGGGCAGGCCCAGCGTCTCGTAGAGGTCATCCACGCTGGCAGAGCCGGACACCAGCCAGCTGCCGTCCGACTGCTGGCGGAAGTCCTCGGTCACCTCGTCGTGCTCATCCCAGATCTCGCCCACCAGCTCCTCGAGGATGTCTTCCAGGGTGATGATGCCCTCGGTGCCGCCGTACTCGTCCACGACGACCGCCATGTGGTGGTGCTGCTCCCGCAGGGTGCGCAGCAGCTGGGAGATCTGGGTGGAACCCGTGGTATACAGGGTGGGTGCGATGAGGTCTTCCACGGTGGCGGCTTTTTTGAGCCGGGCCAGGTAGAAGTCCTTTTCATGTACCACGCCAATGATGTTGTCGATGGTATCATGATAGACGGGCAGGCGGGAATAACCGGATTCCGCAAAGGTCTGGGCCAGATCTTCCAGCGAGATGTTGTCCTCCACGGCCACCACGTCCACGCGGGGGGTCAGGATCTCTTCCACCTCCACGTCGTCGAACTCAATGGCGCTGCGGATGAGCTGGCTCTCGCGGTCGGTCAACTCGCCGTCATTTTCGGCCTCGCTTACCATGGTCATGAGCTCACCCTCGGTGATGGTATCTTCCTCACGGCTGTGGATGAACTTGCCCAGCAGCTTTTTCCACTGGGTAAACAGCCAGGTCAGCGGGGTAAAGAGGAGCATCAGCAGGTTGAGCACCGGGGACACTGCCGTGGCAATGGTCTCCGGCATCTCCTTGGCCAGGCTCTTGGGCGTTACCTCGCCAAAGATCAGCACCACGATGGTGAGCACCATGGTGGAGACTGTCGCGCCCCGCTCCTGCCCCAGCATCTGGGTAAACAGGATGGTGCCGATGGAAGCGGCGGCAATGTTGACGATATTGTTGCCGATGAGGATGGTGGAGAGCAGCTTGTCGTATTTTTCCGACATGGCCAGCACCCGGGCGGCGGACGTGTCGCCGTCCTCCGCGCGGCTTTTCAGACGGATCTGGTTCAGGGAAGAGAATGCGGTCTCGGAGGCGGAGAAAAAGGCGGAGAATGCCACCAGGATCACCAGCGCCACCAAGAGCGTAATACTGCCATCGTCCATAATAAAGGGAAATCACACTCAACTTTCTGTTTGATATTTTCTGGCCCAAACGGGCACGCAGCGGATGACGGGGCAGTTTCCCCGCCGGTGGCGGGAAAACTGCTTCCAGGCTGCTGATACTAAAAATGTGCTTCCCACCGTGACTGTTCCGCGATGAAAAGCACATGTTCAAAGACTATAATATCATATTCAGTCCCCCGGTGCAAGTGTTACCACCTGTCCGTGGGAACAAAACAGGTAAAATCTAAGGGAAATTTCAGCGTAGCGTCAGGGCATTGCCGTCATAATCCACCGTCAGGGTAGCGCCCTCGGCGTAGCTGCCCCGGATGATGGCCTTGGCGATGAGGGTCTCCACCCGGCTCTGGATGAACCGCTTGATGGGCCGCGCGCCATAGACGCTGTCGTAGGCGGAATCAATGATGAAGTCCTTGGCGGCGGTGGTCACGTCCAGCTTGAGGTGCTTGCCCTCATCCATGCGGCGGCGCAGGTCGTCCAGCTGCAGGTCCACGATGCTCCGCATCTCGTCCTTGGTCAGGCTCTTGTAGTAGACGATCTCGTCCAGACGGTTGAGGAACTCGGGGCGGAACTTGCTCTTGAGCAGAGCGTCGATCTGATGCTTTGCCTCGTCGCTCAGCTCGTTGGAGCCGTTGGCGCGGCGCTGCTCCAGATCGTTCAGGATGATGTCGCTGCCCAGGTTGGAGGTCAGGATGATGACCGTGTTCTTGAAGTCCACGGTACGGCCCTGGCTGTCGGTGATGCGGCCATCGTCCAGCACCTGCAGCAGGATGTTGAAGACGTCGGGGTGGGCTTTTTCCACCTCATCAAACAGCACCACGCTGTAGGGTTTGCGGCGGACGGCCTCGGTCAGCTGGCCGCCCTCTTCATAACCGACGTATCCCGGAGGCGCGCCGATCAGGCGGCTGACGCTGAACTTCTCCATATATTCGGTCATGTCGATCCGCACCATGTTGCGTTCATCATCAAACAGGGCCTGTGCCAGCGCTTTGGCCAGCTCGGTCTTGCCCACGCCGGTGGGGCCCAGGAACAGAAAGCTGCCGATGGGGCGGTTGGGGTTGGCGATGCCGGCGCGGCTGCGCAGGATGGCCTCGCTCACCTTGGTCACGGCCTCATTCTGGCCGATGACCCGTTTGTGGAGCACATCGTCCAGATGCAGCAGCTTCTCGCGCTCGCCCTCCACCAGCTTCTCCACGGGGATGCCGGTCCAGCGGGCCACGATGCGGGCGATCTCCTCGTCGGTCACACGGTCACGCAGCAGGCTGTCCTCTTTCTTCTCGTTGGCCAGCTTCTCTTCGGCTTCCAGCTGTTTCTGCAGCTCGGGCAGCTTGCCGTATTTCAGCTCGGCGGCCTTGTTCAGGTCGTACTCACGCTGGGCTTTCTCAATGGCGGCATTGGTCTGCTCGATCTGCTCGCGCAGGGTCTGCACTTTGCCGATGGCGTTCTTCTCGTTTTCCCACTTTGCTTTCATGCTGCGGAACTGATCCTGCAGCTCGGCCAGCTCTTTTTCCAGCTCTTTCAGGCGGCTCTGGCTCAGGGCATCCGTCTCCTTTTTCAGGCTGACCTGCTCGATCTGCAGCTGGGTGATGCGGTGGGCCAGATCATCCATCTCGCTGGGCATACTGTCCATCTCGGTCTTGATCATGGCGCAGGCCTCATCCACCAGGTCAATGGCCTTATCGGGGAGGAAGCGGTCGGTGATATAGCGGTCAGAGAGGGTAGCGGCGGCGATCAGGGCGTTATCGCTGATCTTGACGCCGTGGAACACTTCGTACCGCTCTTTCAGGCCGCGCAGGATGGAGATGGTGTCTTCCACCGTGGGCTCATCCACCTGCACCGGCTGGAAACGGCGCTCCAGGGCGGGGTCTTTCTCGATATACTGGCGGTACTCGTCCAGCGTGGTGGCACCAATGCAGTGCAGCTCGCCGCGGGCCAGCATGGGCTTGAGCAGGTTGCCCGCGTCCATGGCACCATCGGTCTTGCCGGCACCCACGATGGTGTGCAGCTCATCAATGAAGAGGATGATCTTGCCCTCGCTCTTCTTGACTTCGTTCAGAACGCTCTTCAGGCGCTCCTCAAACTCGCCGCGGTATTTTGCACCGGCCACCAGAGCGCCCATGTCCAGGCTGAACACGGTGCGGTCTTTCAGGTTCTCAGGCACATCGCCGCGGACGATCCGCTCGGCCAGACCCTCTGCAATGGCGGTCTTGCCGACGCCCGGCTCACCGATGAGGCAGGGGTTGTTTTTCGTCTTACGGGACAGGATGCGGATGACGTTCCGGATCTCCTGGTCACGGCCGATGACAGGGTCCAGCTTCTGCTTGCGGGCCAGATCCACCAGGTCCTGGCCGTACTTCTGCAGGGCGTTGTAGGTGTCCTCGGGGTTGTCGTTGGTGACACGCTGGTTGCCCCGCACGGCGGTCAGCTGCTGCAGAAACTTATCCTTGGTGATGCTGAACGCGCGGAACAGATCGGAACTGTTCTGGGTGGGCTCATCCAGCAGGCCGAGGAACACATGCTCGACGCTGACGTAATCGTCTTTCATGGCCTTGGCTTCCCGGGCGGCAGCGCTCAGGACCTTATCCGTTGCCTGCGAGATATAGACCTTATCGGGGTCACGGCCGGAGCCGGACACCCGGGGCATGGCAGAGAGTTTTTCAGCCACAGCGGCGGAGAAGCTGCCCGCGTCCACATTCAGCTTCTGGAGCAGCTGCGGGATCAGGCCCTGCTCCTGGGTGGCCAGTGCATGGAGCAGGTGCTCCGGCTCCATGGCGTTGTGCTGGTACTCCACCGCCAGCTGCTGGGCAGCCTGCAGTGCTTCCAGTGTCTTCTGGGTATATTGATTGGTATTCATAGAATCGACCTCCATTCATACCGGAAGTTGGTTTTTAAATGAGATTTGTCAAACAAGATTAAACTTTGCTAATTCTGCATTAGCACTCTATCTGTTTGACTGCTAAAAATATACTCCAAACAACCCACTTTGTCAATAGGGCGGAAGAAGCTGAGCGGAGAATTCACAAAAAGTTTGCAAATAAAAACACTCTCCCGGCAGCGGGAGAGTGCAGAATGCTGGAAAAGAACGCAGGAAAATTATTTTATCTGCGCGCCGGTGGTCAGGGCGTCGGTCACGGTATCCATCAGGGCAATCATGGTGCAGTAGTTGGTTCCGTAGGTGTCCGTGTAGGCGGAGTAGGTGTCGATCTGCTCCTGGGTGGGGGCCAGATCCATGGCCTCGGCCACAGCCTGGTAGAGCAGAGCCTCTTTTGCGTAGGACTCAATGCTGTCGGCCATGGCGGCCAGCATGGCATCGGCGCTGTCATAGCCCAGCATGGACTGGACGAACGTGTCCAGATCGTAGCCATAGTACTGGGCCATCTTATCATAGTAGTTGAGGCACTGGGTCACCTGGTAATCGGTCACGGCCTTGGGCACCTCGCGGAACGTGGCGTTGTCCATCAGGTAATCCATGACGGCGGTGTTGAGGTTGGAGGTGTAGAGCTGCTGCTGGCAGAACGCCCGCAGGGCTTCCACACTGTGCAGGTCATCGCTGGTGCCGTAGTTCTCGTCCACCCAGGCATCGGTCAGCTCCGGCAGGACCTCCTCCTCAATGGAGTTCAGGGTGACAGAGAAGACCGCCTGCTTGCCGCTGAGCACCAGCGCGTTGCCGTCGGCATCGGTGGAGTCACGGTAGCCGTCCGGGAACGTGACGGTCACGTCAAAGGTTTCGCCGGGCTTGTGGCCAACGATCTGGTCCTCAAAGCCGTCGATGAAAGAGCCGCTGCCCAGCTTGAGGCTGTAGCCCGTGTAGGTGCCGCCGGTAAAGGCCACGCCGTCCACGGTGCCGGCGTAATCAATGTTGACGGTGTCGCCGTTGGCCGCGGCACGGTCGGTCACGTCCTGGGTGGTGGAGTTCTGGCTGAGCAGGCTGTCGATCTGGGCCTGCACGTCCTCGCTGGTGGGCTCTACGTCGGCACGCTGAACCGGGATGGAAGCGTAATCCTCCGGCAGGGTGACATAATCCAGTGCCCGGATGCCCTCCCAGTAGCCGTTTTCATCCAGACCATCGCTGTAAGTGAAGTTCTGGTAATCGTAATCCGCCGCGGAGCCCAGAACGCTGCTGGCGGCCTCGCTGGAAGCGGAAGAAGAGCTGTCGGACTTGCTGCAGCCTGCCGCGCCCAGAGCCAGAGCTCCGGCGCAGACCAGACAGAGCGCCTTGGTGATGCTATGTTTCAAAAGAATACCTCCTGTTGGAATGCCGGGGAGCCCCGGCGGTGCGCAAATCAAACATGCTCTATTATAAGGGGTAAAAATGAAAAAGAAAAGTTTTTTGCAAAATTTCCACAAATAAACGTTCGACTTTGTCGGACTTTTGCGGGAACCCGGGCGGAAAACTGGGAAAAGCGGTGGAAATGCCCACCGGGTTTTGTTATTATAAAAAGCAGGAGCTAATACAAAAACAGGAGGAACGCCCCATGGATTACAACAAAGCTGCTCTCGAAATGCACGAGAGCCATCACGGGAAAGTCGGCATCGTCAGCAAGGTGGAAGTGAAGACCCGCGACGACCTTTCCACGGCCTACACCCCCGGCGTGGCAGAGCCCTGCCGCAAGATCAAGGAAAACCCGGAGGACGTGTACAAGTACACGTTCAAGAGCAACATGGTGGCAGTCGTCTCCAACGGCACCGCTGTGCTGGGCCTGGGCGACATCGGCCCCGAGGCCGGTCTGCCCGTTATGGAGGGCAAGGCCGTGCTCTTTAAGGAATTTGGCGGGGTGGACGCCTTCCCCATCTGCATCGACGCCCACGACGCGGCCAGCGTCATTGCGGCCTGCAAGGCCATTGCGCCCACGTTCGGCGGCATCAATCTGGAGGACATCAAGAGCCCCGAGTGCTTTGAGATCGAGGAGACACTGGAAAAAGAGCTGGATATCCCGGTCTTCCACGATGACCAGCACGGCACTGCCATTGTCGTGACCGCCGCCCTCATCAACGCCCTCCGTGTGGTGGGCAAGAAGATGGAGGATGTGCATATCGTCCTGAACGGCCCCGGCGCGGCCGGCACGGCCATCATCAAGATGCTGATGACCGCCGGAGCAAAGGATATCATTGCGGTAGACCAGTTCGGCACCCTGTACAAGGGCTGCAACAGTGCGGAGGCCCACAAGAACTGGCTGGGCGAGGTGACCAACCCCCGTCAGATCAAGGGCGGCCTGAAAGAGGCGCTGGCCGGGGCCGATGTTTTCATCGGCGTGTCCAAGCCCGGCATCCTGACCACCGAGCTGTGCAAGACCATGAATCAGGACGCCATCGTCTTTGCCATGGCCAACCCCACGCCCGAGATCATGCCCGACGAGGCCAAGGCGGGCGGTGTCCGCGTCATGGCCACCGGCCGCAGCGATTTCCCCAACCAGGTCAACAACGTGCTCTGCTTCCCGGGTCTGTTCAAGGGTGCCCTGAGCGTCCGTGCCCGGGACATCAACAACGAGATGAAACTGGCCGCCGCTTACGCCATCGCCGACCTCATCACCGACGCAGACCGCAGCGAGGAGAACATCATCCCCGGTGCCTTTGACCCCCGCGTGGCCGAGGCTGTGGCCAACGCCGTGGCAAAGGCTGCCCGGGAAACGGGCGTCGCCCGCCTGTAAGAGGAGGCGTTGAGATGAGAACCATTTCGGCACAGGCCATCACCGATACCGTGGCCCGGCTCTGCATCGAGGCCAACACCCGCCTGCCCAAAGATGTGGAGGCAGCGCTGGCCAAAGCCCGGGCAGAAGAGCCCTGGCCGCTGGCGAAAAATACCCTCGACCTGCTCTGGTCCAACCTCTCCGCCGCCAAAGAAGAGAACCTGCCCATCTGCCAGGACACCGGCATGGCCTGCGTCTTTGTGGAGCTGGGCACCGATGTCCACATTGACGGGCATTTTGAGGAGGCCATCCACGAGGGCGTCCGCCGGGGCTATACCGACGGCTACCTGCGCAAAAGCATCGTGGCCGACCCGCTCCGCCGCGGCAACACCGGCGATAACACCCCGGCGGCCATCACCGTACATCTGGTGGACGGTGACGGCTGCACCATCACGGTGGCCCCCAAGGGATTTGGCAGCGAGAATATGAGCCGCATCCAGATGCTCAAGCCCGCCGACGGCGTGGAGGGCTTTCAAAAGTTCGTGCTGGACACCGTGCGGCAGGCAGGTTCCAACCCCTGCCCGCCCATCGTGCTGGGCATTGGCGTGGGCGGCAGCTTTGATAAGGTGGCGTATCTGGCCAAGAAAGCCCTCCTCCGCCCGCTGGATGTCCCCAACCCGGACCCCTATTACGCGGCGTTGGAGCAGGAGCTGCTGGCGGCCATCAACGAGCTGGGCATCGGGCCCCAGGGCTTTGGCGGCAAGACCACCTGCCTGGGCCTTGCCATTGAGCAGATGCCCACCCATGTGGCAGGCCTCCCCGTAGCCGTCAATGTCTCCTGCCATGTCACCCGGCGGGCCAGTGCACAGCTGTAAGGAGGAAACGACCATGCAATACAAACTCACAACTCCCTGCACGGCGGAAGATCTGGCTCCTCTCAAAGCAGGCGACACCGTGCTGCTGTCCGGTGTGGTGTATACCGCCCGTGACCAGGCCCACAAGCGGATGCTGGAGGCACTGGACAAGGGCGAGAAGCTCCCCTTTGATCTGGAGGGCAGTGCCATTTATTATGTTGGCCCCACCCCGGAGCGCCCGGGCGAGATCATTGGCTCGGCAGGGCCCACCACCAGCGGCCGGATGGACGCCATGAGCCCCCGTCTGCTGGACCTGGGCAACAAAATCATGATCGGCAAGGGCAAGCGGGACGCGGCGGTCAAGGAAGCGGTCGTCCGCAACGGGGCAGTCTATCTGGCGGCGCTGGGCGGAGCCGGCGCCCTGATGGCCCAGAGTGTCAAAACGCTGGAAGTCATCGCCTGGCCGGACCTCGGCTGTGAGGCTGTCCGCCGCCTGACCGTGGAGGATATGCCCCTGACGGTGATTCTGGACGCCCACGGCGGAGACTTGTATTTATCTGGGCCAGAAGCTTACCGGGAAGCACAGGTGAAATAACACAAAATCGAAGAATGATTTTGGTTTGTTTATACAAACCTACTGAGAACGGCTTGCAACATCCTGCCGAATGTGATATCCTATTATATACTAACCGGGCTGTTATGCCCGGCGAACAAATTCCCTGCGGGGAAAAGGCAGGAGGCCGAACAAACCATGCAGATCCACCAGTCCGCGGAAGATTACCTTGAAACTATCCTGATGCTGACCCAGCGGATGGGCCGAGTGCGCTCCATTGACGTGGTCAATGAGCTGGGCTATACCAAAGCCAGCGTCAGCATTGCTATGAAAAAACTGCGGGAAAACGGCTATATCGCGGTGGACGGCGAGGGCAACCTGACCCTGCTGGATCCGGGCCGTGAGATCGCGGAACGCATTTACAGCCGCCACCGTCTGCTGACCCACTTCTTTATGCAGCTGGGCGTGGACGAGAAGATCGCTGCCGAGGACGCCTGCAAGGCAGAGCATATCCTCAGCGAGGAAACGCTGGCCAAGATCCGCGAGCAAGCGCTGCTCCACGATGCAGAGGAATCCGCCAAGAACGGGTAAACAGAAGATCTTCCACAAAACAACAAATGCCGCCCTCATCCAGACCGGATGGGAGCGGCATTTTTGTGCCTTTTTCGTCTGTTGTTTTTAATAGGAATCCAGCCCCAGGCTGACATCCAGTGCCTGATTGACCCGCCGCTGGTCCTCCGGGGTGATCTGCCCGGCCCGCTCCCGCAGGCGGTGTTTGTCCAGCGTGCGGATCTGCTCCAGCAGCACCACGCTGTCCTTGGCAAGGCCTGTGTCCTCTGCCCGGATATTGATGTGGGTGGGCAGGCGGGCTTTGTCCAGCCGGGATGTAATGGCGGCCGCAATGACGGTGGGGCTGTGGCGGTTGCCGATCTCGTTTTGCACGATGAGCACCGGGCGGATGCCGCCCTGCTCTGAGCCGACCACGGGCGAGAGATCGGCGTAGAAAACTTCTCCTCTGTGTACCTCCATGGAATCTCCCTCCTTGCAGTTGGGGAGGCAGCGCCGCTATGTGGTGCGCAGGCCTCCCTGCTGCCCTTAGTATGGGCGGGGGAGAGGGCCGCTATGCACGCGGCGCGGTTTATTCCATTGTATGCACCAGGTGCGGTCAGGTTTCCGGGGGCAGCTGTTCCAGCGTGCAGAACGCCAGTGCCATGCCGCCGTCGTGGCTGAGAGAGAGCTTTGCGGTCAGGTGGTGTGCCGCCACCCACTCCGCCGTTTTGCCGGAGAAACGATAGTTCGGGGCCCCGGAGGGCAGGCGGACGGCTTCGATCTCACACAGGGAGAACGGCGCGGCAAGCCCCGTGCCTGCCGCCTTGAGGAATGCCTCTTTGGCGGCAAAATCAGCCGCCGCACTGGCAGCCTTATGGGCGGAAGCCCGCCCGGCGGGCCAGGGTTCAGCCTCTGCACCAAGGCCCAGCGCAGCCTGCTCTGCCGGGCCGAACACCCGCCGAACAAAGGCCGGGCCATGGGCCCCGGAGAGGCTTTTTTCCATCCGGGCGACCTCACACAGGTCGCACCCAATGCCATATAGCATAAAACGCTCCTTTCGGTGGAAAACCACCCGCCAAATTGCATGGAATTGTCAGAAAATTTTGAGCAAAATGTGCAAATACGGCCCCGGAATCTTGAAGTTTTGCCGCATTTCGTGTACAATAAATCATAGTTTATCGAAGGGGGTGTCTTGCGTGGGTGACGCAACTGCTATTTTCTCGATCCACGATCAAAAGGACTATGAGATCCACGAAGTCGTGCAGCAGGTGTACGACGCACTGAAAGAAAAAGGGTATAACCCGGTCAACCAGCTGGTGGGCTATATTCTCTCCGAAGATCCGACTTACATTACGACGTACAAGGGCGCGCGTTCGCTGATCCGCAAGGTGGACCGCGATGACCTGCTGCAGGCACTGCTGCGCAGCTATCTGAACGTCTGAGTTTCCATCTGTCCTTTCAAGTCCGCTGTCTGTATGGCAGCGGACTTTTTTAAATAAGCGGCAAAGTAAAAATCTGATTCACGACCGTCTCATACTCCCAGGGCTCCCGCAGCTTTTTCAGCTGCTTTTCCAACTTTTCAGAGTCGGCAAAGCAGTGGATGAGATAGAACCAGTGGCCTTTCATCCGGCTGATGGCACACCCGGCGCTGCCGAAAAGCTCGGTATAGCCATGGTAGAGGTCGTCCAGATAGCCCCGCAGCTCGGCTTTGGTGGCGGCAGGGCCGCCCAGTGCCTTGCGGAAGAGAGCCGGGTCTGCAATGATGCCCCGGCCGATCATGATGCCGGAAAGGGTGGGAAATTCCGCTTCCAGTGCATGGAGCTGCCCTGTGGTGGTGATATCACCGTTGTAGCAGACCGGCGGCTTGCACTGGGGCAGGGCGGCGGCAAAGGCCTCCCGGTCGGCCTGCCCGCGGTAGAGCTGGCGCATGACACGGGGATGAATGGTCAGTTCAGAGATGGGGTAGCGGTTGTAGATGGTAAGGATGGCCGCAAATTCCTCCGGTTTCTCCACGCCCAGCCGGGTCTTGACCGAGATGGGGCCCTCTGCATGAGAGAAAACAGCCTCCAGAAAGGCGTCCAGTTTGGCCGGGTCCCGCAGCATTCCGGAACCCTTGCCCTTGGCGGTAACCGTTCCGGCGGGGCAGCCGAAGTTCAGATTGACCTCCGTATAGCCCAGCTTCCGCAGCTCGCCGATCATCCAGGCAGCCAGCTCGCCATCCTTGGCCAGCAGCTGCGGGATAACGGGCACGCCGGGGTTGGCCTCCGGGGCCAGCTCCGCCATCTTCTTTTTGATGAGAACACGGTTTTCTGGCGGGGACAAAAAGGGCGCGTAATAGCGGGCCGGGCCTCCTGCCCAGCCGAACCATTTCTGGTGGGCCTGCCGCCACACCCGGTCGGTGAGCCCCTCCATGGGGGCAACGTAGTAGTTCATGTCATACGCTCCAATTGATAAGATGAGCTTATTGTAACACAAAAACGCCGCCGCGCAAAGAGGATGCACAGCGGCGTAACGTATTTCGGGGGAGATTATTCCGCAAACAGCGGGGTGGAGAGGTAACGGTCGCCGGTATCGGGCAGCAGGACCACAATGTTCTTGCCCTTGTTCTCCGGGCGCTTTGCCAGCTCGATGGCTGCCCAGACGGCTGCACCGGAGGAGATGCCCACCAGCACGCCCTCTTTGTGGCCGATGAGGCGGCCCGTTGCAAAGGCGTCCTCGTTGGTCACGGCGATGATTTCATCGTAGACCTTGGTGTCCAGCACATCGGGGACAAAGCCTGCGCCGATGCCCTGGATCTTGTGTGCACCGGCAGTGCCCTTGCTCAGGACAGGAGAGGAGGCGGGCTCCACAGCCACGACCTTGACATTCGGGTTCTGGCTCTTCAGGTACTGGCCAACACCGGTCACAGTGCCGCCGGTGCCGACGCCTGCCACAAAGAGATCGACCTTGCCGTCGGTGTCATCCCAGATCTCGGGGCCGGTGGTGGCAACATGAGCCTTGGGGTTGGCGGGGTTGACGAACTGGCCGGGGATGAATGCGTTGGGAATCTCCTTTGCCAGCTCATCGGCCTTGGCAATGGCACCTTTCATGCCCTTGGCTCCCTCGCTCAGGACCAGCTCCGCGCCATAGGCTTTCATCAGCTGGCGGCGCTCCACGCTCATGGTCTCGGGCATGACAATGATGATGCGGTAGCCCTTGGCAGCCGCCACGGCAGCCAGGCCGATGCCGGTGTTGCCGGAGGTGGGCTCGATGATGACGGAACCCGGTTTGAGCTTGCCGGAAGCCTCGGCGTCGTCGATCATGGCCTTGGCAATGCGGTCCTTGACGGAACCGGCCGGGTTGAAATACTCCAGCTTGGCCAGGATCTTGGCAGACAGGTTTTCCTGTGCTTCAATGTGGGTCAGCTCCAGCAGCGGAGTGTGGCCGATCAGCTGATCCGCGGAAGTATAAATCTTGCTCATAATACTTTGTCCTCCCTATGTGGGCGCTTGGCCCTGCTGTTCCGGGGCGGCCCCGGCTGTTCACACAACTCTATAAACCAATATGGTTTGTGGGTTTGATAGCATTATACGCTTGTGCCCTGCCCTTGTCAATGGAAAAATGCGAAAAAATCAGATTGAAAAGTTACAAACCCTGTTGTATAATAGGTTTAAAATCAAAAACGGTAAATCACTTTGCAATCAAAGGAGAAAACGGATGATTGTTTCAACCAAAGGGCGTTATGCGCTGCGTGTGATGATCGATCTGGCCGAACACCAGTCAGATAAATATGTCCCCCTGAAAGAAGTAGCCGCCCGGCAGGAGATCTCGGAGAAATATCTGGAGAACATCCTCAAGGTGCTGGTGCAGAACGGGTTTCTGGAGGGCCTGCGCGGCAAGGGCGGCGGCTACCGCCTGACCCGCAGCCCGGAGCAGTACACGGTGGAGGAGATCCTGAACCTGACGGAGGGCAATCTGGCAACGGTGAGCTGCCTGACTCCCGGAGCACCCACCTGCCATCGGATGGCCGAATGCCGCACCTATAACATGTGGAAAGGCCTGGACGAAATGATCTCGGATTACTTCAGCAAGATCACCCTCGCAGACCTGGCAGCCCCGGAAGAAGCCGGAAACGATTATGTGATTTAAATAAAAATCTCCCGCAGATGCCTGTGCACCCTGCGGGAGATTTTTTGTTCAGATGTTCAGGAAAGCGGATTTTCAGACTTTCTCAATGGTGATGCTCCACTCGCTGGTCATGGCCTCATCAGGCTCCAGCACCTCGTGCTTGCCCTCTTCGTTGACGCTGTTGGCCCAGCCGTTCCAGGGCTCCATGCAGACAAAGCTCTCGGCATCCTGCTGCCAGAGCACGCCGTTGGTGAAAGTCTCGTCGGCGTCCACAGTCACCTTGTGGCCGTTGCCCTTGTCGGTAAAGCTCATGGGGAACTCCACGCCGGTCAGCAGGCGGATGGAGTTGTCGGCACCCTCCTTGCGGGTCAGGGTGATCTTCTCCGGGGCAGCGGGCTGCTCGCCCTTGGCGTTCTCAGAGCAGGTAGCGCACTGGATGTTGAAGTCCACGTTCTCCAGGGCGGAGGCGTTGAAGTAGGGGTGGTAGCCAAAGCTGAACGGCATCGGCTTGTCGCCCTCGTTGATGACGGTCATGCTGATGGTGGCCTTGTTGCCCTCCAGATTGTAGTTCACCAGCAGGGTGAAATCAAACGGGTAGAGGAACTTGGTCAGCGGGGTGGACTCCAGCACAAGGCTCACGCCGTCCGGGCCGACGCTCTCCACTTCCCAGGCGCAGAGGTCTGCAAAGCCGTGGCACTCCATAGGGTAGGCCTTGCCGTCAAAGAGATGCACGCCGTTGTCCGGGTTGCCGCAGCTGGGGAAGAGCACGGGCACGCCAAAGCGGGGGCGGTTGCACTCGCTGAAGTTGGGGCGGCGGGTCCAGATGTACTCCTCGCCGTCCAGCGTGAAGCCGGTGATCATGCCGCCGCGCTCGGGGGTGATGGTCAGGGCCGTCTTGGCGGCGGGGTCGGTGATGACGTACTGCTCGTAGCAGGCACCGTTCTCCGTGACGTACTGGGTAGTGATCTGATTCATAAAGCTTGTCCTCCTGTTTTTCTGCCCGCATTCCGCGGGTCGAAATTAAAAATCAATGCACAAAAAGGCCGCCGTGCACCACAGGGCACACAGCAGCCTCTGATCCATTACAGAACAACGCCGTCCTTGAAGATGGAGATCTCGCGGAAGCCGTGCTTTTCGGCCTTGGTCTGCTCACCGCTGGCAACGCGGATGACCAGATCCAGCAGGTCGTGCGCGGCCTCGTCGATGGTCTTCTCTCCATCCGCGATGACACCGGTGTTGAAATCGATCCAGCCGGACTTCTTCTGGGCCAGCGGGGTGTTGGTGGAGATCTTCAGGGTGGGGGCCGGGGCCGAGAACGGCGTGCCGCGGCCGGTGGAGAAGAGGATGAGGTGCGCGCCGGCTGCCGTCATGGCCGTGGCGGAGACCAGGTCATTGCCGGGGCCGTAGAGCATATTCAGGCCCTTGGTCACCACGGGGTCGCCGTAGCCGATGACGTCCATAATGGGGGCGGTGCCGCCTTTCTGGACACAGCCGCAGCTCTTGTCCTCCAGGGTGGTGATGCCGCCCTGTTTGTTGCCCGGGGAGGGGTTGTCGTAAACCACCTCGTTGTGGCTGATGAAGTACTCCTTGAAGCCGTTGATCATCTTCTCAGCCTTGACGAAGACGTCGTGGTTGATGCAGCGATCCATCAGGAAGCCCTCGGCACCGAACATCTCGGGCACCTCGGTCAGGACGGTGGAACCGCCGCGCTGGCCCATCATATCGGAGAAGCGGCCGATGGTGGGGTTGGCGGTGATGCCGGACAGGCCATCCGAGCCGCCGCACTTCATGCCGACCACCAGCTCACTGACGGGAATGGGCTCGCGCTGGAACTGACCGGCATAAGCAGCCAGCTCCTTGAGGATCTCGCGGGCCGCGGTGAACTCGTCGTCCACGTCCTGGCAGGTCAGGAACTTGACCCGGTCGTGGTCGTACTCGCCCAGCTCTTCCACGAACTGGTCATGCTGGAGGTTCTCACAGCCCAGATGCAGCACCAGAACGGCAGCGGCATTGGGGTGGCGGACCAGAGCCGCCAGCAGCTTGCGGGTCTGTGCGTGATCATGGCCGGTCTGGCTGCAGCCAAACGGATGGGTAAAGGTATACAGGCCCTCGATGCTGCCGGTGACCAGATCCTGGTTGTCGGCCACCATCTTCTTGGCGATGTCGTTGACACAGCCGACGGTGGGAATGATCCAGATCTCGTTGCGGATGGCGGCGCGGCCATCCTTGCGGCGGAAGCCCATAAAGGTCTCCGGAGCCGCCTTGGGCAGGGGAGCCAGATCGGGGGCGGGATTGTAGCTGTACTCCACCTCACCGGAAAGGTTGGTGTGGACATTGTGGGTGTGCATCCAGGTGCCCGGCTCGGCATCGGCGGTGGCATGGCCGATGGGGAAGCCGTATTTGATGACGTTCTCGCCGTTCTTGATGGGCTTCACGGCCATTTTATGGCCCTGGGGAATATCCTCCAGCGCGGTGACGGAAAGGCCGTCTACCTCCACCAGAGTGCCCTTGGCGATGGGATGCAGCGCGACAACGACGTTGTCGATGGGGCTGATGTGAATTGCCTGCGGCATAGTTTCTCTCCTTGTACTCTCAAAAGCACAAAAGGGCTGCTGCCCAAAGCAGCAGCCCTTTGATGTGCGGGGAAAATATTCTGTCGAATTACAGGCAGCTCTTGTAAGCAGCCTCAGCGCCCTGAGAGCGGATCAACTCCAGATCCGCCAGGACAGCGGCCTCGAGGCCCTCGATCTTGGTCAGATCCTGATCCCACATCTGGGTGTTGGACAGGACAGCGTGCACCAGCTGAGCTGCGGTGTCGTCTTTGTGTGCATAGTAAAAGTCCAGAGCCCATGCGTCATCCTGGATCTTATAGGTGTTGCCGGCCGGGCGCTTGCAGATCAGGCCGTCGGCGGCGCGCTCCTGGATGTCGTTGGAATAGAATGCGATATAGGCGGCCAGAGACATGGTCAGGCACTTGGGCAGCTGCTTCTGCTCCTCGATATAAGCCAGGAAAGAGGGCATGTTGCGGGCTTTCCACTTGGAGGTGGAGTTCAGGGAAATGCTCATCAGCTCGTGGTTGACGAACGGGTTGTTGAAGCGGTCTTCCACAGCGGAAGCAAAGTCTTCCAGGTCTTTCTTGTCCAGAGGCAGGGTGGGGATGATCTCCTCGTGCAGCATCTTGTTCATGAAGCCGCGGACGGTATCGTTGTGCATGCAGTCACGGACGATATCAAAGCCAGCCAGGTAAGCGCCCAGGACAAAACCGGTGTGGGCACCGTTCAGGATGCGGACCTTGCGCTTCTTATAAGGAGTGACATCGGGCACGACCATGACGTTGACGCCGGCTTTCTTGAACGGGAGCTTGTCCTCCAGGCCCGCGGGGCCCTCGATGACCCAGACGCCGAACACTTCGCCGACATCCAGCACCTGATCGTGGTAGCCGTTGGCCTCTTCCAGGGCAGCCAGTTCTTTCGGGTCACGAATGCGGCCCGGGACGATGCGGTCCACCAGAGTGGAGCAGAACGTGTTGGCGTTGTTCATCCAGTCGATGAAAGCAGCGTCCAGGTTCCAGTCCTTGGCGTAGTTGTTGCAGCATTTCTTCAGTTCTTTGCCGTTGTTGTCGATCAGCTCGCAGGAGAGGATGACCAGGCCCTTGTCGGCAGCGCCGTTGTATGCCTTGTAGCGCTCATACAGCACGCGGGTCAGCTTTGCGGGGAAGCTGTTGGGGGGCACCTGATCGAACTCGCTGTCGCCCTGGGTGTAAGCGATGCCGGCCTCGGTGGTGTTGGAGACGATGATCTCCAGATCCTCGGAGCGAGCCAGCTCCAGCACCTCAGCCCACTTGCCATCCTGATAAGGGCAGACACAGTCGGACACGCAGGAGATCACGCGCTTGGCGTCCACTTTCTGGCCTTTCTCACTGCCGCGCAGGTACAGGGTGTACAGGCCCTCCTGCTCGTTGATCCAGTCAGCCATCTGGGGGAAGTTGGCAATGGGCTGCACCAGCTTGACCTTGCCGTTGAAGCCGGCTTTCTCGTTGGCGATATCAATAAAGTAATCCACGAACGCGCGGAGGAAGTTGCCCTCACCGAACTGCATCACCTTGACCGGGGCATCCTTGAGGACGTAGCCGTTGTAACCAGTCTCTGCCAAAACCTTGTAATTCAAAGTTTCCATTTTGCTGTTCTCCTTTTTATGTTGCTTTGCTCAAAACCGGAGCCGCCACGGTGCGGCCCCCGACTACCCCTATTTTATGCTGTTGTATACAAATAAGTCAAGGGGGGAATGATGGATTTTTGCCCCAAAATAGGCCATTTTCATAAATTCCAGCGGTTTTCACAAGGAATGCTTTAAAAATTCGTCAAATTTTCAGTTGTATACATGCGTGATTTTCGGTATACTAAGGATGTATCCGCTCCCACTGGGATCCTGTGGGGGCAGGAAAGCACATTTTTTGTATGATTTCACCTTGAATACAAGAAAAGGAGAACTCGATCATGAAAGCATTTATGGATAAGGAGTTCATGCTCCAGAACCCCACCGCTCAGCACCTGTACCATACTTATGCTGAGGATATGCCCATCTGCGATTACCACTGCCATATCCCTCCCCGCGAGATCTATGAGAACCGCCGCTTTGAGAATATCACTCAGGTGTGGCTGGGCGGCCGCAACCCGGACGGCAGCTACTTTGGCGACCATTATAAGTGGCGCGTGATGCGCTCCAGTGGCGTGCCTGAGGAGTACATTACCGGCGATAAGCCCGACCGCGAGCGCTTCCAGAAGTTTGCAGAGGCTCTGCCCATGGCCATTGGCAACCCGATGTACCACTGGTGTAACCTGGAGCTGCACCGCTTCTTTGGCTATGACGGTGTGCTGAACGGCGACACCGCTGAGGAAGTGTGGAACCTGTGCAACGACAAGTTGCAGCACGACCCCAAGCTGACCGTCCGCGGCCTGATCGAGCAGAGCAACGTGGCATTCATCGGCACCACCGATGACCCCATCGACAGCCTGGAGTGGCACAAGAAGATCAAGGAAGACCCCACCATCAAGTTCACCGTGGCTCCGTCTTTCCGTCCTGACAAGGCCCTCAACATCCAGAAGCCCGGCTTTGCAGAGTACATGGCGCAGCTGGCTGCTGTTGTGGGCAAGGAGAAGCTGGCCTGCATCGACTGCGTGACCGACGCTCTGACCAAGCGCATCGAGTTCTTCGTGGAGATGGGCTGCCGCGCTTCTGACCACGGCCTGGACTATGTGCCTTACCGTGAAGCTTCCAAGGAAGAGGTCAACGCCATCTACCAGAAAGTCATGGCTGGCGAGGCCTGCACGACCGAAGAGGCTGAGAAGTACCAGACCTACATCCTCATCCACCTGGGCAAGCAGTATCACCGCCTGAACGTTGCCATGCAGATCCACTACAACTGCCTGCGCGGCGTCAACCGCAAGATGAACGCTCTGCTGGGACCCGACACCGGCTTTGATATGATCAACACCGCAAGCTGCGGCGGCCAGATCGCTTCTCTGCTGAGCGCTCTGAACGACACCGACGAGTGCCCCAAGACCATCATCTACAGCCTGAACCCGTATGACAACGAACAGATCGGCACCATTCTGGGCTGCTTCCAGAACGATGAGATCCCCGGCAAGATCCAGCACGGTTCCGGCTGGTGGTTCAACGACCAGAAGATCGGCATGGAGAACCAGATGAAGAGCCTGGCAAACCTGGGCCTGCTGGGCAACTTTGTTGGGATGCTGACCGACAGCCGCAGCTTCCTGAGCTACACCCGCCACGACTACTTCCGCCGCATCCTGTGCAACCTGATCGGCGAGTGGGTCGAGAACGGCGAGTATCCCAACGACGAGAAAGCTCTGGAGAAGATCGTCAAGGGGATCTGCTTCGACAACGCAAAGCGTTACTTCGCTCTGTAAGCTTTGCGGGAAGCGTTTCCTGTTCAGTACCTGAATGCATCAAAAACACCCGGCACCGTGAACTGCGGTGCCGGGTGTTTTTTGCCAGGGGGTTGGATTTATGGGTTTCACTGGAAAAGAAAGGAAAGAAAATGGATGGCTTGTGTTTCAGCGCTTGACGTTGAACGCGCCCATGCCGGGGTAAACAGCGCTGGCACCCAGGTGCTCTTCAATGCGGAGCAGCTGGTTGTACTTGGCCACGCGCTCGGTGCGGCTGGGAGCGCCGGTCTTGATCTGGCAGGTGTTCAGAGCCACGGCCAGGTCTGCAATGGTGGTATCCTCGGTCTCGCCGGAGCGGTGAGAGCTGATGGCGGTGTAACCAGCCTTGTGTGCCATCTTGATGGCCTCCAGCGTCTCGGAAACGGAGCCGATCTGGTTCAGCTTGATGAGGATGGCGTTGCCGGCACCCAGCTGGATGCCCTTGGCCAGACGCTCGGTGTTGGTGACGAACAGGTCGTCGCCCACCAGCTGGACCTTGCCGCCCAGCTCGCGGGTCATCTCCTGCCAGCCCTCCCAGTCCTCTTCATCCAGGCCGTCCTCAATGGAGATGATGGGGTACTTCTCAACCAGTTTCTTCCAGTGTGCGATCAGCTCGCTGGAAGTGTACTCAGTGCCAGCCTTGGGCAGCTTGTAGAAGCCCTTGCCCTTGGGACTCTTCCACTCGGAGGAAGCGGCGTCCATGGCCAGCATGAAGTCCTTGCCGGGCACATAGCCGGCTTTCTCAATGGCGGCCAGAATGGTCTCGATGGTCTCCTCATCGCTGGACAGGTTGGGCGCAAAACCGCCCTCATCGCCGACGGAGGTAGCCAGACCCTTGGCTTTCAGGATGGAAGCCAGAGCATGGAAGACCTCAGCGCACCAGCGCAGGCCCTCTTTAAAGGAGGGAGCACCCACGGGCATGATCATGAACTCCTGAGTATCCACGGTGTTGGTGGCGTGCGCGCCGCCGTTCAGAATGTTCATCATGGGGACGGGCAGGCGGTTGCCGTTCACGCCGCCCAGGAAACGGTACAGAGGCATGTCCAGCGAGGTGGCGGCAGCGCGGCAGGCTGCAATGGAAACAGCCAGGATGGCGTTTGCGCCCAGGTTGGATTTATCCTTGGTGCCGTCGGCTTTCAGCATGGCGGCGTCCACCGCGTAGATGTCGGAAGCGTCCAGGCCCACCACGGCGTCAGCAATGACGGTATTGATGTTCTCCACAGCCTTGGTCACGCCCTTGCCCAGGTAACAGCTCTTGTCGCCGTCGCGGAGCTCCAGCGCCTCAAACTCGCCGGTGGAAGCGCCGGACGGGGCGCAGCCGCGTGCAACAGTGCCGTCGGCCAGAGTGATCTCAGCCTCAACGGTGGGGTTTCCGCGGGAGTCCAGGATCTCGCGGCCGATGACGGATTCAATTTCCAGATAGTTCATAAGAGTTGCCCTCCTGAATACGTTCTCAGCATTATTGGATAGTATACGCTAACTAACCGCCTTTATCCTATCACGTTTCCGGCCTGTATGCAAGGGGCTGAGAAGATGTTAGTTGATAGAAACTTAACGAGCCTGCGGGAGCTGTGTAACTTTTTTGTTATGGGTGAAGCGCTTTCATTTCGTGCTTGTACGAGATGAATAACTTGAAAAAGTAAACAAAAACAATGCATTCGTTTTGTTTAAAATAGAAGAAAATGCCCGAAAATGCCCCAAAAACTATGGACGGTTTGTGAATTGCACACTCTGCGGCGAGGGTCTATAATAAGCTTATCGAGGCAGAGGAGCTTTGAGGGAAGCCACTCTGCTTCATACTTTTACACGAAAAACTTCCAATCCAAGGAGGATATACGATTATGAAAAAGATGATCTCTCGCCGTAGCTTTCTGGCTGCCGCTGGTGTTTCCGCTGCTGCTCTGGCCCTGACCGCCTGCGGCGGCTCTTCCAGCAGCACCGCTGCTTCCACCGCTGCAAGCACTGCTGGCTCCACGGCCGCTGCTTCCGGTGATACCATCAAGGTCGGCGTCATGGGCCCCATGACCGGCGATGTTTCCGTTTACGGTCTGGCTGTTACCAACGGCGCGAACCTGTATCTGGATCAGGTCAACGCCAACGGCGGCATCAATGGCAAGATGATCGAGTCCATCACCATGGACGAGCAGGGCGACGCGACTCAGGCTGTCCAGTGCTTCACCAAGATGGTGGATGAGGGGATCGTTGGTCTGATCGGCGACGTGACCACCACCCCGACTCTGGCTGTTGCCGCTGAGAGCCAGGACTACAACATGCCCATGGTCACTGCTTCCGCTACCGCTGAGGCTGTTACCTATGATGCCGAGACCGACACCGTGTATGAGAATGTCTTCCGTGCCACCTTTACCGACCCGTTCCAGGGCATCAAGATGGCGGACTACGCTTACCAGAAGCTGGGCTACACCAAGGCAGCCGTCATCTACAAGAAAGGCGCTGACTACAACGAGGGCCTGGCTGAGAACTTCGTCAACGAGTTCGAGGCTCTGGGCGGCACCATCGTCGATGAGGAGAGCTACTCCGATGGCGACGTGGATTACAAGACGCAGCTGACCACCATCCTGGGCAAGGGCCCCGAGACCGTCTTCTGCCCCAACTACTATCAGGAAGTGGGCCAGATCCTGTCTCAGGCCGAGAGCGTCGGCCTGACCGTTCCGTTCCTGGGCGGCGACGGCTGGGACGGCCTGGAGGGCTATGCCACCAACGACCAGCTGAAGGACACCTACTTCTGCGCCAACTACGCAAAGGGCTCCAACCCCGACTTTGAAAACGCTTACAAGGAAAAGTACGGCGAGGACTACCCCAACGGCTTCTCTCCTCTGGGCTACGATGCGGCCATTACCCTGTGCTACGGCATTCAGGCTGCTGAGGACGCTGGTCTGGAAGCAGGCACCGATGAGTACAAGCAGGCTGTGATCGATGGCATCAAGAATGGCACCATCGAGGGCATCACCGGTACCTTTACCTTTGATGAGCACAACAACCCCGTCAAGAGCACCGCGATCCTGACCTATGTCGATGGCGCGCCGGTTCTGAAAGAGATGTTCTAAGCTGCTTCGGGCCGCGGCCCGGAAAGCTGCAAAGTTTTCAATGATCCACTTGCGGAGACCGTCGGTAGAGGTTTGCTTCGACCGTCTCCGCATTTTTGTATTATTTCTATCCGGATCAAGCCGGATCAAGAAAGGAAGGAATCAAACCATGACAGTGTTTTTTAGTCAGCTGATCAACGGTCTTTCCCTGGGCAGCATCTATGCACTGATCGCACTGGGCTACAGCATGGTGTACGGCATCATCCTGCTGCTGAACTTTGCCCATGGCGATGTCATTATGGTGGGCGCTTACATGTCCTGGTTCGTTATGAACCAGCTGGGCCTCGGCCCTGTCACCGCCGTGTGCGCCACCATCGTCACCTGCACGCTGCTGGGCGTCGTGATCGAGAAAGTTGCCTACACCCCGCTGCGCGGCGCGCCCCGCATCTCGCTGCTGATCACCGCCATCGGCGTCTCCTTTTTCCTGGAGTACACCGCGGAACTGATCATGGGCTCCGGCGCAAAGGTCATCCCGTCTTACTACGCCGCCAAGACCTTTATGATCGGCAAGGTGCCGCTGGGCCTGACCTCCATCATCACGCTGGTGGTCACCGTGCTGTCCATGCTGGTCCTGACGTTCCTGGTCCAGAAGACCAAGCTTGGCAAGGCCATGCGTGCCGTCTCTGAGGATATGGATGCTGCCCGCCTCATGGGCATCAACGTCAACAGCACCATCTCGTTCACGTTTGCCGTCGGCTCCGCACTGGCCGGCATCGGTGCGGTGCTGTACTGCTGCTCCTACCCGCAGGCTACTCCCACCATGGGTTCCATGCTGGGCCTGAAAGCATTCGTCGCCGCCGTGTTGGGCGGCATCGGCTCCATCCCTGGCGCCATGATCGGTGGTATCGCCATCGGCCTGTGTGAATGCTTCGTCTCCGCCATCGGCCTCTCTGCCTGGAAAGACGCCGTTACGTTTGCCATCCTGATCGTTGTGCTGCTGGTCAAGCCCACCGGCTTCCTCGGCCGTCAGGTGCAGGAAAAGGTGTAAGGAGGGAATGGAAAGATGAATAAGAATCGCAAAACCCTCAAAATGCCCGTGCGTTACCTCATGAACGCCGTGCTGGTGGTGCTCTTGTTCCTGGCCCTCTCCTACATGACCGGGAACATGCTCTCTACCTACCAGAACAAAGTGCTGATGACCGTGGGCATCAACATCATTCTGGCCGTGTCCCTGAACGTTGCCACCGGTTACCTGGGCCAGCTGCCGCTGGGCCATGCCGGTTTTATGGCCGTGGGTGCTTACACCTGCGCCCTGTTCACCAAGTACTGCCCGCTGCCCGGCCCCGTCTCCTTTGTGCTGGGCCTGGTGCTGGCCTGCGTGATGGCTGGCCTGTTCGGTGTCCTCATCGGCATCCCGGCTCTGCGCCTGACCGGCGACTATCTGGCGATCCTGACACTGGGCTTTGGTGAGATCATCCGCATCACCCTGAACAACATCGACGATGTGCTGGGATTCAAGCTGTTCTACGGTGCCAAGGGCCTGAAAAACATCCCCAAGTACTCCAATTTCACGAATGTCTTCCTCTGCGTGGTCATCACCTGCTTCCTCATCCATGCGATGATGAAGTCCCGCCATGGCCGTGCGGTCCTCGCCATCCGCGATAACGAGATCGCCGCTGAGAGCTGCGGCATCCAGACCACCTATTACAAGGTCATGGCCTTTGCGTTCTCCGCCGCTTTTGCAGGCCTGGCGGGCGGCCTGTACGCCTGCTATCTGGGCGTTCTGGACCCCTCCACGTTCGGCTTTATGAAATCCATCGAGATCCTGGTCATGGTGGTTCTGGGCGGCATGGGCTCCATGCTGGGCTCCATCCTCTCCGCTACCGTGCTGACCATCCTGCCCGAGGCGACCCGCAGCTTTGAGAGCTACCGCATGGTGGTCTACTCTCTGGTGCTGATCCTTATGATGATCTTCCGTCCGGGCGGCCTGCTGGGCAGCTACGATTTCTCCATGAGCCGCATTGTGGAGAAAGCAATGAACGGTGAGCTGTTCCGCAAGAAAGAAAAGGAGGGTGCAGACCATGAGTGAGTTCCAGACCAAGTTACACAGTGTGCCCTCCGGCGGCTTCCTGACCGACCGCGATAAGGACAAAAAACCCATTCTGGACGTCCGTGAGCTGGGCATCGATTTTGGCGGCCTGACCGCCGTGGACGGCTTCAACCTGATGATCGGCCGCAACGAGATCACCGGCCTGATCGGCCCCAACGGCGCGGGCAAGACCACCGTTTTCAACCTGCTCACCAACGTTTACCAGCCCACCCGCGGCTCCATCCTGATCGACGGAATGCCCACGGCCGGCAAAAAGACCTATCAGGTCAACCGGATGGGTGTGGCCCGCACGTTCCAGAACATCCGCCTGTTCAAAGAGCTGTCGGTCATCGACAACATCAAGGTGGGCCTGCATGAGTCCATGAAGTACAATCTGGCTTCCTCCCTCATCCGCCTGCCCAACTACTGGAAAGAGGAAAAGCACTGCACCGAGCGTGCCTTTGAGCTGCTGGATATCTTCCACATGGCAGACCTGGCCGATACCCTGGCCGGCAGCCTGCCCTACGGCGCGCAGCGTCGGTTGGAGATCATGCGTGCACTGGCTACCAGCCCGAAGCTGCTGCTGCTGGATGAGCCCGCTGCCGGTATGAACCCCTCTGAGACGGCCGAGCTGACCGAGACCATCCGCCGCATCCGCGACGAGTTCAACATTGCCGTGCTGCTGATCGAGCACGACATGAGCCTGGTCATGGGCATCTGCGAGGGCATCGCCGTGCTGAACTTTGGCCGCGTCATCGCCAAGGGCACCCCGGACGAGATCCGCAACAACCCGCAGGTCATTGAGGCCTACCTGGGCAAAAAGGAGGGCTGAACAATGGCACAGACGATGCTGAAAGTAGACAATATCAATGTGTATTACGGCAACATCCACGCCGTGAAGAACGTCTCGTTCGAGGTCAACGAGGGCGAGATCGTCACCCTGATCGGTGCCAACGGTGCAGGAAAATCCACCACCCTGAAGACCATCTCCGGCCTGCTGCACCCCAAAACGGGTGATGTGCTGTACAAGGGCAAGAGCATCAAGGGCGCCCGCGCGCACAAGATCGTGGAGCAGGGCCTGGCCCATGTGCCGGAAGGCCGCCATGTGTTCCTGCACATGACCGTGGAGGAAAACCTGGATATGGGCGGCTATACGCAGCCCGCCTCCACCATCGGCCCCAACAAAGAGAAAGTCTTTGAGCTGTTCCCCCGCCTGAAAGAGCGCCGGAAGCAGCTGGCCGGTACCATGTCCGGCGGCGAGCAGCAGATGCTGGCCATGGGCCGCGCCCTGATGAGCAATGCCTCCATGCTGATGCTGGACGAGCCCTCCATGGGCCTTTCGCCCCTGCTGGTGCAGGAGATCTTCGATATCATCCAGAACATCCACAAGGAGGGCATGACCATCCTGCTGGTGGAGCAGAACGCACAGATGGCTCTTTCCGTGGCCGACCGTGCCTATGTTCTGGAGACGGGCCGTGTCGTCATGGACGGCACCGGTGCCGAGCTGCTGACCAACGAGCGGGTCCGCAGCGCATACCTGGGCGGCTGAGACGCCCCGCTGTATCGCACAAGCTGCAAAAATTCCCCCAACGCGTCCGCGCTGAGGGAATTTTTCAGGCAGGATAGTTTATTATCGAACAATCTGTTTCAAACCTTTGGGAGGAATCAAAAAATGCCAATTGGAGTATTGACGAATTGCGCCGCCGTGCTGGCAGGCGGTGCGCTGGGTGCTGGCCTGGGAAAGCTGCTGCCGGAAGATCTGAAAGACAACCTGCCCACCCTGTTTGGCCTGTGCTCCATTGGCATCGGCATCAACTCGGTCATCAAAGTGTCCGGTATGACGGCGGTGGTGCTGGCCCTGCTGGTGGGCTTTACCATCGGCCACCTGCTGCATCTGGAATACTGGACGGCCAAATTCTTCCTCAAGCTGGTCAAGGTGCTGCACCTGGGCGGCGATGACATTGATATGGATTTCTACGTCACCGCCGTGGCCCTGTTCTGCTGCAGCGGCTTTGGCTGGTACAGCACCCTGACTGAAGGGATTACGGGCGACCCCGGCCTGCTCATGTCCAAGGCGGTGCTGGATGGCTTTACGGCCATGATCTTTGCCTCCAGCCTGGGGAAATCCGTCTGTGCCATCCCGCTGCCCCAGTGCGTCATCCTGCTGTGCGTCTTTGGCGCAGGCAAGCTGCTGGCTGGTGTGCTGACCCCCACCATGTTTGCGGACCTCTCGGCCTGTGGCGGCATCCTGACCATGGTAGCAGGCTTCCGTGTGGCCAAGATCAAGTCCCTGCCGCTGGTAGACCTGATGCCGGCACTGATATTGGTCATGCCGTTCAGCTGGCTGTGGAGTACCCTGATGGGCTGAAAACTGCATCAAAAAACGCCTCGTGCACTGCACGGGGCGTTTTTGCATGTTGAGAAAGATGGGGGAAAATCAGAACTGGAACAGAGCGATAAACTTTTTCCAGAGCCGGACGAAGAAGTTGTCGGCCTCGGCAGGGGCAGCCTGCTGGACCACAGAGGCTGCGGGTTCCACGTTCTCGGCCGTCTTGTAGAGGAACTTCATGCTGGAAACAGCGCCCTCCGGAGCGCCGGAGAAACTGGTGTATTCCTCCATGCGGCCCATCATCGCATCCAGCACTGTTTTCAGGGCGTGGAGCTGGTCAGCGTCCAGCGCGCCGGTCAGCTGGGAGATGCCCTCCTCGTTGAACTGATTCAGGCCGCTGTGGAGCTGGTGGGTGCCGTCCACCAGCCGGTTGGCACCGTTGAGCAGGGCCTGTGCCCCGGCAACCAACTGGGTGCTGCCGTCCTTGGCGGCGTGGGCACCATCCGCCGCGGCGGCCACACCGTCAGCGTACTGGCCCACGCTGGACACAAAGAACTGGATCTGCGCCAGATTGTCTTTCAGGGCGCGGACATCGGCAATGTCCTGGCTCTGGGCGGTCTGGAGCACCAGCTCGTCGTGGATGACCTGCCGGGCGTCCGGGTCGGTGGCTTTCTGGAACATGGCCACGAACATGGAGGGGCTGTAGCTCTGCATCAGCCGGAGCGCGGCTTCCAGATCACTGTCCGTTTTGGTGGCGGAGAGGTAGAGGGCCAGGTCCAGCTGGCTGGCCTTGAACTGTGGGGCCTGCTCCCAGATGGTACGCACCATCTTTTTGCGGCCGGCCTCCAGCGTTTTATCGTTCAGGGTCAGAATTTCATCAATGACAGCGGCGTAATTGTCCCAGGTGAGGGGCGTGTCGATGAGGCCGCCCTCCATCAGGGTCTTGCTGGCGGAATCCAGAACCCCGTCGGCCACCTGCTGGGCACCGGCGGTCAGGGCCGCGTTGTTGGAAGTCAGGGTATCCAGGCCCTCGGTCAGCTGGGCCAGACCACTGTTCAGCTGGCTGGTACCATCCAGCAGTGCCACCGCGCCACTGTCCAGCTGGGCCACGCCGTCCACCAGCTGGGAAGCACCGCTCAGCAGCTGCTGCATGGCGTCGTTGAGCTGGCTGATGCCGTCGGTCAGGGAATTGATGCTGCTCAGGTCAAACACGTTGTCCTGCCCCAGCGCCTCCGCACTGGCGGCACTGGCCAGCAAAATCTGCGGGGCGGACAGGTTTTCCACGTCGGCTTCCACGGTCACGCTGTCCTGCAAGTAGTCCTCTGCGGCGGAGAAGCTGTCCGGCAGCAGGCCGCTCAGGGCACCACGGACGCCGGGCAGGGTGACAAAGGCGGCGACCGTGGATTTGGCGGCACTTTCCAGCAGGCCGTGCTCCAGCATCACATGGGAGGCGTCTTCCCCCAGCACCACACCCACGGCGGTGATAAACGGCGTGACAACGGTGCGCTCGGCCCCGTTGACAGTCACGGTGCCGGTTTCGTTGTTGGTCAGGTCGATGCGGATGGTCAGGTGGCCGCTCTTGCCCAGCAGGTTTTCCAGCGGGGCGGTTTCACCGTCCAGGGTGTAGGTTACGGCGGCGGAAACCGGCAGGGCACGGCTGGTATTGCCCTTATAGTAGACATCGGTGTCGGTGGTGTCCCAGGTCAGGCTGTCGCCGTTCTGGGTGAACGCGGCGTCGCTCTCGGTATTGACGATATCGGTCAGGGTGGAGCGGTCGGTGACGCCGGAGAGGCCGGCCGCGTTGTAGAGGTGGGCGCTGACCGTGGTACTGGTGACAGAGCCGTCCGGGGCCATGACGGCGTACACCGTCTCGTCTTTGGAGAAGCTGGGCTTGGCGGCGGCAAAGGCGGGCAGGGCCATCCCGGCAGCCAGCGCCAGTGTCAGGGCCGCACTGATAAAGCGAAGTGTTTTTTTCATGGCAGGTTTACTCCTTTTCAGACATCTGAGGGGCAGCGGACGGGAGCCAGCCCAGGGTGGTGCGGCGGATGAGGCTGTCCAGCAGCATCAGGGCGGCAGGCAGCACCACAAGGATGACCACCGTGCTGATGAGCGCGCCCCGGGAGATGAGCAGGCAGATGCTCCGCATCAGCTCAATCTGGCTGATGACAGCCACGCCGAATGTGGCGGCAAAGAACGTCAGGCCGCTGGTGAGGATGCTCTGGCTGCAGTGTTCCAGGGACTGCTGGGCGGCCTCCCGCGGGGTGCGGCCCAGGGCGCGTTCCTCTCGGTAACGGGTGGTCATGAGGATGGAGTAGTCCACCGTGGCACCCAGCTGGATGGTGCCCAGGATGATGCTGGCGATGAACGGAAGCGAAGCCCCGGTAAAGTAGGGAATGCCAAGATTGATGGCAATGGCGGCCTCAATGCTGGCCACCAGAATGACCGGGATGGACAGGCTGCGGAACGAGATGAGGATGATGACAAGCACGGCCAGGATGGACCAGACGTTGACATTGGCAAAATCGTTGGCCGCAATTTCCACCAGGTCTTTCGTCATGGCGCTCTCACCGGTGACAAGGCCCTCCGGGTCCGCCGCCTTGACGAGGGCGATCATCTGCTCCACCTGTGCGTTCACGGCGTCGGAGCCAGCCTTGTAGGCACCGTTGGCCAGGATCAGCTTGTAACCGGCGTTCTGCAAAATTTCCAGAATGCCGTCCGGCAGAATCTCGGTGGGGAAGCCCGGGCCGGTGATGGCGTCCAGACTGACCACCTGGGTGATGCCGTCCAGCTCGCCGATGTCATCGCACAGGGCGCTGACCTTGGAGGCGGGCAGGTCGTCATGGACAAGGATGAAGTGGTTGGTCACCATACCGAAATCCTCGCCCAGCTTGCTCACGCCCACAATGCCGGGCATATCCTGCGGCAGGGCATCAAACAGGGCGTAGTAGACAGAAGTCCTGCCCTGGGCCAGCGCAAAGGGAATGATCATGGCAATGGACGCGATCAGCACCCCCACCGGGTGGCCCGAAACAAAGTAGCTCAGTCGGGTGAGCTTGGGGATAAACGTGCGATGACGGTATTTTTCCACCCACTTGTCAAAGAAGAGGATGAGGGCGGGCAGGATGACGATGGTGCAGACCACGCCCAGCGCCACGCCCTTGGCCATGACCACGCCGATGTCCCGGCCCAGCGTCAGCTGCATGGCGCACAGGGCCAGGAAGCCCGCAATGGTGGTCAGGCTGGAAGCGGAGATGGAGGTGGTCGTCTTGCAGATGGCGTTGACCATGGCTTCCTCGTTGGAGGAGGCCAGCTCTTTTTCCTCTTCATAGCGGTGGAGCAGGAAGATGGAAAAATCCATCGTCACGCCCAGCTGCAGTACGGCGGCCAGCGCCTCGGTAATGAAGCAGACATCCTTGAGGAAGAAGTTGGTGCCAAAGTTGTACACCAGCGGGAAGAGCAGCCCCAGCATAAACAGAAAGGGTGTGATGGCGCTCTCCAACGCCAGGAACAGAATGAGCAGGCAGGCACCGCCGCCAAACAGTAAGTAGAGGGGCATTTCCTGGGTGACCAGCGCCTTGGTATCATAGAAAATGACGCTGATGCCGCCAAAGAAGCAGTCCCGCCGCAGCACCTTTTTGATCTGCGCCACGGCCTCCATGGTCTCCTCGCTCACGCTGGAACCACCCAGCCGGACGATGAGGATGGTGAAATCGTTTTTGCCAAACAGGAATTTCTGCACATCGGCGGGCAGCATCTCCACCGGGATGGCCGGGTCTACCACGTCGCTGAGCCAGAACGTCTGCAATACGCCCGGGATGGCGTCGATATCCTGCTTCATGGCCAGCAGCTCATGGGTGGGCAGGCCCTCCACGGTGATCATGCTGGTGGAAGCGAGCTGATAGTCGTCTTCCAGAATGAGCTGGCCCACCCGGGAGTCCAGCTCCGGCGGCAGGTAGGAGAGGATGTCGTAGTTGATGCGGGTGGCAATGGCTCCCACCGCCGAGGGGATCAGGAGCAGAACTGCGAGGATCAGGATCATTTTCCGCAGCCGGACAATGGCCTGCGCGATTTTTTTCATGAAAAGCCTCCCATTTTGAAAAATTGACGTTTTGCGGAGAATACAAAAGCGCCCTTTGTCGTTTTTGGCAATGTACTTTATTATAATAGCCGCATTCAAAACAGGCGTCAAGGAGCAAACCCCGCCGGTTTGTCCATCAAAAAATAAAAAATGATGGAATTTTCAAAAAAAGGCTTGCATTTTGCAAAAACCTGTGGTAATATATCCAAGTCGATACGACATCTGGACGGTTAGCTCAGCTGGTAGAGCATCTGCTTGACGTGCAGGAGGTCACAGGTTCGAGTCCTGTACCGTCCACCACAAAAATCCTCAGACATTCGTCTGAGGATTTTTTGTTTGTGGTGGACGGTACAGGACTCGAAAGCACGGCACCGCCGCAGGCGGGGCAAAAAACAGTCCGGTGGACTGTTTTTTAGTGCGTGGTTGGTGGAGTCCAGGAACGTCTACCGGGATGACTGCGGTTCAGTCTCTATCATTCGCACAACATAAGTCAGAGCAAAATAAAATAGTGATCGCAAAGGCAGGGTATCATCGTGGCGATGGTATCCTGCCTTTTGCTACTTATGCCTGAACATCAAAGGAACATTTTAGCGATGGTACCTACGGCATACATCAGGCTCCCAAAAATCAACCAGCCGCCCATGTTCTCACCTCCTACATTTGTTATTTTTCCTTCAGGAAGTGTTCCTCCTGATGGCTATATCGTATCATGCTTTGTCTAATAGATAAAGTACAGCGGGAGTACAAAGCATCCAAATAGCCATACAATTATGTTCGATTTCTGGCAAAAAGATGCGAATTTGTACCTTGTGGATTGTATTTTGACGCTTTTGTGTTATAATTCAACCAACAAGTTATATTTAGAAGGAGGATTCGGAAATGGAGATTCCCAATCTTGGAAAATTGTATCAAACATTTTTAGACAATGAACGTAAGATGGCAGAAGCCTATGGCGTTTCGCATCTTTACTATTTAAAAAGAATCAATGAAAATCAGTTTCCGTTTAGCCTTCTTCCCGGTGTAACCACATTGGCTACCTGCATCCGTTCTCTTGAAGCATATCTTGATGGAGACTATGAAGTCTCGTTACCTTCCCAAAAAACATTTCACTCGATTACTGCATTCTTCAAAGAAGCCTATCAACTCTCTTTGATTGACGTAATCCATGATAACACTTTGTTAGAATCCTCGATGGAAGATATTATGGCAAGTCAAGGTCTATCTGAATTAAAAAAGCGCGAAATCAAGCCTATGCCTAAAGATTGGTTTACGGGTCGGTATTATTGTTATTATGAGCATTATAGTGCCGCAAAAGATTCAAGCGATGCTTCTTACCCTTTTAATGTCAAAGGCGGCATCTTAAATGTTTCTTGTTCACGTGAACAGCTTTACAAATCCATTTTTATGATTGGTTTTTCAAGTAAAGAGGCTATGGATTCTGCATTCCATGAACCTTTTATGTCTAACAGCGATGATGCCTCTTTTCACGCATCTTATAAAGAATATTTGAAAAAGAGACCAGATCTTGACCGTGCTCTTTCTTTTTGGACAGGCTATATAAAAGAGAAATACAATCAAACTCAAGGTGATTTCAATAGATGCCCCACTGGAAAGGTTGATATCGATGAGCAAGAATTAATGCTTTCTCTTTTCAAATATCCTGGAACAAAATATGACCATTGCCAAGGCGGCACCGGAATCATGCTACTGATTAAAAAAGATACGCTCCAAAGTTCCAAACTTCTTCTCTCTAAAATTTCTTTAGACTGGGATACCGTTTCTCGTTTTTTCCAAAAGCGACATGTACGTTCTTCTATTTCTCGTCAAGATGACCGTGACTTTTTAGACATCATTCATTTCACAGAAAATGAATTGAATTCCAAGCGATAGGGTTTGTGGTGGGCGGTACAGGACTCGAACAGGGCGGCGGCACGAAGTGCCGTAAGCAATCAGCCCAGTGGGCTGTTGCTTAGCCCGCGGTTCCTAGAGAATTAGGAATGTCTACCGGGATGACTGCGGTTCAGTCTCCACCATTCGCACAATGTAAGTCAGAGCAAAATAAAATAGCGATCGCAAAGGCAGGGTATCATCGTGGCGATGGTATCCTGCCTTTTGTTTTGCGGGATCAAGGTCGCTTTGTGCGAACTTGGTCGTTCCCCTATATGGCGCGTTTGGGGGTAGTCGCTGCGTACGCAGGAAAAGGGCAAGCTCTGACATATAGGGGTGTTCTTTCCTTGGCGGGTGTGATATACTTTGCTCAGTTCAAACAAATCGGAATTTATATATAAAGGAGAATATTGATGAAACTGTTTTTATGTTCGCACTTTTCAAGTGTAGGAAGTCTGATAAAGGAAGAAATTGAAA
>ENA-UAMB01000185-UAMB01000185.1-human-gut-metagenome-genome-assembly--contig:-NODE-185-length-41494-cov-7.391250_pt1 | contig 41494 bp, 53 predicted proteins | sample MGYA00243707_ERZ654484 | MGnify/ENA primary metagenome ERZ654484 (study PRJEB26926, sample SAMN06164464) | human gut metagenome | biome: ENVO:00009003; feature: ENVO:2100002; material: ENVO:00002003... | reverse complement strand
TTCGCAGAACGCGCAGCCACAGAATGAAATTCTGTGTTCAAAGGGGCTTGGGGGCGCTGCCCTCAACAAGCAAGCGGAGAGGAAAATCACGGAGGGATTTTCTTCTCTGCGGGCCTGTGTGTATTAACACAGGCATTGCTTGCCTCTTTTCTCCGAAATTGAAAAGAACCAGTGAGAGAATCGTTAAATTTCACTCACTGGCTCAATTTGTTTCAAATTTTTCGGACAACTCTGTCAGTTCTTTCACCGTTTCCTGGGTGTGATGCAGCAGGGTGTCACGCATTTCTGGCGGACAGCTGGAATAAAGCATTTTCATCTGATTGACACCCTCATCCTCCAGAGAAACATCTGGATTTATAAGTGTATCTAAAGAGATGTGCAGGACCTTTGCCAATGCTCTCAAAATCAAATAGGAAGGATTCATTTTCCCTTTTTCGATATTGGCGATTTGCTTTACAGAAACATGGCTCAGATCAGAAAGTTCCTGTTGTGTCAGTTCTTTATTCTTTCTGGCTTCCCGCATTTTTTGCCCTAAAGCAGTTAAATCATCAATCGGCATAATCGTTCACCTCAATAATATTGTATCGTTCCGGTTTATATGATGGAATGACCTTATTATGCCTGGAAAACTGTACGATTATGCCGATTTTATAAAGCTGCGATTGGTGATAAGCTTGTATTGTTCGAGGCAAAGAACTATAATGTACTCTGTGGAGGTGCGAAATGGACTATATGACATTGAAAGAGGCCGCCGAAAAGTGGGGCGTGACACCTCGTAGGGTAAATTATTATTGTGCTGGTGGGCGTATCCCCGGCGCTGTGAAAATGGCCGGTGTTTGGCTGATCCCTAAAACTGCGGAAAAGCCGATTGATGGCCGGACAAAACAAGGAAAGGAGCAAAAGCATGAGTAATATATTACTTCTTGAAGATGATTTGAGCCTGATTAACGGGCTTTCTTTTGCGTTCAAAAAACAAGGATTTGAATTAGTTGTTGCCAGAACCCTCAAAGAAGCAGATAGTTTGTGGGTGGATGGAAAATATGATTTGCTGGTGCTTGATGTATCCCTGCCGGATGGCACCGGATTTGAATTTTGCAAAAAGGTGCGGCAAGTTTCCAAAGTCCCCATCATTTTTTTGACGGCGGCAGATGAAGAAATGAACATTATCATGGGTTTGGACATTGGTGGAGATGATTATATTACAAAACCGTTTAAGCTGGGAGTGTTAGTATCCAGAGTAAATGCACTGCTTCGTCGGGCAAAAGATTTCAGCTCCGAAGATACACAACTGGAATCCAACGGAATGAAAGTGCTTTTGCTGCAAGGGCAGGCGTTTAAGAATGGAAAGCTATTGGATTTGACTGCCGCAGAATATAAGTTGCTGTGTCTATTTATGAAAAACCCGAACATGGTACTTACCAAAGAACAGATTTTAGATAAGCTATGGGACTGCGATGGAAATTATATTGACAGCAGTACCCTTACCGTATATATGAGGCGGCTGCGTATAAAGATTGAGGATAATCCGAGTGAACCGCAAATGCTCCTGACAGTTCGGGGAATGGGATACAAATGGAATGTGATTGGGTGAGGTGGTCTATGAAAATATTTGTAAACAAAGAAATCAAAAAATTGTTTCTTGCAGTATCCGTTATTTGGGTAGCCTCCCTTCTGTTGACACAAGGGTTCTTATGGTTGTGCTATCAGCGGTTTTCTTTGTTCCTATTGCTTGTTTTCGTATTGTCAGGAGGAGCGATATTGGAGGTGGGTTGTTCTTATTTCAAAAAGCAAAATCAAGTCATGGAACAGGCGGTATCACAGATCAATGCGTATCTTGACGGCAATCACAATGCCCGTATTGAATGTGATGATGAGGGCGAACTATATCGGTTGTTTCATACCGTCAATTCTCTGGCGGCTGTCTTAAATGCTCACGCGGATAACGAACTCCGGGAAAAGGAATTTTTGAAAAATACAATCTCTGATATTTCCCATCAACTGAAAACACCGCTGGCTGCTTTGAATATTTATAATGGTCTGCTTCAAGACGGGGATATGGAATTAAGTGCTGTAAAAGAATTTGCTGATTTATCCGAACAGGAACTTGACCGCATTGAAACACTGGTGCAAAACTTGCTCAAGATTACAAAACTGGATGCCGGTGCCATCGTGCTGGAAAAGGCCACAGAGAATGTGGCGGATATGATGCGGGATATTGAACTGCATTTTGCATATAGAGCAAGACAGGAAAAGAAGAAAATCATTCTGTCTGGCTCGGATTATCTTTCTCTTTTTTGTGATCGTGATTGGCTGTCTGAGGCAATCGACAATATTGTGAAAAATGCGTTTGACCATACGGAAAGTGGTGCTGTCATTGGCATTACATGGAGGGCGTTGCCATCAGGTATTCAAATTGTGGTAAAGGACAATGGATGTGGCATCCACCCGGAAGATATATACCATATTTTCAAGCGTTTTTATCGCAGCCGTTTTTCAAAAGATACACAGGGTATCGGTCTGGGCCTTCCGCTTGCGAAAGCAGTCATTGAAGCACATGGAGGAGCAATCGAGGTAGACAGTGAATTGGGCAGAGGGACAAGTTTCACGATAAATTTTCTGATTCCTACAAAATTGTAGGATGATTGTAGGGTTACAGTAATATTTCAGTGCTATTCTTTCAATCGTAGACAGGAAATGAAGCTTACCTGTCTACATCGCAAGAACATAAGAAAGAGGTGTTTGCACCATGAATTTATTAGAGGTCAAGAATATTTGTAAGACCTATGGCAGCGGTGAAACTGCTGTAAAAGCGCTTAGGAATGTTAGCTTTTCTGTTCCTAAGGGAGAATATGTGGCAATCGTCGGAGAATCTGGTTCGGGTAAAAGCACACTGCTGAATATGATCGGTGCGCTGGATATGCCAACTTCGGGAAAGGTGCTGATTGATGGTAAGGACATTTTTTCCATGAATGACCGAAAACTGACGGTATTTCGCCGCAGGAATATCGGCTTTATCTTTCAGGCGTTTAACCTTATCCCGGAGTTGACGGTGGAACAAAATATGATTTTTCCGCTGTTGCTGGATTATCAAAAGCCGGACAAGAGATATTTGGAGGAACTGCTGACGGTTTTGAATTTGAAAGATCGTCGTAATCATTTACCCAGTCAGCTTTCCGGCGGTCAACAGCAGAGAGTGGCGATTGGCCGTGCATTGATTACCCGTCCTTCTCTGATTCTGGCAGACGAGCCAACAGGCTGCTCATAGTTACTACTACAAAAAAGTCATAAAAAAATGACCTTTAAATTTCTACGATCGTCAATTTGAATTTCTTTTATAACAGATCTCCAGAGCTGGCGGCGTTCTGCCGGATCCAGCGTTTCATATACAGAGTTTAAATCCATTTTTAGAAGTTCCCGGATAGGAGCCATATCTTTTTGCGACTGGTTACGCGGGAGACTTTCCAATTCTTTTATATATCGTTCCTTATCCCGTTTTAATTCATCCATGGTAATTATGTCATTTATGTACAAATCTTTCAGCTTATCAATTTTTTTCAAGATGGTAGCTCTCCGGGAATCATAGTCAACAACCTTTGCAGTTGTAATCTCATAGTCTGCAATATAATTTTGCAGGAGATCTTTGATATTTGATAGTAAATATCTTTCTATGTATGATTCAAATATTATTTTACGGTTAACGCAACGCTTGTTAGGATAGGCTCCATGACAGCGATAAAAAGGATATTTATAATATCCGTCCCCGTTTCGCTTTTTGATTTTACGCATGGCACCAGAGAAAGCCTGACCGCAATGAGCACACCGAAGCAGACCACTAAATACATAGCTATATTTCTGACTGACCTTAATATTGATAGCAAGAAGCTCTTGCACACGTTCAAACAGATCTGCCGAAACAAGGGCAGGGCAATAGTGATCGTTATCCCGGAACACCCCAATATATTTCTTATTCTTTAAAACAGATTTTTTGAGGTTGTCCTGAGACATAATGATTCCCATGTCACGTTCCAGATGGGAAATAGTCTGATTTAGGGAACCGCATTCAGCATAGAACTGAAAGATATGCAGAACTTTATCTGCGTCCTGGTTAAGTACCAGGTGCTTGTTTTCGATAGAATAACCAAGAGGAACTTTTCCGGATAAAACTTCCCCTTGGCGGTATTTATAATCAAACACATCCCGGATCCTGACGGAATCATTCTCCGCTTCCAGCTCTGCAAAGGTCATGGACTGAGCAACGAAAGCCCGGCCATGCGGTGTCGTAGTATCAAAATACGGCTGATCGACAGCAAGCCAGTCACAATGATTCGCTTCGAGAATAGCTTGTGTATTCAGGTAATGTCTCAGACTGCGGAACCAGCGGTCAAGTTTAGTAAATATAATCAGATCTATGCGTCCGAGTCGGACATCATCAAGAAGCTGCTCAAAGTCCCCACGCTTGATTTTTCTCCCACTGATTCCATCATCAATATAAGTTCCGGCCAGAACCATGTTCTCTTTAGAATCTATGTAATTTTTGCAGGTGGAGAGCTGTTCGTCAATGCTGTCTCCTTTTTTTGCCTGCCGGTCCGTAGATACACGTACATAAATAGCAACATTTGTTATACTCATAACCTATCACTCCTTAAAATGGGTATAAAAAAATACACCTTTGCAGGCGTATCAGTTCGTGCTATAATCAAATTGTTCAGAAAAGATTGTAGCATCAACTGATAGCTGCAAAAGATTCACACAAAGTCGTCCTGGTGCGCCAACACTGGGGCGATTTTTTATTATAAATAAATCTTAAAATTCAACAGGCTCTCCAGTTTCAACAGAAATAAAGTCCTCTTTTAAAAGATCGCCGCCGAATAATAATTGCGCATCATGTTCTTCGCCGTCCACATAATCATAAACGCACACATCAAGAACGCCATCATATAGAACGGAAATTTTTGATGTTGTATTCGTACTGAAATTTACAATACCATGGATTTCATCATCTGAAAGAAACATTTCTTTGTAATAGTCAACACAATAATCAAACACATCTGCATCAGAGTCTGCCATAGTGCATATTCTCCAATTTCCGGTCACGTCATTACGAACTTCCGGAGAATAGAAAAACTCTATATCATCAATGATATGAGAACCGGTTTCAACCTTTTTCTCTTTGCTTTTCTTATCCTTTTTATCTTTCTTATCTTTTTTACTCTTTTCGGAATCTTTCTGCTGTTCCTGTTTTGCGTCTTTTTTAGATCCGGCTAAAACAGGAGCCGGAGAAGCTGCCATAATTCCACACAGCAGCAGGGCGAGCATTTTCTTTCTCATGTAGTGCCTCCTTAAATGGAAAAATTTACCGGTAGTATTATGACGAACCTCCACTTTATAATGTTTCCTGCACCCAGCTGTTACTAATAACGGGAAGGTGTGGGAACAATGATGAAAAGAAAATACATACATTATGGCAACTGTAAAATATATGCTTTGTATTATCACAGCAACAATACTATATATATTAATCTTAACTTTAATTGGGGAACTCAAATCATAATACTTAAATAGTTAGTTGCAGCTGGGTGTGTTTCACCCAGCATTTGAATTTTCATCACCTGTAACAGGCGGGTGCATAATTTCTAATTCTTCCGGGCTGTCTGGAGCACCACCAGCACCCATGAATTTTTCCTTGAAATGATTTACGATCTGCTTCCGGATCACTGGATCAATCTCAAAGTAAGTCTTAATAATTTCTTTTTCAAGAGCTGTCGCATTATGTTGAGCAGCGAAATCATCAAGGCTAAATGTATCAGGTTGCGCGAACATAGGACCAACCTCATCTCGAAGCCATTCCTCATTAACATTATACTCACGACATATAGAAAGAACGTTCCCATCAGTAAGAATGTTTTTTCCGTTCTCAATAAGACTGAGAGCACTCTTTTTCAAACCTATACGTTCACCAAACTTGTCAAGAGTAAGACCTAAAGTTTTGCGGATCTCTTTCACGCGCTCACCTTGCGTCATGCTATCACCTCCTTATTTATCTCTTGAAAATAGAATACCACCGTCGAAAGTAAAAGTCAACGAAAAAAGTTTGTTAAACAAACAAAAAAGAGTTGACAAAGTTTGCTAAATGAATTATGATGTTTACAGAACAAACAAATACGAAAGGGGAACAAACAAATGTGGGAAACAGTTAAGGAAGTAAATAGATACAGAATTTTCAGAATGGTGGGAATCAGAGGTTACTACCACATCCGCCTGGATGAACATAAGGAAGTAACATTCCGAACCATCAAGGAAGCAGCTGAGTGGGCGAACAATCATTAATAAAGAGGGAGGCGAAAGCCTCCCAAAAAGGAGGAGCAGACATGACAACGAAAGATCAGGAAAGACAGGCAATCGAAAAGATCAGAAAGATCGTGGAAGGACTCGGAGAAAATAGTTATGTAGGATTCGCAATGGAGGGAGTTCTGGAGCTGGCAGAGGATAACATTCGAGAAGATACTGCGTGCAGCATGAAGAAAAGGGCAGAGATCGCGTGGGAGAGAGCAGACAAAGCAGAGAAAGAGGACAAAGACCTGAAGAAGACCGTTGAGAAGAGAGGGGCAACCATTTCGGAACTGAACACGGAACTCTGCAATGCGAGAGCAGAGGCAAAGGCGAACGAGGTTCCTGAAGAATTGATACAGGAGATGTATTGCATGGCATATGACAAGGAAGCAGAGTCGATCGGAAAGATGGAAAGGGCAGCAGATCAGATGACAGAAGCCACTATCGCCGGAGAAGATGCACATGGATTCGCAGAGGAGTACAAGAAGCAGAAAGAGAACCGGAACAGATACAGAAAAGTGATGGAGATGCTGGACCAGAGAGAAAGACGGAGGGCCGGAAGATGAAAAAGATAGATTTCAGACAGAGAGCAGCGAAAACAGAAGAAAGAAAACGTAAAAGCAAGTATGCGGATGTGATGGTCAGAGCGACGGTGATGGGCCTGATGAAACCGGATGAAGATGTGGACAGAATGATGGACATTGAAAGCGCAGACAAGAAGTTCAATATGCGTCTGGACGAGTGGCTAAATGCGGATGACTTCAATTTCGCCCATGATTTCTATGGAATCGTGAACAACATCAACAGAGAGAAAGGGTTCCCGGCAACGGACTTCGGATTTTTCGTTCCAAGATTTTCAGGGAAATAATTGAACAAAGCAAATAGCCGAAACAGGACCGAGAGTCCTGTCTGGGTACGGCGGCAACGTACTCACTGACGAGGCAAGCCGAAAGCAGTACAGAATATGCCAGAAAGGAGAAAGAGGAGATATGTCACAGAAGAATATGGAAATCATGCTGAGACAGGAAGACAAAGCGGAAGCGGAAGACTTCACAGCGTTCCTGCAGTCCTTAAATATCAGCAAACAGATGCTGATGGACACATTTATGAAAGGCGTTAAGGTGGGAATGTGCATGGCAACCGAGAAACAGTCTGCATAAGGGAGGGAATGAAAGTGGAGACACAGGGAACATTTAACGCGGTAAGGTTCTATGAAACTCTTGCCGCGATCCTCTCAAAGAAGCATGGCGTTGAGATCACCGTAAAAGTGAAGGAAAAGCCAAAAGAAAAAGAGGAAACAGCTTGAACTATGACAACTACATAAGGAGATAAGAAATGGAACGAAAAATAATAATTTCATTGGTATCCGGGTATCTGGTTTCTATGCTGCCGATCTGGATGATCGACAGCAGAATGCAGGAAATCATACTGATATTCGCAGTATCTTTCTGCGTCCTCTCCGGCCTGATCTGGATTGAGGAGAGGATGCAGGACATGAAAAAAGCCCTCACGTCCGCCAACGTGAGAGCAAAAAGAAAAAACAACCTTTTCAAATAGTATAAAGAAAATACGGGGAAATGTCAAGGAGGATTGAAGATGTTAAAAACAGACTATAAAGGATTCGGAGAATTTATGGAAAAAATCAAAACAGCAGGAGAAGAAGAAACAAGAACACTATGCGGAATACGACAGCAGATGTGGCTGAACGAAATTTCCGATTTTATTTTTCCGACTCCGGAGGGAGATCTTCCGTTCTTAATCAATGCGTTGGAGATATTGGCGCAGACAATTAAAAAAACGAATCCGGAAGCGAAAGATTGCGCGAGAAAAATTATTAACGGAACTGGCTGGGAAGTGCAGGCGAGTACAATCAACAAGAACATGAGCGAAGCGGCTGCAAAAGCATGGCGCGAATCAGTTAAGAATAACAAAGGTATTATGTAAACTAAAAGGCAACACCGGATCCTTGAAAAATAAATGAAAGTAAGTCGAAAAAGCAGGGGAACGAAAGCCCCTGTTGCTTACTTGCTAAGAGTATTAAAGATGGATTCAAAACAGGGGATACGATAATGAGTTACATGTGTAAAAGAATGAGGTTCCGGAATGCCATAGAGGTGTATGAATATCACACAGCAAAGTATGGAGCACCAGGCCAGGAGAGGCAGGAGAAAAAGAAAGCCACTCCGGAACAGATGGCAAAGAGGAATCGCTACAACAGGGAGAGATTGGCAAGGTGGAAGCTCCGGAACAACTTCGACGTAGATGATTATTTTACAAGATTATCATACGAGAAGGACAAAAGACCGGAATCCATGGAAGAAGCAAAGGAAGACTGGAAAGCATTCCTGCAGATACTCAGAAGGGAATACAAAAAAAGAGGAGCAGAACTGAAATGGATGCGGAATATAGAAGTCGGCACAAGGGGAGCCTGGCACATTCACATTATTGTGAACAGAATCCCTGATACAGACGTTATTCTTGCGAAGGCATGGAAACATGGACAGATACAGAACCAGCTTTTGTATCAAAAAGGTGAGTTTGAGAAACTGGCCAACTACATAACGAAGACACCGGAGACGGACAAGAGGCTGAGAGAGGCAAACTATTCCGCATCACGCAACCTTCCAGTTCCGGAGCCAGAGAAAAAAGTGTATAAACACTGGAAAACATGGGGAAAAGTCAGAGTGCCAAAGGGCTGGGAAGTGGAAAAAGACTCTCTGCATGAAGGCGTGAATGATCTGACAGGCTACCAGTACCGATCTTATACCCTGATTAGAACAGTTCGACTGCCAAAGCAGGAAAAGAAGAAAGCAAAGAAAAAAAGGGAAAGGGCATGAAGGTAAACATATATCTGGAGACAGATAAACAGTCCCAGGAATGTATGCAGCGTAAATACGGGTATGTGATCGAAACGATATTCAAAGGCGCACCGATAACCAGAGAGGGATTCGGAAGCATTGAGGGAACATATCACAAGACGAACCTGCAAGCCCTTATAAAAGCCCTGGGACATTTTCACAAAGAATGTGAAGTATGCGTATATACAAGAGACGCATTTGTTGCAACGCGGATTCTGAAAACTGACGACATGATGGCAGCAGGATTCAAGGACACAAAAGGAAAACCGATAAAGAACGCCCAGGAGTGGGAGACAGCCTGCAAGAAGCTGCAGGAGTGCAATATCACAATATCCTCACAGACTGGGAAACATACATATTCAGCATGGTTACAGGAGGAAATGAAGAAACGTGAAGCCGGAGGAAATATGGGGAAAGGGATGGAGCCTGAGACCGGAACAGAACCCGGCAGAAATGGAGTATCTGGGTGAGATCATTAAATCCGGATACAGATTCACATACTACAAAGACCGGAAAGGAGGGATTTACTTTGAAAGCGAACCAGAAGGAGGAAAACCTGAATGGATGCGCCGCGCCGACGAAGACCGAAAGCGAAGGAATAGACACAGACATTGAAGCCCTGGAGACTTACATCTGCGACAATATCTGTCAATACAGAGAGAAGACAACCAGCCAGGAAGCACTTGAGTATTATTTCTGCAGTTCGTGCGAAATGAGTAAGCACATAAGCAAAATAAAAGCAGAATATGACAAAATCAATTCTTTTGACCACAGTGAAGCATGGAAACTTATGCAGAAGTACAGAAAAATTACGCTCTGCAAAGAATGCGTGCAAAGACAACATCTGAAATCAGGAAGAAGCATATGCAGAATTTATGGCACTCTGGGAGGATTCCTGGAAGAAGACGAAGGATGTAGCCGGGGCGAAGAATGGGAATAACAAAGAAAAGGGGAAACGATTATGAGAACAATCGCAGTAATAAATTTAAAAGGCGGAGTTGCAAAGACGATCACATCAAACAGCGTCGCATATATTCTTGCAAGTCAGGGAAATAGAGTTCTCCTGGTGGACAACGACAAGCAGGGAGACGCGTCACGTGGATTAAACCGACGCACCCAGGACGGGGAAGGAATTGACCGAATTATGACAGCCAGGCATCCGGAGGACTGGATGGATAAACTAATTAAGCACACAGACTTTGAGAATCTGGATGTACTTCCGGCAAATATGCGCCTGCTCAGCGCAAACCAGGCGGTTATGTTAGATCAGACGCGTCCACAGCAATTCCGTATCAGGGACGCTCTTGAATGCGTGAAAGATCAGTACGATTTCTGTATCATTGACAACGCTCCGGATATTAATGTATCAACAATCAACGCTCTGACAGCGTGTGATGATGTACTGATTCCGGTTGAAATCGACGACAACACAACCGAAGGCTTGCCGGAGCTGGTGAGTCAGATCGGATACACAAAAGAAGACCTGAACAAAGATCTGGAAAATTTCTGGATCTTTATCACGAAATACGACAGAAGAAACGAAGCCCAGAGACAGGGACTGGAAATGATCCAGGCAGCAGGCTATCCAATGCTCCAGACAAAAATAAGATATTCCAGAAAGGTATCTGAAAGCACATATGCAAGGATGCCGATTCCGCTGTACTCTCCGCGTTCACTGGCGGCGAAAGACTACGAAGACCTTGTGAAAGAATACATATATACAGTGAAATACGCAAAGAAAGGAGAGGAGGTCTGATGGCTTTTAATCTTGCCGACATGGTAAACAAACGCCCGAAGCAGGTACAACAGGAAAATACAAGCGATACCGTATACAGAGACGTGTTCGAGCTTGTCCCGTCGAAAGAAAATTTCTACGGGACAGACCCGGACCGGCTCCAGGGCTTAAAAAATTCCATTCAGTTGTTCGGAGTAATGCAGGATGTCCTGATTGAGGACGTAAACGGAGAAGATCACATTATTTCCGGACACTGCAGAACAATGTGCTGCAGAATGCTGGTAGAAGAAGGGCATGAGGAATTTAGAAAGATTAACTGTAAATACACGACAGTTAAGGACGATACTAGAAAAATGTTCCTGGAGGACGGCGAAGAAAATAATGAGACAACGCAGCTTCTGGAAAAGCTGGCAGTTATCCAGGCGAACCGGTTCAGAGAAAAAACGGACTGGGAGAAGATGAAAGAAGCTCTTGAGACAGAAGAAATCATAAAAGGCTTGCGAGAACTCACAGAGCTGAAAGGCAAAACAAGAGACATGGTGCGGGAGACAATCGGAGTGTCTGGAACACAGATGGAAAGATACCATGCAGTCCAGAAGAAACTCAGCCCGGAATGGATGAAAGAGTTTCAGTCCGCAAAAATCAACATCACAGTAGCCCGTGAACTTGCGGATCTGGATGAAACATACCAGAAAAAGGCAATGGAACACTATAAGGACCATGACGGAATTACAGGAGCAGAGATCAAAGCATTTAAGAGCCTGCAGGAGAATAACAGAGACATTCCTGGACAATTCACGATTGAACAGGCGATAGGGCAGCAGCGACCGCCAGAGAACGACACACCGGTACAACCAGAGCTGCAGATAGAAAGGCTGTTTGAAGCCTTAAACAAAGGTGAGAGAGAAAGAGTCCTTAAATGCGACACTAGAATGGCCGCATATTTAATCAGCATCCGGTACCGGGATGCCAGGATCAGAAACGGACATTTCAATTATCAGGCCAGCAAAGAGGGGATAACATTCAATCCTGACAGTATAATGCAGAGCAGCCTGACATGGAATGAATTGTCTGAGGAACTGGTGAAAAGATACGGAAAGAAACAGAAGCCGGTCCGCATAGTATCCGTAGACGCTCCGGAGAAGCCGCAGAGCACACTTACAGAGTCGGAGGCAGTCAAAGCGTTTTGTGAAGCTTACCCAGAGAAATTAAAAACAATCATGAGGATATGCCGAAGATGCGAAAATAATGGAGAAGCTGCTAAAGCCGTACAACTGGAATTTGCACCAGGTGGATTTAGTGCGGTAGGCGGGGGCAAAGTAAATTATAGCTTTATGTCATTCTCTGCAGGACTTGAAATTGAAGTGAACAATGAAAAAGTATCCATGAAATACGGACGATTGATCGTAGAAGCAAAGAACCTCTATGATCCATTATCCCCGGAATTTGATGCGGAGCCAAAGAAACCCAAAACAAAAGAGGATGAAGGACCGGCAAAATGTATCACAGGTCAATCCGGATCTGGATTGTGTGGAGCAGCTGCTTATTGTGACGAAAAATATACCTGTTGTTCTCAGTGCCCGGATGATTGCAACAGTCGTTGTGAGTGGATTCCGGAAAAGAGCTGCCAGTCGGCAGCAGAAACACCGGACGAAAAGCAGCAGGAAGACCATTCCGGTGACCTTACCGAGATGGTAAAACATCTGAGAAATACAGATAAAATTCCCGATGCGTGGCCGGAAGATTTAAAAGACATCCCGATACCTACAGACGTAGAAATTATCGGATATTTGTACGATGAAGAAAGAAAACTTAAAGAGTTCCTTGAGATCGAAGAAAAAGAGCCAGGATTGCCATATATGACAATCCTGAAACAGCAGCTGATTGTTGGAGGATTGAGAATCATTAAAAATCTTGTAGAAGATTGCCGGGAAGAACCGGAAGAATCAGAACAGTCACCTCTTCCGATCATGAGGAACAACGATCAGCGCAAGGAGTGGCTGAGAAACTACAAAGCCTGGGGACTCTGGTACACCGATAATCACACCGACGTGAAATATTATAAATATGATTTCAATAATGGAGCGCGACTGATAGTAGAAGAATACACGCCGGATTTAGGGAATAAAAAAAGCTGGTGGGTATCTGCTACAACGGAATCATATTACATGCACTTAGTAGGAGGACCTGAACCAGATCGGGATGGTGGCGTGCCGAAATGGACGTATCATACACGGTATAATAAATTCCCTAATTCAGAGACTGAATTGGTTGAGTTCCTCAAAGAACTGCAGAAATAACAGGAGGATTAGAAATTGCAGGAAAAACCGTTTTATGTTCATGTTGAATTGCACAAAGAAATTGTAAAGAACGCATGGATCATAAGTCATGAGGGAAGAAAAATTCTTGTGATCGAATTTCAAGACACAGTTACAGAGGATGAAAGCATTGCGTATGTATTCGCCCTGGCTAAAAGTCTGGTATCAGAAAAGAACACAAAAGAATTAAGCCCGGAAGTAATGCGGATGGTAAGAGGAACTTACGTCCGCATTCTGGACGCAGAAATGCAGGAACTTATTGACAATGGAATTGAAATGGAGGGATAGAAAATGGAGAAGACATGTAAAACCTGTATGGAAAATGATTGTGGTCTTTGCGATCGCACCGGCCGTCTGGTAGAGGACGACGATCAGTGCGAAAAATGGACGGGCAAACAGACAGACTGGAGAACTAGAATGATGCAAACGTTCCTTGCCGGACATTAAGGAGGACGAAATGGTCAAAAAACTGTATGAGGTAAGAAACAGATCCGGTGACCTGATATTAGAGAATGCGACAAGCGGAGAAATTAGAGAAGAACTGCATTGCACAACGGCGCAAGTCAACAACGCCAGAACCTCCGGAGATCACATTTTCGGAGAATACAAAGTAGAGGAGATTGACAGGAAATTAAGCAGAAAGACGGATTTTGACCTGCTGAGAGAATTTGAGTCCGTCTGCGATCAGTTGTTAGGCAGCAGGAAAGGAAAGAAATGAATAAGAGACAGAAAAAGAAACTATACAAGCAGAAAATCGGCAAAAATCCGCCGAAGAAAATGAAGTATTCCGGGAAAAGCTATCACCGGGCAATAAACAAGCCGTGGGGAGGAAAGAAAACGACAGTAAACTACTCCTGGGACTGCGAGAAGCTGAAAGAAATTGTAACACAATTCACAAAAGCATGGGCCGGTAACAGGGTAACGATAAAAAAGGCAGCGGATGCACTGATAAAACTGTTTGCAGGTATAGGAATCAACATTTCCGAAGTTCCGGAAAGTTCATACGCAGTAAATACGAGAAATGTGGTAAATACAACAAAAACATTGACAGCACACCGCAGAAAAAGAGGTGAATGGAATTGAACTATGCAACAGCAGAGGCGGAGGACAACAGAGAGAAGATCCTGAAATTCATTGTTAAATACATAAAGCGGCACTGTTATCCATCGGCTACTTATGAGATTGCGGAAGATACAGGACTGTCAAAAGCAACAGTTAGACGACATATAGCAATGTTGCTGGAGGATCGCATCCTTGAGACAGAACATCCGGGAGATTCAAGAGCGTATCGCATCAAAGATACAAAAATAGTAATGGTAAAGGAGAAAAAGACAAATGGAAATGATAATTCAAAATGAAACCGGTAATTTTACGTTGCATGTACGGATCTCAGACTCGAAAGAATATGATTTCCTCAAGAATGTGACAGAACTGGCACGAAAGTATGATTTCGAAAATGATGATTTTGAGATTGAAGATCCGGAAAAGGAAACAGATCAGGTACCGGAGACAACGATTAGCGAAGCTGCAGAAGAATACAAAGGATTTTTACATATTCGTTGCGAAGAATGTGGAGAGACAATCTCGTACAACGCAAAAGAGCCAGAGACACAGCACAAATGTAAGAAATGCGGACACGTAACACAGCTTAGAGCTTTAAAACCAATGTATGCAGAGTGCAAAGCCTGCGGAAGTTCATGGAAGTACATGACAAACAGAAACACTGCAGAACTGACGCAGGAATGCTTACAGTGTGGAAATTTGATCGACATGGAAATGAACTCACGCCGCACAGCGTATGTAACAAAAACGAAACGGGGGGGGGAGGCAAGACCTCCAAGAAATAGATTCAAGAGGAGAATGTGATGAATAAAGTAATTTTAATGGGACGATTAACCAGAGATCCCGACGTAAGATATACAACCGGAGAGAATCCGCTGGCAATAGCCGGATACACGCTTGCAGTAGACAGAAGATTTCACAAAGACGGGGAAGCAACAGCAGATTTTATTTCATGTGTCGTTTTCGGACGTGCAGCAGAGTTTGCAGAGAAATATTTCAGACAGGGATTGAAAATTACAATCTCTGGGCGTATACAGACAGGAAGTTACACGAACAGAGAAGGACGGAAGGTATATACGACAGAGATTGTAGTAGAGGAACAGGAATTTGCTGAAAGTAAATCATCTGGAGACAACGGAGCGGCTTACTATCCGTCAAAACAGACACCGCCGCCAGCTCCTGCGGACAGCGCAGATGGATTTATGAGCATTCCGGATGGAATAGAGGAAGAACTGCCGTTTAGCTGAGAAAGGAGCAATAATGGACGCTATTGAAGTAAAAGTGAATGTTAATCAGAGAAGACAGACACGTTGGTTGAAAGACTATCACGAAAGTTACAGGAAAAAGCTGGAGGAGAGAAAGAATGCAGTCATTTCCGAAGCAGAAAAAGAAAAAACGGACTAAGAAGAAAGAACCAGAGAGACCGAGCATCATGCACAGCAGAGAAAGCGGCACCTGTTATCTTTGTATGAAGTTGCACAATGATTACAGACGACATCCAGCACTCCAGGAGCATCACATTTTCGGAGGGTGTCCGAATCGGACACATTCAGGACACTACGGGTTAAAAGTATATCTCTGTAATGTGCATCACTTGGCAGGAACAGGACCGGAGGCAGTACACTCAAACCAAAAGGTCATGGACATGCTACATGAAGAGGGACAGAGAGTTTTTGAGGACCGATTCGGCAGCAGGGAAGAGTTTATGGAGATTTTTGGAAAAAATTTTATCATGGAGGATCACAAACATGATGGACATTAACGACGTTAAGAAATTAATTGACAATGTAGCACATAGACCGTTTTTCTGTAGTGATACAGAGATTACGACAGATAATGGTTATGTGATTACCACAAAAGAACATTATGAGAGATTACGCAAATGCAGATTATGTCGAGTGAGAGGAAGAAAGGCTATATTTCACAGATGGACAGAAATTGCAACAGTTGTTGAACCGTCGCTACTGGTGGGCGGAAGTCCAGGAGGACAAACAAATATTACACTTGCCATTGTGGAATATAAAAACGGAAAAGTAGAACAGGTATATCCAGGAGAAATAAAATTCATGGACACACAGGAATACTGGCCAGATCAAGAAAAATAATTAGTTTTAAGGAGGGCAGATATGCCAAACGTGAGACCGCTGAACAGAAAGAAATATAATATATCAAAGAGAGCTTTTCAGACCGCATACAACTATTGCTTACAGTATACAGAGTGGAAAGAGGAGCTGGCCGTAAAGAGAGACACAAGAGCCGGACAGAATCTGACTGGACAGCCGGGATCACATAACTGTTCTGACTCAACTGCTGACGCAGCCATGGAAGCGGCCGAGATTGCACGCAAGATAAAGAAGATTGAAGACGCAGCCATGGAAGCAGTCGGAAAAGAAAAAGAGCTGTATCCATATCTGCTGTATTATGTGACAACAGAATATTGTACATTTCAGACTATGAAAGCCAGAGGCATTCCATGCGAGAGATCGTACTTTTACGAAATGCGTAGGAGGTTTTACAGTATCATAGCAAGGAGGATTAGATGATAGAATGTGATAAATGCAAGGCTCAGATGGAGCAGACTGCAAAGGAAGAACATATACCAAATACAGAATTGGACATCCAATACATTCAGTGTGAACAGTGCGGAAAGAAGTATATTGTACTGCTAAAGGATAACAAGACGAAAGGAATGTTGATTCGGATCAGGAACATGCAGGCAAGATACCGCCGTATGTTCGGGAAAGAAAACATTGCGAAAGTAGAAGCATACAGAAAGAGTATGGAGAACTTCCAGAAAACAATACAGAAGTACCAGGCGCAACTGAGAAACAATAACAAAGACAAGATAAAAGAGTATCTGTAATGCGGTACTCGAAGGACAAAATAAATGATATATTGATAACGTGGTATTCAGGAAAGCCACAGAATAATCGTTCCCCGCGAGAGAGGGCTTGCTATATGCAGGTCCTCTTTTGAGTTAGGAGGAATATGACGCAACAGGAAACAGAGTTCGTGCGCTGGTGCGTAGCGAACGACATACACAGGTTCTATGTGTGGACCAGGTGGAAGCAGGTCAGGCAGCAGGTGTTGAAGATGGATCACAATGAATGCCAGAGGTGCAGAGAACATCACAGATACACAGCAGCCACGACAGTACACCATGTAAACTACGTGAAGAGACATCCTGAGATGGCTCTGGACATATGGTATGAGTGGCATGGAGTGAAGAAAAGAAACCTTATAAGCCTTTGCCATGAGTGCCATGAAGCAGTGCATGGTTACAGAAAACCACAGAAGCAGGAACCGCTGACAGAGGAACGCTGGGACTGATACCCCCGGTCGAAAAATTTGCGATTTTTGGCGGCCGGCCGGAGACCGGTGGGTGGCCTCGACAAATCTGCGAAAGGTCGCGCATGATGAAAAAATAAAAAAATAGGGGTGAAAAAATGGCCGAAAAAAAAGCGGATATATTAGAAAGCTTAAAAGAGCAGCTGAGAAAAAAACAGGCAGATATTTCCGTCTTCAAAGACCTTTTGGACGACTATATGACCCTCTATGATGTCAAAAAGAAGCTAAAAACAGATATAAAAAAGCGCGGAGTGACCTTTGAGACCACATCCGCAAGCGGGAAAGCAACGATTGTAAAACAGAACCAGTCGGTCAAAGATCTGGTTGCTGTCAACAAACAGATGCTGATGATTCTGGACAAGCTGGAGTTGACAACGAAAGAAACAATAAAGGGGGATGATGATGACGAATTGTGATCCACGCGTAGAGGAGTTCATGGAGGCCGTAGAGTCTGAGAAAATCAGAGCTTCCAGGGAAGTCAAAGCACTGGTATCACACGTCAGAAGTTGTTTCAAAAACGAAGACATATACACAGACAGCGAACAGCTGACGAAATATATCGGGATTGCAAAATATTTCCCGTTTGAAAAGCTATTTCCCTGGCAGGTCTTTGTCGTGGGACTGCACGATTGCACATACTGGAGGGTATCAAAGACTCCGCGCTGGCCGGATCTTTTCTGTATGCTCGGAAGGGGCGCGGGGAAGGACGGAACAATAGCGTGGGAATCTGCCTGCCTGGTAAGTCCGTATAACGGAATCAGGGCGTATGACGTAGATATTTGTGCAAATAACGAAGATCAGGCGCTAAGACCCGTCAAAGACGTGGTGGAAGCTCTTGAAACGCCTGAACATACGAAAAAATTAAAAAAATTCTATTACTGGACATCTGAGAAGGTAGTAGGAACAGAAACGAAATCAACGATTCTGGGACGTACAAACAACCCATCCGGAAAAGACGGAATGCGCTCCGGTATGGTGGTGTTCAATGAGATACATCAATATCAGGACTACAAGAACATTGAAGTGTTCACAACCGGACTTGGAAAGAAACCACATCCGCGCCGGTCCTACTACACCACCCAGGGAGATATAAGAGAAGGACCACTTGACGATATGCTTGGGACAGCGACGGATATTCTTTTTGATGATCTTCCGGACAATGGTATGCTGCCATTTATCTGCAGATTGGACAACAAAGAAGAAGTATACGACGAAAAGAACTGGGAAAAAGCAAATCCGTCCTTGCCATATCTCCCGACGTTAATGGGAGAAATGCGAAAAGAGTACAATGACTGGTTAGCGCATCCTGAACGTCTCACTGCATTTATGACAAAGAGAATGAATATCCCAAGCGGATCCGCAGACATAAAAGTGTGTTCGTATGAGAAAATAAAGCTCACGAACAGAGAAATACCGGATCTGTCAGGGTGGACATGCACCTGCGGGATTGACTTCTCGAAGATTACGGACCTTGTTTCCGTAAATCTGCATTTCAGAGATGAAAATATCCGGTATGACATCAATCATTCATGGTTGTGCAGCCAGTCAAAAGATATTCCAAGGATAAAAGCTCCTCTGGAAGAATGGAGACGGAGAGGACTGCTGACAATGGTGGATGATGTGGAGATACATCCGGAGATCATCACTGATTATATTCAAGCAGCAATGATGAAATATTGCATAAAAGGAATTGCGATTGACGATTTCCGCTATGCTCTGCTGGCAGCAGCACTCCGGGAAATTGGATTCGACGCAAAAGTATATAAAAATTTAAAGCTTGTACGTCCCTCAGACATAATGAGAGTTGCGACAGTGATAGACAGCTGTTTCGCAAATGACAATTTTATCTGGGGAGACAATCCAGTGCTCCGCTGGGGGACGAACAATACAAAAATGATCCCATACGGGAGAAAACCGGGAAAGAAAGATGATGCAGACATAGGAAACTATGTTTACGGGAAAATTGAAGCGAAAAGCAGAAAAACTGACCCGTTTATGGCACTTGTCGCGTCAATGACAATAGAGGACATGATCCCATACGCACAAACGGCAGCAGTGCCTGATATTGGAGTAATGACTTACTGAAAGGGGGTGAGAAAGGTTGGGATTTTCATTCAGGAATCTGATACGGGGGAAGCCAGAACCAGAGCAGTCAGAACCAGAGCAGTCAGTTGAAAATGTGTCTCGAATTGAGATTGCAGACAATCCGATTGAGAGCATAATGACAGAAATTTATCTGAGGGAATTGGCTTTTCAGAGAGCGATTCAGATTCTTGCAAAAATGTTAGGAAAATGCGAGATTCGTACATTCCTGAATGGTGACGAAATATTCCGTGACGAATATTACACTTGGAACTACGAACCAAACAGAAACCAGAATAAACAGCAGTTTTTTGACAAACTGATCGAAAAAATGTTCAGAAATGGAGAGGCGTTGGTTGTTGCTGGAATAGATGGACAGCTCTATGTGGCAGATTCGTTCTGTACAACCAGAAGCGCACTGTACGGGAACACGTATAGCCAGGTGCAGATTGATGATTACACTTTTCAGAGATCGTTTAGATCCACAGATGTTTTGTATCTGAAACCGAACTGGAAAAATGTAAATACGATTCTACATGGGTTATATGGATCCTATGCGAAGCTGATCCAGTACGGAACCAAGACTTTTATGCAGTCGTATGGTTCAAAAGGAACTCTGGACATATCAGCCGTAGCCCAGAACGCAAAAAACTTTGATGATACTCTTAAAAAATTGCTAAATGATTATTTTAAGACGTTCTTTGAAAGCGAAAATGCAGTTCTGCCACTGTTCGAAGGGTATACATTCACAGAAACGAACAGATCAAAGAACTACAATGAAACAACAACAAGAGACATAAAAGCACTGTATGATGATGTATTCGACTTTACAGCGAGGGCAATAGGAATCCCTCCGTCAATCCTGAAAGGGGACGTGCAGGACAACAGCAAGGCAATAGACGAACTATTGACTGTTGCACTGGATCCATTAGCCGGATCCTTAGAAAGCGAAATCAACCGCAAAAAATACGGGAAAGCCGTATTGAAGGGCAGCCGCTGCATGGTAGACACGTCACACGTTAAGCATGTTGACATATTCAGCAATGCGACACAGATTGACAAGCTGGTACAGTCTGGAACGCATACGATCAACATGATCCTGCGCGCAATGGGACAGCCGCAGATTAATGAGGAATGGGCAAACCAGCATTTTATTACAAAGAATTACAGCACAGTACAGGATTTATTGAACAGCCTGGAAGGAGGTGGAGAAAATGGCGGGAATGGAAAAAACACAGAATAAAACAAATTACTGTTTTAAGCAGGCAGCAGATCCGGCGGTACATTTGCTATACATCTATGATGATGTATCAGCGTATGGAGAATTTGACTGGAAAACATGGTCATATACCGAAAGCGAGACATCTGCGAAGTATTTCCGCGATCAGCTTGCGGCAATCCCGGAAGATCATACGATTGAATTACATATCAATTCAAACGGTGGATCTGTAAAAGAGGGAGTAACTATCTACAACCTTTTGAAGCAGTCCGGAAGCCACGTAAAAGGAATTGTTGACGGAGTGGCGTATTCCGTAGCTTTTGTGATTTTACAGGCATGTGACGAAAGGATCATGGGTGTAGGAACAACAGCACTGATCCACGAACCATGGGTAACTGCATCCGGAAATGCAAGAGAGCTGAGAAAAACAGCGGATGATCTGGACGTACTTACGGCAAGCAATCGGAAAATCTTCCTTGAACGTTCAAATCTGGAAGAACAGCAGCTTGCAGACATGATGGAGGCAGAAACCTTCCTGACTCCGGATGATTGTCTGAAATATGGTCTGATCGACAAGGTAGAGGATTACGGACACGCGCCAGAGGGAGACACGACAAAAGAAGGAATGCAGAAACGTCTCCAGGAAGTTATGCAGCATATGAAAGATACGAAGTCTTTCAGAGAACAGCTGGAGCTTATGCAGAAAGGACAGAAACCCGAACCGGGAAAGAAACCGGAAGAACCAGAAAAACACACACTGCAGGGATTTCTGCAGGGATTCAAAAAAGGAGAGTAAAATGAAAAATAAAGATTTTGCCGCATTAAAGAGAACGGAAATCCTCAACAGAATGAACGCAGCTGTTGCGGAGAATGATTCAGAAGCGTTTTCAAAAGCATATCTGGAATTATGCCAGGACATTGAGGAGAACGTGCTTGAACAGGCGAAAGAGCTTGTAAATCAGAACGACATGAACGTACTTGCACAGAGAGGCGTGCGTCAGCTCACAAGCGCAGAAAGAGAATATTATGAGAAAGTAATTGACGCAATGAAATCTTCGGATCCAAAGCAGGCCCTCAACAATATTGAGACCGTTTTTCCGGAGACAATCATTGATTCTGTATTTGAAGAACTGACAACAAATCATCCGCTGCTGTCAAAATTAAATGCGACAACTGTAACTGGTCTCACAAGAATGATGTTGAACACAAACGGAGAGCAGAAAGCAGCATGGGGCAAACTCAGCAGCAAGATCATTGAAGAACTGACATCCGGATTCAAGGAAGTAGATGTAACTCAGGATAAACTGAGCGCATTCCTGCCAGTATCAAAAGCTATGCTTGATTTAGGCCCTGCATGGTTAGATAACTACGTGCGTCAGGTACTCACAGAAGCTCTTGCAAATGGACTTGAGTACGGAATTGTAAATGGTACCGGAAAAGACATGCCAATCGGAATGACGCGCCAGGTAGGAGACGGAGTGAACGTTGTGTCCGGAGAATATCCGGAAAAAGAGACTATCAAAATGACAGCTCTTGATATGATCCAGCTTGGAAATGTTACATCTATCATGGCAAGAAACAGCAAAGGCCAGGCAAGAACAGTAGATAACCTGATTATGATCGTAAATCCGGTAGATTACTGGAAACGAATCCTTCCGGCAACACGCGCAATGTCTCCGGACGGAGTATATGTTTCAACACTTCCGATTCCTCTGGAAATCATCCAGTCGGCAGCAGTTACAGAAGGAACTGCAGTATACGGAATGGCCGGAAAGTATTTCCTTGGCGTAGGAATGTCCAAAAACGGAAAGATTGAGTATTCAGATGAATACAGATTTCTGGAAGACGAAAGAGTATATCTTATCAAATTATACGCTCATGGATTCGCACTGGATAACAATGCTTTTGTCGTTCTGGACATTACAGATCTGCATCCGGTTCGCTTCGAGGTTGTAAGTAAACAGGAGGAGCACGTAGATAATGCACTGCTGTCTGACCTGAGAATCGGAGGATTAACCCTCTCACCGAAATTTGACAGCGACACAAACACATACACAGCAAAAACAACAACTGCAACAAATACAATCACAGCGTTCCCGAAATCAGGAACAGCAGCAATTGAAATTACTGCGGGATCCAGCAAAGTAACAAACGGCGGAAAGATCACATGGACCGCCGGAGCAAATACCGTAACTGTTAAAGTCACAGACGGAGAGCAGACAAAGACTTATACCGTAACTGTAACCAAGGAGTGATAAAATGAGTGCTATGTCAGAAAATGATTTATCAAAACTTCTGGAGGATGTCAGAAACTATCTGGACATCACCTGGGACGATCCAAAAGGAGATGAAAAGCTCCAAGGAATGATAAAAAGAGGCATGGCATCATTAGCCGGAAAAATAGGGGAGTGCGATTTCCTGGGGGATACTCAGGAAAGGACACTCCTTTTTCAGCTTGTAATGTATGAGTATTCTGGAGAGCTGCAGCAGTTTTGGGAAAACTACAAAAGTGAGGTTATTGGACTGCAGATAGCAAAGAAGGTGGAAGAATATGCCAAGAGCCAGGCGTAAACAGTTTGAAACGTTTACAGACGGGATACTCAGTATCTGCAAAACAGAAGACAGGGTGATCGTAGACACGAAGCTCAAGAACATTCGCTTCGGAAACCGAACAATCGGAGAGAGACGATATTTTGACGCACAGACAGCAGGAAATAAAATAACAAAATTGTTAAGCATTCCGGCAGCAGTGCTGAACAGGGAAGATATTGAAGCTCTTGACATTGTTATCATTGATTCGCAAAGCGGCTGGCTCTGGGATCCATTCGATTTTGAGAGAGACGAGATTATCAATGAACATAATCCGGCAATGTACAAAATAGTGCAGATTCAGGAGAAATTTGACGCTACACCACCTGCAATATATCTGTCACTGGAAAAAATCGTACAGTTGTATAAAGACAGGAGGAGCGACAATGGCGGATAGTATCAGAATTGATGATCTGGCAGCAGAAATAAATCGCCTTGTTGAAGACTATGGAAAACAATGCGCTGAGACAACGAAGGAATGCGTAAATAATGTTGCAAAAAAGACAGTATCAAAGCTGAAACAGACATCCCCGGTAAATACCGGAAAGTATAAAAAAGGATGGAAGAAAACTGTTGTGAAAGAAAATTCTACAAGTTTAGTTATTGCGATCCACGATACAAAATACTCCCTGGTGCATTTGCTTGAAAAAGGACATCAGAAAAGAGGGGGCGGAAGGGTAGCCGCAATCAAACATGTAGAACCTGCAGAACAGGCAGCAATAGCAGAGCTGGAAAGGGAGATCACGTCAAGGCTATGATGTCAGTTGAAAATATCAAAGAAATGTTGAATGAAATCGGCTTGCCATATGAATACGATCATTTTTCAACTCATAACTGGATAGAGCCGCCCTTTATCGTATGGAGGATTCCGGAAAGTGATAATTTTCATGCGGACGGAATTACATATGCGAAAATCGACGTTCTGAATATCGAATTGTATTCAGACGAAAAGGACTGGAACAATGAAAAGAAGATAGAGGACATCCTGGATAAGTATGGAATCACATACGATAAGACAGGAGAATATCTTGATTCAGAAAAAATGTACGAAGTTTTATACGAAATGGAGGTATAAAGATGGGTAAAAAAGATAACAAAGTTAAGTACAATCTTAAAAACGCACATTACGCATTACAGAACGAAGGAGAAGATGGAACAATTACTTTTGGAGTCCCGAAAGCAATTCCGGGATCTGTATCATTATCACTTGACGCAAATGGAGATATTTCACCGTTCTATGCAGACGGAATCCAGTATTATGTGTCAGCTGCAAACAACGGATATGAAGGAGATGCAGAATTTGCGTTAATCCCGGATTCTTTCAGACAGGATGTCCTGAAAGAAAAGAAGGACGAAAAAGGCGTACTGCATGAAATCAGTGATTCTACGGATACACAGAAATTTGCATTTCTGTTTGAATTTGACGGAGATCAGAAAGGAATCAGACGAGTTCTCTACAATTGCACAGCTACCAGACCGTCAATCAAATCCCAGACAAAAGAAGATAGTATTGAACCTGGTACAGAAACAATTACGATCAGCAATGCTCCGCTTCCAAACGGACGTGTAAAAGCTCAGACCACAGTAGATACAGACGACACTGTATACAGCGGATGGTATAAGGCAGTGTATTATCCGGAAACAGTCACCGAAGCAGCACAGGCTGTTAACGCAGATTAAAAAGTTGTGGGAGAATAAAAATGCTGACAAAAACAATTAAAATTGATGATAAAGAGGTGCTTTTTGCCGCTTCTGCTGCAATTCCAAGGATCTACCGGATTCAGTTCCGGAGAGATATTTTTCAGGACATGGCAAAAATTGAAAAGTCCGTAAAAAAATCACAGAATAAGCAGAATGAAAAGAAGGTGTCCGAGTCGGACATTCCTATTGAGGACTTGGAGATGTTCGAAAATGTCGCATTCGTAATGGCAAAACACGCAGCACAGAAAAAGGGACAGGATTTCCCGGAAGACGTATACGACTGGTTAGATCAGTTTGATACATTTTCGATTTACACAATTTTCCCGGAGATTGTAAAACTCTGGAACCTGAACCAGCAGACACAGGCAGAAGCAAAAAAAAACTTCAACCAAGTAGCCGGGAAATGACGACACCTCTATTCCTTCTAAGGTGCGCACAGGTTGGAATAAGCATCCAGGATTTAGACCTTCTGACAGTAGGCCTTGTCCTGGATATTTTTGTGGAAAAAATTAATGACGACTACAAATGGCCGAAAATGGCAACTCAGGAGGATATGGATAAATTCTAAACGGAGGTGATAATTTTTGTCCAAAGGCCGCGACATAAGGGGACTTACGATTGAAATTGGCGGCGATACCACAGGACTACAAAATTCACTTAAAAATGTAAATTCACAGATAAAGACCACACAGGCACAGCTAAAAGACATAAACAATCTGCTGAAATTAGATCCTACGAATACAGAACTGTTGCAGCAGAAACAGAAAGCACTTGCTGACGAAATCGAAAGCACGAAAGAAAAGCTGGAAACCTTAAAGACTGCAGAGCAGCAGGCACAGCAGCAGTTCGCAGAGGGAAAGATCTCACAGGAACAGTATGACGCTCTGAAAAGAGAAATTATTGCAACCGAGGAGAGCTTAAAGTCTCTGGAGAATGAAGCAAAGAATGCGCCTACTCAAATGCAGCAGTCACTTGATGGTCTGAATGCAAAAATAAATACTACACAGACGGAACTCAAAGAAATTGATAAGTTGCTGAAACTAGATCCTACGAATACGGAACTATTACAGCAGAAACAGAGAGCACTGTCTGATGAAATTGGAAACACAAAAGAAAAACTGGAACTTCTGAAAAACGAAGAAGGGGAAGTACAGCAGAAATTCCAGGAGGGAAAAGTATCCCAGGAACAGTATGACGCTCTGAAAAGGACAATTATAGAAACAGAACAGAGCCTGCAAACACTTGAGAATGAAGTTGGATCAGGATCTGCAAAACTGGCCGAGATTTCTGAAACATCCGGGAAAATAGGGGAGTCGCTGACATCTGCCGGAGAAAAAATGCTTCCGGTTACGGCGGCAGTGACAGGTCTTGGAACAGCAGCAGTAAAGACTGCGGCAGATTTTGACAGCTCTATGTCCAATGTGGCCGCAATATCCGGATCATCTGCGGAAGACATGGATAAGTTGCGAGAGCGCGCAAGAGAGATGGGAGCACAGACAAAATTCTCTGCAAAAGAAGCCGGAGATGCTATGGGATACATGGCAATGGCCGGATGGGACGCGCAGCAAATGTATGATGGTCTTCCGGGAATAATGAACCTTGCAGCTGCATCTGGCGAAGATCTTGCAACAACTTCTGATATTGTTACGGACGCGCTTACGGCGTTCGGCATGAAAGCAGAAGACAGTTCGCACTTTGCAGACGTGCTTGCACAGGCATCATCAAGTGCAAATACAAACGTCAGCTTGATGGGAGAAACATTTAAGTACATCGCTCCGGTAGCAGGCGCGCTGGGATACAGTGCAGAAGATGCGGCGGTAGCAATTGGACTCATGGCGAACAGCGGAATCAAAGCGTCGTCAGCCGGAACACAGTTGAGATCATCTCTGACAAACATGATAAAACCGTCAAAAGATGTCGGAGACGCAATGGAAAAGTGGGGCTTTTACGCAACAGAAGCCGCAACCGCCGTAGATCAGGCGAAAGTTGATAAGCAAATGCTTAGAGTGCAGAAAGCATCTCTTGCTGCAGATAAAGCCCAGCAGTCTTACAACGACGCAGTATCAAAATACGGAGCCGAGTCAACAGAAGCCTCAAATGCTGCCGCAACGTTAGAAATAAAGCAGACAGAGCTTGCAAGCGCAAACGAAACCCTGACACAGCTGCAGGAAGGAACCACGCAAAACGTAAGACTGTATAACAAGGCTTTACAGAACGAAGATGGCAGCATGAAATCCCTTAAAGAGACAATGGATTTCTTGAGAGAAGCAATGGGAAATATGTCAGAAGCAGAGCAGACCCAGGCCGCAACAGCTATTTTCGGGAAAGAAGCCATGTCCGGAATGTTGGCGATCATCAACGCATCAGATGCAGATTACGAAAAACTTATCAAGAACATTGATAATTGCGACGGAGCCGCGGAGAATATGGCTGAAACCATGCAGGACAATCTTTCTGGACAGCTTACAACTTTACAGAGTGTCTTGCAGGAGCTGGCAATTGCCTTCGGAGAAATCCTGATGCCATATATCAGAAAAGCGGCAGAGGTTATTCAAGGGTTTGTTGAAAAGCTCAATGGAATGAGCGAAGGACAGAAGAAAGTAGTTGCCACAATTGCACTGATAGTCGCCGCGATTGGTCCGTTGCTGATAATGGTTGGAAAAGTTGCAACCGGAATATCTGCAATTACAGGACTGTTTTCTAAAATGAAAACTTTAACAACAATAACGAGTATTATTGGAAAGCTAAAAGGTGCTTTTACCGCACTGTTTGGAGTAATAGCCGCAAACCCGGTTATTGCTGTCATAGCCGCGATTGTGGCAGCTCTGGTATTGCTGTACACAAAATGCGAATGGTTCCGGGATGTAGTAAATGCAGTTGTACAAAAAATTGTGTCATTTTTTACAGAGACAATACCGCAGGCATGGAGCACACTGATGAACTTCCTTTCAGGAGTTCCGGAATGGTGGTCTGGAATCTGGCAGCAGGTATCAGACTTTTTCATGCAGATATGGAATGGAATTGTAAACTTTTTTACCGTAACAATACCGCAGGCATGGAACAGCGTTGTTACATTTTTTGCAGGTGTTCCGGCGTGGTGGTCCGGTATCTGGCAGCAGGTATCAGATTTCTTTGCAAATATCTGGACGACAATGATGCAGAATCCGGTTATATCCGGAATTGTGACAACGATCACAACGCTATGGCAGAATGCAGTTAATACACTGCAGAACATCTGGCAGGGACTTGTGACGATTGCACAGGGCGCATGGGAGTTGTTGAAAAATACAATTCTTGCACCGGTGATCTTACTGATCGACCTGGTAACAGGTAACTTTGATAAACTCAAAACAGACGCATCAAATATCTGGACAAATATCAAAGACGCAGCGCAAACAATATGGACCGGAATTAAGCAGGTTGTCTCCACTCTAGCAAAAGGACTTGTTACCGCAGTCACAACACTATTTACAGGGTTCCGGGACACAGTGTCAAAAATATGGGATTCTGCTTCTCAGGCAGCATCAAAAGCATGGACAGCAATAAAAGGATTCGTTGTCAACAATGCGAAAAAGCTGAAAGAAAGTGCAACAGAAGCAATCCAGAATTTGAAGGACAGAGCCTCAGAATACTGGGATAACATCAGAGAGAGAACGTCCGAAACGTGGCAGAACGTAAAGGAAACAGTTATACAATACGCCGGAAATATGAAAGACAGAGCTGTTGATACATTTAACAGCGTTGTATCTGGAATATCTGGAGCACTGTCAGGTGTATATTCCGCTGTTGTAAATGGATTTTCCAGCGCGATCAGTTATATTACGGGATTACCAGGGCAGGCGGTTCGCTGGGGACAGGATTTCGTGAATGGTATTGCAAACGGAATCAGGAGCTGCATAGGTAACGTAACGAATGCAGTATCGAACGTAGCAAACACAATAAGATCATGGTTGCATTTCTCAAGACCGGATGAGGGTCCGTTGCATTACTATGAGGAATGGATGCCGGACTTTATGAAAGGCCTTGCGACAGGAATTGAAAAGAGCCAGGGACTTGTTGCTGACGCAATGAAAGATGTTCAGATGGATATGCAGTTAGATACAAGTTCAATGAAACCAGCTAATAATCTGAACAAAACAGATATTACCGGAATAACCGGAATGCTGGCACAGCTGATCCAAGTAATGAGCGCAGGACAGGAAATCTATTTCGACAACAAAGAATGGGCTGGAAAACTTGCACCCGCAATAAATACAGAGCTTGGAAGAATAGCAAAGGAGGCGGCGTATAGATGAATAATGTATTAACAATAAAAGCAACAATTACAGTTGAAAATACAGGGAAAGTCATTGATACGCTGGACGACTGGGGATGTGCGATTGGAAATAACAATTACATCAAAGAGCCGGACGTAGAAACATATTACATTGATATTCCAGGTACAGACGGATTTCTGGATGGATCGGAAGCGATAACAGGAAGAACAATCTATAAATCAAGAGAAATTGATATTTTGCTTGGGGGAAAAAAACCAAGGGAAGATTGGGACAGCTTTATCTCAAACATTCGAGGACAGCTGCATGGAAAGAATGTGAGAGTAACGTTTTCGAATGATCCGGCGTATTTCTGGACCGGCAGAGCATATATTACAGACTTTGACCGTTCCAGAGAGGTGGGACAATTTCATTTAAGTATTCCAAAAGCAGATCCGTACAAATATTCCCTTGCGGATTCAACAGAGGACTGGCTCTGGGACCCGTTTGATTTTGAAACAGGTGTAATAGACCAGGGAGCCGGAATTACAATTTCCGGCTCTGGATCATACACAGTATGCGCCGGAGATATTGCAATAGTGCCGGTACTGAATGTGAAAAGCATAGGTTCAACCGGATTAAAGGTTACAGGATGCGGAGAAACATACACACTAACGCTTGGAAGAAACAGATTTCCGGATATTGTTGTATTTGGAACAGATGAAACCCTGGAATTTTCGGGATCCGGAACACTGGATATTGTTTACAGGAGGGGATCATTGTGATTTATAAAATTAAATTAGATGGAAAAGTCCTGTATTATCCAGGGGACCGGCAGGCAGCAGTTATCAATCCAGAACTGGATTTACAGACTGGATATGCGGGGGAACTTACTTTAAAGGTTCCACCGTTAAATCCACTATACGGAGAAATCCACAACAGAAAAAGTATGGTTTCTGTATACAGAGGAAATACAGAAATTTTTTACGGAGAAGTCCGCACACGCGAGAAAGACCGATTTAAGAACCAACCGGTGAAAGCAACCGGAGCATTGTCTTTCCTTGCTGACAGCATACTGCCACAGCAGGAATGGCACGATATATCCCCACGAGATCTGTTAGACGCATGGTTACAACTTCACAATAATCAGGTGGAAGACAGAAAAAAGATATATACAGGAGTCGTAACGATCCACGACAGTAATGATTCTTTGTACAGAATTACAGACAGAGAGAACACACTGGAAGCAATCCGGGATAAATTAGTTGACCGCCTGGGAGGATACCTGCGGCTCAGGCACGAGAACGATAAACTGTATCTTGACTGGCTGACTATTCAGGAATACGGAAAATATTGTGAACAGCCTATACAATTCGGAGAAAACCTGATGGATTATTCAGAGACAATGACAGCAGATGATGTTATCACAGCTCTGATTCCGCTGGGGGCAGCAATCGAACAGGAAACAAACGAAAACGCATCCGAATTTGAACGACTTGAAAAAAATGTTGATATTACATCAGTAAATGATGGAAAAGACTACATATACAGTAAAGAAGCAGTTGAAAATTTTGGCTGGGTATGGAGAACAGAAAAATGGGACGACGTATCAGTTCCGGCAAACCTGTTAAAGAAAGCAACTGAATTTCTGACAAGTAACCAGTATGAAAGTCTTGTTATTTCGCTGACTGCCGTAGACCTGTCTTTATTCGGACAGGATTACGATTCGTTTGACATAGGGGACAGAGTGCTTTGCAATGCAATTCCATACGGAATGAAGAAAGTTCTTCCGGTTATGGAAATGAAAATACCATTGCAACAGCCAGATCAGGCGCAGCTGACACTTGGAGAAAACCTGCAGCAGTCTTTTACAGATCAGACATCCGGAACATTCACACAGATCAGACAAGAGGCAACAGACGCAGGCAGAGTTCAGACAGAATGGATGAAGTCTGCAATTGATAACCTTACGAAGCAAATGACGGGAGCGAAAGGTGGATATAAGCTCACCGAATTTGATGAAAACGGTCTCTGGCTCAGAGATCTGTACATGGACGCACCGGATAAAAACCAGGCGACAAATATACTGCAGATAAACAAAAATGGAATCGGAGGTTCGCACAATGGTTATGCCGGTCCGTATACCGTCGGCATGACTTTAGACGGAACCATTCTGGGGGAGAGAATCCTTGCCGGTTCGATTAAAACAGAAGCTCTGTCAACAGAATGCAAAAATTACATTGAAACAAAAATATCGGACGGGGATTCAGAAAACAAAAAAGCAATATTAAAAGAGGTCACAACGTCCATAGAAGCCATGGATGGGAAAATAACTCTTTCTGTATCAAGCCTGGAGCAGCAGTTGGAAAGGAAATCCGGAAACTGGTATGGAAATTATGAACCTACTTCCGGAAACAATCCGGCCTCAGCCTGGACAACTGATGAATTGAGACAGGAGCATGAAAGAGATCTCTTTTTCAATACCACAACTGGCTATGCTTATCAGTATCAGAAAAATGATAGTAATGAGTATGGATGGGTAAGGGTAAAAGATAAGGACATTGAAGCAGCTCAGAGTACAGCAGAATCTGCGCTTTCCAAAATCGAGGTCCAGGAGGGACTCATAACTGCAGAAGTATCCAGGGCAAAGGGAGAGGAAGAAAAACTCAGATCAGCAATAACACTGACCGAGACAAATATCCTCTCAACAGTGTCAAAGACATATACGACACAGGAGATGGCAAATAAACTCTATGCAAACGCAGTGCAGGAAGGCCAGGACGCGGCAGATCAGGCAGAAAAGAATGCAAAAGACGATACAGATACAAAGCTGAAAAACTATTCTACGACAGTAGAAATGAACAGCGCAATCAATCAGGCGGCGGATAGCATTTCCCTGGAAGTATCAAAAAAATATGCTACAACCGGACAACTTGAAGAAAAATATACAGACGCAGTAAAAGCCGGGAAGACTGCGGCAGATATGGCAGAGAGCAATGCCACGAAAGCTGGCCAGACGGCAGCAACCAACGCCGAAGCAAACGCCACGAAAGCTGGCCAGGACGCAGCAGATCAGGCGGAAAAGAATGCGAAAGCAGATACAGACACAAAGTTACTGAATTATTCAACGACACTGGAAATGAACAGTGCGATTAAACAAGCTGCAGATAGCATTTCCTTAGAGGTGTCAAAAACCTATACGACAACAGTACAGGTAGAAGAAAAATACAAAGACGCAGTAAAAGCTGGACAGACAGCAGCAGTCAACGCAGAAACAAATGCCACGAAAGCCGGACAGACTGCAGCAGATCAGGCAGAAAAGAATGCAAAAGCTGATACAGATACAAAGCTGAAAAGTTATTCTACAACAGAACAAATGAATACAGCTATAAAGCTGGCAGTAGATAACATCACTCTTGAAGTAAAAACCGTACGCCAGGCAGTATCTGAGAAAAACGGAAATTTCTACGGAAGTAAAATCCCGACAACATCAAATGAACCAGCCTCAGCCTGGACAACTGATGACTTAAAATCTTTGCATGTCGGAGATATTTACTATGATATTACAACCGGATATGCGTATAGATACACATACAAAACTCCGGGATTAAAAATTACATTTTCATCCGATTCGAGGACAGAGAGTGTAAATTACGATTATGTAAAGATTTATTACAACGACAACGGAACCATGAAACTTGCAGGAAAATTCGGAGGGACTGATATAGCAGGAGCTTCCGTCTTTGTTCCAGCATCAGAATTTTATGTATATTGGCGCACAGATAGCTCAAGCTGCAACTTCTACGGATTCAGCATAGCATCAGTGACAAGTACATCAGGAGAAGGAACCGGAACTGCGGAATCATTGCCAAACTATACAGTAACAGAATTGTCAAAAGGAACATATCCGGAAAGCCCGAACCATGGAAATTACGGAAACAACATCAATCTGCTTTGGAAGTGTTCCGGAACGACATCCGGAAGTAAAACAGCATCATGGGAAAGAATCCAGGATCAGGACATTAGCGTTGCAAAAGCGCAGGCGGACGCTGCAAAAAGCACTGCGGATGCAGCGAAAGATACTGCAGATACTGCGAAAGATACAGCGGACACTGCAATATCCAGAATTACCGTAGCAGAAGGCTCTATCACATCAGAGGTATCGAGGGCAAAGGATGCAGAAAGTGGTCTTAGTTCTCGGATCACGCAGACCGAGACTTCAATCAGCAGCAAAGTTTCAAAGGGAGATATTGCATCATCAATTAACCAGACAGCGCAGAGCGTTAAGATTAACGCATCAAAAATTAACTTCAACGGTTTGGTTACTGCGAATACTTATTTTAAAATTAACACAGACGGTTCATTTGCAGCGAAGAAAGGAACTATCGGAAATTTTATGGTTACAAGCGGAAAAATAACCACCGGATACGCAACGTTAAGTATGCGATCACATGCTTTCATTTTTAATGGAGGGTTAGAGATACATACGGGTACTTCAACGTTTTCGGATGGTTCTGACGCATTTAAAGTATTTAATCTTTCCCATGTGACATCTGGAGGCCATATGGTATTTGCGAGCGACGGAGCAACAGTAGCTTATTTGTCGTCTTCGTCAAAACGGTACAAAGATCATATTGCAGATATGACGCTGAATGAAGCAAAAAAAATACTGGATGTGCCGGTAATATGGTTTAAGTACAAAGAAAACTATTTAAGCCCGACAGACTGGCTAAACGGAAAGAAATTGCCAGGCTTCTACGCGGAAGATGTATACAGTATCTTTCCGGAAGCCGCACAGCTGAATGAGGAAGGAAAGCCGGAAGACTGGAACTTCCGAATACTTATTCCGTTAATGCTTAAACTGATTCAAAATCTCTATGAGGAAAAGGAGAAAACAGCATAATGAATGAAGTAAAAGAAAAGGACAATAAAGAAACTATTAAGGAAGAAACAAAGGTGTCCGAGTCGGACACAGAAGAAAGCACCGCACAGGAACAGAAAGAGGATAATAATACAGTAGAGAAAGCAGTAGAAGCTCCTCCGTTAGGGGCAATCCTGGACAAAAGAACAGAAGAAATTCGAAACGTGGTATTTGGAGCAATGGCACAGTATGGAATCCCTGCGTCGTTAATGGATTACATGCTTGCCTCTGTTCTGTCAGAAGTAAGAGATTTAAAGTCAAAAGAATATTCAGACTGCCTTGTAAATAAGGGGGAATAAAAGTGGCAAACGTAAAAAAATACACAGATCAGATTGCAAAAGCGCAAAAAGGGCGAGATGTCAGAGATGCGATTGTTAATGCGATAAATGCAGTCTCGGATGAAAACAACGAATACAATCAGGTTAAAACTGACATTCTCGAAGCGCAGACAGATATAACCGAAAAAGTAGAGAAAAACAAACATACAGAACAGACATTTGCAGCAGATGTAAAGAAAGCAGAAGCCTTGAAACAGGGTCTTGATTCGAATATCGAGCAGGGAACTGCTTTAAAAGGTCAGCTAGATACTGCAGTTTCAACAGCAAATACAGCAAAAAAGAATTTGGACAGTACAAATACAACGGCTGCACAAAGAAAAACTGATCTGGATGGATCCATAAGCACCGCACAGACGTTAAAAGGAAATCTGGAATCAGATATTTCTCAAGGAACGACATTAAAACAGGGACTTGACTCTGATATTACACAGGGAACTGCTTTAAAAAGCCAGCTGGATACCACAGTCTCAACAGCAAATACAGCAAAAAAGAATCTGGATGATTCAAACACAGCGGCCGGAAAAACCAAAACCGACCTGGATTCATCAAATGCAACTGCGACACAGACAAAATCAGGATTGGATTCAACAAATAAAACCGCCTCTAATCTGAACACATCCCTGGGAGAAAAAATCACAGAAGGAACACAGCTGCAGGCAGATCTCCAGACGACCGGAGAAACTGCGGTGAACAATTTACAGACAGAAGCAAATAAACAGATTCAGAATATTACTGCAGCAGGTGGAGGAATTGAAAACGCACTTTCAAATTTCTTTGCCCTCCGCAGGACTGGAAAAGTATATACAACGAGAATCTACAAGTATGACACTTCTACCAGTCCAACAGGCGTGAAACTGAACGACAATGAAGGACTGGTGAGAAAACCGTCCACAAATACAGCAATCGGACAGGATGATTACAGGGAGATTGGCGTATTCATGCACTTTCCATGTAATTTTACCGTAGATAATAAAGGCTTTAACCATGTGACTGCACTGCAGGGACAACCGGATTTCAAAAAGACCGGAAAAGTAGATGTGGGAGAGGTCACAATGTCCGCATGGGTTGGAATCACAGACAATCCTGAGTATGTAGATTATCATTATTCAGACAGTCCGAACGAAGCCCTTGGCCTTAGACCAATGGGAGAGTCAATTAATCCAGACGGAACAATTTCGCCTTTTATGATCCACGGAAAATACGGAGCCGGAGACATTGATGGAGTGCCGTACAGCTCCGCTGGATTGATTCTGGCAAACGGAAGCCAGAAAGGAGGAAAACCAGTATCATACACAGGGCTGATCGCATACATGAGAAAGAAAGGCTCAATGTACGTGGGAACAACAAACTGGGATCTCTTTTACAAACAGCTCATGATGATTATTTTATATGCAACAACGAACAGCCGAAGCGTTATGGCTGGATGTAATTCTTATTCAATGCAGGAAATGGCAGCAGTTGCAGAAACCGGAGTAACAAGAGTGATTCTCCCAAAAGCAAAAGCCAACAATTATATTGTCGGGTCTTATGTATCTGTCGGGGATATTGGTTCAAATACAAATAAAGACAGATATTACGCATACATGCACAATCTTGCATATGACGTTAAGATCTTGAAGATCGAACCGGTAGACGATACAAATTCTGCAATATATTTGGATACAGAGCCATTCAACACGACATTAACAACCTGCATCTCAACAATGCCGTGGCGGACCGGCTCAACTGACAGCGTGCTTGGATCAGATGGATCACCGTTCTCAAATACAGATAACAAGAATCCATTCAAGATCCAGGGAATCGAAACCGGATACGGTGCTTATGAAGTCCTCAGTAATGTATTTATGGATATTGTTACAGATGAAGACGGAACACCAAAGAGAGACGTATACATCTGCATGGATGCGTCACTGCTTACAACGGATATGAATGCAGCAAAGACACGATACAAGAAAGTAGCGGCTCAGGTAACATACACCGCAGCATCATGGAAATACATCTCAAAATGCTTTGTTGATCCAGCCCTGGGAATCATGGTACCGACGGAAACAAAAGCCGGAAGTACAACAGGATTCTGCAATGGACTGTATACAGATTCAGGCACGAGCGGCCAAAGAGAATGGCTGTCCCTGGGCCATCTGAACACTGGCGCGGTTTGCGGCCTCTGGATTCTGGTTGCGGACCGTGGCGTTGGCACTGCGGCCTGGTGTATCGTTTCCGGCGTTTCACCGAACGGCACACGGGGTGAATGGCAGGCGGCAGCCTGACAGAGGGGCCGTCCCCTCTATGTAACTGATAACTAATCAACTTCGAAAAAGCAGAATAGCAATAAATTACGGACTTGTAACACGAGGTAGCGGTTCCTGTTCCCTGGCTGTCCCTGGGCAATCTGAACAATGGCACGATTTACGGCCTCTGGATTCTGAATGCGAACAATGGCGTTGGCACTGCGGCCTGGTATATCGTTTCCGGATTTTCTTGAAAATGATTTGATATTTGTGTTACATTTCGCTCCGCAGGACGGAGCCTGCAACAGCAGCGTGGGGCATCACCGAAATTTGATTGAAGCCGAACCTTGTGATCGGGAGCATAGGAGCCTGGGACAAGGACCATGAATGCAGTTGATTCATGCGTGGGGTGAGTAGAAAAACCGAAAACCCCTTATATCAAGAAACGAATGAAACGGTATTGTAAAAATATAACATTAGATCAGAACTTTATAACCGCATGTATCTATGAATGTCTGAGCGATAAATGGAACCGTATGGATACAGCCCGATTTCTGGCAAACTATACGAATATTATTACAGCCAGGCAGATACACAGGATTATAAAAGAAAACTTTAAAGACTGGTTACATAATTTAGTCTGCACAGCAGCGGCAGGAATGGAAGAAGAAATAAAACTCAGAAAAGTATCTTTTGATCCTATAAAGACAAGCGCAAGGCTGGATGGAAATTCAGGGAAAGTAAGAGATATAGGTGTTGAGTGCATAAAACAGCAGATATACGATTATGTAGCCACAAACGGCTTAAAAGAATTATTTGTAAGAAAAGTAGGAACTTATCAATGTGCGAGCATTCCAGGGAGAGGACAGATCTATGGAAAAGAAGCAATTGAAAATTGGATCCGCAAGAATCCGGGCAAGACCAGAGTAGCAGCAAAGGGAGATGTCCGGAAATGCTATCCATCCATCAACAGGAGAAAAATGAAAAGAATGTTAGAGAAGCAGGTCAGAAATGAGGACCTGCTTTATTTGACTTTCGTTTTAATTGACTCATTCGATCAGGGGCTGTCAATCGGATCATACTTGAGCCAATGGCTCTGTAATTATTATCTGAGTGCAGCTTATCATTATGCTGCTGAAAAGCTGTTCAAGAGGAAGAAACACCGAGACGGAACAACAGAAGAAATCAGGCTGATTAATCATGTATTGTTCTACATGGACGATTTCATACTGATCGGAAGTAGAAAGGCAGACGTAAGAAAAGCAATGAAGCTCCTGGTTAAATACATGAATGAGTATTTAGATCTGACGGTAAAACCAGATTGGAAGCTGTTCCAGATCGACTGGATAGACAAAGACGGAAAACATCATGGAGAACCTATTGATATGATGGGATTCAAAATATATCGGGATCACACAGAAGTAAGGCGGAGCATTTTCCTGAGAGGACGCAGGGCATTTGTAAAAGCCGGGAAGTATGCAGAGAAAGGAAAAGCGATACCATTAGATCTTGCGTACCGGTGTATAGCATATTACGGATGGTTCAAACATTCCGACTCTGAATATTTCAGAGAAAAGTATAACGTAGATAAGATATTTGAGAAAGCGAAAAGGAGGGTAAGTCGTGAAAGCAAGATTTACAGAAAAACAGGATCCTGTAACTTGGAATGCGCTGCCTGATGGAAACGTGGATGTAATGATATGTCTGAATGAAAAGACTGTTACAGAAACTTATCCGGATACGGATCCGGAGACAGAACAGACAGTATTCGAATATGATTTTAACCAGTTCCGGGAAAAACAGGAGAAGATCTCAGAGGAAACTGTAAGAGCATCACCGGAAAAATATCTGAAATATATTCCGGAGAAAGAAAAAAGCACTGAACAGAAATTTGCAGAACAGGCAGAACAGATCGAAATGTTGAAAGACTGCCTACTGGAAATGAGCGAACAGGTTTATGCGTAGAAATCTAATTATTTTATTGTTAAGCAAAGGAGACAAAGATATGATGGCGAAATTATGGGCGAGTGAAATTTTAAGCAAAGAAACTATTGAGGAAGCAAAAGAGGAATACAACAGAGTTCCGCGTCTGTTAAAAGAAAAGGTGAAAAAACTCCTTATTGATGCAGGTATGGAGGAAATTACTGAGTAATCGGGAAGCATGACTAAATTACAAATTATTAGCAGGCAATGGTCCTCTATTTATGATTTACTGCTGTATATTCAAGACAAAGAGAAAGCAAAGCCTCTGGAGGATATACAGCAAGATTTAGATATAATTGAGTATTCCTGCCGCAAATATGCAGACGTAGATGATGAGGAAATAAGCATGGAAAATGAACAGATTTCAAGAGCAGAGCATGAGGAGTTCCGCAAAAGAATTGAGGCAGAAGACAACCGACAGAACAGACGGATTGAAATTCTGGAAAACAGTGTTCAACAGCTCCAGGAATTAGTTACATCTGTACAGACGCTTGCAAACAACATGGAGAACATGGTGAAAGAGCAGGGACAGCAGAGTGCAAGACTGGAAGCTCTTGAGTCAAGAGACGGGGAAAAGTGGCGGACAGTAACAAGTTACTTATTAACAGCTATATTAGGTATTGCAGTTGGAATTATTGCAAAACAGTTTGGATTATAAGGAGGAGCAAAATGTTTAAAAATTGCGTATTTAAGCCAAGCGTAGACACAGTGAAATGGTGGAAGAAAGCAGGAATCAGAGCAGTAAAGACAATGGCACAGACTGCAGTGGGCGTGATCGGAGCCGGAAGTGTGATCTCTGCAGTGGACTGGAAAATGGTTGTATCGTCTGCAGTAGTGGCCGGAGTTGTAAGTCTGCTCACAAGCGTCGCAGGAATCCCGGAAGTAGAGGCAGACGAAAACCTGAACAACTTGTTTTCTGATGGAACAAAATAATTTTGCACAGCCCGGTATAATGCCGGGCTTTTTCTGGAGGTAAAAATGGAAATCAAAGGAATTGACGTTTCCGCCTGGCAGAAAAATATCGACTGGAAAACAGTTGCGGATTACGGTATGGGGTTCGCTATTCTCCGGATCACGGAAGCCGGGAACGTTACAGATAATTATTTTGAAAAAAATTATGCAGCGTGCCAGGAATATAACATTCCAACAGGAGTATATAAATACTCTTATGCAATGACAATCACAGAGATTGAGTCAGAAGCGCAGAAAATTATTTCTGTATTAGCTGGACGGAAATTGCAATTTCCAGTTTGGTTAGATCTTGAGTGGAACAATCAGAGAATACTTGGAGCTGAAAGTCTCCACAAAATGACAGAAGCATTTGAAAAGATTATTGTTAATGCAGGATATAAGTTCGGAATCTATTGTAATGTAGACTGGTACGAAAATGTAATATGCAGCCATTTAAAAAAGTATGAATTTTGGGTAGCGCGCTATCCGCAAAACGATAACGGAACATTACAGGAACGTCTGCGCCCAGACTTCGGAGTAGGATGGCAGTACTCCAGTAAAGCAAAGATACCGGGAATTGCTGGAACGGTAGACAGAAACGTGTTCTACAAAGACTATGCTGCACAGAAAGGAGGAACCAACATGGATAAAGCAATTGAGAAAGTTATAATGATTGCAAAAAATGAGATTGGATACTTAGAGAAAAAAAGTAACAGCCAGCTTGACGATAAAACTGCAAATGCAGGATCTGCGAATTATACAAAATATTGGAGAGATGTAAAACCGAGTTGGAATGGTGATTACTGGTGTGCAGTGTTCATTGCATGGTGCTTTATGAAAGCGTTCGGGTTAGAGATAGCAAAAAAACTTTTGAAACACTGGCCATATGTGTACTGCCCGGATATGAAAAAATACTTTACTCTTAACGCAAACCCGAAAGTAGGCGACATTGTTATTTTCTGGAGCAATAGCAAAAAAGAATTTGTACATACCGGACTTGTAACAGCAGTGATCGGAGACCGATTCTATACAATCGAGGGAAATACGTCAGGAGCTTCTGCTGTTATCGCCAATGGCGGAGGAGTATGTGCGAAAAGTTACCTGAACAGTCAGCTCCCTGGAACAAAATTCTGCACACCGGATTACAGCATTGTAAACGGAACGAATATTACTGCAGGTGAAACAAAAACAGACAACAATTTAGTAACAGGAGGTAAATACATGTTTGCGCCAGAAACTGTACAGTTAGGAAGCAAGGGAACATCTGTATTACTCTTGCAGGAGATCCTTATTGCAAGAGGATACAAAGGAAGAAACAGCAAACCACTGTCTTTAGACAGAGAAGCCGGAGACAATACAATCTATGCGCTTAAAGCATACCAGAAGGACAGGAACGGAGTCCTTGAAGTTGACGGAGTGTGCGGACCGGCAACATGGAAAGATCTGATTGCAATTTGATAAACAGAAAAAAGCTCCTGAAATAATCAGGAGCTGTATTTGGTAGTAGTAACTATGAATAACCAACCGGCAACCTTGACAGCAAGACCAGCGCCGAGGTGCTGGGGCTTATCAAGCGCA